>MRWF01012706.1_pt1 | contig 60395 bp, 76 predicted proteins | sample 1013331 | NCBI WGS metagenome assembly MRWF01 (sample SAMN06117577, study PRJNA244670) | biofilm metagenome | biome: Water; feature: Cathode Biofilm; material: Biofilm; isolation source: microbial consortium enriched at the cathode of a solar microbial fuel cell | place: USA: District of Columbia ... | reverse complement strand
GTGACCATTGCCCAGGACAAGGCCTTCACGGCGGCTGCGGCCAAGAAAGCCACCCATGACTACAACAAGGTGAACGTGCCCGGCAGTCTCGCTTTCGGTATCCACACCGAAGTTGGCGGGCGTATCAGCTCTGTTGGCGGTGGTCTGCCAGTGATCGTCGACGGCGAAGTGGTGGGTGGTATCGGAATCAGTTCCGGTACCCCCCAGCAGGATATGGACTGTGCCCAGGCCGGTCTTGACCACTTTGAAACAAAACGCGGTTGATGACTGTCACACTGACGTAATTCGAACCCAGAGAGTGCTATGACTACCAAGCCGAAAGTCAGCAAAGCCGAGCTGGCGGAGCAGTTCCGGGCGTTTATCGACCCGGACTACGTCATCACCGATGACGAAACCATGAAGCCCTACGAATGCGACGGCATGTCGATGTATTGCGAAATGCCGTTGCTGGTGGTGCTGCCGGAAACCGTTGAACAGGTGCAGCGGGTGATGCGCATCTGTAACGAGAACGCGGTACCTGTGGTGGCCCGTGGAGCCGGAACGGGACTCAGTGCCGGTGCCATGCCCAACAAGGAGGGCGTGGTGCTGTCGCTGGCCAAGTTCAATCGCATCGTGGAGATTGATCCGCTGGCCCGAACGGCAAGACTGCAGCCCGGGGTGCGTAACCTCGCCATCAGCGAAGAAGCGGCCCAGTTCGGTCTGTATTACGGGCCAGATCCTTCCTCGCAGATCGCCTGCACCATTGGCGGTAACGTGGCCGAGAACTCGGGCGGCGTGCATTGCCTGAAGTACGGTCTGACCGTTCACAACATCCTGAGCGTGGAAATGGTCACCGCCGAGGGTGATGTCGTGACCGTGGGCAGTGATGGTCTGGACGGCTGCGGGATGGACCTGCTTGCGCTGATGACCGGCTCTGAGGGGCTGCTGGGTGTGGTGACGGAAGTCAAAGTGAAGCTGTTGCCGAAACCCGAAGTAGCCCAGGTTGTCATGGCCGGGTTTGATGACGTTCAGAAAGGCGGTGATGCAGTGGGCGGGATTATCTCCCACGGCATTATCCCTGGTGGCCTTGAAATGATGGATGGCCACGCCATCATCGCAGCGGATGACTTCGCCCAGGCCGGCTACCCGCGGGACGCCAAGGCGTTGTTGCTCTGTGAAGTGGACGGCACCGAGGAGGAAGTTCACGAACACATTGCCCAGGCCGAAGAAGTCTTCCGCAAGCTGGGCGCCACGTCGGTTCGGACCTCTCAGAGCGAGGAAGAGCGAGCCCTGCTGTGGAAAGGCCGTAAGTCTGCGTTCCCGGCCGTGGGCCGGATTTCACCGGACTACTACTGCATGGACGGTACCATTCCCCGTCGTGAGATCGCCTATGTTCTGACGGAAATGGAGAAGATGTCCGAGGAGTTTGGTCTGCGCGTCGCTAACGTATTCCACGCCGGCGATGGCAACCTGCACCCTTTGATTCTGTTTGATGCCAACGTGCCCGGTGAATTTGAACGCACCGAGGCCTTTGGTTCACGCATCCTGGAAATGTGTGTGGAAGTAGGTGGCTGCATTACCGGTGAGCACGGCGTTGGCGTTGAAAAGATTCGCCAGATGGCGGTGCAGTTCAACGATGAGGAGCTCCAGCAGTTCCACGACGTAAAGGCCGCGTTTGATCCCGCCGGTATCCTGAACCCGGGCAAGGGCGTACCGGCCCTTCGGTTCTGTCAGGAATACCGCTCCCTTGAGCACAAACAACACACGCACGAACATACGGAAGCCGCCCATGGCTGATATTTCCCAACAGTTGAAGGAGCAGGTGCTCCAGGCCCGGGACAGCGGGCACAAACTCAATATTGTCGGCGGTGGCACCAAGGCCTTTATAGGCCGGGAAGCCGACACCGATGCCGGAACCCTCAACGTGGGCGAGCATACCGGTATCGTTGACTATCACCCGGTGGAGCTTGTTTTGACCGTCCGTGCCGGCACGCCGCTGAGCGAAATCGAGGCGACTCTGGCTGAAGAAGGCCAGTGCCTGCATTTTGAACCACCCCATTTTGGTGCTGCCTCTACCATCGGCGGCACCCTGGCCTGTAATCTTTCCGGTCCGGGACGCCCCTGGGCCGGCTCGGTGCGTGACCAGGTGCTGGGTATCCGGCTGCTCAATGGCAAGGGCGAACATCTTCGCTTTGGTGGTCAGGTCATGAAAAACGTGGCCGGCTATGACGTATCACGTCTTCAGGCCGGTGCCCTGGGAACCCTGGGCGTAATCACTGAAATCAGCATGAAAGTGATGCCGAAACCGGCCGCTTCCCTGACGCTGGTTCAGGAGATGGGCATGGACGAGGTGGTTCACTATATGAATAGCCGGGCAGCCGAGCCCAAGCCCATCACTGCCGCCTGCTGGGTTGACGGCAAGGTTTACCTGCGTCTGGCCGGTGCGAAATCCGGTGTGGAAGCCACCGCTGAAAAGTGGTCCGGCGAAGTGATGGAAGAGGGCGACCACTTCTGGCGACAGGTGCAGGATATGCACCACGAATTTTTTGCCGGTAACGACGTGCCTTTGTGGCGCTTCTCCGTTGGTTCGACAGCTGCCACACCGAAACTGGAAGGTAACTGGTTTATCGACTGGGCGGGTTCCCAGCGCTGGTTCCGTGGCGCCGGTGAGCTGAAAGATCTGGAGCCTGCGGCCCGTGCTGCCGGTGGCCAGGTCAGCCTGTTCCGTGGTGGCGATCGCACCGGTGAGGTGATGCACCACCAGCCGGAGGCCCTGAAGGGCATCCAGCGCCGCATCAAGAATGCCTTTGATCCGGACAATATCTTCAATCCCGGACGTTTATACAGCTGGTTGTAATTATGCAGACGAATCTGGTTCAACAATTTGCTAACACCAAGGAAGGCCAGGAAGCCGAGTCCATCCTGCGGGCCTGTGTGCATTGTGGCTTTTGCACCGCTACCTGCCCGACCTATCAGGAGCTGAACGACGAGCGTGACGGTCCTCGTGGCCGGATCTACCTGATGAAGATGTTCCTGGAAGGGGCGGAAGTTACCGAGAAAACCCGCGAGCACCTGGACCGCTGCCTGACTTGCCGCAGCTGTGAGACCACCTGTCCGTCCGGTGTCCAGTATGGGCGTCTGGTGGACATCAGCCGCGGTCTGATGGAAAAGGAGATGCCCAGGGAGCCGAAAGACAAGTGGCTGCGCTGGGCCCTGGCGCGGGTGATTCCCAACCGCCAGTTGTTCGGTGTTCTGCTTCGGCTGGGGCAGGTTTTCCGCCCGGTATTACCGGAAAAACTGCGCACCAAGGTGCCGCCCAGAAAGCAGGCCAGCCCCTGGCCTGCAGCCAGTCACAGCCGTATTGTGCTGGCACTGGCCGGTTGCGTGCAGCCTTCGGCCACTCCGAATACCAATGCAGCCGCCGCCCGGGTTCTGGACCGGCTCGGCATTACCATGGTGGAAGCCTCGGAGGCTGGCTGCTGTGGTGCCGTGAATTATCACCTTTCCGAGCACGAGAAAGGCCTGGAAAGAATGCGCCAGAACATTGATGCCTGGTGGCCCGCTATCGAGGCGGGTGCTGAAGCAATCATCATGACGGCTTCCGGTTGCGGGGCGATGGTTCAGGATTACGGTCATCTGTTGAAGGACGATCCGGTCTACGCCGCCAAGGCCCAGAAGGTGAGCGAGCTGTGCACCGATCTCGGCGCCTTTTTGCTGAAACAGGATCTGGAAAAGCTCAAGGTCCGGCAGGACCCGGGCAAGGTAGCGTTCCATTGTCCCTGCACCCTGCAGCACGCCATGAAGCAGAACGGTGTGGTGGAGCAGGTGCTGACACGGGCGGGTGTTAACCTGGCTGCGACCAAGGACAAGCACCTTTGCTGTGGGTCTGCTGGCACCTATTCGGTGACCCAGCCGGAGATGAGCCAGAAGCTGCTTGGTAACAAACTGAAGGCTTTGACCGTCGACAATCCGGACCGCATCGTGACCGCCAATATCGGTTGCCAGATGCACCTGGAAACCAAGTCGCCGGTGCCGGTGCAGCACTGGATCGAGCTTCTCGACCAGTAAAACCAAAAACGGGGCCGGATGAGGTGTTCATCTGGCCCCGAGCCTATCTGCCCCCAAGCCCGGGGCTTTTTTCGCTATACTGCCCTGCCAAATTACCGAACCACAGGGAGTGGAACCATATGCCAAGGATGATGGCTGGTCTCGTTTTGTCTTTATTTCTCACTTCAGCAGTCAGTGCCGAGGTATACACCTGGATAGACAGCCGGGGCGTAGCGCATTTTTCCGATTACCCGCCGGGAGAAATTCCCCATAGGCAGCTTGACGTGCAGGCGCCTGTCACGGTGCCGATGTCCGAGAATCTCGGGCAAGGCAAACGCGTGTCAGGAATCCGCAAAGAGGTTGAAGGCCTGCTCGCCTCCGGTCGCCCGACGGGCTCCGGAGCAACGGCAAAAGAAAAGGCCGATGCCGAGCTGGAGAAGACCTGCGCAATCTATAGAAGCAAACTGGAGCGGATCCAGTCTAAACTGCGGGCGGGCTATAGCAACGACCGGGGGAACAGTCTCCGGCAGCAGCGCAGGACGCTCAGCCAAAAGCTGAGCCGCGAGTGCATCCTGCGCTGATTCAGGCTGATATCAGGCGCGCTTGAAGCTGGCCAGGGCGACAGCGGCGGTCACAAACAGGCCGCCAAATACGCGGTTCATCTGCCGCTGGCGCCGGGCTGTGGTCATAAACCGGAACAGCTGGCTTGCCAGCAGGGCGTAGCCGAGCATTACCAAGCAATCCACCAGAATCAGTGTGATGCCCATGGTGAGCAACTGCGGGCCATGGGGTGCGCCTGCTACCAGAAACTGTGGAAACAGGGCCACCAGAAAGACCGTGGCCTTGGGGTTGGTGAGGTTCACGAACACGGCATTCCAGAACCGCTTGTACCCGCTTACGGGCTGACGGTCATCGTCCATGGATTCCATCACAGGCTCTCGCCATTTGGAAATGCCCAGCCAGATCAGGTAGGCAACACCCAGCCATTTGATAACCGACAGGGCGATGTTGGAGGACGCGATGATGGCGCCGAGGCCGGCACCCACCAGCAGAATCTGGATGCCAAAACCAAGCTGCAGCCCCATGATTGCCGGCAGCGATCGGCGAACGCCGTAACGCATACCATTACTCATGGTATTGATCGCCCCGGCACCGGGGGAAACACTGATCAGAACGGCGGCAACAAGGAAGGTCAGCCAGGCTGCAAGTGACATGATTTACGCTCCCGAAAGAGCCAAGAGATACACGGTATAAGCCACGAAGGCAAGTAGCAGGGCGCTCCCTTCAAACCGGTTGATACGTCCGGGCCCGCGGAAGCCATAGCACATCGCAAACAGAACCAGGGTGAGGGCAGCCATTACCGGGAAGTCACGGGTGAGCACTTCTGGCGCCACCGGCATGGGGGCAATCAGTCCTGCAATCCCCACGACGGCAAGGGTGTTAAACAGGTTGGAACCCAGAATGTTGCCCAGGGCCAGATCATGCTCCCCTTTGCGGGCGGCAATGATGGATGAGGCCAGTTCCGGGAGTGAGGTGCCAACGGCCACGATGGTCAGGCCGATAACCAGATCGCTGATGCCAAAGGTGGTCGCCAGATCAACCGCACCCCACACCAGTATGCGGGAGCTGATAATCAACAGCAGCAGTCCGACCACCAGCCATAAAATGGCTTTGCGCACTGGCATTGCGTTCACTTCTTCGGTCATCTCCTGAGCGAGAGCATCGTCTGGTTGCCGAAGGCCCTGGTAGATGCTCCAGCCAATCAGTACAACGAAAGCCAGCATCAGGCCGATGGCATCCATCCGGCTCAGATCCCCGTCCCAAAGTTGCCAGCCGGCAAAGGCGGTGACCAGAATGAGAATGGGCAGCTCCTTTCGCATGACCTGGGAGTGAACGGCGATGGGTGCCAGCAGCGCTGTGATGCCCAGAATCAACGCAATGTTGGTGATATTCGAGCCATAGGCGTTGCCCAGAGCCAGACCGGGATTACCTTGCGAGGCCGCCAGTGCAGACACTGCCATCTCTGGCGCAGACGTGCCAAAACCCACCACAACCATACCAATAAGCAGCGGGGGCATTCCGAAATGGCTGGCGGTGGTGGCCGAGCCTTCCACAAATTTGTCCGCACTCCACACCAACAGAATCAGACCCGCGATGATCGCCCCAATGGCCATCAGCATTTCAATCACTCCTTGTCGTCAATTGCCGTCTCGGCAGCGCAAGAATCAATGGTGCCACAGGTTCCGGCAATAGGTATAAATGCGCTTCGATCATAAAACCGATACCGCTGTAATTGATTTCAATCAACCCTCGTATGGCCGCAGCAATGTTAGGTTGGTTAAACATTGATCAGGAAAGGAGTTGATGATATGGCAAATGGAAATCAAAGCATCGTAGTCGCGTGTGACGGTTCGGAGCATTCATCACACGCCGCCAAAATGGCAGCGGAGTTTGCCAAAGCGACGAACCAGCCACTCAAACTGCTTGCCGTCTTCCCCGGTACCAAGCTCGAGAGACTGATCGTAAGCGGCATACCGCAGAGTGACATTGACGAACAAGCCAGCGAATACGGACGCAAGGCATTTGATGCCGCGAAGCAGGCGGTAAGCGGGATTGTTGAGCCGGCGGAAGAAGTCCTGCTAAAGGGTGATCCAGCCAAGGAGATCGTCGAGTACCTCGATGAACATCCCGGCTCCCATATGTTTCTGGGGCGCCGCGGCGACTCGACGTTGAGAAGCCTCACTCTTGGCAGTGTGAGCGAGAAGGTCGTCAGGCATGCTCACCGGCCGGTGACGGTGGTTAGTGAGTAACCGGCAAAGCTCGGTAGACTCTGCAAAGCCCGCATGAAGCGGGCTTTTTCATTTCTGATCCTCAATGCCCTCCATGTTTCGCCACAATTCATGCGAAAAACAACCGAGATAGCTCTGTGCCAGAGACTTTATGCTGACCGGGTAAATTCAGCGAAACGAGGTGGCTATGAAGACTGCAGAGTTGATTGAGAAGTGGCTTGATAAGTGCGACCTGGCGAGACTGGCCCAGGAGCGCTACAAAGAAGATCCGAGCCCCACCAATTACTCGGAACTGAAAAGGGCCATGTGTGAACGACGGCTGATGGAAGAGCGCATTGATCCCAGGACTAGCAATGCCCAAAGAATCCCAGCATGAGTCGGCTTTCTCGGGCGTCAGAAACAACAAAACCCGCACAAGGCGGGTTCTGTCTGAATTCTTAATGGTGCCCGGAGGCGGAATCGAACCACCGACACGGGGATTTTCAATCCTTGGTAGTCCCGCCTCATTTCGCCACATCGCTGCACAATCAGGCAGTTACAGAATCCTACTTTCACATAGCGCCGCATTAAACCACATAGCTGTGAGTTAGCGAATGTATTGGCATAGGAAGTTAAAGTGGGAAGTGCCATAAATAAAGTGTGAAGAAATGGGATGAGATCAGAATTACCAAGGCCTTGAAGTGGAAGAGACAACCAGAACGAAGAATCTAACCAACAAAAAATATTGGCGCGACCACTGCGGAAGAATGGAAATTGTTGCGCGATGATTGGACCGCCTACGACAAAGATCACAAATCCCTAGGGGGGCGTAGACCGCAATACCTCCTGGACCGTTATAGCAAGTTACCCTCCTCTTATTTATAACGCCATCGCATTCAAGACTGGACAATTACTCGTCCTTCCAGGATCTCGACAGCGTGCTGTCCAGGATCTGCCTCAGTTGCACCGAAATCGATTCTCTGTCAGAGGTTAGCCGCAAAAGGTCGTAGTTTGACGCGGCCAGAGCAGCCTTCTCTGCTGGCCGCATCTTTAAGCCATTTCTATGCAAGGCCTCCTCTAACACTGCAATTGCAAGCTCAAGCGCCTCCAGATCCAGAGGTCCAGCATTCCCGGCTTGAGCCGTAGGACTATCTGCCCGAATTGGGCCCTCTCCGGAAGCCAGCCAGGCCAAGGATACACCGGCAGCTTTAGACATGGCCAAAGCCTTGTCCAGGCTGGGAGTGGAACCTGACAAATAGCCGCGAATAGTGCTTTCCCGGAGGTCGCATTTTCTCGCGAAAGAGTTTGTAGATTCGCCACCCATCGCGACTTTAAGGCGTTTAGAAAATCCGTCACACTTTCCGGTCGCGTTCTGTGACGCTGCGTCACTGTTTGGCTCTTCTGTCATTTCTTGCGTACCCCGTTGTTTTGCAAGGATTAATCGTTTTCTTGCGCAAATTCGCGGGCACGGATAAGTGTGTCGCGAAAAATTGCGCGAAATACCGTTGACTAACCTCGCGATATTTCGCTAACCTGTTTGCGTAAAGCAGTTACCTACACGCTTTCATAAAACTGGTTAACAAGAGGCTAAAAAAATGAGCAAGTCAGAGACCCGCTCAAAACTTCAGGACTGGCACCGTCAGGACATTGCTGCCGAGATCCGCAAGCGTGGCATTAGCGTTGCGGAACTGGCGCGCCGTAACGGTTACAGCAACCCCACTACATTTTACAACGTGTTCAAGCTCCCCTACCCGAAGGTAGAGCGCATTGTGGCTGAATTTCTGGGGGTGGAGCCCCAGGTAATCTGGCCAACGCGTTATGCCCGCCACACGCACGCTCAGTGTAACACTGCACCTTACTCCAGGCAGCAGGTTGAATCTCCGTCTTGTCATGGTTGAGTCCTGTTTTGTGAACTGCGTTCAGATTAGGCCTAAAAATCGGCCGCTGATAGACGCAAAACCCCTTTTTGTTTGGCACATGAATTCGGAGCGGTACCACAAATGGCACGCAGAAGTTGGAAACACGAACGGGCAATCAGCCTTCGGCGCGGCATGGAACTGAACGTTCAATATGCCCGCGAGAAGCACAACCGCAGTGTGGATCGGATCGCTGATCTGATGGGCATGCCCAGTCATTTCACGCTGTACAAATATCTGGAAAGCGGGCGCATGCCGGCAATCCTGATACCGGCGTTCGAGAACGCCTGCGGGGCACACTTCGTGACCCAGTACCTCGCCCAAAGCGCTAACCGCATGCTGGTGGAGGTCCCCACCGGCCGCAACGCGACCCACAAGGAGCTGAACGAAGTCAGTGCCTACACCAACCAGGTGATGGGCATGCTGATCGATTTCTATGAAGGGCGGTGTGAACAGGAAGAGGTAGAGGGCGCGCTGACAACCTTGATTGAAGACCTGGCCCACCAGCGCGGAAACGTAGCGAAACACCAGCAGCCGGAACTGTTCTTGGGAGGTGAGTGATGTCGAGTGAGCTCAGCAGAAAAGATCATTATGAACGGACATTAGAGGCGTTGATTGCAGACAGCCAGCAGTCTTCTCGTAAGGGAGAGTGTGAAAAGGACTGGAAGGTAGCGGACGAGTTTAGATCAACTCATAACCTCGCAAAGGGTTATGTTATTTGTTTCCGGCGGAAGGCGTTTGCTTGGACATCGCAACTGCCAGCGGCTCATATGTTTTCGGTCGGCTGCTTCGCTTTCAGCTCAACAGGACAGGCTTATGAGACGGTGGACGATACCGGTAATGGGCAGGCTGATGTTTGGAGTCGACTGCCATGAAACAGTGGTTCACAGCGAAAGAACTGGCCGAAGCCAGACTCCCGGGCATGCCACACAGCAAAAAAAGAGTGTTGGAACTCGCGAAGCGCGAAGGGTGGGAGAGCCAGCAAAGAATGGGCCGCGGCGGCGGCTTCGAGTACCACATCAACAATCTGCCACTGGAAGCACGTAAGGCGTTAGAGAGCCAGATGGCTGGCGAACTTCTAACGCGGGCGGTGGAAGCCCCACGGCAACTGGCTCCGGCCACAAAAGCCTACGGCGACCTGCCGCTGACCGAAAAGCAACGGGCGGCAGCTGATGCGCGGGTCACCATCGTTAACGCGATTGAAGGCCTGAGAGCCCAGGGCGTTACTCAGCAGGCCGCGATGACAACCCTGCTTACACATGCCGAAGTGGGCCAGTTGGCGATCAGCAACCCACCGTTGGACAGGGCCCTACGCATGGCCAAAGACACGCGGGGCCGTGGCGGTCATTCACCATACCCCAGCGTGCGAAGCCTGAAGCGGTATCTGTCGAAGGATGCGAAAGAGCTGGCACCTCAGAAGCGCCAACCAGAGCCGCCCCCGGCCTGGGCCAACGACTTCCTTGTGTGCTGGCAGAAGCCGGAGAAGCCCTCAATTGAGCATGCCTACCGCCAGTTCACCGCCAACTGGTCCGGCGAAGGCAAACCGCCGAGCGTTCATGCGGTGCGCCGATTCATCAAGAAAATGGGTAACGTGGCCCGGCACCACGGCCGCATGGGTCCCCGTGAGCTGAAGAACATCCTGCCGTTCGCACGCCGGGATTTCAGCAAGCTGCTGCCGGGCGATGTGTATAGCGCCGATGGCCACACCTTTGATGGCGAGGTGCAACACCCACTTCACGGCCGGCCGTTCAAGCCGGAGATCACCACCTGGATTGATATCGCCACCCGGAAATCGGTCGGCGTGTCGGTGGCCCTGGCCGAAAGCGGCATTGCCGTGCTTGATGCGCTGATCGATTCCTGCCGCAAGGCGGTACCGGCGGTGATCTACGTCGACAACGGTTCTGGCTACTGCAACGCCATGCTCAAGGATGAAGCCACCGGCGTGCTGGCCCGCCTCAGCGCCACCATGACCCACTCGCTGCCCTACAACTCTCAAGCGCGGGGCGTGATCGAGCGGGTGCACCAAACCCTGTGGATTGACGGCGCCAAGGAACTGCCTGGCTTTGTCGGTGCAGACATGGACCGCGAAGCAGCCCAGCGTAACTTCAAGCTGAGCCGAAAGGCGATCCACGGCGGCGCTCAGCCGCTGATGGCCTGGGACGAATTCATGGCCTGGGTGCATGCGCGAGTGGATTGGTACAACAACCGACCGCACCGGACCCTGCCCAAGATCACCGACGCCGACGGCAAACGTCGCCATGCCACCCCGAACGAGCAGTGGGAGCACTTCGAGAAGCAGGGCTGGACGCCTCTTACTCTGACCGGTGATGAAGCGGCGCAGATCTTCCGACCGCGTGTGGTGCGCAAGGTGCTTCGAGGCGAGATCCAGCTGTTTGCCAACCGGTACTTCAGCCAGGAGCTGACCGAGTGGCACGGGGAAGAAGTGCAGGTGGCCTACGACCTCAACAACGCCGAGCACATCTGGGTGTTTGAGCAGGAACATGGGTACCTGATCTGCCGCGCTGAGTGGAATGCCAACAGCACTGACTACTTCCCGATTGCTTTCGTCGAACAGGCTCGTGAGAAGCGGTACGAGGGCCGGATTCGCCGCAAGGAGGCCCAAATCAAGGAAATCGAGGAAGAGCGTCGAGGTCGCCCGATCCTGGAGCATGACACCAGTATGAGCCTGGGCGCACTGGGCACCATCAACGGTGAACTGCTGCGGGCAAGGTCCAAGACGCTGAACCAACCGGCAGAGGAAGAAATCCAGCCACTGAGCCGGTTTGACGCCATGAGACCTGAGGAGCGATACGCCCTTTACCACCAATACTTGAGCGGCGAGAAGCCAGTCGAGGACGACGCTATAGCTTGGATGAAGCGTTATCCGGGGAGCTCGGAATACCGTTCGAGGAAGCGCAGAGAAGAAAGCGAGAAAGACTTGGGGTCCGCGGAACCGACCCGCTGAACCCCAAAGACAATCACATAAGGAGTGATGCGAGTATGTTGAATGATCAAGCGTTAGCCGTCAACGGCGTAGCCGATACTGCAAACCTGAGCCTATGCGATGTGGCGCTGGAGCGGGCCATTGAACGCACCGGAAGCCTGCCCGGCATGGTGTGTCTGTTTGGACCCAGCGGGTTCGGCAAATCCGTAGCCGCCACCCACGTGGCGTGCCGCCGCCGAGCCTACTACGTGCAGGCCAAGAGCGTTTGGACCAAAAAACACACTTTGCTGGCAATCTTGCATGAGATGGGAATGCAGCCAGCTAAAACCATCCCGGAAATGCTGGATCAGGCGGCGCAGGAGCTCGCGATGAGTGGCCGTCCCCTGATTATCGATGAGATGGATCACCTGGTCGAAAAGAAGACCGTTGAGTTGATTCGAGATCTCTATGAGTCCAGTCACGCACCGATCCTGCTGATCGGCGAAGAGCAAATGCCGAGCAAGCTCAAGCGATGGGAGCGCTTCCATGGCCGGGTGCTGAGTTGGGTTCCCGCCGAGCCGGTCACCCTGGAAGACGCGATCAAGCTAGCTCCGCTTTATGCGCCCGCCGTCGAAATCGCTGAGGACCTATTACAACACCTGGTGGACATCTCTGCCGGCAGCGTCCGTCGTGTGGCGGTAAATCTGGAGCTGATTGCCGATGCCGCCACCGCCGCTGGTGCCGCCAGGATCGACCGCAAAACGTGGGGCCGCCGTGAGCTGTACACCGGAGAAGCGCCGAAGCGGAGGCTTTCATGATTGCAGTAGCGAACCGCAAAGGCTATCGCAAGCCGGCCCAGATGGAGCTGATCGGGGGGAAGCCCCCACGTCAGCGGGTCTGGGAACAGATCCGCAAGTTCAAGATGAAGTTCAAGGTTTACGACATCGCCAGGAGCTCTGAGGTGGACGATGAGACGGTGAAGACATACGTGCAGAGCCTCGTAAAGGGTGGTTACGTCGTGCGCCTCACCGAGGCTCAGTATGAGGTTGCTGAATATCAGCTCCTCAAGGACACCGGAGTTGAAGCCCCCCGTCTTACCAGAGATGGCCAGCCAGTCACGGCTGGCCTTGGGCAGGAAGCTATGTGGCGATGCCTGCGGATGCTGGGTGCCCTGGACGCTCGCCAACTGGCTGCGCATGCAAGCAGTTCCGGCATTGAGGTGAAAGTAACTACCTCCAAGCGCTATCTGATGATGCTTAAAAAAGCTGGGTATCTGGAAGTCGTAGAGCCATGCAACCGCCGGCTAGCGCGGATGGAAAAACTCCGCCTGATTCCGCGCATGGATACCGGCCCGCGCCCACCTCAGATCCAAAACGTCAAGACGGTGTATGACCCGAACCTGAATCGGGTGATGTACGCCGATGAGCCGGAGGAAATGCTGTGAAAAAGGCAGATATTAGCGCCTGGGGCGATAGCCCGCCGGAGTTTATCAAGGTGCTCTCCCGCCTGGTTGAGCAGGAAGGCAGTCGGGCTGCAGCAGCTGAACGGATTGGTGTTAACCGCGCCACCGTCAGCACGCTCTTGGCCAACAAGTACCCGGCAAATACCAAGCGGATGGAGCAGGCAATTATGACCTGGGCCTCATTCGTCAGCTGTCCGGTGCTCGGGGAGATTACCGGCGAGCAATGCCAAACAGAGCGTTCAAAGCCCTTCATCGGAAGCAACCCGACCCGGATCCGGTTGTACCGGGCCTGCCGCAGCTGTCCGAGAAACCCGGGAGCAAATCAGGATAAGGAGCACTGAGATGCCGGCAGAAATCACCGAAGTCAAGTATGCCGACCCGGATCCGCTGTCCGAGTTCGAAGCGGCAAAGCCTTGGTACGAGCGCCGTGACGGCTTGTGCGGGATTGGTACCGCGAACGTTAGCGCCGACCCAGAGCGCCGCCCACTAACGCCGGTGCTGCTGATTCTTGAAATCGAATTCTGGGATGGGCGCCGAAATCAAATGACACCAGCCATGTTCGATCTTGAGCAGGCGAAGGCACTTCAGCACGCACTACTGATGGCCATCAACGAAGTGAGCAGGAGACAACAATGACCATGTACCCAACCGCTTACTTGGAGCACTACGCCGATATGTACTCGGCCCACATGCTCTACAAGCACGGCGTAAGCCTCGATCAGTATCTGGCAGATCCGGCCCGGTATGAGCATCTGTTAGGCGCCCCATTCCCGCTGATGCCGGCACAAACCAAGGTTCGCGTGCGGCTGATCCGGGAAGACGCCCTGCAGCAGCAGGCCGAAGAAATCACCCAGGAGCTGGACAATCTGCCGCGCAACAACGTGCGGCCTTTCGAGCCCCTGCGTCACCAGAGGCACCCCAAAAGACGCGGCAGGCTGAGCTGTTTCAAGCGCACAACCCGCCCGCAACCCCAAACGACGTGAGGTTCTGAGTTATGAGCGAAGTAGCCCAGGCGGAACAGTTCCGCCGCAACGCAAAAGGCCACCTGGTACCGGTGGATCAGATCAAAGACATCGATCGCCTACGGGATGATCTGGTGATGACCGTCATCGCCAAGGTTAAGGCCCTTCAGGAGGAAATGCGCAAAGCCAAGGCTGAGATATCTAGCGAGGTTGAAGCCTTCCTGGAGCTGAGCGCCAGGGAATATGACACCGCTTATGGCGGCAAAAAAGGCAACGTGACTCTTGCCAGTTTTGACGGCCAGTTCCAGGTAAAGCGTGCCGTGGCCGATCACCTGGCGTTTGATGAGCGCCTGCAGGTGGCCAAGGAGCTGATTGACCAGTGCATCCATGAATGGACCGCTGGCAGCCGATCCGAAGTTCAGGCTCTGGTGGAGCACGCTTTCCAGACCGACAAAGAAGGCAAGATCAGCACCGCCCGCGTGTTGGGCCTGCGTAGCCTGAACATCAAAGACCAGAAGTGGCAGCAAGCCATGCAGGCCATCATGGATTCCATCCAGGTGACCGGCTCAAAGAGCTATCTGCGCTTTTACGAGCGGGAAGGCCAGGACGGTCCGCACCGCCAAATCCCGCTCGATGTAGCGGCCCTTTAAGCAACCAACCCCCGCAAACCAAAGAGGAATACAACGTGAACAAAGCACAACTGATTGACGCCCTGATCATCAAGCACCACCAGAAGCGCGAGATGAACGTTATCCAGAAGGCCGATATGACCGCTGTGGTCGATGGGCTAACCGAAATTGTGCAGGAGCACTTGGCCCACGGTCAGGAAGTGACACTGCCCGGGATTGGCAAGTTCTTGGTGACCGAGCGAGCCGCCCGCAGTGGCCGCAACCCTCAAACGGGCGAGGAGCTGGAGATTCCGGCCTCTAAGGCCCCGAAATTCAAAGCCTCCAAGACGCTGAAAGAGGCGGTGAACCATGAATAAGGCAACGGCAAAGGCAAAGGCGCACAGCCACGGTCGCCCGCACGATCCGAATCAGTGGCTCGAAGACTGCGGAGAGGCCACGAAGATCCTGATCATGCCGAACGAAAAAGGCATCCAGGTAGGCATCAAGCTGGGTGAGAAGGCGATGGATCTGGAAAACCCAACCATCGCACAGGCGCTGGCCCTGGTGGGAGCAGAGGCGATTCGTAAGGCGATCAAAGAGATGTTCGACGTCGAGGGCGAACAGATTTCAGCTGACGAAGCCGCGCGGCATCTTGTGAAACATCTTCATTGAGCGAAACGCCCCAGCCGGGGCGTCTGCCGGGCGTGGTGGCCCGGTACTGACGAGCAGCCAGGAGTGCCCCATGAAAGCCTTTGGATTTAATGAAACCGACATTCTGCGAGGTGAAATGCAGGCGGCCCAGGTTGATGCCTGGATCATAAAGTCATACCCCGATCGCTGTGCGGCGGAGCAGGACTGGGAATACGCGTCCTCTCGGTTCTCAGAAGCTAAAACCGAGCTGATCCGCCGCATGAAAGAAAGCGAGGTTGACCCGGAGATGATTGCTCAAGTCGAGGGCCTGAAAGCACATTTCATTCCCGTGGAGACCGACTGATGGATAAGTGGCAAGAGATTGAAAACCGGCTTTCCGGTGTGTTCGGCAGTGTAAAGGCTGCCGCTGGAGGCCATGAAATCAGCCTTGAAAAGCAGGTAGACAAAGAGCGCCTTATTGTCGCGGTCTACGTTGATGGCTGGATACGAGGCGAGTGGACAAGAGCAACGGCCGATGGTGAACCTGAGTTCTTGCAGGCAAGGTTCTGGCGGCCGTATCGCGCGCGGCCATGGAAGCTGAGCCAGTACAAAAACCTGAAAAAGGCTTTCGGAAAGAAAAAAGCGGATGAAATGACTGCACTTAAAACCTGCGCATTCATGCCGTATTGGAACACCCCAAAAAGCCTGGTTCGCCACTTAAAAAAGAATTTTCCTGATCTGGAGCTAAGAGATTCAGTTCCCGCTGATCCGCTTCGCGACTGCCCTGAGATCTCAATGCTACCGAGGGATGCCGATCTATGACTCGAAACAACCGTAAGGGCGTACTTGCCCAGATCCACATCGCCCGCAAAGAGCTGGCCCTGGACGAAGAGACCTATCGCCAGATGATCGCGACCGTCACAGGCGGGAAGCGCTCCTGTGCACATTGCACCGTGGCCGAACTGCACAAAATCGTGCAGCACATGAAGGATCGCGGCTTCAAAGCGAAGTCTCGCAAGCGCGTGGCACAGCATCCGGGCACGCCGCACAACCTCGATCGTGAACCCATGCTCCAAAAAATTGAGGCTCTGTTGGCAGAGCTGAAAGCCCCCTGGAGCTACGCCGATGCGATCGCCAAACGACAGTACCGAATCGAGCGCGTGGCCTGGCTGAGAACGGTTGAGCAATTCAGGGCAGTGATTGCCGCTCTTGACGTCGAGCTGACCAAGCGACGGCTCCTCTCATCGTTAGAGGTGGCCCTGGAAGAACGAGGTCTAACGCTTGATGACGTGGAAAAGCAGGCGGAAAACCTGCCCCGCAACTGGAGGCGCAACCGGCGCGTACTGGTAAAACTTTGTACCCACTACATGGTGCCGACTGACTGGCTTGAGCTGCATAGACGGGAGTCCCGCGCATGAAACTAGGCCGCTGCCCTGTCTGCCACAGTCACCTGCACCTTGATGCTCTGATCCAGGACGATGCTGGCAGTGAGCTATTGGGTGTTCTGGCCGGTCTGGGCCGCCCGCTGGCCCGGCCGTTGGTTCAGTATCTGGCCCTGTTCCGCCCTGCAAAGTCAGACCTGAGCAACGCGCGGGCGCTGAAGCTGGCAAAAGAGACCCTGGATATCGCTGATCGAGACAGCCTGATTGCTGCATTGCAGGACACGGTCCGCAGCATTCAGGAGAAGCGCCAGAAGGGCCAGGTCCAGCCCCTGAAAAACCACAATTATCTCAAGCAAGTTCTGGCCAGCGTCGCACCGGAGGCCCGCCGTCCAGCTTCTGAAGCGGACAACAACCGGCCCACAGTCACGGAGAAAAAGCAGGGCATGGAAGAAAGCCCGGAAGAAGCCCAGCGCAAGTGGGAGGCTCACATGCGCAAGCTGGGCGTGGATCCGAACCAGTACAAGGTGAAGAAATGAGTGTTGAAACCGAGCTGCTCCCCCAGTCCCTGGCTGAACTGGTCGATATCATCGGCCTCCCTGCTGTTCTCAAGCTGATGAAAGCCTTTGGAGGCACGGATATCTGGATTCCGAAGCGCTTGTCTCACAATCACGAGCTGGTGAACGCCCTCGGCCCTGAGGCGGCTCAAACGCTTTGCGAGTACATGGCTGGGGAGCGATTCAAGGTTGCACGCGGTAAAGCCATTGAGATCGAGGTCCGGAACCGTGCCATTCGCCGGGAACGCCAGGAAGGCGCGAAGCTCTCAGACCTAGCGCTACGTTTTGAATTATGCGACCGCCAGGTTCTTAATATTCTGAACAGCGAGCCCCAGGACGATAACCAGGGAGACTTGTTTGAATGAACCTGGCAGAGCGCCCAGAGGCCATTCGAGCCGAGATTGAGCAGGATAAACAACGCTGGTTTCGGGCGTGGCGAATGACCCAGAGCAAGCGGCCCGCAGAGATTCGGAGTTGGATAAATCAGATCGAAAACGAGGAGGAAAAGAACGATTGGCGACGCCGGCTGAACGCCATGCGTCACCGGAGCCCTTTTAATCGCAACCTCTGAGGGCGCCCAGCCGCCCTTGCCAACCCCGCCAAGCTGCCGTATCTTTTTCTTGCCCCCCTGAAAACCAACACCCGAACCCTTACACCCCTACAACACCGCCCGATCTCCCTACTCTGGGAGCATGAAAAACACCACGTCGAACCACCTCATACTGAAACGCGGCTACACCGATCGCGGCACCTTTGGTCGCATTGAAACGCCGGTTCGGACCTATGACACGCTTGAACGCCCCTGGGCGGGCAATCGCGCCTATGTGAGCTGCATTCCCGAGGGCATCTACACCCTCAAAAAGCGGCGCTCTGGTGTTGTGGAGCGCTCAACGGGCGGTTTGTATCTGCACGGCTGGGAGGTAACCAACGTCCCGGGCCGCACATTCATCATGATGCACCCCGCCAACCTCATGGAACAGCTCGAAGGCTGCATAGCCCCCGGCCTGTCTACGGGCGTCTTGCCCGACAAAGACGGAAACCCGCAGTGGGCGATCCTCAACAGCCTGGCAGCGTTCAAGATGCTTATGGATGATCTGGAGGCCCACGACGAGTGGACTCTGGATGTGCGCGGCTTTCACCCGGAGTGGCCTTAATATGGACTGGAGTTGGGATAGCGTTAAAGACACCGTTGCGGCAGCGGCCCCTTTGCTCGGGGGCGCTCTGGGAGGCCCGGCCGGTGGGGCGATTGGCGGCCTGATTGCCAGTGCCCTGGGGGTTGAAAACAAGCCCGACGCGGTCGCTCAGGCTCTAAAAACCGACCCGCAAGCCGCGTTCAAGCTCCAGGAGCTGGAGCGAACCCACCAGCGCGAGCTTGAGCGGATGCACCTGGAGGCGGAGACCGCCCGCCTGTCTGAGATCAACCAGACAATGCGAGCAGAGGCCAGCGCCAACGACGGGTATGTTCGCCGCTGGAGGCCAACCTTTGGCTATATGGTCGCCCTTACCTGGATGATCCAGAGCATAGCGATTGCCTGGGCCATGGTTGCTGAGCCCGAAGAAGCGGCCAATCTCATCAACGCGGTGACGGCGCTCACGCCCATGTGGGGCATTGCCCTGTCCATTCTCGGTATCAATATCACCTCACGTAGTCGCGACAAACGGGTGAAGCAAGGACAGGACGGACGCGGCTTACTGGACAAACTCACTGACGCATTAGGGAACAAAGCGCGTGGATGAAAAGCAATTTGAGGAGGCGCAAGCGCTGACCGATCGCCTCACGATGGCCGGCATTGAGCGAGCCAGGCAGGCTCAGAGTGAACCGCCGCTGGAAGTCGAAGGCCAGCGGCTTTGTTTGGGATGCGAGGATCCGATCAGTGCGGCCCGCCTGAATGCCAACCCACGGGCGGTTCGCTGCGTGGAATGTCAGAACGATCACGATCGCACGGGGGCGTAATGGACCTGTCGCAGTTTGATTATGAGGCGGCCAAGTTTTGGATGAGCTTCATTCAGCTCGCCGGCCTGGTTGCGCTGTTCATTTACACGCACCTGACGAACAAGTCGAAGGCCAATTCAAGCGCGATTGAGAGCGTCAAAGATGATTTTGATGATCTGAAGGATCGAGTGGTGGCGATTGAGGGCCGCCTCGAAAACGCGCCCACGCACCAGGATATCTCCAAGGTCTACGACCGCTTGAACGACGTCGCCGAGGACCTCTCCAGTGTCAGTGGCCAGATGAGGGGCCTCTCCAACCAGTTACACATGGTCAATCAGTACCTGCTCAACCAGAAAGGAGGCCAGGGCCAGTGAGTTATCAGGACTTCCAAACCGAAGGCCGCCGCCTGGGGATTTTGCGGATCCTCGCCCGGCGCAACATGTTCACCGCCAACGAATACAGTCTGAACGATGAGCTTGGCGGCAATTACGGGCACCACGTGAGCAAGGATTTGCTGCACAGCGATCTGGCCTGGCTTGAAGAACAGGGCCTTGTGATGTGCCAACAGCCGCGGGCTGGGTGGATCGTGACACTGACCAGTCGGGGTAACGATGTCTCCGAGGGTCGGGCAAAAACGCCTGGTGTTGCTGCACCCTTGCCGGGAGCCTGAACCATGCCCCCGCGTTCAAAGATCTACGATCTCCCCCAGGAGCTGCGAGACGAGCTGAACGAACGGCTTGTCAGTAACGGCTTTCAGGACTACGAGGGTTTGACCTCCTGGCTGGCTGACAACGGCTTCAAGCTCTCCCGATCGGCGGTGCACCGCTATGGTAGCGCCCTGCAGGAAGAGTTCGACGAGGCCATGGGGGCCGTGCGCAAGAGCACCGAAATGGCCAAAGCCTGGGCAGAGTCAGACGAAGACACCCAGGGCTCCCTGATGGGCGCCACGTCCCAGATGGTTCAGCACCAGCTCATGCAGATCACTCTGGCTCTGAGTCGTGCGGAGCACGAGCCGGAGAAGGCCGCCAAGCACATGGCCACCGTGAGCCATGCCATGGCGGATCTGGGCCGGATGACGATCAACCAGAAGAAGTGGGCCCGGGAAGTGCGCAAGGAAGTGGCCCGGGAAGCCGCAGACAAAGCGGCGGAAGTGGCCAAGCGCGGCGGTCTGTCTTCCGATGTAGTCAATGATCTGCGGCGCGAACTGCTGGGGATTGCGTAGTGCCAAACAACCCGCTTTCTAATGTCCCAACCGCCAACGCCGACGCTCCGCCGCCGGTGTTGCTGCCTTACCAGCAGGCTTGGATTGCCGACGACAGCCAGCTCAAGGTGAGCGAGAAGAGCCGGCGGACCGGTCTGACCTGGGCCGAGGCGGCGGACGATGTTTTGATTGCCGCCGCTGCCAAAAGCGCGGGCGGCCAGAATGTCTATTACATCGGCTATAACCAGGACATGGCCATCGAATACGTGGAAGCATGCGCATTGTGGGCCCGCGTGTTCAATCGAGGTGCCAGTGCCGTGGAAGAGGGGCTCTGGGAAGACGACAGCGACGATAAGCACATCAAGACGTTTACCATCCGGTTCCCCGACAGCGGGCACCGGATCGTGGCGCTATCCAGCCGGCCCGCAAACCTTCGGGGTAAGCAGGGCGTCGTGGTGATTGATGAGGCCGCGTTCCACGATCAGCTTTCAGAGCTGCTAAAGGCCGCCCTGGCCCTGTTGATCTGGGGCGGCAAGGTCCGCGTGATCAGCACCCACAACGGCGATAAAAACCCGTTTAACCTGCTGATCAACGACCTTCGCGCCGGTCGGCGCAAGGGCTCTGTGCAGCGGATCAGCTTCAAGGAAGCCGTGGATCAAGGGCTGTATGAGCGCGTGTGCCTGCGCCTTGGAAGGGAATGGACCAAGGCCAGACAGGAATCCTGGGTAAAAGAGGTCTACGACTTCTACGGCGATGCGGCCGATGAAGAGCTGGATGTGATCCCGGCGGAGGGCTCCGGTAACTGGCTGCCCAGGGCGCTGGTGGAGGATCGCACCCGCAAGGACATCCCGGTGCTGCGCCTCAAGCTGGAGGACGCCTTCAAACAGTGGCCATCGGCCATGCGTGAGGCTGAAATCCGCGATTGGTGCGAGGAGCACCTGAAACCCTTGCTGATCAACCTGCCTGAGAATCTCTGGCTGGCTTTCGGTGAGGATTTTGCCCGACGGATGGACCTTACCGTCATTGTTCCCCTGCTGATCGGGCAGGACCTGGTGCGCCGGACGCCGTTTGTCGTAGAACTGGCGAATGTGCCTTTCGAGCAGCAGCGCCAGATTCTGCACTACATCCTGGACCGCGTGCCCAAACTGCAGGGCGGTGCCATGGATGCCACCGGTAATGGCGCGTATTTGGCGGAAGTCACCGCTCAGGCTTACGGCGGGCACCGCGTGCAGGAGGTGATGCTCTCTGAGTCCTGGTACCGGGAGAACATGCCTCCACTAAAGGCCGCCTTCGAGGACGGAACGTTGGAAATCCCGGCGGACAGCTTCCTGGTTGATGACATGCGAGCGGTTCAGACCGTCAACGGCGTCGCAAAAGTGCCAAATAACACGCGTAAAGACGGCCGCCATGGTGACTTTGCGATTGCGCTGGCCCTGGCTTACGCGGCCAGCCGCATGGATCCGGCCCCCATCGAATACACACCGGCTCCCAACGTGAAAAGCCGCTGGGACGCCCAACCAGACCCCTGGGCAGACGACGATGATTTGCCCATACAGGAGACAGGCGCATGGTAGATATCCTTGATCACCGTGGGCTTCCCATGCCCCGTGAAAGCAAGCCAGGGCCCGCTCAGGAGCCCCAAACAGCGAGCGTTGGTTACCTTTACCGCGAGTTTGCAGACCACCCCAGCCGTGGCCTGACGCCCTCAAAGCTGGCCCGCATTTTAGAGGATGGCGAACAGGGACGCCTGGAAGACCAGGCACGCCTGGCTGAGGATATGGAAGAGAAAGACGCCCATCTGTTTTCTGAGCTGAGCAAGCGCCGTCGGGCGCTGCTGGGCCTGAACTGGCATCTGACCCCACCCGAGGATGCGACAGCCCAGGAAAAAGAGTGGACGAATCGTGTGGAGCGAATCATTCGCGCCCTGGACTGGGAAGAGATCGTCTACGATGCCTCGGCTGCGATCCTCTATGGCTACGCGTGCCTGGAATACGATTGGGAGCGCAGCGAGGGCCAGTGGCGCCTGAAATCTGCCGATTATCGCCAGCCTGACTGGTTTATGACGCCGGCTCACGACCGGGATCGCCTGGCGCTGCGAACGTTAGACGGCATTGGCGAGGAACTTCGCCAATGGGGCTGGCTGGTTCACATTCACAAGGCCAAATCCGGTTATCTGACCCGGGGCGGGCTCGCCCGAATCCTTGCCTGGCCGTACCTGTTTCGGAACTATTCGGCCCGGGATATGGCCGAATTTCTGGAAATCTACGGGCTCCCTCTGCGACTGGGCAAGTACCCGGCCGGAGCCAGTGACACCGAAAAGTCCACCCTGATGAAGGCGGTTGTGAACATCGGCCATGCCGCTGCCGGCATCATTCCCCAGGGCATGGAACTGGAGTTCCAGGAAGCGGCCAAAGGCGGCCCTGATCCGTTCATGGCAATGATCCGCTGGGCAGAGTCGGCCATGAGCAAGGCCATTCTGGGTGGCACGCTGACCAGCCAAACGAGCGAAAGCGGCGGTGGCGCCTACGCTCTCGGGCAGGTTCACAACGACGTCCGCCACGACATTCTGGTCAGTGATGCCCGCCAGATTGCCCGCTCGTTGACGCGGGATCTCGTGGAGCCGCTAACCCGCCTAAACACGCCTATGCGACGCCTGCCGTCGTTTGTCTTTGAGACGGAGCAGCCCGAAGACATTAAGTTGTATGCCGAGGCCCTGCCGAAACTGAGCAAGGTGATGAGCATCTCGGAGAAATGGGCGCTTCAGAAACTCGGCATCCCGGAGCCCGAGCCCGGCGAAAAGCTGTTGGGGTCCACCGCAATGCCTGCGCCTGGCTTTGGGAGACAGGCGGCCACCGCCGCCCTGCGCACGCGGCAAGACGAGCCCTCGACAACTGATCGCCAGGTTCAGGCCCTCGGCGAAGCCTCCGAAGGCGCTGTTGATGGTTGGATTGATCAGGTTCGCGCTCTTTTGGATGAGGTTGATTCCCTGGACGAACTGGCTGAACGCCTTATCGACGTGTATCCGGAGATGGACACGCAAGCACTGGCAGACGTAATCGGCGAGGCGCTGACGGCGGCGGAGCTGGCCGGGCGCTATGAGTCGCTACCGGAGGACGATCGTGGCTGAGTACGGATCGCGGCCCTTCGCCGAGCAGCTGTCGTTTTTCCAGGAAAAAATCAATCTGCCCACACGGACCTTCCGGGATATCCAGGGCGCGGCCAATGCCAGGGCGTTCGTGGTTGCCGGAGCCATGCGGGATGATCTGTTGTCGGATTTTCGCCAGGTGATCGATAAAGCCATCGCGAAAGGCACGACGCTGCAAGATTTTCGGAAGGACTTCGAGCAAATCGTCGAGCGGCGCGGCTGGACAGGATGGACCGGCGAGGGATCGGCCGCCGGGCGTGCCTGGCGAACGCGGATCATCTACCAGACCAACCTGCGGACCAGTTACCACGCCGGGCGATACAAGCAGATGAAGTCCACAGCCCAGGCCCGCCCGTTCTGGCGGTACCGCCACAGCATTGCGGTGGAGAACCCGCGTGTCGATCATAAAAGCTGGGACGGCCTGATCTTGCGCCACGATGACCCCTGGTGGGACATCCACTATCCGCCCAACGGCTGGGGCTGCCAGTGTTTTGTCGAGAGTTTGGCCCAGCGGGATCTGGATCGGCTCGGCAAAGCGGGCCCAGACGAGGCTCCCACCGATCCCGGTAGCACCGAGGGCATTGGTGAGGGGTGGCGTTACAACGTCGGAGAGGCTGCCTGGGGGCGCCCTGTTAGCGAACGCGCCTATGTGGAAGCCAATGACGGGCAGTGGGAGTCTCTCGCTGAGGACGATTGGCGGTCTCTGGGTCTGCCGGAGGAACTGCCTGTTGATCCCACTGACCTGGCGTTGGGGCAGCAATTGTCCAGCCGGAAAGATCGCATCGATGCCGTGAGAGAGGCGATCGGCGGCAAGGCTGAGCGGGTTTACACGATCGAGGCTGGAAAGGTTGAGTATCCCGTACTTATAAACGCAGAAACGCTCGGCACCCACTTAGGGCAGGATCGCTCCCGGTTCATTCCTCTGATTCCGGCGGCTTTGGAGAATCCCGCTGAGGTCTGGGTTACTTTTGAGCGCAGTCGTCAGAGCGGAAAGGTGGCTTTGCGGGTGCGGGCTTTAAAAGTCATTCGTACAACCAAGGACCGGGCTGTGATGGCGGTGCTTGAGACGCAAGCCGGGCAGTTGGTCGGTTGGACGTTTCTAGTGATGGAGCCGAAAAGGGTTAACGCAAAGCGGGTGGGAAAAATTCTGTATCAGCGCCCTTTGAGGACGCCCTGACCCTGCCGCACCAGGGACCGGCGCCACGTTTTGAGACTACGGATGCGGCCACTCAAAACGCGCTAGAAACCAAAGAGTAGCACGTTTAGGGAGAACGTTAGAAGATGGCGGGCACGCGACTCGAACTAACGCTGGATGACCGGGTTGTTCAGCAAGCCTTCCAGGATCTGTTGCGCCGATCGGGGACGCTGGAGCCTGCGCTTCGTGATATCGGCGAAAGCCTCATCAACAGCACCCGGCAACGATTCGAGGATCAGGAGGGGCCTGACGGCGAGCCCTGGGAGCCGCTGTCACCGACGACGCTGGGGCTCAAGCCAAAGAACACCGATAAGATCCTGATCCGGGAAGGTGACCTGATGCGGGACCTGGTTCCCCAGGTAACCGGTGATTCTCTGGAGATTACCAACAATAGGATATACGCGGCCATGCAGCAGTTCGGTGGCCAGACAAGCCCGGACAGCATGATCCCCAACCGGATCATACCGGCCCGCCCATTTCTGGGCTTTTCAGCGACGGATGAGCAGGATATTCTGGCGATCGCCAGGGAGCACCTAGCCGGCGCTTTTGAGTGACGCTCTCAGATCGCCTGTAATCGATTTTAGGGCCGAAGGCATCCAACCACACCGGAAAAAACCGAAAAGGCACGTGACGGAGTTTCTAACGCGGGTCTAACGCCTATTGATCACCCTGGCGGATCGTGAAAAGCTGAATAGCGCCTTCCGCCCTCCCAAATCAACCCGCTTCCTACCCAAAAAAGCACCCGAATCCATTCGCGTTCCCCACATGCAGGCCAGTGCCCAAACTGGCCCCATGAAAACATCACCCCGCATTCAAATTGCCGCCCTGACGGCAAGGCTTCGAAAGCCCAGCGCAGAAATCCAGCTGTTCCCGGCTGGTCTGTTCCGTGCCAGAGACGGTCGCCCCGAGGGTTTGAAGGGCTGGCAGGTCACTGCCGATGCCGCTCGCCAGTTGGTGGCCCTGGCCACCGAGCGTCAAACCCCGTTCGTGATCGACTACGAACACCAGACCCTGTACGCGGAAACCTCCGGTAACCCAGCTCCTGCGGCTGCCTGGTTTAACACCCTGGAGTGGCGAGAAGGCGACGGTCTGTATGCAGTGGATGTGGAGTGGACCGAGCGGGCCGCTGCTCTGATTGAAGGCGATGAGTACCGCTATCTCTCCCCCGTTTTCAAATTCGACAAGAACACCGGTGCGGTGACTGAGCTGCTGATGGCAGCGGTGACCAACAACCCGGCCATTGATGGCATCGCCGATGTGGCGGCTGCCCGTTATCTGCACCAACCACACGAGGAGGCTACACCCGTGGACAAAGAACTGCTGGAAATGCTGGGCCTGGGCGAAGACGCCACGCCTGAGCAGGTTCGAGCGGCTGTTCAGGCGCTGATGGAAAAAGCCCAGAAAGCCGAAGACGACATGACCGCACTGCGGGCAAAGGGAGGAAACCCGGACCCGGAGAAATTCGTGCCCAAAGCGGCGTTCGATGAGTTGAACGAGCGCGTTGCAGCACTCTCTAGCCAGTTGACCACGGGCGAAGTGGACAAGCTGGTAAGCGAAGGGCTGGAAGACGGCCGCTTGATGCCGTCTCTGGAAAGCTGGGCGCGCGATCTGGGCAAAAAGGATATCGCTGCTCTTCGCGGTTTCCTGGGCAGCGCTCAGCCTCTTGAAGCGCTGCGCAGTCAGCAAACCGATGGCAAGAAGCCGCCCGAAGGTGACAACAAGCTGACCGAAGAAGAGCTGGCCGTGTGCCGCCACATGAATCAGACGCCTGAGCAGTTCCTGAAGGCCAAAGGCGTCAAGGTTGAGGAGAACCAGGCATGATTATTACCCCGTCACTTCTTACCGCGTTGATGACCAGCTTCAAGAACGAATACCAGGCTGGTCAAACCATGGCGGAGCCTCAGTGGGATCGTCTTGCGTCCCGCGTTGGTAGCTCCTCCCGGTCCAACACTTACGGATGGCTGGGCCAGTTCCCGCAATTCCGCAAGTGGGTCGGCGATCGCGTCATCAAAGATATGAAGGCGCACGGCTACGAAATCACCAATGAGCTGTTCGAGTCCACCGTAGGCGTTGCCCGGACCGACATCGAAGACGACAACATTGGCGCTTACAGCATGCTGTTCCAGGAAATGGGGCGTGCCGCTGCCATTCATCCCGATGAGCTGGTGTTTGCCCTGTTGGCGGCCGGTGGCAGCACCCTGTGCTACGACGGGCAGAACTTCTTCGACAATGAGCACCCGGTGTACCCGAACGTGGACGGCACTGGCACGGCGACTCTGGTGGCCAACCAGGATATCCCGGGCTCCAGTCCTGGTGATGCCTGGTACCTGCTCGACGTCAGCCGCGCGATCAAGCCGATCATCTACCAGGAGCGGATTCCTGCCGACCTGCAGCAGATGACCAAAAACGATGACGAGCACGTGTTCACAGCGGATGAGTACCGCTATGGCGTCCGGGCCCGCTCCAACGTTGGCTTTGGCTTCTGGCAGATGGCTTACAAGTCCCAGCAGCCGCTGACGGCCGAGAATTACGCCTCAGCACGCACGGCCATGATGAACTTCAAGGCCGACGGCGGTCGCCCGATGGGTGTGCGCCCGACACTGCTGGTGGTACCGCCCACCCTGGAGCAGAAAGCCTTTGAGGTGCTCAAGGCAGAGCGCGACGCCAACGGCGCAACCAACGTTTACCAGAACTCTGCGGAGCTGCTGGTCACTCCCTGGCTGAGCTAAGGAGTTAACCAATGACTGCACGGAAAACGCCGGCCAAGGCTGCTGCAAAGCAGCCTGAGGCCAAAGCCCCGGGAACTGAGCAGAGCACTGCGACGGAAACCGGGCAACCGAGCAAGGAGCGGGGGCCTGCCAAGGATGGCACCTCTTCCGGCGTCGAGCTGGAGGTGGTCACTCGACTGGAACGTCGTATCCGCGCCGGAGTGGTGGTCACTCGTGATCCCCGCACTGTCACCGTCACAGAGGATGTCGCCGAAGCGTTAGAGGCGGATCCGCACATCACAGTGAGACGCGCATGAGTTACGCCAGCCAGGCAGATCTGGTCGAACGATTCGGTGAAGACGAGCTGGTGCGTTTAACGGACCGCTCCCACACCGGGACGATCGACTCGGCGGTTTTGACCGTGGCCTTAGAGGATGCCACGGCTGAAATCGACGGCTACCTGGCTGCGCGTTACCAACTGCCCCTGACCAGCGTTCCGACAGTGCTGGTCAGGGTGTGTGCCGATATTGCTCGCTATTTCCTGCACGACGACAACCTAAACGATGTGGTCGAAGCCCGCTACAAGTCGGCGGTTGCGCTGCTCAAACAACTGGCCTCTGGCCAGGTGTCACTGGGTCTTTCCGACAGTGGTGAGACCCCGGAATCGAATGATGGGGCTGAAATGCAAAGCGGTGGGCGTGTCTGGGGACGAGATGACAGCAAAGGGTTCATCTGATGACCGATCTGGCGGCCTGGGTAGAGCGGATCTCAACCCGCGATGTGCCTGCAACGGTGGCGGCGGATGTCTCGGCTGCCCAGCAGGCCCGGCGTCTGCCGTCACTGATTGTGGTTCCAGGCCGAGAAACGGTTCAGACCACGCCCATGACGGCCAGTGCCAGGCACAAGGTGATTGTGGAGGTCCTGGTGGTCACCGGCATCCAGCGCGGCAATCAGGCCCTCGGTGGTCGGATGGCCAACGAACTGGATTGGCTGCGTCTGCCGATGCTTCGCCAGCTGATCGGATGGACACCGCCGCCATTTGGCACCGCAACGCCCTCGCGGACCTGGTACGAGTACTTCACCACGCCCGTGCTTGTGCATGACACAGAGGTTACCTGGCACGGCGGGCAACTGTTAACCATGAGCAAAAACGCCCTGTTCTGGGTGGATGCGTTTCGAACGGAGTATTGGTGGAAGCCATGAAAAACCCAACCAAGCGTCGCGTGAAACTGCCGCAAAGCGGTGGCCAGTACCAGCGTGCCAAAGATGGCGCGCCCAAACCCAAGGCAGCGGAGCCGGCGACCAGCCCGGACGCGGCCAAACAGACCTCCGACAAGAAGGAGTAAGTTATGTCTGGATTCAAAATGCGCCGGCGTGTGGTGCTGGCGATGATCGAGTCAACCTACGGCACGGATGCCAGCCCGACGACGTCCGCCAATGCCATTCTTTGCCGGACTGTGCGGACCACTCCGCTGGCAGGCGAGGACATTGACCGCAATCTGATTCGCGCCCACTTTGGCAACTCCGAGCAAGTGGCGGGCGAAAAGCACGTGGAACTGGAACTGGAAGTGGAGCTGGCTGGTTCCGGTACCGCCGGCGACGCTCCCGCCTGGGGCCCGCTGTTGCGTGCCTGTGGTTTTGCCGAGACCGAAGACGCCGGCGTGTCCGTGGCCTACAACCCGATTACCGGCTCCGAAGAGTCCATCACCTGTTACATCCATCGGGACGGTGTTTTGCACAAGTTCACTGGTGGGCGCGGCACGGTTCGATTCGATCTGAGCACCAACAATATCCCGTACATGACTTTCCGGTTCATGGGTCTGCTCGGCGATATCAGCAACACCGCGATCCCGCAGGCAGACACCAGTGCGTTCCAGCACCCCGAGCCGGTCACCAACGCCAATACCAGTGCCCTGAGCCTGCACGGCGCTGATTTGAGCTTCCAGTCGCTGACCATTGATCTGGCGGTCAACACTGTGAAGCACCAGATTGTGGGCCAGCCAACCAGCCATCTGATTACCGATCGTCAGCCGACCGGTACCGCAGTGGTGGAAGAGCCTGCCCTGTCAACGCTCAACCTATACGACAAGGCCAAAACCGCCGCCCAGGGTGCGCTGTCGGTCACCCACGGCAAGACTGCTGGAAACATCATTGAGTTCACCGCGCCGAAAGTCCGCTCTGGCAGTCCGACCGAGCAGGACCAGAACGGCGTTCAGATGTTGTCCCTTCCCCTGGGCATTGACCCGGACACGGGCAACGACGAACTCGTCATTACCGTCAAGTAAGAGGCCCCTATGTTCAAACTAAATACCCAACGCAGCTACCAGTACCCGGTGTCGGTTGTGATCTTCGACGGCGAAAAAGAGCAGACCGGCAAGTTCACGGCCACGTTCAAAGTACTGCCCAACTCCCAGATCCGGGATCCGGAAAACGCGGACAAAAAGCTCCTGGATCTGGTCCTGGTTGGTGTTGATGGCATTGAAGTGCCGGGTGAGGACGGTCGGCCCCTGCAGGGCGATGCATTGCTGCAGGCCCTGAAAGACGATCCGGCGGTGTCAGTGGCGCTGGTGGCGGCTTACCAGGAATCCATCACAAAAAAGAACCGGCCGCGAACCTGAGGGGTGCGGGCCGGTTCTGGGTCCTGGGTCACCGCCCGGACCCCGGTGGCCTGGAATCGGATCTGGCGGCGTTTGGGCTCGATATTCAGCCTGAGTCGCTGTTTCGGGAGGACGACAGAGAGTTTGAGGTGTTGCCGGAGAACTGGGAGGCCCTGACGGTGTTTCTCAAATGCGCGACCCAGTGGCGATACGCCGGGATGGCAGGCGTTCAGACCGGGCTGGATTACAGCGCGGTGGACGTGGTTCTGAGGCTCAGCCAGGTAGCTGCCCCGGGCCAGATATTTGAACAGATCCAGATCATCGAAGCCGGCGCGATCGAAGGCTTTGCGGAACGGCAGGATAGACAGTAAATGAGCGAGCTTGAACTGAAACTCAAACTGACGGCGGACGGCCAGGGCCTGACTGGTCAGGTGCGTGCCAGCCGTGAGCAGGTGGAACAGCTCAATCGCTCAGTGAATCGGACCGGAGATGCCGCCGGTCGTGGCGCTCGTGGTCTGGACACCGTCGGTGACTCTGCCGACACGGCCGGGCAATCCCTGAACACCATGCGGGGCTACGCCACCCTGGCGGCCGGTGCTCTGGCGACTCTGGGCGCTGGGCGCCTCGTGGGCAGCCTGATTGACGTCAATACTGAAACCCAGCGGCTGCAAGCGTCACTGGCGACCGTGACCGGGTCCACTGAGGCGGCAACCGCTGCCTGGGAAACCCTCGAAGAATTTGCCAAGACCACGCCGTTTACCCTGGATCAGTCCGTCAACGGCTTCGTCAAGATGAAAGCGTTAGGGCTGGACCCCACGACCGAGGCTCTAACGTCGTTTGGTAACACGGCATCGGCGATGGGTCACGACCTGAACCAGATGATCGAAGCCGTGGCCGACGCCAGCACCTCCGAGTTTGAGCGGCTCAGAGAATTTGGGATCAAGGCTCGCCAGGAAGGCGATCAGGTCTCGTTCATCTTCCAGGGCACGACCACTACCATCGGTAACAACGCCGATGAGATTGTGCGTTACCTTGAGAAGATTGGTAACACTGAGTTTGCCTCGGCCATGCAGCGTCAGATGGCCACGCTGGGCGGCGCCAGCTCCAACCTGCAAGACAACATTGATGCCCTGTTCCGGGAAATCGGCGAAGCGGGTGCCAATTCTCTCGCTTCATCGGCCATTCTGACGCTGTCCGAGAGTGCCGAGACCTTATCGGAGAATTTGGACACCGTGGGCGATGTCGCCAAGGTGTTCGCCGTGCTGATCGGTGGGCGCCTTGCGGCAAGTGTTGGGACCGCTACGGCATCCTTTGTTGTCGGCCAAATTCAGGCCGCCCGATATCAGATGGCCATCGCGTCCCTGGTGACCACGTCTCGGATTGCGGCGGCCAGTCAGATGGCCCTGGCGACGTCTGTGGGCGTTGCGTCTCGCGCCCTCGCGGTTCTTGGTGGCCCGATCGGATTGGTCGCAGTCGCTGCAGGGTCTATCTACGCCTTTCGGGAGGAGCTGGGCCTGGTCGAGCCGGCTGCCCAGACGACCGCCGAGGCGATTGATGAGGTTAACCGCGCGTTCCGTGACCTGTCAGCGACTGGCCGCCAGGATCTAATCTCTGATCTTGAGCAGCAACTGGCTGGTGTTCGTGGCGAGGTGGCCCAGCTCAAAACCGAACTGGACGAGCTGCCAGAGTCCAAGCCGCGTGGCGCGGCCTCGCTTTACGTTAGTTCCTCGGCGCTTGAAGGCGCGACGTTAAGGGGCCAAATCGAAGACCGCCTGCAAGCCATCGAACTGCTGGAAGTGAAACTGCAAGCGGCCCGAAAAGCTCAGAACGCCCTGCTGAACGAGACACCTACCATCCCCGGCGGAAACCCGCTGGACAACCCGGTGGAGCCGGTTGATACAGCGGCTGTTGAAAAGCTCATGGAAGAGCTTGTGGCCCTTCGCACGCGCAACGCTCTGATCGAGTCGGGTATCGAGGTCAGCGAGTCCGCAAAGATCTTGGAAGAGGCGCTGCTGAAAATCCGACTGGAAGCCCAGGGCCTGACCGCAGCGGAGGCGGAAGAATACGTTCAGCTGAAGAATTCCATCGAGCAAGCCGAGCAATCGGCGGAGCGGGCGGCCCGCGAGCGTCAGAGCCTTGCGGAACAGTTTCGGGCAATCCGTGAGGAGCTATACCCCAGCGCCGCTGAGGTCAGCCAAGCCCAGCGCTATTTCGACATCATTGATCGTTACGCCGCCCTGGAAAACCTGGACCCGCGCCAGGTGGAGGCCATGAAGGACCGGATCCGGGATGGCCTCAAAGAGGCGGCGGAGGAATCAGCCGAGGACTTTGCCAATCCGTTCGAGGCAACCGCGAATTCGGTCGCGCAATCACTTCAGAACGCCATTGCTTCCGGGGACTGGGACAGCGTGGGCGATGCGATTGGCGCGTCCCTGGCGACGTCCATCTCAGGGATCGTCAGTAAATCAGTGACCGAGTCCCTGGCAAGCAATATCACCGCCAACAGCGGTGCCTTTGCCCAGATTGGCGCTGCCTTTGCCGGGCCGATTGCCGGAGCCGTCGCCGGTGGCGTTGCTCAGCTTGCGATCGCGGAAGTGTCCGACTGGCTGTCTGGAAGCGATTGGGATCCCACGGAGGCGCGTCAACGGGCACAGGGAACCGGAACGGTGCTGGGCAGCATTGATGCCAAATCTGAGTCGATCGCTCGGGCGGTCGAAGGATCTGAGACAGGTATCGGGCAGCTGGTTGGTATCAACCAGGGAATGCTTCGGGCTCTCCAGAGCCTGCAGGCCGGGATCAGTGGGGCATCGAGCCGCGTGGCGAGAGCCAGGGACGGCATTGAGTTTGAGACCAACGATCGCTTTAGCCAGGATCAGTTGGCTATGGGCGGTCTTGGCATTGCCTTTGGTCCCGGAGGCTTTGCGACAGGACTCGGTCCAATGAGCCTGTTTACGGGCCTGCTCGGACCCTTTGGCGACGTATTAGATGGTGTGTTGGGCGGTCTGTTCTCAGATACGGCTGGCTTCCTTGATGACCTTACCGGCGGCTTACTTTCCGATATCGGTGGCGCGGTGTTTGGCGGAGGCCAAGAGATTAAAGATGTCGGGATTCAGCTCTTTGGCGCAACGCTTGACGAGATGATTGCAGGGGTACGTGAGGGGGATCGGCGGTTTACGGCGCAAGCATTTGCATCGATCGAGGAAGATGGTGGCTGGTTTGGGTCTGACAAGCGATTCGATCGCTTTGAGCGCTTAGGGACCGATGCTGAACGCCAGATCTCTCTTGTATTCGGTGGTATTCAGGATTCTGTTGTGGCTGGCGCCGAGGCGCTCGGCTTTTCCTCGTCTGCCATTGAAGAAGCCCTCTCAGAGTTCCGCGTCAAGACTCAAAAGATCAGCCTGGAGGGGCTCGATGCTGAGGAGCAGGCAGCGGAGCTTGAGGCTGTATTCAGCGGTATCTTTGATCAAGCGGCTGGGGCGGTGATCCCTTTCCTGGGCGAGTTTCAGCGAGCAGGCGAAGGTCTTGGAGAAACGCTTTCCAGAGTAGCGAACCAGACGCTGGTGGCTGAGGAGGCGGTCCATCGCCTTGGCATTGGCTTCGACAACCTGTCCGGGCGAAATCTGGCGCTTGCCTCTGAGCGGCTGATTGAGGCTTCCGGCGGTCTGGAGAGCTTCATCGGTTCCATGCAGAGCTTTATCAGCAGTTTCGCCACCGACGCTCAGCAATTCGAGATTGCGCAATCCGATATCAACCGAGCGCTGGGACAGGTGAACCTCACATTGCCGGAAACCCGCCAGGGCTACTTCGAGTTGGTGCAGGCCCAGAACGGATCCACCGAATCGGGTGCCGAGAACATCGCCACACTCCTGCGCCTGCGAGAAGCGGCGGACACCTATTACAGCATGCTGGAGGATCGCAACGACGATTTCATTGACGCCCAGCGGGCTCGCCTGGATTCGGCTCTGGAGGCGTCCGATGCCGTGGCGAACGCGATCGATCGGTTGACCTCCGTTAGAGGACAAAGCGAGAACAGCCGCGATGCCGCCCGCTCGACGCTCCAGCAGATGGTTGATGCTGGCCAGGTCCAGCCGGGTGCCCAGCTTAATGAGGCGCTTGATTCAGTCACTGGGCTGTCGGCTAACGATTTCGCCAGCTATGAGGACTATCTTCGCGATTTCGTGCAAACCAACCAGCTGTTGGGTGATCTGCAGGCAATCACCGATGAGCAGGTGACCATTGAAGAGCGGATGCTCTCTTCTCTGGAAAGCCAGACATTGATCCTGCAGGAGGGGCAGCAAAGCCAACTGGACGCGTTGCGCGGGATCCGGGGCGCTCTGGGCTCGCCCGTGCAAGCAGCGGTTCCGGCCTCGCAGCCTGTGTTCGTGGGTGGTGCCGGCGTTGAAAGCGATCGCGGACTGGCCGTTATGCAGGATCTGCTCCGAGAGCTGCGCACCTTCCGTCAGGACATGTCGCATACCCAAGGGTCTCTGGTCACGCACGCCTTCAATACATCCAAGCGCCTCAAGCGGCTTGACTACGATGGAGTGCTTATTCGGTCATGAAGATCATCGATCCGATTGAGATCACCAAGGCCAATGTGATCAGCACGAACGCGCAGGATGAGCTGCTGCCAGACTGGCAAGTTGAGGGCGTCCAGTTCCCGCAGAATTTTGGTGGTCAGACCGTTGACTATCAGGGTGACACCGTTGCGTACCACAACGACACAAAGGTCTATGTCTATAGCCGATCAATGAACGAGTCCCGCCTGGTGGCGGAGGTGGTTGGTGTCGCGCCGGACCAGGATCTGCTGCTTTACGATACGTCTAGCAACAGCACGTCAGCGTCTCTCAATGCGAACGGAGATACCACGACCTGGCGCCAGGTGAAAATTTCGCCCGACGAATCGACGCTCTGTATTGTGGCAGTCACAGGGCTAATGGTCGTAGTGGACTTGCAGGACGGGTCTCTTCTGCTCTCAGATGGTGGCGTTGATTCGGTCGCCTATTCGGCTTCTGGAAACTATCTAGCGAGGATGGGGTCTCGCATTGTTGTCTGGGAGACGACCAATTGGTCGACGATTGCCTCCAGCAGTTTCCTCTACGGCATCCGGAGTCAGGTTGTATTTAATGCCGCCGAAACATTGTGCATCGCGATCGCGGTCTCCCCCAATCTGCCGGTGACCTCCCGATACCGCTATTACACGTTGGATATTAGCGACAGTTCGTTAGATTTCGAAACGCTTCCCTCCCAAGCGACTGCTTTGATCAGTCGGCCGGGCGTTAATGAAGTAACGGTGGCTTATGTCAGTTCGGTGGAAATTCGCACACCAGGTCTCGCTTCCAGCGATCAGCGCCTGACCTATGTCAACCAGGGTGCGATTGCAGGCATTTACAGCGCCGATGGCGAAACGCTCTACCTTCTCAGCCTTTCGCTGAAAAATGAGCTTGTTGTGGTTGATCGTGTAGGCCAAACCACCCAGGCCATCACGGTCAACTCTTTTGATGTCGCGAGCGCCGGGCAGCGGGCAGACATTGGGTTGTCTGGCGGCGAACTTGCTTTCACCGATTTCGATCATGGTTTTCAATTCATCCTCGAATCTACGCTTTCCGCGCCCTCTGGGAACGTAAACCCTCAGTTTGAGTCTGGGGAGCGCACGATTTTTCAAAATCGCATTTATGAGGCCCAACAAGCGACGCAAACGCGGCCGGACGTTGGCGCGCTGGAGAGTGCCTGGCTAGATCTGGGGCCCGTTAATTCTCTTCGGATGTTTGACGGGAAAATCGGTTCGGTTACCGAGACCGAAGGTGATCTTCAGGTGGTCCTTCAGGTTGAGGCCCTTGCCGATGGCCTTGCGCTGTTTGGGTTGCAGGCCGGATCAGTGCAGTTAGAGATTCTGGACGCCTCGGACGCGGTGGTGTTCGACACCGGCTCTCTGTCGCTGATCGATAATTCCGCTGCGACGGACTGGTACCAGTATTTCTTTGAGCCGATTTTCTATCGCCAGGAGTTTTCGTTTACAAAGCTGCCGCCGTATCGGAACGCTCGGATACGCGTGACCCTGACCAGCGCTGGGGTGCCGGTAAAAGTGGGCGCTTTGATATTGGGCTCGGTTCGTCGAATCGGCGATAGCCAGTTCGGCGCGCAGACGGGAATAGACAGCTTCAGCCGCAAAGAGCGCGATGTATTCGGAAATTTCGACATCATCAAGCGCGGCTTTTCAAAGACGGCCAACCTGCCGGTTAGCCTGCCATCAGCACAAATTGCTTATGTTCAGCAGTTGCTCGCTTCCTTGGAATCAAAGCCGGTGGTCTACATCGGTGCCGAAAGCCAACGGCAGACAATCATCTATGGCTTTTATGCCAGTTTCGACATGGTCCTGAGCGGCCCCCTTTACTCGGACTACAACCTGGAAATTGAGGGACTCACACAATGAGCACCGTACCCCAAATAGAAGACCTCTCAGAGGCTCCGAGCCGAGCCGATGATGGCGATCAATTCACAGCGAAGGCTGACGCATTGCTCACCAATTTGCAGCCTTTTGCGGAGCAGGCAAACACCCTGGCGTCATTCGTTAACACCAAGTCTGGCGAGGCGGCTGGGAGCGCTCAATCTGCAGGCGAGTCTGCTGCCGTTGCCGCTGATAAGGCTTTGGCCGCTGAGGGTGCTGCGAACACATATGACGATACGACGGAAGGCATCGGCAACACCTCGGATGGTGAGTACTTCACGGTGCCTGCCGCAGATTCGAGCGGATATCTGTCACTTTACAAGAACGACGGTGGAGCAGCGGTGCTAATTCGCACGTCCCCCAGCGATCAGATTTTGACAGATGCTCAGGCGGCCCGGGATGCCGCTGAGGCTTCCTCGCTGGCTGCCCAGGCGAGTCTATCGGCAATCCAGGATCAGGCCGCGTTTTACCCGGATATTGCGTCCGGCATTGCCGGAACTGCAGACGGAGAGTTCTTTCGAGTGCTGTCGGCTGACAACACAGAGGTTGTGTTGTATCGAAATGACTCGAATGTCGAATCGATGATTGCAACATTTCTCACGGCTACTGGTCAGCAGCAGGCGCAGGATGAACTTGAGCAGCGATTACGCACTGATATTGTCAATCTCGTCAAAACCCCATCTGAAATTCCAGTGAGAGCCGCATTCTTCGAGGGTGCAACTGGCGCCTTTATCGACGCATCCAGTGAGGGAGCCTAACCATGGATAACGAATTGATTTTGACTGATGACCAGGGCACCCCGGCAGGTTATGGGGATACGGTGCAGTACATTCTGGACAAGCTGGGTGAGGGGCAGCTGGGGCCGGAGTTGTCCCCGGATCAGTCTGTAGTTATTGACCAAGACACAAGTTTTTACAACTTTACAACTAGCCTTACAAAAACCGGGGTTTATTCGGTCAGCTTTACCGTTTCAGGGGCTTCTGCCGATTTTCGCGTTCGTTTAAGCGTTCTGAACCCTTCCTACCAAACTGCATATATAACTGAAGACGGTCAATATAATTTCCTGGTGTCTGCCCGAGCAGGAACACGAGTTAGGTTAGATGAGGGCTTCCTTTCACCGGGTAGCCTTACCGTTAGTGCAATGTCTTTCCGCGAACTCAAAGGCACCCACGCCCTACAAGACAACTCCTCTCTCAAGCCTGTACGGGGAAGAGTGCCGGTTGGGGGGCGGCGGAATTTGTTGCCGAGTTCTGATTTGTCAAGTGACGCCTGGACTAAAAATCAATACACATTTGAGGTTGTGGCGGGTAGTCCAGCGCTGATACCAGTCAGTGGCGACCTTGCTCGCTATGTTTTTGATGACGCCGGCTTGCCTGATGACGATTACACAGCTCAAGTAAAGGCGAAAAAAGGGAGCGATCCAGTAATAAGAGTTGGGCTAGGTGGTGTTTCAGATGGTACCTGGCCCGCCGCAAATTTTGATGCAGATACTGGCCAGTTAATTAGCGCCAACCCTGCATTGACCGTGCATGAAACTGGGCTTACCGATGATGGCTACTTTTTGTTCCGAGTGTCATCTGAAAACTGCACTTCTAGGGTTTGGCTTTCTGGCGCGGCAGATGGCAGCGACACAGCCGGTAGAGTGAACACTGTTGGAGACGGCCAAACTCCTGCGCTGTTTGTTGATTTGGTACAGCTTGAGTCGGGCTTGACCCCTTCGAGCATCCAAGCCGTGTCTGCTAACGGTTTAGACATCTACGAACCAGGCGCCAAGCACACCGAATACCTCCGCTTTGACCACGTAGACGATAAGCTGGCTCAGACCTTCCCTGACGGCTTTACCGGCGATCTGGTGGTATGCGGTACCGAAGGTTCCTGGATCGACAAGGACGTGACTGTAGCAGCCGGAAGCGATCTTACAATCGGACCTAAGAACCTGCCAAACACAGCCGGTATTCTCCCTGCCCTGGGTGACATTATTGGTTGGGTGCCCGTGGGTAAGTCGCTGACCTCGTCCGAGCAACGAGCCATTGTGGATTACTACAAGGGCCGTGGGGCTAAGGGCAAGCTGGTTCCTAGTGGTGTAGAGCTGGTGACGAATGGGACGTTTGATAGCGATCTAAGTGGTTGGAACGCTGGATCATGGGTTTGGGACTCGGGAAGGGCTCTTGCTGACAGTGTTGCTTCAACTCTAGCGCAGGGAGTAGGTAGCAACGGAGGAGAAGGAAAGGCATTCCTAGTTAAATGGAAACAAACAACGTCTGGGCGCATCCGTCCAAGAATTAGAGATCGGGCTTACAGTCAAGACCTTTATTTTTATTACATGTCGGGCGACAAAGATTTTGAGCGGGTGATTATATCGCCTGATGCTGGTTTGACTTTGCAGTTCTTAGCGGAGGCCGGCAATGTCGTTTATTTAGACAACGTCTCCGTCCAAGAACTCATCCCCGAGGAGGATCTGGCATGAAAAAATCCCTGGTAATCCTAACCCCAGTAGCCAACCTACAAGCCGCCAACCTTCTCGGGACCGCTTTTGGCCTTGGCGATCACAACTTTACGGTGCCTCTGGGTCCGGCAGAGTCTGACAATCCCGAGCCAGAAATCACCCACTACGGGATGCTGCACCAAGCGTCCTTACCAGACTTCCGGGATACGGTCTTTGCTGCAAAAGAGGGGAACCTTCCCCCGATTGAGTGGGCAGACTATGGCGTAACCGAAGCACAGGTTCAGGCGGTGATTGATGCGCTGATTGTGGATGTGGCCGAAACCCCATATCCGCATCCTAGTCAGCACTTTCAGTCGGTTCTAGAATCTAATGGATTGGTGGGCGTATGATTTATACTTGGTTCCTATTGGTGGATCTCCCCTTGGCATTGCTGCGGGTCATTGTCGTCTTGTTGGGCCCATTTGTTGTTACCTTGGCTCTTCCCTTCTCACGCAACGATAAGCTCCCGAAATTTGCTGCCTGGTGGGATAACCCAGACTATGGCATTAAAGGCAATCATGTATATTTAACTCAGAAAGCGTATAACCCTTTGGTTAAGTACGCTGGTCGGTTTCCGAGTAATTGGTACTGGTTGGTGGTTCGGAATCCCGCAAATGGTCTGACAGAGTCCCGCATGTTTTCGGTCAGCCAGGCAGACTGCGATTATGTTCGGCACAAGGGTGATGAGCGGGTCGATAACTACCTACCGGGCTGGCAGTTTGTTTATGCAAAGCAGGGTTGGAGGCTATATACCGGGTTTTACTGGTTCAAGGGGCGAGGTGAGTATCGTTTCGGTTTTAAGTTGCTTCCGCACGAGCCTGCCCGGCCTCGGCGCGTGGGAATGACCTTTATACCCAACCCTTTCAAGAGGTCTTAAAGTCTCTCACAGCGCAAAGCCTTTCGATTACTCGGTCCCAGGCTTTGCGCATTTTTGCTTCTCTGAATGTTTGCACCTGTGCCAATTGCTCTGCACCGAGGTTTAGGTTGGCTTCTCGTAGCCCTGAGTTCCATTTCACGCGGATGTCGCATCCGCCTGCGTAAACTCTTATCTCGGCTTGGGCATCCTCAGAGATGGCTTTTTCTAGCTCTCTCAGCATAGCTGTCGTCACTATCATTTTTGTATCCGGGCATGGTCTGACGCTTCCCTAGACTATACGTTAGAAACACCCTAAACAGTCTCTCGAAAACCCCTTTTCTAACGTTTTACGGGGTGCCAAAACATTCGCTTTACGGTGCCAAATCCGGCGCGTCTCTACAATAGCGGTGGACACTTTGTTGACACCCCAACCGGTACTCCTTATTCTTTTTTTAGTCTTGAAACCGATCACTCGGGCCTTACGGAAAACTCTGACTGCCCGGTAACCGCCAGTACGAAAGACTTTGTTCTGGTACCCACGTTTTTGCAAAAGCGAATTCTGGGCTTTAACAAAAAGCCGAGTTTTTCGTGCCTCGAAAAAGAGTCTCCATCAAAAAGCCCCGAAATGCTGCATTTTACAAACAGCATGGCCTTTGCTTTTATTGTCGCAAGCCTATGTGGCTTCATAATGTTGATCAATTCGCCTCTTATCATTCAATTACGACCAAGCAGGCGAGTTATTTTCAGTGCACGGGCGAGCATCTTATAGCCCATTGTGAGGGCGGGACTCCCTCTCAGCGTAACATCGTAGCGGCGTGCAGATTCTGCAATTTGAAAAGGCATGCCAGACAGACTCCGCCTGATCCATTTTCCTATTTCCGCATTGTTCAGCGACGTTTAGCCAAAGGAGCATGGAATTCTCACCTGTTGGGCTAGCAGCCCATGCTACCTGATTGATTTAGATAAAAATGCTTTTCTAGACAGGGCCTCTTTACATACCGTCAAAATGAATTTATGGTTTCTTTAATCCCATAGGGCGTCGGATTTCGTCCAGCCGCCCTCAACCCGCCAGGTCCGACTAAGTCGACTGGTTCCCCAGATCCTGCTAAGCAGCGACGGGGCACTAATCAGTCGAAACATTGTGACCAAAAATACTCGATCCTCCCTTAGAAAACCCAGGTCTATCGCTTTTTCCCGTCAGAAAGGCCTGTGCTACTACTGCAAAAAACCAATGTGGCAGAAGGATCTTAATGGCTATGCCCGTCTGCACGGAATTTCTCTGGCTCGCGCAAAATACTTTCAATGCACAGGTGAACACCTAGTTGCACACAGCGAAGGCGGGTCCGCATCCCAAACCAATATTGTTGCGGCTTGTTTGTTCTGTAATCGAAATAGGCATCAGCGAAAGAATCCACCGACGCCTGAAGCGTACTCCCAGTTGGTTGAGAAACGCCTCGAAAGGGGCGGATGGAACGCACATTTGCTCAACTGAACTAAGTCTTCAAAAAGGTCGCCTTTCTGTCATTTATGCAATGTCTATCTACATTGAGTTCTCCGGTTAAAAATCCGAGTGTTGTATCATTAAAGAGGACTTCTTTTCGGTGGTGCAAATGGTTTGCGCTTGATGTTCGGCTTACCCACTGAAATTACCCGACCTCTTCTGCAATAATCGGAGATTCTGTTTGATCGTTTAACAAATCACTGTAGTGATCCTAATGGGCAGACTTCTTCTCTTCTTGATGGGTATTGATGCGACAAGAGGACCAAAAAGGCTATGGCTAAGTCTAATTATGTGCGCTCAATGATGTTTTTCAAACCTTCGCCTTTGCCATTCATTCCACCTTTTGAAGAGGCAACCAGGCTTTTAGGTGTCCCTGCCAATTTGAGTGGAGCCGTAAGCTATTTTGCGAGGAAGTATCAAGTTGACTTGCCTGTGTCGGATAAGACACTCAGGACAGCGAGTAGAGGGCCTGTCACGCGCAGAACCGCCCAAAAAATCGGGAATTTCATGCTCAGCAAGTTGCCTTATCAGATAGACCAAAATGAGGTAGTTCGCCTTTACGAGCCGTGGGAATCCCTCGGAGCTCTAAATAATGGATGTTCGTGGCAAGCCGGGGTTCTCTACCCCATTAGGAAGTCAAAAATTGATATCAACAATAACTTCATTCGATTCCTTTCATTCATCGAGAATCGCTCTAATCAAGAGCTGGAAATTCTTCGAAAGCTGAAGTCCCTTGAGGGCAAGAAAACACCCCGCCAAAAGTTAGAAACAATTTGGTATGAATTCCTTTCGGCTACAACTCTGATTTCTGAAGCTGACTTAGAAGAAGGAGTCCCCGCTCTCGTCCAATGGTGCATTGGCTCAAACCTGCAAGGCTCGGCACTTTTGAAGTTAAACCGACTGTTTCTGAAGCTCACTGTTGATTTCTATTATTCTGCAATTGCGTGCTTGGATTATGATCTTAGCTGTCCTTTGCGACAGGCAGAGGGAGCGGATCAGCGGCTATGGGATGTCGGGCTATTCGGCGATCTCGTCCCGAAAGGCTCCACAACAAATTTCAGGGAGCCCGTCGAGGTGCTCCTTGATGAATGGAGAGGCGTCTTTGCAAAATCACCGAGAGCTCAGCTGACCTGGGCGGAAATGCACCGAAAGCTTCCATACCCACATGGAATACCTCCCAAGGATCGAACTGACTTTGCATGTGAGGAAGATGCCAGGAAAGAGATCGATGAGGTCAGGAAAGGTCGGCTGTATGCATGGCGCAGAGGGAAGCGACCGACAAAAGAGCAAATAGATGTATTCGTCCGCAACCTTGTTCCTGCAGACTATGACGATTGGTGGGCTTGTTTACGCTTTTACTGGGCAAACGCATTGGGACAACTGATAGAGTCAGTGAAAGTTAGCAATGAAAGCGCTCTCTCTAAAACTGAAGTGGTGGCTGCATTTGAGTGTTATCGTCGATACTGGGCAAGTTTTGGCGCTCCGGCAGCGCCAATGAAGAGTTGAAAAAGCCGGAGCTAACTCGAATGCTGCTCCGGCTCGGGCCTGGTTATTCGCCCAAATAGTCGTCGTTATTTGGATTGTGGGCGTCGGCCCAATCATCCATATCCGCGTCGTTGTTTGGGTTGTTGATGTCGGACCAAAGGTCCAGTTCATCTTTGCTCATGTCGTCGGTATTCATGGTCTTCCTCCTCATTTGCGTTAACTACAAGGCCATAATCCGCCCTTGGCCATTTTTGAGGAAGGTAACCCTGACCGGTAAATTTTGTTTTCTACTCGTCTTATTGACTCCGCCCCTAAATTAGGGCCCATCCACAGTCTGAAAATTTGGCTCTTAAAGCTGTATGCCCATGGAAGAGCAGCTGTTCACCGTTTTCTTGTTTCTATGCGCCGCCCAATTCGCGTTCCCTCTCGTCGCTTGCAAGATTAAGTCACGATTTCGGAAGCTAGGTTATGTAATGCACAGCGACCCGGCATGGTCTTGGCTCAACGTGACCAAATTTTGGAGTGAGTCTAGAGAGCAAAATTCCCGATTTAACGACGCAGTCATCAGCAAATATTTGCGGTTGCGGACAGGGTGGTGGGTTGCGGTTGGGGCAACTTTTATTGCCTTTATTGCGGTTGATCTGTCTTAAACCTTAATAATTCCGGGCATTGCGATGCCTGCTAGATTAAGGTGCCATATCCGAGGGGGAGCCTCTCATGCTGACGGCAAACCTCAGGTGTGTCTGACAGCTCAATGCTGAATCGCGCCGGTCGTCCTAATTGGCCAGTTTGCCTTTCCCGAGCGAAGATCATCATCTAATGACTTGACTCTAACAGGCATGAAATCCGTCAGTTCAAGGTAACGCCACCAACGGTTTGGTGTTACATCTTCAACCGAGTCCCAGAAGGTTGGAAGCATACTGAAAAAAAGTGCGATTCTTCCAAAATGGTATCGCAGTCTTTCCCCATCCAACCGCTTCTCTCGCAAACGAGCCATTTGCAACCTGTTGTAGATGATCGAGGCAGTGATATTGCCGCTTTGCTTCGCACGATTGAAAAGCTCGATCGCGTCAATAAGGTCTCTGTCAGCGTGAGAGGTATAGAATTGATTTAACTTGATTTTTGCTTTCGAAAAGCTCGCATACACCGACGAGCGCGACTCTAAATAGCGTTCATATTTATTTAAAACTGCACTAGTGCAAGAGGGTGAAAATGGGCGATCTTCAATAAACAGCTCCCCAATTAAACAGACTCCGAGAATGTCATCCTCAGCGACTCGCTTCTCCAACAGTTGGTCAAGACCATTGCTTTCCTGGTCCTCGTATACCAACTTTATCTCGCGGAGGAGCCGACCAAGCTCATCATTCTTTCCACTTTGGTCGATCAATTGGCTGACACAGTCATCAGGCTCAAATCCGTTTTTCAGAAGGATTGGTCGAAGAACCGAGCTGACAGAAATTTCTTCAACGAAGCCTTTCATAGCGCACCATTCATAACGATCTTAGCCTGTCCTTTGTGATTCGTTTGAGAACTCAAGGGAATGGGTTGTTGGCTCTAGAGCGTAGAGGAGGCTCCCATCAATCTTCGCATTGAGGTTCCTGCACAATCCCCAGCAATAAAACGAATTCTAGCAGGTGCGGGAATTGAACCCGATGCCGCAGGCTTTCGCAGGAACACAGTAATCCACTATCTCCGTTAAAACAGGCGCTTGGGAAAACGGAAGACCACGCAACACCACAACAAATCACAGCGGCGTGGACACTTTGTTGACACCTTTCGTTGCCGAAACTCTCTCCCATCTTTTCCTTAAAATCGCTAGTATGCTTATGAACTAGATGTGTTTTTACAGTATCAAAGGAGCTGATTGTGAGATTTACAGGGACGGTTCTCGCTGTACTTTTTGCTAACTTGCTGACCATCGCACTACTGGCTGGCGCGTACTACTACCTCAAGTCCGATCATGGACAGATGATGCTGTTTGAAATGGGGCTTCATTCCCTATTCATCCCTGTGCTCGGCTCTCCTAGAAACAATGTTAAAGAGCAGGTTTCTCAGGACAGTTTCACGCAGAGAAGACTGTCTGATATGAGGCCCATGACGGTTACGCCACGCTCCGCGACTTCAACTTCCCAGGCATCTCCCAAGAACAGGGCCTCCCAACCTTCCTCAGAGAGAAAGCGAAATCTATCGGCTATTCGGTCTAGTCTGGAAATGTGCCGTTTCTGGAATGCTGAGTATCGAAAAGATGGCAGTTCTCAGAGCAAACAATACCGGGATGCTGCATGCGCTCGCTATGAGCGCTTTTCTGGTCGAGATAGTAGAGACGTAGTAAACCTGGCGTCCTCTTCGTCGGTATCTTCAAATTCAAGTTATCAGGAGCAGCAGGAACGAAGGAGACGCCAGCTTGAAGAACAACGCAGGGCTGAAGAAAAAGCCGAGCATGAGGAATACTGCCAAGGGTTGAGGGAGGAGATAGATCATTATGATTCACTACTTAGGCGCGGTGGGAGCGGCTATTACGTAGCCCGTTTGAGAAGGGAGAGAAGGGAAGTCAGTCTTGAGTATTCCAGAAAGTGTCTATTAGGCCAGTAGCGGTGTAAGTCATTTCTTACGCCGATCTGGGGCTTGTACTCTGTCCCCCCCCCTCATCGAGGCTGACATAATAGCTGCCGAGTCATTCGGTTAGGACTACTAGGGCTCATCGCGGGCAAGGATGCCTGGCAATCGCGACACCTGCATAGTGGTGTGACTGGTCAGGGAGAGGTCTGGCGCTAATTTCTTAAAATGAGCCTGTTTCGGTTTTCTTGATAGCTAGCCGTGGCTAGTGTTCGTTCTTGTAGTGTCTTCCCCGCTACTTTGATTATTGGTGTCTACAGCGTGCCTTGATTTTTTTGTAAAAAAATGTTAAAATCAGGCTCTGTATGGAGCTTTGCGAGATGAGGGTTTACCCGAATACATATTTAAAGAGAAATCACCCTCATCTCGCAAAGCTCCATACAGAGCGCGTTTACTTGAAAAGTCCTTTGAAAACAAGCACTTAAGATTCATAGCTTCACCTTTTGTGTGGCTAGTTAAATTATTAATAAGTTTTTTCATAAAACCCTTCCTGCAGGCTATCGAAAGCTGCATTAGATTTTATATTTTATCACTTCTTTTACCGAATTTCGACTCTGAAATTGATGTTATCTTGATGATTTTATTGGATATTCTCTTGGCGTTGTGCGCGGAAGACGGAAGCGGTAGTGGTGGGCTTTTTATATAGTTTGTGAAGAAATAGATCTGTCTCGTATTCCTGGCTATCTAAAGATAGGCTAAGCGCTCCTTGTTAGAAGCACTGTTAAACTCTTGTCTCTCATTTTTCAGTCCGTTAGATCAAGCGAGAGCCCTGCTGCTCAGTGCACTTTTCCGTTCATCAAACATCAAAAAAGGAGCCCTTAGGCTCCTTTTTGTATGACATTGCGCGGGAGAATTTAGAAACCTTTGATTTCACTGTTTTTCATGAGTGTTGCTCCATGGGTCAGTTTTAGTCCTGCTTTTTTATTCTTACGTCTAGTTTTAGACCGTTGGACTGCTAGGTGCAAATAAAATTTTGTAATAGTCTGTACTACAAAATCTTGGGTGAAACTAGTTCAAAGTGGGGTCAAATTTTACCACTACACTTTCCTCTGAGCAAACTTTGTAGAAATCTACATATTTTTCATGGTGTTGCGCTATGGTGGTAGGCTCATCAGGGTGTTCCTGTGAGCTTGGCCTCTCTACCAGTTGATAGTTCAAGTCTACGCCAGACATGTTCAAGATTTTGACGGATAGCTCTTTGGTGTACCTGCTAGTCGTATACCTGAAGTCCTTGTGACACGGCTCCCGCAGCCAGAAGCTAGACTCTATCCGGACCCTTTCGTAAGGATCAATTCTAAACTGTGTGGGAAAGCTAAAGTGTTTTTCTTTAATAAGAAATGGGGGGTCACCATTTTCGTGGTGTGAGTAAATCAAAGCCCCGCTTTCGTCAACCTTCGTGACCTCAATTTTCAGTATTTGTCCGTATACGCCGTCCTCGGGAACTTGCTCCAGATCACTTCTGAATTCCAACTTTGCGTGCGGATCTGAGAAAGAATCCATATGGTGCAAGTTGTGTAGTGTGATGTCCATTACTACGAAGACTTTGAAAGTGTCAGTGTCTTTGCAGTATGAGTCGACCGTAATTATTATTTTTGTCGATTCGCTAATACACCCCAGTTTATTAATTCTCTCTTCGAAGAATGTTTTTAAATCCTGGTCTGTGTTCACTGTAGGGAAAAGGTAAGAGACCTTCTCTGAGAGCTGCTTCTCCTCAGGGCGAATGTTCGAGCGTACCCATACATACATGCCTATAACTGCGAAGAAAAGAATGTCCTGAAGAGCAGAGGCCGTGAACGATGTGGTGAATCCTGAGGCGGGTGTGTTTCTGTTTCCTATATGCTGATTGAGGAACTCGGAGTCGCTAAACCAAAGACCAGACCAAATCGCGGGGATAATCAAAAAGATAAGTGCATAAGCCCCTAAAGCGATGGCAAAAAGGCTGACCTCTTTCTGAATTCTATTTACCGTTTTGTTCTTTGTGTTCTCGTTTCTCATAGTTAAAGATCCTTGCCAACCCAAACGACTTTCCCTATCACCTCGAGACTATCAAGGTTAGTTCTTGAAATCTCCTGCGGCGGATACTCTTTGTTGTCACTTAGAAGGTGTACTCCATCGTTCCAAAGTGTCTGTATTCGTTTGACCAGTAGGTGGTCGCCGTTCCTAATTACGTAAATATGGCCGTCTCGCAACTTCCTTTCGCTGGTGTCGACCATTACCGTTTCGTTATCAGATATGGTCGGCTCCATTGAATCGCCTTTTGCGAACACTAGAGCCAGGTTGCTCTCATTGAGTCCCCTAAACCTAAGCCACTTCCTCCGGAAAGCTAGCTCCCTAGTCGGTGCCTCGTCTCCAGCGATGGAACCATGCCCGGCTGCGACCTGAATGTTATATCCAGGTATTAGCGCGAACTCTTCTTCAAACTGAGAATCGGATTTCGTTGGTTCTTTTCCTGTGGCCAGCCACTCAACAGATACCCCCGCTGCATCAGAAATGCGCAATAAATTGTCCAGTCTAGGCATTGCACCGTTCAAAATTGCTCGGAGAGTGCTGTCACCCATGCCTGCTTTTTGTGCGAACCCGCGTGCTGACTGAGTCCCTATCAGCGCTTTTAGCCTCTCACTGAAGCCAGTCTCTTCAATCTGTTCGTTAGAACTCATGTCTTGCCGCCTAAAAATTGCACAATTCAACAATTAATTGCGTTAAGTGAGCAAAATAACGTTGACCTCGCGTGCCTTCTGCACTATATTTTGCTCATTAAGCAAATAAACGCTCATGAATGAGCGGATAAACGTGCAAATTAGTGTAGCAGAGTGCAAAACAGTGGACGAGCAAAAGCAAATCATTCTGATCGCAACCCCTGTCATGACCCAGGACCGCTATGCCCAGCTTTCGGGCTTAACGGAAGGGCAGGTACGAGGTCAGATCGAAAAAGGACATCTGCCGTCACTCAAGATCGGCCGGGTGCGCATGGTCAACATCGCCGCGCTCTCTCAGCAGGCCCTGGACCAGGAGGACTGGCAATGACTTGGGATCTTCACAACCACTTTCCTTGCTTGATCGCCCCGGACCTTCGCGAGCAGAAGTTCCAGGAAATCCGCGTGGTCGTGACAGGCGCTCTCGACTTCTACAAGAGCGGTCAATGGGAACTGTACTGCGACAGCGTCACAAAGCTTTTGGGCATGGCTGCCGCCTTCAACGGCCTGGACGACGACCTCTACAACTACACCATGGACTGGGTGAACGCTCTGTCCCGTTTCACGCTCCAGCACACGGTTGTTGATTTCGAAGCCTGGGCAGTAGGGCAGGCTTGCACTGCACTGAGGGCCGCCGCATGAGATTTCACCGCCACGACGCCAGCAAAGCCATCAACGCGGCCAGTTTTGCCTTCCAGGGCCCTCGTCCGTCCTCTGCGCTCACTGCCCAGGCTCTGGAAGGCCTTTTTAACAATCTCCTGCACCGGTTAAGCCACCTGCAGGAAGTTCGCACCGACTACCCGTGCGACTACATGGCCCGCTGCAAAGCCGGCTTCACCGACGCCCTGATCCACGAACTGGAAGCCAGCGGCCATCACAGCCCGGCCTTTGACCGCCTCATACAACTGCGGGACGCCTGGGACTGCGGCCACCTGGATCTTCCCAACGTCACGGAGACGCAACCATGAGCCACATTCCACCCAGAAAAGACCAGGTGGAAGACAAAGAGCGCCGTTTCTACGTCTGCGCCCCGTCCTCCATCTACCTCCAGCTCCAACAGGAAGCCATCCAGAGAGGCACCGACCTCTGGACCCTCGGAGGTTCCGTCCTGACCGCATGGCTGGAGGCTGGCTGCCCGACCTTTGGCACTCAGGACCAACACTCTGAAAAGCCTTCGAGTCCGCCCCCGTCATCGTCACCACTCGCGCACGAAAAGGGGGCCGGACAGTGACCGTTACAAGGCTGGCGCGCAGCGCCAGGGCCAAAGGCCCCCTGGCCTTGTGGCGGGCTCTGGCTGGTCCACAGTGCGCATCCGGAGTGGTGAGGATGTCGGGGGAGGACGGCCGCCCCTTGATTCCGAACCATGAGCACAGGCGGCAAACGGAGTGCGGCAGGCGACAGGGACCGTTACCCGTAAGGGTGGCCGCCTTAGTGGCCAGGAGCAACGCGAGTAGAGCCCGCCCCAAAGGGGTCGCAAACCAGATTCAACACCCTTCCTGATTTCCCACCTAGAAACGGAAGGCCAATGGCAACCCAAGCAACAGCAACACCCAACGAAACCAGAGGACACAAGCAATGGAAAACTACCTGAACCTCATGATCATCGGCGCCACCCGCTACGACATCGACGGCAACCGGGGCGGTTCCCTGTGGGCCTATTCACCTGCAGAAGCGGATGACGACAACCGCGTCGGCAACGAAGTCATGAAAATCGCCTGCGACTGGAAGCACATCGATCAGCTCCGCAACCACGCCGAACGCCTCCCGGCGATGTTCACCGTCAAAGCCCAGATGAAAGCCGGGCAGGGCGGCAAGATCACCTTCAAGGCCCTGGACATGAAACCCCAGGACCCGATCAAGAAAACCGCCTGAGTAAGAACTGATGAACGTCATCACCTGTGACGGTGAATGGACACAAGGATCCCAGGGCATCCAATGCACTGGGACCCTGCAAAGCATTCCTTATCAGGACGTCGACGTCCTGTTTCAGGAATACCTGGCACCAGACGCCAGCATCATCGGCCTGGTCTCAGGAATCGCCCTGGCTCTCTTCGTCACCGGCGTCGGTGCCGGAAGGGTCATTCAAGTAATGAGAAAAATCTCATAACCAACCCGAAAGGAAAATCATCATGAAAAACGCAAGCAAAGATCTGAAAACCCGTCTGCAATCCGTAGCTGGCAAAGCCGGTGCGGGTGCTGTTGCCCTTGGTGCGTCGGCTTCTGCGTTCGCAGTGGACCACACCGCAGAGATCACCGCCGCCCAGGGTGACGCCACCACCAACACTACTGCAGCGGTTGCGGCCGTTATTGCAGTCGCGGCCGTGGTATTCGGTGTGGGCATCGTCCTGCGACTGCTCAACCGGTAATGCTCACCAGCATCTTAATAGCCTGTCTCTGGACAGGCTGTTTCGTGTCCGGTTACCGGACTGTGTAAGGGCCGGATTCCGGCCCTTTTTCATTCAGACAATGGTCCCAGTGATGCGTCTTTCAATCCTCGCCTTCGTCATCGTGCTACTGACTTTCGGAGCAGCCCAGACAAACGCTGCGACCGGCGTCTGGAGCCAGGACTTCTATCTGGATCATTGTGGCAAAGTTCCTAATCAATCCGATACCTGGTCGGACGCCCAGACCTTTATCGATACCGATGCCGCCTGTTCAGCCGCCAATGGTTTCACCTGCTACGCGGAGATAACCAACGCCGCGACTCAATACTGTACCGGCAGCAGCCGTGGCACCATGCGCGTCTTTCAACAAGCCTGCACCCAACTCAGTCACGAAGGCGGCGTTCCCGAAGGCACCGCCTGCGGCCAATGCGGCACAGGTCATGTGCCCGATCCCAGCGGCGAAAGCGGCTTTGACTGCCGCCTGGAAAAGACTTTTGAAGAATGCCGCTTCAACTTCCAGCGCTACGACCCGAGAAAAAAGCAGTGCGTCACTGAATGCATCTATGGCGAACTGGATTACCGCTGCAACGCCGAACCCTTCGACGAATGCACCAGTGAAGCTGACGACTTCCTGGGCACCATCGGCTACGGGGGCAACCGACGCAACGTCTGCTCCGGCGACAACCAGTGCGGTGACAACGAAACTTTTGCCTTCGGGGAAGGCCCCGATGGTGCCTACACCGGCCAGTGTGTCAGCAACGACGCCAACCCGCCCATCTGCCCGGATGGTTTTAAAGGCGGCCTCATCATCACGGAAGACGGCTTCGCCTGCGCCTCTCTGAATCCCGATGGCACCAACGAAAACGACACCTCCAACGGTGACAGCGACGGCGATGGGGAAGGGGATATGACCGGCATTGCCGGCCAGCTCGACGACATCAAAGGCTTGCTGTCCTCCGGCAACACCGAACGCGGCAACATCAAGAACCAGCTCGACGGCATCGGCAAATCCATCAAAGACGGTACCCAGGCCATCACCGACGCCATCGGCAACATCCCCGGCGGGGGAGGCGGCGGTAGTGGAAATGGTGACGGAAACAGCCAAACCGAAATCGTCGGCGAAGACGGCGAGTCCATCACCTGGAGCGGGGAAGCCATCCCATTAGAACTGGCCGACGGCCTCGACGAACTCAACGCCGTCCAGGGCGAATACGAAACCCTGATCGCCAATATCCGTACCGAAATGGCCGCCTCCTTCGGCTCCTTCACCGGGGCCGGTGGTCTCCAGGACAACAACATCACCCTCTACGGCGAGACCTTCAACGCCGGTCTTTCCAAGTTCGGAGCCGACCTCTCCATCCTCGGCTCCATCATCCTCTTTGCCGCCACCTTCATTGCGCTCGGCATCATCATGGGAGCACGAGACTGATGGAATTCATTGCCAATTTCTTCGACGCCATCTGGGCCTTCCTGGAAGCTGTCCCCACCTTCATCAACGACGCCATGGTCAAACTCTCGGCCTGGTACGTCATCTGGGTGACCAAAGCCAAAATCTACTTCGTCGGCTTTGCCTGGGACGTCGCTCACGAAGTCCTCAACCAGCTCAACATCTCCGGCACCATTAACCAGTACTGGGGCTCCATCGACTCTAAAGTCATGGGTGCGCTGACCTACTTCCGCATCCCGGACGCCCTCAACATCATCCTGAATGCTCACCTGACCCGATACGTCATGGGAGTGCTGAAATGACCATCAACATCCACCACGGCCCACCTGGCTCCTACAAATCCGCCGGTGTCGTCCAACGCTACGTCATCCCCGCCCTGACCGGAGCAGACAGCGACTACCCCGACGGCCGCTGCGTCGTCACCAACATAAGAGGCCTGGACTCCATCGAACGAGTCGAAGAAGCCTTCGGCGTTACCTGCGGCCCGGAATCGCGAATCATCAACCTCGAAACCGAAACCCGCGACGCCCTCGAATACGCCGCACGATGGTTCCACTGGGTCCCGATCGGCGCACTCATCGTCCTCGACGAAGCCCAGGCGGTGTATCCCGCCGCCAGAAGAGACTTCCGCATCGAGCACCTGGACTACCCCGGGGGCAAAGAAGCTGCCCAACGCGACAGTCGCCCCGCCGACGTCCTCCTGGCCTTCGACATGCACCGCCACTACAACTGGGACCTCTTCTTATGCACCCCCAACATCGGAAAGATCCACAAAGAAATCCGCCAAAGTGCCCAGCAGGCCTTCCGGCATTGGCAAATGGGGCACATCGTGCCCTGGAAGAAAAACAAATGGAGGGAACTGGAACATGACCCTGAAAACAGCGGAAAAGCTGCCTCCCATAGCATCGGTGTCCCAAAAGAGTACAAGGTCGACCTCCGGGTCTTCGAGTGCTACCAGTCGACGAAAACCGGCAAGGCCAAAGGGGTGGTCGGGGGCAATTCAATCCTTAAGGATCGCAAGTTGCAGCTTGCAGTTGTGGTTATCGTGGGCAGCTTCTCGCTGCTCGGCTATCAGGCTTACCACATTATCGAACGGGAAAAGGCTCGCCTCTCGGGTGATCCGGTGGCTGTTCCCGAGAGTGATACGGCTGATGGTGGCGCTGACCCTGATGGTGCTGATGGGCGCCGCCCTTCGACTGATCGCCCGTCTGAGCGTGCTCTAGACCGAAACCAACGCCAGCACCTGGAACACCCCTTCGCCGATGTCGAGCTACGCATCGCCGGCAGCGTAAACCGCCTCTACCTCTTCCAGGGCGAAGACCTGCAAGGCGAATTCGCGCTCACTCAACAGGACCTGGCCAGCTTCGGTTACCGCGTCCTGTACCTCAGAGATTGTCACGGGCAACTCTGGTGGGACGGCGAGCGCGTCCAGGATCTTTATTGCCAACGCATGAGAAGCAGGGAACCCGAACCCAGGCCGAGTTTTGAGCCAAACATGTTCCCAACCCTGGTCACCGACACGAAAGACCCGGCGCCAGCGGAGCGCTAGCGACGATGCGCGAGGAGCAAGCGCTCCGCTGGGGCCGGGACGCAGCCCTGAGACGTCCCTGTAACACGTCTCATAGAAAACGACGGTAGTCGATTTTTAACCACTTAGAACCACAGTGAGTCACAGATGAAAATCAAAGACTTCGAACGACTGGATATAAACACCGGAGAAATTGGAAAAGGGGACCTGTTCATCGGTCCGGAAGGCCAGCAGGTGAACCTGAAAAACGTCAACGTCCTCTGGACCGGTACCGATACGGTTCGCCAACTCTTCCAGGGACGCCTGAAGCCGGAAATCCTCGCGGACATCGCTACCGAATACGAATCCGGCTACGACGCCACTCTCACCATCAAAAAGATCCCGTTCAGGCTCCAGTCCGGCAGACGCGGCGGCTTCAAGTACATCCTGCAAAACCGGGAATACGGCCTGACCATTCTGCTGCAGAACTTCTACGCCGAAGCCGACACCCTGGGCACGCACGTCAAAATCGAAACCTCACCGCGATGGCTCTATGAACGCTCCAGTCAGCAGATCCACGACGAGCTGGCAGAGTGGGGCATGTACTTCCTGAAGAACATCAAGCCGGTCGGAATCGCCTTACACCTGGCAGTCGATTTTCAAGGCTGGGAACCTCCTCAAGACTTCGCCCAGCACTTCGTGACCAGGGCAAGAACCATTAGCGTCCACAACGGCATGAGTGACTTCCATTTCCAGGGCCTGGACGGCTCAACGGTGAACGGCAGAGGCGAAACCTACACTTTCGGCAAGGCCAACAGCCTCCAGGTCTGCCTCTACGACAAATCCAAGGAAATCGACGTCTCCGACAAACGCGCCTTCATGGAAAGCATCTGGGAATGTGCCAGCAACGAAGACTGCTTCCCGGATACCTGTTACGACCCGGACAAACCCGTCTGGCGCCTGGAAATCCGCTTTCATCACCGGATCGTCAACGAGATCTCCCAAGGCACGCCCAACATGAAGCCCATATACACATACATGGACGCGGTACCGCACCTGACCGGTCTCTGGCAGTACGCCCTCCAGGGCAATCGCTACGAGGTCAAACGGGAATGGGTACACCCCATCTGGACCAAGCTCCGTGAAGACATCGGCTTCGGCTACAGCGCCCCGGATCTGCTCTACAAACGCGCAAAAAAGGAACCCGGTTGCGGCAACGAAAAGAACGTCTCCCTGGCCTTTGGCAATCTCTTGTCCATTTATGCACGCAACCGTTTTAACTCACGCCAGGCCTGGGACTGCCTCAAGAAATCCGGACTCTGGGAGGATCTGTGCGCCTACTACCGGCGACGGGAGATCTATGAAAACGAGCTGTTTCAGCTCGTCCAAGATGGACTGATAAAACGACGACTACTTACAAAGGTGGCCGCATGATCAGGAAACTACCGTCGGGACGATGGCAGGTTGATATCCGCCAGGATGGACGCGGTTCCAAACGCACCAGAAAAAGCTTCGACAGCAAGGCTGAAGCCAAGCGTTACGAACAACACCTGCTCCTCCGAAAGTCAGAAGACCAGGTCTGGAATCCCTCAAAGGATCGCCGGCGTTTGAAGGATCTCATTCAGCAGTGGTACGACGCTCACGGCCACACCCTGAAGGATGGAGAGAAACGGAAGCGCAAACTGGATGCCATGGCTGATCGGCTACGCAATCCTAGGGCAACATCGTTCAAGGTATCGGATTTCGCCACCTATCGCCGTCTCAGGATGGAAAATGACGGGGTAGGGGAGAATACCTTGAATCACGAACATACCTACCTGAGCGCCGTCTTTAACGAGCTGATCCGGCAAGGCGAGTGGGCACACGAGAACCCGTTAAAGAAGCTGCGGAAGTTCAAACTGGATGAGCAAGAGCTGGCGTTTCTTTCCCAGGAACAAATAATCCGTCTCCTGGAAGAGTGTAAGGCGTCTTCGAATCCGAGTCTGTATCACGTTACCCGATTAGCCCTGGCAACTGGCGCCAGGTGGTCGGAAGCAGAAGGCGTAGCCAGGTCAAACTTCACTCCTCATCGGGTCACGTACAACTACACGAAGTCCGGTAAGTCCAGAAGCGTTCCGATTTCAAAACAGCTCTATGAAGAATTAATAGAAGAGGTGCCTTTCGTCAGCTGCAGCGCTGCATTCCGGAAAGCGATCGAGAGGGCCGGAATCGACTTACCCAGAGGCCAGCTCACTCACGTATGCCGTCATACCTTCTCCAGTCACTTCATCATGAACGGCGGAAATATCCTGACTTTACAAAAAATCCTCGGGCATTCAGATATTAAGCTCACAATGAGGTATGCTCACTTTGCTCCTCAATTCCTGGAGGATGCGTTGAAGTTTTCCCCGCTAAACGGTCAATTATTAGGCATTGAGAAATGGTAGGTTTGTTCGAAGCGTTTTCTAAAGTGCTCAGGGTATCCGCAGAGTTTTTTTCGCTAGCGGGCCTATTGCTGTTGCTCTATTACCTATCCTCCGTTGTAGACTTTTTTCCTCCTTCTCTTTCCTTCGGTGACGCGGTAAAGCTTGTTCTACTTTGTTTCTTGGCTGCTACGCATTACTTTTTGATTGTTCTCTTCGCTCTACTTGTAGGAGCGTTCTTTTGCGTCCCTGGCTTATACTTGGCGTCGAGAGCTTTCAAAGACCGCCGGTCTTTTTTTGTTAGGTGTTTCGATCTGGTTGCGAGTACCGATCTGCAGATCTTCTATTGCCTCTCAGCTGTCTTAGTTCCGATCTCTTACTATTTCTTACACTCTCAGTTGATTCCAGAGTTCGCTATTACAGTTACAGCGTCTACTGCTGGCTTTCTTTTCTTAATAGTTTTCGTTGGTGAGGCCTCCGGAAAGACTGCAGTCTTTGATGTGGATGGTCGTTTGGTTGGCGCTGGTTTTTTCGCTAAATTTGAGCATGAGTATTCAGACCCAGGTGTTTTGAAGTTGAGTGGTCTGATACTCGTTACATTGTTTTTCGTGTCGCCGGTGGGATATTTGGGTTCTTTCGAAAAATTTTCCAAATTGGTCATGGAATCTGCCGGCGTAGCCCAGGTTGATACATCTTTATACGTGGATTCACATTATTGCCCGATGCTCAGAGAGCTACGTTTTTCTGTTTCAGAGGAGTTGATCGGAGAATTTTGCTTGGTAAGCGGTGTGAATATTCTGTTTCAGGGGATAGGTACGGAAACGCTCTTGGAGTATTCGGAGGAAAGTCCGAAGTTACCAATTCCAAGTGAATCGGTAGTTCAAATTAACGAATGAAGCTTTGTGGACACTTCGTGGACGCCAGAAACAACAAAGCCCGCACAAGGCGGGCTAAGTCGTTGAATCTTGGTGCCCGGAGGCGGAATCGAACCACCGACACGGGGATTTTCAATCCCCTGCTCTACCAACTGAGCTATCCGGGCATGTTGCGCTACTGCTGTGCAACGGGGCGCTATTAAACCGGTTTCGATGTTTTGAGTCAAGGCTAGGCCTGAAAAATTTCTGAATCTTTTCAGGCATGCTCAGGCTTTGATCAATCCGGGGTTATTGTTCCGGTGGAACGTAGCCCTCGGCCTTGTCGAACGGTTCGTTGTTGAAGAAATGTTCCATCTGCGCCTGCAGGTACTTGCGGGTGGTCGGGTCCATCAGGCTCAGGTGTTTTTCGTTGATCAGCATGGTCTGCTGGGCCTGCCATTCTTCCCAGGCCTGCTTCGAAATGTTCTCGAAGATATCCTGGCCCTTGGCGCCGGGCATGGGCGGGAAGTCCAGGCCTTCCAGTTCTTTCTGGTATTTGCGGCAGAAAACAGTACGGCTCATGATGGCTCCTGTTGGCAAATGTTGCTGGCGGTGATGATAACAGATCGTTGCGGCTGAGGGGGCCAGCGCACTGGATCAAAGCAGAGCTGCTTGCTCCGGTTCGGTAAGCAGCGACCGGATTGGAGCAGGCAGGCCGAGGTTCAGGGCTTCATGGCGGTGTAGCCATTTCAGATGATCCTTGTCTGCAACGGTGTTGGCGCCGCCGGTGACGTTCAGCCGGGCGGGCTGTATGTGCAGGTGGTAATGGGAAAAGGTATGTCGAAAGCCGCTGATAAGCTCCGGTTCTGCGCAATCCAGCCCCAGGCTCTGTTCGCAGGCTTCCTGAAGCTCATCGGCTCCGTAGGCCGGGTCCAGTTCCGGCAGGCTCCAGAGGCCGCCCCAGATGCCGCTGGGTGGGCGACGCTCAAGCAGAATGCGCCCCTCGCCATCCTCAAGAATCACCATCCAGGTGGATTTCTCCGGCTTGGCCTTTTTCGGTTTGGAGCCGGGGTAGAGTGAGGTTTCACCCTGGGCGTAGGCTCTGCAGCCCTCTCGCAGCGGGCAGCTCTCGCAGGTCGGGCGGCTGCGGGTACACACCATGGCGCCGAGATCCATAATGCCCTGGGTGTAGTCGCGCACCCGCTGTTCCGGAGTGTGCTCTTCGGCCCGTTGCCACAGCTGGTTAAGCACGGCTGTCTGGCCGGGCCAGCCGGGTACGGCATGGTAGCGCGCCAGCACCCGTTTCACGTTTCCATCCAGTATGGCGGCGCGAATGCCGAAGGCCTGGGCCAATATGGCGGCGGCTGTGGAGCGGCCAATGCCGGTCAGGGATTCAAGCTCCTCCTGGGTTTGCGGGAACTCACCATCGAACTCGCGCACCACCGTCTGCGCGGCTTTCTGCAGGTTGCGGGCCCTGGCGTAGTAACCAAGGCCGGACCAGTGGCTGAGCACATCATCCACCGGCGCTCCGGCCAGGGCATGAACGTCCGGGAAGCGTTCCATGAACGCCTCGAAGTAGGGGATAACCGTGGTTACCTGTGTCTGCTGCAGCATGATTTCGGAAACCCACACACGGTAGGCGTTCCGGTTGTGATGCCACGGCAGGTCATGCCGGCCGTGGCAGTCGTACCATTGGAGCAGTTTGTTGGCGAAGCTGTCCGGCATCAGTTGAACAGTCCTTTGAGTTTGTCGCCGATCTGTTCCTGCACCTTTTCTTTAACCTTCTCTTCCGCCTTGGCTTTTGCCTTGTCCACTTCCTCACGGGCTTTCGCCTTGGCGGCATTTTCGGCGATGGTCTTCAGGGTGTCCCGGAAGCGGGAGCCGTCAAAGGAGCAAAGTCCTGCCGGGTCCTCGGCGAAGTTGCCACGGCACTCCACGGGAATAACCGCGTTTTCTACATATTCGGTAACGCGGCATGCGTTGTCCCGGTGGATCTCACCAACGACTCTTAGCCCAACCTCATAATCCAGTTCGCTCTGGGCCAGATCCACCGTGCCATTGCCCTCGAGGCGCATGCCGGCCAGCGCCGCCACGAGATCGGTGTTGTTGAGGGTGTTGCCGTTGATTTCCAGGGTGCCGCGCATGTCGTTGAACGGTGTGGTAGTGCCCCAGTCGGTGGTCGTCAGCTCATCCTGGTTGACCAGAGCGATGCCCTGGCAGGCCATGCGTGTGAGGTTCATTCGGCGGAACTCGCCCTCTGCGAGGTTGAAGCTGATCTGTCCGTCAGCATTGCTGCGCAGTGCCGAGATCCGGTTGCCAGAGGTGTTGGCGTTCACTTTGAGATTTGCCCCGCCGGCGAGCATATCCACTTCTGCCAGATCGGTGAGCAAAGGCAGGGTCTGTACATTGGTTACGTCTGAGCCAACGGTCCATTTCGGATTGTCGCTGCGGGCGTCGATGGTCACGTTGGCACCAAAGCTGCCCTCGTAAAGTTTGCCGCTGAACTCATCAACCTTGAGCAGGCCGTTTTTCGCGGTGGTGCTGGCTTTGATTTCGTTGATAGTCAGGTTGCTGACGATCAGCTGGCCGAGTCCCAGATCAATATCCAGCAGCAGGCTGCGAATGGTCTCCAGGGGCAGAAGGTCGCCTTCGGGGCCGGCTGCAGCGGTTTCCTGGGATGCGGGTGCTTCCTCCGCCTCTCCTTCCGCTTTTGGTGGCAGGTATCGGTCGGCATTCAACTGGTCGCCCTGGAGCTGGAAGACAACGCCTGTGTCGGCAAGGTTGTAACTGCCAGAACCAGTGAAGGTGGTGTCATCCAGTTTGATGGTCAGGTCGGTGAGCTCCACCTTGCCGGCCGGACCGCCAATACCGGTGGAGAAGGCGATGGCTTCAAGTACGTCCGGATCGCTGGTTTCCACCGGGGGCTGGCCGAGGTTGTTCAGAAGATCCTTCAGCGAGAACTCGGCGATGGAGATCTCGCCGCTCAGGGTTGGCTTGTCGCCGAATCCGGTAACGTCAAGATCGGTCGACAGGTTCAGGTTGGCCAGGCTGGCGGTAAAGCCGCTCAGGTTAGCGGTCTCGTTTTCCAGGTTCGCCCTGGCAGAGCCCGCCAGTTCAGCCGTGACCTCTTTGCCACCGAACGGCTCTCCGGTCATGTCAAACACGGCATTCAGACCGGATACGGCGAACTCGTTGAGAGCCTCGTTGGCGGCGAGGCGGGCGCTGATATTGCCATCCACTTCAAACGTGGGCTGGGTGGTGGCTACCCGGAACCCGATTTCCAGCGGGAACTCGGAGCCCAGAGTAATGTTGCTGGCGTTGACGGTGAAGTTCTCCAGCGTGACCGACTGGCCGGTGCTCTTGTCGGTGTAGTGCACCTGGGCGTTGCTGATCTGAACGTTTTCAACGTTGAAGTTCAGAGGCTCGCCGCCGGCGCCCTCGCTCTCTTGTGCCTGTTCATCCTGGGTTCCGGCCGTTTCCTCGGTTGCCGCTCCCGCCGCCTTCTCGGGCATGATGCGGGTCCAGTTGCCGTTGCCCTGTTCGTCCACTTCGAGTCGGGCGTCCAGCCCGTCCAGTACGAAGGTATTCACCCTCGGGGACATGGCAATCAGTGACCAGAAATCAATCTGGGCCACCAGTTGCTCAAGGGCAACAAAGCGGTCACCTTCCAGGGTGGCCTCTACGGAATTCAGCTCAAGGCCAAGTGG
>MRWF01024008.1_pt1 | contig 61867 bp, 88 predicted proteins | sample 1013331 | NCBI WGS metagenome assembly MRWF01 (sample SAMN06117577, study PRJNA244670) | biofilm metagenome | biome: Water; feature: Cathode Biofilm; material: Biofilm; isolation source: microbial consortium enriched at the cathode of a solar microbial fuel cell | place: USA: District of Columbia ... | reverse complement strand
ATTCGGGCATGGGGAACACTAAAGAGTAATGGCCTGGCGGGGGAGTTACAAGACAGATAGGGGCAATCACGAGGGTGCCGGGCACGACATTGGTCGTACCCGGTTGACCGCTATCAGGCCTGGGCTTTGTCCAGGGCCTGGGTAATGTCGGCAATGATGTCGTCGACATGCTCGATACCGATGGACAGCCGCACCAGATCCTCGCTCACACCGGCGCTCTTCAGCTCTTCCGGGTTGAGCTGGCGGTGGGTGGTGGTCGCCGGGTGGCAGGCCAGGGACTTGGCGTCACCGATGTTCACCAGACGCAGGATCAATTCCAGGGCATCGATGAACTTTGCCCCGGCTTCCCGGCCCCCCTTGATGCCGAAGCTCAGGATGCCGGACGCTTTCCCGCCGGAAATCTTCTCGCAGGTCGCCTTGTACGGGCTGTTGGCCAGGGTCGCGTAGTTGACCCATTCAACAGACGGGTGCTCCTGCAGGAAGTTCGCGACTTTCTCGGCGTTCTCGCAATGACGTTCCATGCGCAGCGCCAGGGTTTCCAGACCCTGCATGATCAGGAACGCATTGAACGGAGCAAGGGCGGCACCGGTGTTGCGCAGCGGAACCACTCGGCAGCGGCCGATGAAGGCAGCAGGGCCCAGGGCGTCTGTGTAGACCACGCCGTGGTAGGACGGATCCGGTTCGTTCAGCATCGGGAACTTGTCAGCACTGGCTTTCCAGTCGAACTTTCCGGAATCCACGACAACGCCTGCGACGGTGGTGCCGTGGCCACCGATGTACTTGGTGAGCGAGTGAATCACGATATCGGCGCCGTGCTCGATCGGGCGGCACAGGAACGGCGTGGCAACCGTGTTGTCCACCATCAGCGGGATGCCGTGTTTGTGCGCAATTTCGGCCCAGCGCTGGATATCGACCACGTTGCCCGCCGGGTTGCCGATGGACTCGCAGAACAGGGCGCGGGTGTTCTCATCAATAGCCTTTTCCACGGCATCGAAATCGTCATGGCGAACCATCTTGCACTCAATGCCCTGGTTCGGCAGCGAGTGCGCGAACAGGTTGTAGGTGCCGCCGTACAGCTGGCTGGTGCTGACAATGTTGTTGCCCACCTTGCAGATGGTCTGCAGCGCATAGGTGATGGCCGCCATGCCAGAGGCCACGGCCAGGGCGCCAACACCGCCTTCCAGTTCTGCCATCCGCTCTTCGAGAACCGCGTTGGTCGGGTTCATGATACGGGTGTAGATGTTGCCCTGAACCTTCAGGTCAAACAGATCGGCACCGTGCTGGGTGTCATCGAAGGTGTAGGACGTGGTCTGGTAGATCGGGGTGGTAGCGGCCCGGGTAGTGGGATCGCTTTTGAAGCCTGCGTGCAGCGCTAGGGTTTCCGGTTTCATGTCAACGGTCCTTGCTGGTGTGTTGTTCTTTATGGGTTTCAGCCCGTGAGTATGCCACAGAGTTTGTCTTTAGAGGATCGTCCCGCTCCCTCCTTGCAGACCTGAGATAGTCACTGATGGATGGGTAGAAGAATATCCCCAGGCAGACCCAAAAAACACTGATCGACAGGATGGCCGCCTTCACGCTCGCGCCGGCGAACCCAAGGGCAATGGGAACCAGAACAACGGCCAGGAACACGGTGAGCGCGTGGCGGGATTTCATAATGCGATACAACCTTAAAACGCATTCGGGCGGAGCTTCTATCCTATCCGACTCTCCCCTCTGGAATTGTCAAAGTTTGTTTAGGTGGCGTTGGATTTCTTGGCGTCCGTGTCAGGAAATATTGTGTCGTAACACCAGGTGAATACGAACGCATACACCAGATAGAACACCACGAACGCCACATCTACGATCAGCGCTTGCAACAGGCCAATGCCCATCCACCAGGCAATGATCGGCAGGAAGATGAGCATCAGGCCCAACTCGAAACTCACCGCATGCAGGAAACGGATCCGCAGGGATTTTCGGGTTGAGCCATTGAAGTGCTTCAGGCCGTGATCGAATCCCAGGTTGAACAGGTAGTTCCAGATGGTCGCGATGGTGGCGCCAACTACACCAAGAACTCCGGTTCTTCCTATATCGAATCCGAAGGTTACGGCAGCGAGGGGAACGGAAAGCAGGAGGCCGATAACCTCAAAGGAAATCGCCTGTCGAACTCTGTCTCTGGTTGATCTCATAGAATGATTTGTACGGAGGCGGGTCGTCCCGCGTTCACTGCCCGGGAAGGGTGGGGTCGTCCCCAGAAGCTCAAGAGCCCGGCGCTTTCGCGACGGGCTTGCCAGAATACTGGTAGCGAGGGGCGGAGTCTAACCACCGCCCGATAAAGACGACAACGCAAAGGGCTGGAAAAGATGGGCACGGTGCCGATATGACAACTACTATAAAAAAGCGTTTGGTGTTGTGTGGTAATCAATGTCACGTTTTTTCGCTTAAATGCCTTAAAAGGTATGCACTGTATTCGCATGCTTGGGAGGTGGGACATGCAAAGGCTCGTATGGCTGAAGCTTTTTCCTTTCTTTTTGTTTCTGTTTTTTTCTCTGTCCCTGTCCGCTGATTCAAAACGTCACCATATTGTCGGGGTCTTTGCAGATATAGAACGCGAAATTTCTGTAGAAAACGGAAAACTCGTGGGTCGTTTTGCGCCCTATTATCATTGCGTCTTTAGCCGCGTAGACGGCGATTTCAGGTTTGTTAACATGCCGCTGGCCCAGATACTTCGCCAACTGGAAAAAGGCGGTATTTCAATTGGGTTGCCGTTAATTCAAACGGTTGAAAGGGATCAGTATGCGGACTTTGGCGGTACGTTGTTCCAATTGGAGTATGTGTATCTCATGGTTCAGGATTTGCCGCCGTTGGACAGCATGACGGGGCTCAGGTTTGGATTTGTCCGGAAGTTCGCGGGTTTAGAGCTTTTAAAAGGTGATAGCCCTCAAGTAACTCATGTCTCAGATTGGGAGCAGGCTGTCCAAATGCTCAGACTCGGTCGAGTGGATGTCGTGGTTCTACCTTGGATCATGATGGATCTCTATCTCGAAGGTTATCGAGGGCCACATTATGAACGGACAGCCGTCTGGATAGATTTATCCATGTACATTTCCCACAAAGTGAAGGATAGCCGGCTCAAGGAAGACTTCAGGGATGCAATACGAGCCTGTCGCTTGATTGGCGAGAAAAATCATGAGGCCTGGGATATCCCCGGGAGACAGCGAGATCCAGAAGGTTGACTTAGCGTCAGTGAGTTGTCCGCAGACCCCAGCATTATGAGACCTGTGCAGTCCAGTCACTAGCGCAATAAAATTTTCAAAAACAAATATTTACATGACATAAGGGTTCGCAAAAGGGCTCAAGAGGACTTCGCGGGAGTCAGATGTTAAGTCGAACAATTTACTTAATTTTTCTGGAATTCTGGGAGCATCGTAGTATAAACAATTGTTAATGTAGTCCGACCAGGGTTTCACCTGAATGCTTTGCCGTTTCGTTTTAAATCTATCTCTCCTTTGTCTTGCACTCCCTTCGTTTGCGACTTCGCCAGCGAAAGAAAAGCCGGCGCTCAACATTCTGGCGCCTGATTTGCCCGGGTGTCTGGAGACTAGTTAATTGAGAGGGAGCTTCAAGATATTTGGGCTCTAAAGTGGGTCTATTTGGGATATGGAGAGTTTTTCCGAATGGAAACCTGCAAACAGATTTGCACCAAAATAGCGAAATTGGTGCATCCCCAAGCGAGCGCTCTAACGCTCCAGGTTGCTCACACTCGATAGCGACTCATCCCCCTAGCTTTCTCTTTAAGCGGTCGAGCTTCACAGAGCACCAGGAGCTCAACCAGATCCAGCCACCCCAGGCGGCCAAAGCTCCAACGAAACTGACGGCGATAGCGTCAAAGAAGCCGAGTGAAACGGCATGCATCAGGGCAACCGCCCCGACATAAATTACCAGGGCAGCGACTCCAAGCCAGTAAATGAGAGACTCCGAGTCTCTTTGCTGACGTGCGGCAGCCTCTGTTCTCTCAAGGGCATAGTTGAAGCCACACTTTCCGCACTTATCAGCATTCACAGCAACACCTGGCCACCCGCATGCCTTGCAGGCATAAAGTAGTGGGCTATCCCCTGGCGGCTTGTACTCCTCAATCTGCGTGTGATTGTGGATATCGTTCCCGGCAACTTGGCGGCCATCCGTGAGCGGGCCGTAGTTGTTGATATTGCCTCCGGCTACCTGGTCAACAGGCCCCTTGAAGGTCTGATCTGTCATTGCCCGCTCACTTGTCGTTGTCGCCAAAGTTGTTGTTGATGTCTCCTCCGCCTACCTGGCCTACCTTGCCATGAAAAGTTTGGGTCGCTCCGCCCTTGGCTTTAGCTTCGTTTTTGATCGCACTTTCGCGGCTTGTGCCCGTGTTCTTGCGAGCAATAGAGAGCATGTGCCGGTAACGCTCAATCTCATCCTTTGCGAAGTGATTCGCCAGCTTATAGGCCTCTTCAGAATTGGCCTGAACCTTACTGGGCAAATGGGCTATTACTCTCTGATAGACGCTGGTGATGAACCAAAACGGTTCCTTGCCTGGCATCAATTCATCTAAGGGCAGGTCCTGGTTGAGTTCGTTGTAGATGTAATGAAGTAGATCAGACATCTGAGCAGCGTCGGCCCAGGTGCTCAATTGGCCTAGCGGCGTGCTTTCTGGTCCAGATTCCCCACCATCCAATATGTAATCCAAGCTAGCGCCGAATATAGATTTCAGGGAGCACAGTAGCTGCTTAGAAACTGGGCGGTCACCCCGCTCATAGTTCTGATAAGCACGCAAGGATATCCCCAAAGCTTCGGCGAACTCTGCCTGAGACATCCCCTCTTGGTTGCGAATGTTTTGTATCCGCTGGCCTACGACAGCATCCGACTCCTCAAATGTGCTTGACATACCCAAACGTTCCTTTTATGTTACTCAGGCGTGCTTAATAAAGCATGATTAGAAACTAACATACCGGCCAATTATATAGAGGTTCCCGCAAATGGACATCCTTAGTCTCGAACCAAGCCGCTCTCTCTATAACAAAGTCCGGGGAGGCTTCATTGCGCAGGGCTTCTCGCTCTCCAGATGGTGCGACTCGCACGGGCTGAATGTGCAAAACGCACAGTCGTGCCTAATCGGCACGTGGAACGGCCCGAAAGCAAAAGAACTGCGAGCAGAACTGGTTCGCGCTTCTGGCATTTCCAAGCCGTTCCTCCTTGATACCGAAGCTGAGCCACACCAACACAATGCGGTTGCGGAGGGATAACAATGGCAACGAATACACTCGCTCCCTCGCCAGAGCTATACAGAGAAGTCCGAGCTGCATTCATCCTGCGCCATACCACCTTCCATACGTGGTGCAAGGAAGAGGGCATCCACCAGACGAACGCAAAAGCATGCCTGATAGGTCTATGGGATGGCCCTAAGGGCAAAGCCCTGCGAACTCGCATCATTGAAGCCGCTGGCATATCCGTTTCCTCCCCGGTCGAACCTGACAATCACTCTACCCCTGACCAGGCCCAGGCCACAGAGGCAGAAGAATTCTTTTATTGGGGCTGCTGAGCAGAGAGGTATTCCAAATGGCAAGACGAAATTGGAAACGGGTGAGTCCATGCTCCTTGCGGCAATCGATGGAGCTGTGCATGGAGTACGCCCGCGAGAAGCACAACCGCTCGGTTGACCGGATCGCAGACCTGATGGGGCTGAGCAATCGCTGGACGCTCTACAAGTGGCTGGAGAGCGGGCGCATGCCGGCGATTCTGATCCGCCCCTTTGAGGCCGCCTGCGGGATCGACCTGGTAACCCGATACATCGGGCACTCCGCCAACAAGATGCTGATTGAGATCCCAACCGGCAAGCGGGTGACCTCCACGGACCTGAACGAGCTGCAATCCTCGTTTGCCGGTGCGGTGAGCCTCCTGGTCGAGTTCTACGAGCGCAAGAACGGCTCCGATGAGGCCCTGGCGGCCCTGACCGGCCTGCTGGAGGACGTGGCCTGGCATCGGAAGAACGTGCAGGAGCACCTGCAACCAGGACTAGAGCTGGAGGTGACATCGTGACTTTCAGAATGACTCAGACAGAGCGGGAGCTCTCCGAGGTGGGGCGTGACATCGCATCACTGGCTGAGAGCAACGCCCAGTGGTTCGCGGGGCTTGCGGATCTGGTCGAAGCCACCGGCAAACCAGTGGATGACCTGACAGTCGGCGAGTTGCGCTCACTGATCGAGCAGCGGACGGAAACCTACAACCGGATTTATGCCCGGATTGAAGGACTGGAGGTAATGCCATGAGCTTTTGGATGACAAAGGTAGCGCACGAACTCAAACAGGCCGGGCGCGAAGTTGGGCCGCTGGCAGCTCCCGATCCAGACCCAGACTGGTTCGCTGGTCTTTTAAGGCTCGTCGCAGCTACCGGAAAGTCGGTGGATGAACTGACTATCGGTGAATTGCGAGCGCTCATTGAAAAGCGAACCAGAAACTACAACCGGAACTGCCGAATCATTGCGGCGCTCGAAGAAAGGGAGGTGAATCGTGCCAAGCGTAACGCCATTCGAGGCTGAGAAGCTGCGGGCTTTTCGGGCCGTGCAAGCAGCCGTCCAGGGCCTGCCCGCGCCTGATGTCGTGGATGTTTTGACTCAGCAGCTGCGCGAGGTTGCCAGGGCAGAGCCCGACGAGCAGCCGGTGACCATCGTTCGATTGCTGCGCGACCCTCAGCGCCGCCCGTGCAAGGTTGAGCTCGATCCTGAGCTGGAGTCTTTCATTCTCACTCAGTCGGTAGGCCTCTCAATCGAGCATCTCCGGCGGGAGTGCATCAAGAAGTTCGGTGCTGAGAGAGCCCCCAGCCGCTCCGGTCTCAACCGCTACATCAACAGACTGAAATACCGCACCAAGGGAGACCGAAAGTGAGCAAATCAGAAGCAACCAGCCCTAACCGCGTTGTCGGAACCCTCAACGCAATGATGGAGGTCGGCTTTGATGGCTGCTCCATCGACGAGATCGCCAAACACGCTGGCATTACTTACCACTCAGCACGTCGTGCCCTGGAGGCCCTTGAGGAATCAGGCTGGGTGGTGGATTACCGGCGCAAGGGCAGCAATCAGAAGCTTTGGGCTCCCGGTGAGCGCTGGCTTGAGCTGGCCATTCAATACAAGCGCCACCAACTGGGCCGGATTCACAAGATCGAGAGCGAGTACGCACGAGTAGCAGGGGAGACACTCCGTGATGACCAATAAAAAAATCAGCGAGGAAGTAACCGAGTTCAATCACCAGGTTGAACAGAGCCATCTCGTCGCCAAAGCGGAAGTGCAAACCAACCAGTTCCGCGATGGCTTTGCCTTGCAGGCTGGCGACCTCGTGGATCGTGACATTGCCAACCAGATGCACGGAAAGTTGGCATTCCTTCGGGGGCTTAATCAGTTTTTCCGCGCCGCTGAAATTAGGATGGCGAAAGAAGTTAAGGAGCGCGACCTCTGGCGGCACATAGTGGTCACCGATGGCAGCGGAGCAGTCCGCGCCGCGCGAAACTTCGAAGACTACTGCAAGCATGCTCTCGGCCTCTCTAACAGCAAGGTCTACGAAAGTATCAAGAACTATGACGTATTCGGAGAGGCGTTGGATGGATTGCAGCAGATGGGAGTCAAGCGGGATCAGCTGCGCCTGCTCCGGGGAGCCCCTGAAGGCATCATCGAAGAGGCCAAGGCTGCCGCCGAAAAACATGATAAGGATGCCCTCCTGGAGCTGATTGATGATCTGTCTGCCCGCCACGCCAAGGAAAAGGAGAAGCTCGACCAGGAAAAGCAGGAGCTGACCGACAAGGTCAAACACCTGGAGTCAGAACGCCAGGTAGACCAGCGCCTGCTGGAGGATAAGGAGAAGAAGCTCAACGAGCTGGAGCGTGAGTTGCGCCGGGACCTGACACCGGATCAGGCGGCACAGAAGCGGGCAGAGCGTGACGAGCTGCTGAAGTCCGAGCTGATGGATAAGGCTCTGTCCAGCATCTCCATGCTCAACGAGCTGGCGCGAGCGGTCGAGAAGATCATGGACCTGGAAGACCGCACGGACCACCTGGAAGAGAGCCTGTATGCCGAGCTGCGCGGCGTCTTCCGCCATGCCCTTTTGCTGGGGCGACAGTACGACATCCTGCCAGAGCAGCTGCTGGGCATTCCTGTGGCAGACCTGGAAGCCTTTGACCAGGTGATTGAGGGAGAAACGGCGTGATGGATCTGGAAGCCCATACCATGCAGTACCTGCTCAACGTAGGGGCCAGGCTTGAGAGTGCGGGCCACGGAAAGCGCGGGGAGCTGATCAGCCAGGCCGCGACCGCCCTGAACTACTCAGAGCAATGGGTTCGTGAGCGCCTTAAGGATCTGGGCTTTGTGAAGTCCCGGAAGCCCCGGAGTGACCGGGGCCAGTCCAGCGTGACCCGTGAGCAGTGCATCAGGATCAGCAACCTGATCATGCAAGCCAGCCGTGACAACGGCAAGCAACTGATGAGCCTGAAACAGGCGGTAGAGATTGCCAACGCTAACGGCTGGATTGCGTCTGACGTGTCTGAGGTCACGGTGTCCCGTGAGATGCGCCGCCACCGGGTTCACCCTGAGCAGATGAACAAGCCGAAGCCGCACACAGAGGTGCGCAGCCTTCACCCCAACCACGTTTGGCAGTTCGATGTGTCGGTGTGCGTTCTGTACTACCTGCCCAAGGCGGAGGGGCTGAAGGTGATGCCCCGTGATGAGTTCTACAAGAACAAGCTGGAGAACGTCTATCGGGTAAAGAATGACCGGGTGTTGCGTTACCTGGTAACCGACCACAACAGCGGCGCGTTCTTCGTCAAGTACTACAACACGCCTGGTGAGAACGCTGAGACGCTGGTTGAGTTCCTGCTGGATGCATTCGCTAAGCGTGATGGCGACCCGCTTCACGGCGTGCCGTTCATGCTGATCTGGGACGCCGGTACCGCGAACCAATCACACCTGGTCAAGGGCATGCTGGACCGGCTCCAGGTGAAGCACCACGCCCACGAGGTGGGCTCACCCCGTGCCAAAGGCCAGGTTGAGCGCACGCATGACCTGGTGGAATGCGAGTTCGAGAGCCGGCTGTCCATGTACCGGATCGACTCTATCGAGCAACTGAACGAAAAGGCTCAGCAATGGGCAAAGATGTTCAACGGCACTCGTCGTCACCGTCGCCATGGCCACACGCGGCATGGGCTTTGGCAGACGATTCGCCCTGAACATCTGCGGATCTGCCCGCCCCGTGAGCTTTGCCTGGCACTGCTACAGAAGGCCAGACCGGTAACGCGCAAGGTGGCCGGAGACCTGACGATCTCCTACGCAATCACCGGCATTGGCTCGCACACCTATTCGGTTGAGTGCATTTCGGATGTCTGCGTTGGTGATCAGGTTCAGGTGACCTACAACCCTTATCTCGCCCCGACCGTCACTGTGATTCACGAGAACCTGGACGGTGAGAAGGTCCATTACGATCTAGAGCCCATCGAGCGGGACGCTGCGGGCTTCAACGCAAGCGCTCCGGTGTATGGCGAGAACTACGCCAGCATGCGGGAGACGCCTACTGACGAGCTCAGAAAGCAGATGAACCGTGAGGCTTATGGGGTTGAGACGGACCAGGCCGTGAAGGAAGCCCGGAAGGCTCGCAAGCCAGCCTTTGAGGGTCAGATTGATCCGTTCGCCGATGTTGCAGCGGCTACCGTCCCCGACTTCATGGAGCGCAAGGGGCAAGCCCTGGAGCTTCAGCAACCCAAGCGGGCGCTGGCCAGCCGGACACCTTACGTGAAGGCGGTTCCCATGATTCGAGACAGCATTGGCCTTGAGCCTGGCAGCGAGGCAGCCAAGCAACTGACCCGCGAGTTCAAGCAACGTTACCCGGAGGGCATACCAGATGAGGAGCTGTCTGAGTTTACTGGGCAGATGGCCCGGAAGTTCGGAGTGGCGGCAGAGCCGCTGCTGGAAGAAGTGGGCAGGTGACAGCACCAATGCCACCTGCCCGCCGGAGACTGCCATCTACCGGCACCTTGAGAAGGCAACCACAAGGAGTTTTTTATGTTAGCACAAGATACTTTGAAGCACTTCCGCTTGTTCTGTGACCCCTTTGTTGACGATGTGCGCAGCGCTGAGGACGTATTTATGACCAACGAATACCGCTACGTTCTGGCATCCATGCGCCATGCAGCCCAGGCCCAAGGCATTGTGGCTGTGGTTGCTGATTCCGGAGCCGGAAAAACCACCATGCGCCGCATGCTGATGGATGAGTTGCGCCGTGATGGCAAGACCACCGTCATCATGCCGTCCATCATCGACAAGACTCGGATCACGGCGGCGGGGCTCTGTGAGGCCATCATCGCCGATATCAGTGGCGAGAACCCCAAGCGGTCCCTGGAGGCGAAAGCTCGCCAGGTGGAGCGCTTGCTGCGTGACGCCTCTCGCTCAGGTCAGAAGCACGTCATGGTGATCGAGGAGGCCCATGACCTCACCATTCCCACCCTCCGTTACCTCAAGCGTTTCTGGGAGCTGGAGGACGGCTTCACGAAACTGCTCGGGATTGTCCTGATCGGTCAGACCGAGCTGGGGCTCAAGCTCCAGGAGCACCGGAACAGCCAGGCGCGTGAACTCATCCGGCGCTGCATTACGGTAGACCTTCGCCCGCTGGATGACGAGCTGGAGAACTACCTCAACTACAAGCTGGAGCGGGTGGGCTCCTCCCTGCCCAAGGTTATTGAGCCCCAGGCGGTAGAAGCCATCCGGCAGCGTCTGCGCCGGAAGGACAAAGGCCAGGTGGTGAGCGATCTCTACCCGCTGGCCATCAACAACCTGGTTGTCAGGGCGCTCAACGCAGCCGCCGAACTGGGTGACGAGCGAGTCACCACCGAAATCGTCAAACACGTTTAATCCTTGGGAGACCGGAAGAATGGGAATGCACGCAACGCAAGCAGAGCTGTTATCGCCTGAGGGCCGGAAGGCGCTCAAGGATTCTGTGACCTGGATTGTGCTGGACGTGAGCAAGGCGTCCAGCGCTGTAATGGCCATGTCTGAGCTGATGCAGGAATACCTCACCCACAAACAGCCAACACTGGAGTCAATGGAGAACATTGAGTACGGCGTGTGGCTCTGCGGGGAACTTGGTAACCATCAGAAACAGCTACTTGAGCGTCTCGAAACGGCCTTGAATCGGTCGGAGTTCTCAGGAGGCCCTGAGAGCCTCCTGGCGGATCGTCCGGAGTTCAGCGACTCGTTGAGCCTTGCCGCCCGTTCCGTTTCACCTGAGGGAATCTAACGCGGGTCTAACGCACCTGCTGAGTAGTGAGGCGGTTGGCCGTTGCGAGTGAGCCGCTTGCACCTCACAAAATTGAACTATGGAAGTCTGAATCTCGCCTGAATCTTTTCGTGTCATCTGAGGGTCACCTTCCGTGATTTCCTTGCGAAAGATTTCAGGGGAAAGAACCTCCGGCAGCCCCCACCGGATTAAACGCGCCCCAAGCGCACACCGATGTAACACAAGGAGCACCAGTTATGAGTGAATTAATCACTCCGGAAGAAAAAAATGTCGCTTTGCGAAATGTCGTGACCGAGCAGGATTATGCTGATCGCCTGAAGACGTATGCCCAGAAAAAAGGGACCACCGTTGAGAAGCTGCGGGAGCTAAATAAAGAGGATCTTCTCGTAGCCCGACAAATGGGTCACGATCCGGAAGTATATCGTAAGCAGAAACTGGCGGATCTCGCCGAAACTGTCATCAACACTATTGGAGGTCGTCAGTAATGTCACTTCAACAAGCGATCACTCATTATATTGCTCGAAAAGAGGACTTTGAGAGCAGCCAAGCCCGAGCAGAAGAAATCCGAGTACAGCTATTGCCAGCAGCTGAACAGGGCATTGCCAATGCCAGGGAAACTAAATCCCAGGCGGAACAGACGTTGCGATCTGCCAAAACATCTACAGAGGTGCAGCAAGCAAGCTCAGCTCTGAGGGATGCTGAGCAGGCTTTCAAAGATGCCGTGCAACTGCGTGATAATTTGGACTCTGATCTAAAATCCTGGGACATGCAGCGCCATCGACATCAAAATGATCTTCAAACCGCGAAACGTCGGATGTTTGAGCTGAAGCGGCTCGAAATGCTCGACGCCTTCACGCTGACGGCTGAGCAACTGGAACAGCTGGAGAATATAATCGCTGCACAGTCTGCCGCGTCGGGAAGCCCTCGGAACGGCTACGCAGACCCCGTTGCCGAGAAGTATGGTGATATGGAAGGTGCCCAAAAGCCTCAGCTCGCCGATGCACTTTTGAGTGAGATGGTCGCCAGCGTTCCATAGTCTCGAAGTGTCATAAATGTAAACGTGGCTTTTCCCTCCGGGGGAGTCACGTTTATGAACACAGCCCAGTTTCTATTAGCGTCCTCTGAACAGTCCCCACCTCAGATATCCCCCAGACACCTAAACCCTCCGGCTCCCGTACCGAATCCTTTCGCGTCCTGCCTTTGCCCCACTTCATGTTTTCCTAGCGAAAGGTTTCGCGGGAAAGAGAGTGCACGCAATGTCTATCAAACCTCAACCATCGACAGAAATCGATCTTCTTAAAGCCTACCGAGAGGGGGCTTTTTCTTCTGATGAACTGATGAAATCAGTGGGTCCGGATTTTGGGGCATTGGTTGAAGTCTCGCCTGAAACAGCAATCAGGCTTGCTCTTGCGGCGGGAGGCCGCGACGTTTGGGTGCCAATGACGACCAGCAGGACAAGTAGCTTGCGGTCAATGATGGATGAAGCCGACGTTGAAGTGTTGTGCAACATTTATCGAGGGTGTCGGATCAAAGTTCCAACTCTTTCGCCCCTAAAAAATGCACTCCGCAGACGCAGAATTGCAGCACTCAGGCGAGACGGTTGGAAGTTAAACGAGCTTGCCGAGCTGTTCCAACTTACTGACCGCCAAATCCTGAACATTTTGAAAAAACACAGAGAAGCACAGGAATAGCCGCGATTCTTAGCGGGGGCAATGGAATTAACTGGTCCGGCTTTTGGGTTTCACTGCGAGATCATGCTTAAAGCATGCGGGATCTTTCTGGATGGGTGAACTTGAGGCCCTTGCCTCTCCTGCACGAGAGGCCGGCGGGTGTTTCCTTAGACTTCGGGTGCAGCCACTACGGGACACCGGAGCTTAAAGAATACATGAACTCACCGACCGTTAGAAGTTGCCGACTGAGGAAGTCTTGCCGTCCAAGGGATCAGGGAGCACGTACCCCGCCGATCCGCAGTGCTGATGTTCCCAACAGGCATTTATTAAAAACGAGGTAATCATGGCGTGTTCACCAGACAAGTTCAGAAGCCGGGAGTTGGCGACGGCATGGGCGGACGGATTGATTTCAGATGACGAAATCTGGGCTGTCGCAAATGAAGACTTTCGCGCCTTGTTTGCTGAGTCTCCGGACTCAGCATTGAGAATTGCTGACGCCTTAATGGATGCGAGGCTTTCCTCAACTGAGGACAACGTGGAAGTAGTGCAGGTTTGGGAGACCCTTGAGGCTGAAGACGCCCAGGTTGCTACTGAGCTGCTTCAAAAAAACGCCCTGGACCTGGCCCAACTATTGGTACTGCGTCGTCATTTGTATCGCAGGCGGGCCATTGTTGCGCTTCGCGCCGAGGGCTGGACATACGGCCAACTAGCTCACGCCTTCAAGATCCCGCGTTGTCAAGTCGTCAGAGTCCTGAAAGAACGCTCTAGGCGGCTATCGCTTCGCTTCCGAATGCGAAAGATCAGAGGGCGCTCGGAAGCAATCGATCAGTCCGCACGCGTATAACCAGAGCAGAAGGGACGCTCTGCCCCCGCCGCATCAGGGACCAGCGCCACGTTCAGAAACATCGTATGCGGCCATTCTGAACGCGCTGGGTTCCATTCTAGCACAGCTATTCCAGGCAAGGCTGTCTGCGAAATTGGGAGGCCATCCTTTAACCTTAAGTCGAGTCTTTTCTTGAGCAAGGCAGGGGTTGATCCCATGGCCCACTTAACCAGATGTGCCGTTTTCTTTGCTCGCCTCTACCAGCTCATCAAGCCTGGCAAGCTGGAGATTGAACAAATGGCGCAATGTGAGAATTCACGGAGAAGATAACGCTATGCAGACCAAGTGTGGGAGAGGAATCGTATGATAAGCATTGCGGCATTAACTGCCAGGCTCCGAACGCCCTCTAACGATATCCAGCTGTTCCCGGCTGGCGTGTTTCGTGCCCGAGATGGTCGCCCAACTGGCATTGCAGGCTGGCGCATGGATGCCGCTTCCGCCCGTGAACTGATAGCGTTGTCTGGACAGCGACAGACTCCGTTTGTAATCGATTACGAGCACCAGACGCTCTATGCTGAAACCTCAGGCAATCCCGCGCCCGCTGCCGGCTGGTTTGAGCGGTTAGAGTGGCGCGAGGGTGATGGACTTTACGCCATAGCTGTCGAATGGACAGCGCGGGCAACCGCGATGATTGAGGGCGATGAGTATCGGTATCTGTCCCCGGTTTTCAAATACGATAAAAGTGGCACTGTGACCGAGCTATTGATGGTGGCGGTAACCAACAACCCGGCGATTGACGGTATTGCTGATGTGGCGGCGGCTCGATCTGCGCAGCGGACCAGTAGAGCAACTCCATACAGAGGAAGTGAAAGGCTCACGGAAGAGGAACGGGCTGTATGCCGCGCGCTGGGAACCGATCCGGTCGAGTTTTTGAGGACCAAACAGAAGCAGGCGACGAGTGCTGAATGTAGCGAGCTGCATGGTTCAACAGGCCCTGCCTCGGCACGGCTCAACAGTGAAGAGTTGGCGGTTTGCCGTGCGATGGGGTACACCCCCGACGAGTTTCTGAGAGCGAAGATGCAATAAGACAGCAGTCTGTGAGACCTTCTGTTCGTTATCGCTCGGCGGCTACTTCTTCGCCTCGACTAATTCATTTAGAAGGCCCTTGCCTTTCCTGCACGAAAGGCCGGCTGTTGTTCTCTAGACTTCGGGTGCAGCCACTAAAGAACACCGGAGAGTTGAAGATACATTAACTCATCGACCGTTAGAAGTTGCCCACTAAAGCGGTCGTGCCGTCCAAAAGATCAAGGAGCCGCAGATTGTGGCGCGAAGCACTGTCGGCTCAATACGGAAAGATGCTGAAGATCAGACAAGCTCCAGCAGGAGATGCGGGAGCTGTAGCGACCGATGGGGGACGAGGAGTGAAAAAAAATTGGACTTTCATATCACAGACGCCAAAGGCAACCGGTTGGAAGAAGTTCCCCTGGGCTGGGGTCTCCAAACACGCCTGTTTATTTGGAACTGGATCTTTCCCAGACGAGTCAGACTGGCGCTTCTGGGTTGCAAGTTTGAAGGATGGATGACCGGGGCAGCTTCACGTGCTTTGTGCGACCGTTGCCTGCAACGTCCTTCACGCAAACCTGGCTGAGCGGGTCAGGCTTGCAAGCAACCGCAACACCACACGCATTTCCAACGCATGAAGTTTTGGTCGTTGATAGACAACAAGGCGGCCATTTTCGAAGTGGTGCGGACGTCAAAGGCCGAATGCGGGTATGGTTCTAGAAAGGTGGTTCGCAATTGTAAGACCCTATACCGTGAATGAAGACCACCTCATAGGATGTTTGGAGCATTTAAAGGAAGGTTAACCGGGATGTTTATCGCAAACTGGGTTTTACCAGACGCAAAAACGGGAATTCTATTTATCGTGAAGTTCGGTCGAATTTAGCGTGTCGCCCTACACCCGGGGCATCGGAAGAGGGGGGACATGGAAGAGACATAGCAATAGTAGACCGTACCCTCGCTTATTGTGGTTACGAGGCCAACTTCTTGATACAACCGTTCGGGCGGCATTGGTTGAGCTTCCAATATCTTGAAAGGGCAGACGGGGTGATGACAGTACCCCTCGCCGAATCCTTGCCAGGTTTTCCTACCGCTGCCTACATCTGGTATCAAAACGGTGCCTTTTATGATGCCTCTGAGCAGGCTTCGATTGAAACATTGGATGATTTAGACGGGCTGGACGTTGTTACCTTCCAGGACGGACCCAAAATTCTTGGTTTGGAAAAGAAAGCTGAGGCTTTTGGTTCGATTCTCACTATTGCCGATCAGACTATTCACTCCCGATTGCTACTGAGAGGGAGAGTAGATGCCATTTTGGCCGACGGTCTCATCATTGCTGAAGTAAATGAGCGGCTGATCGAGGAGTCGGAGAGAAGCGATCGTTTGGTTTCGAAACAAGCTCAACTTGAGTTTGCTCCAATCTTCAACCCTAGCCCTTACAAGATGGTTTTCAAAGAATCTGGTATTGCTGAGGAGTTTGATCGTTGTTTCGACGATCTTTTCCGCCAGGGCGTCATTATGCGAATTAGTGATTACTACACTGAAAAGCACAAAGAAAATCTGAAGCATAGATATCTGGCTCAGTAGCGGGGAATTTCTAGTTGAGCAGTCTGCGTGGCCTGCTCCCCTCGGACTACCCCCGGAAACATGCGGTTTGAAGAAGAAAACAGAAGCAATTGGAGCCGGATTTTTCCAACTCCGGGTGGACCTGAAACGGGAACATGGTCAGGCGCTGGGCCAGACTCGGCGCCTCCTCCTATAATTCGTGTCCCTTCACCCATACTTTTTTAGTGTCTGGCATGGTAAGTCTCGTGAGCAACTGTGACTAGCTCATCGTTTTATTACAGCGCTTTGTTGGTTTCCACTTTCAATCCAATTGGCGGTCAGAATCTGGAATCGTTCTCACACGGAATTCCGTCACCGTCACCGTCCATCTTGGTGTTTGGGCAATTCCTGATGAAGAACACGGCTTCTGCTCTGGACGTCATCTGCGTGCAGTGTTGCCGTCCATCACATTTGAACTGTGTTACCCGCTTGGCTTCTTCGATCAATGCCTTGTGTTCAGCCATTGGATTAGCCACCGAAAGGGGTTGGCTCTCGGGTTGCTTCGACTGATAGAGCTGCCATGCGCCGAAGGCGACCAGGGCAATCAGAATGAGATTCTTCAAAGTCACTTCCTTATGGTTATCATGCGCTCGATAAAAGAGGTAGGCGAGATATTACCACCGTCCGGGGCAGCGGGGGACATGCATAAAAAAAGGGTCACGACTTGCGTCGTAACCCTTTGAATCTTGGTAGCAAGGGGCGGAGTCGAACCGCCGACCCCAGCATTATGAGTGCTACTAGCAATTATAACTAGCTGATTTTAATAAGGTCGTTCCGGACGCCCTCGCCCACATCATCCTATCAATGCACATCCATGTTTATGCTGTGGCCACAAAATGCCCACACCAGGCTATTCAGAAAACTAACCTGAGCAGTTAAATTTCCCACCAGTTTAAGGCGTCACCGATACAGTGGTTCCTCCGTCTGGAGCTAGGGACCATTGACCACTTACAGCACAAGTTAGTTTTACTGTGCCCGGCCCATTAAACTGAATGTTACGCTGAGTACTGCCGCCCCCTGACACATAAATGGTGTCACTGCTGGTCGCCGAATCGGTGGCGCCATCAGCAAAGATCTTCACAGTTGATGAGGTGGCGCAAATGAATATCTCCATGCCAGTCTCTGCTGCCGGCAAGGCGACGCTGCTGTTAAAAACCCGAACCGATCCGCCGAGGGCGTACTTTTTGTCAATCAGCGCTGGGCTGGCCGTGGTGCCTTGTGAGCTAAACGCCACGGTGTTTTTGGCCAGTCTCTGGCTATACAGCCACGCCGGTAGCACGTTGGTCAAGTTTTCTGCAAACGCATTCGGCCCGGTGATAATGCCGCCCTGACTGGCTTCCACGTACACCCCGTAATCGGGTGTTTTGGTGGTGTTATCGCCCAGCGCGTCCACGGTGTTACCGGCCACGATCAGGTTTTCAAAGGCAAGGCCGTTGTTTTCTTCCAGTTGCAGCCCGGCGTTTTTGTCGTTTCCGGTAGCTGCCCTGGTGGAATTATCGGCCATTGACCCGGCTTCGTTTCCGGTGATAGTGCCGTTTTTCAGACGGTAATCGGTGGCTCCGAGCTTTTGCGAGATCAGCGCAAAGCCAGTTTGGTAATAGCCCCGCGCTTTGTTGCCGGCGAACGTAAAGCCATCAAGACCCCCGAGCGCAAAGGATTTGTAACAGCCTTGAACGTCACAGCCCTGAATCGACACCCCTATCAGGTCGGCAGTAACCGCCTGCGTTCGTTGCGCCGTGATCCCGTTGATGATATCGCCGCCGTTTTGAACGCTGGTTTCTTTGACCGTGCAATCTAGCACCCGGTAGTTTCCGCGCTCCGTTTTGAAATGCGAGGCAATGTTTCCGCTGGGCGAGCAGTCTTCCGACTGGCACAGGATGAATACACCGTTATCGTTGAAGTAATTCCCGTAGCGCCCACCCTTGGCGTAGACCCCCACGGTTTTATGTTCGGTTTCCACTGGATCGCGCCCGAGACTCACGTCCAGCGCCGACGCCTGGTAATAGTTGTAATACAGGGCGTTGATCGACTGACACCAATCGTCGAACCCGCAGCCCGGCGCCCTATAGGCCACCAGATTTCGATAGTAGCCATCGACGGTGATCCGCTTGCCCCGGCAGTTGATCGACCGAATCCAGCTAACCGCCGACGCCTGATTAGTGATCACGTTGCCTTCGGTGTCGGACACTTGAAACGCCCCGCCCTTGAACACGCAATCCAGCGACCGATAGCCAACAAACGGACACCCGCTGTCCGTGATAAACGTGGCTCCGGTGGCGTCGATTTCCAGCCCTTCGCATCCGTCGATCATGACGGAGTACAGCCCTTGAATATCGATGGCCGGGTCGGCGTGCACCCGTACCCCGTAATCGCTCACGGTTTCGGTGCCGGCTGGCAGGCTGTAGATTCTGGGTACGATCCGAATTCGCTTGATGCCGTTGGCTTTGGCGAAGGCAATACAGTCGTTTATCGCGCTTCGGGCGCTGCTAGTTCCATCAGTTGGCACATTGAAGGCATCTGGAGAAATAAACCCAGAAATGTTTTTAAAGCCAGACCCATCGAACAAGAACTCACTACCCGCGACACTAACCTTAGTTCCAAATTGCAGCCCAGGAAGAGCCTGCATTTTGGCGATTGTATCCACATGGATTGCGCTGCCTTTAACCAGCAATGCCCCAAAACCGGAAGCCGGATCACCTGATAGCTCTTGCCTAAGGACTGCGTCACCACGAGCCACCAAATTTGTATCAGAATCAGGTGTCGTTACGGTTGTAGTATATGGCAAGGTCGCAACCGCAGAAGGCCCATAGAACTCGCCACTATAGCGGATGATGTCATTGTAGCTGCTCAACTTAATGCCAGCAGCGTAGTCGCCCTTAAAATTGTAACCAAGCTGGCTGGCCAAGGTAGTCCTTACTCTGCCAAGGCGATCAACCACAGTTGGGCTGGAAACGTTGTTTACCTGCTCGTCAAAAACCTGCGCGTTATCGTGAAGGTCACGCGGATCAGCGCTGCCAACCGGGTTGCCAGTGTTGTACTTGGTCATAAATAAAGCTCCGGGCAATAAAAAGCCCGCTCAGTGGCGGGCTATTTTGGGGAATAACGTTTAGCTTGGGGCGTTGTCGTCGTCGGCATACACGCGCTCATCGTAGTTGGTCGCCGTAACGCCAACAGAGAGCGGTCCGTTCGGACTGATTTCGGTAACCAAGGCCGGAAAGCTCCAGCGATCGGTTGTGCCAAAGTAAATATGGGTCGGCTCTCTGTCCGAAGGGGGGACGGCCGGCCATGGCAGAGGGATTGAGACAAGCGCTGTGTAGTTGTCAGGCCCTGGCGTTGCCGGAAACGGCCCGACAACTTCACCAGATTCGGAGCGGTAAGCAACCACGTGCGTTTTGCCTGCCTCGAACTCAAGCGGCTCAGAAACAACAATGCGATCAGCGCTGATGGATTGCAGAATCGAGACCTTGCCGTAGCCTGGTATATCGTCCACGAGCGGAACATAGGACAGGTACTGACTGTTGAGCGCGTCCAGCTCCGTTTCAAAGGAGTACGTCCAGCGGCGATAACGCTGCGCTCTTCTTCGTCTCATGCCGATTCGCCAGGCCCGAGTCTGGTCTGTGACGCCTTTGAGGTTTACTTTATCGAGCTTGACCGCCTGGTCTCCTGGAAGCAGACACTGGATTGTTTCCGTGGTCCAGGTGCCGGCCTTGGTGAACTCAACCTCTACGCCATCTGGCTCATCCACTTTCTTGCCCTGGAACTGGCGACGGAGTGGAGTTGTCATGTTCTCCGGGCTGTAGCCGTCCTCAAATTTTTCGCGCGGTTGGTCGCGGACTGGGGTGATGACGCCATTTTCCAGGGTCATTTCGGCAAAGCCGGCCCTCAGAATGGTGTCGATCGCATCTTTGGCGGTTCCATCTGAGAACACATAGTCAAAGGTGTCACCGCGAGGCGTCCAGATTGCCTCGTATCGCTCCATCTCATCCAGGTTGATCCGGTCGTCTGCGTATCCGAGTGACTTGGCGACATAACACGCAGCTGCACTGATGCTCCTGGTCGCCGCTTTGGCCGTGAATTCACCGTCGCTTATCGTTGGCAACTTGCGTGTGAATTCCAGGTTGATCTTGTTGTTGGAGCTACTGGCAATCTCATCAGAACCGACAATATCCACGGCCATCGTGGTTATGCCTTCGTAACTCGTTACCGTTGGTAATTTGCAGCGCAGCGCCGTGAAGTCCAGCCGATCCAAGGAGGTGACCGACACATCCTCCGCTCCAAGACGGCTCACCCGGATCTCTGGCCTTATAGCCGAGGCAAGGTTGACGGTAAATGTCCAGCCGAGCTGGTCGCGGGTGCTACCGCTGACCGTTTCAATCTGTTCCTGCCAGGTCGTAGCGCCAACTTCGCGGTATTCGATCCGAATGTCCCGGCTCCTGGCGTTTATGGACTCACCGTCAACTACGCCCAAGCCAGAGGAAGCGAAAAGATCGACCTCAATGGTGTCAGTGGTTTCACCATCCGGGCACACAACAAATGGCCCAGCCCTGTTGCCGGTAAATTCTTCGGCGCTCCAGATAATCTCCAGGGTCACAGAAGCTGAGGGTAGGTTCCCATCCCAGTCGGGATCAGGTGAACCGTCCGCCAGCTGGCGCTCAACCTGAATCTCTGTATCGCTGGGAACTGAGATCAGCGCGTACTCTGTGCCCGCTTTGTCGATGGACATGGCACCGGAAAGGCCAGATGAATCCGTTACAGGATCGCCGCCGGTTGTCTCCAGCTCGATCTCATCCTTGGCTGCGTTGATTGTTGAAACAACGTAGGTGCCATTCACGTCGAGATTGGATTCGATGTTGACGGTCATGCCAGCGGCAAGGTGCTGAAAGTCGCCATTGAAAATAAGCGTTGAACCAATGCCCGGGTCGGTGATGGTTATCGACTGGGTCATTTTTATAGACCCAAATATTCCGGCCTCCCACAACTCGCCTACTGTTATGCCGGTTATCGCGTCACCTGATGCCGTGCCGGATCCAAAATAAGTGCGCTGATCATAGGTGACGCCCTTCAACCGGATGCCAGCGCTTCCTTGCGTACCGCCAACTTCGGGCGATTGAAACCAATTCTCATGATTCGGGACACCGGAAAGATCCGCGCCGGGCTCATAGATGGTGAAGTCCGCGTTGTTCAGCTCATTGATTGGCGTCTCACCGATTTTCACGGAGTCCGGATCAATCTCGTATTCGCCCACACCAACAGAAAGCAGCAGGCGAATCACCTGAGTTTTCCGGTCCTGGTAAAAGGCGCGCGGCTGATTCAGGTAATCCGGGTAGCGAATGTAATAACCGAAACCTTCGGGGATTCCCTGACCAAGCCTGGCGATATTGGCCCGCGCGTCAGCCGGATTTAACTGGCTACCCTGAGATCCCTGGCCGCCTTGCTGGCCGGGAATGTCGATCAGCGCCTCGATCGCCAGCTGAGGGCCCGCAATCGGGCCGAAGACTGTCGGAAACACAACGGCCAGGGCGTCGACCACATCGCCATAGGGAACCGGTCGAAACTCCACAACATCGCTTTCACTGATAACAACATCGGCCCAGTCCATAGGCTTCACGATGGAGCCGTTAATCATGCAGGAAATCGGCTGAGAATCACCGCGTCGGTAATTCGGCGTGAAGGATTTAACGAAGGCTTCAACGGTTAAGCCCGAACGATCGTAAGTCTCGGCCGGATCACCCGGCATGATGCTGCTGTAGACTTTAATCGTCATAGTAAACAACCTTCAGAAACCGCTGCTCGAAATACCGCAAGTTGACCAGCCGCGGGCCATGGCCACCTCTACCAGGTTCATCGGTTTCCAGAATCATGCGCTTTCCATCTACATCAATCACGATGGCGATGTGGGTGCAGAGGGTGCCGCGAAAGGCGCAAGCAATTGCTCCTGGTTGCGGTCTGACTTCACGGTAGTTTGGCGACTCCGCTCGGACCGCCTCAGTGAGCGCTCGTTTGTCACTGCCCTCAACACCGCCATGAACCGGCATCCAGGGCTTGTTGAACAGATAAACGCGGGCCATCCGAACAATGCCGTAGCAGTCAGCTCCGGACTGAGAGCGCCCATTCGGCTCGTATGGAATCGCCAGGATCTCATCAAGTGTCATTAAATGTACCTCAGACCGGGAGCGAATTCGGACGTGTAGCGCTTTCGGGGCCACGCGGCATTCAGAAGGTCGTAATACCCGGCCTCGATCTGCACCATCATGCCTTCAAAAGTTCCGCCTCTGAGTGTCATCTTGTAGGGCTTATTGGCAGGCGCTGAGAGATCGCTGGAGAGGAACACCCGGTAATTTACAGGCACTTCCTCGGCAGACTCCAGTGCGGCCTCCACAGCTTTCTGGGCCTCGCCGGTGACGTTAGCGATGGAGAAATTCAGGGTTTGGTTTCCCTGAGTGTTCTTGGACGGCTCTTTGTATTCAAACGGGCCCGCGTTGAAGATTACGGTTTCGCCAGTTTCAAGCGTTGCCGTCAGATCCTCGAAGGACGCCACAACCCGGATAGGCTCGAAGTTCGGTACCAGGATCTCGAGTGTTGGATGAATCACGTGTTCAGACGGCGCCGAAGCGTAGACCGTTTCAATAATGCTCATGGTTGAGGCCACAGGCTGTTTAGAGCCACGTCGATAATGCTCTGGTTTTGGACAAACGACTGACCATAGAGCCAGTATTCCTCATTCAGGACGGGGCGCTCTCGGATCTCGAACTCCGCGCTGTATTCCCAGTGCCTCAATCCGCGAAGCTTCGGGCCTTCGTACATTCCGGTAAATCGGCACTCATAAGGACGGAGCCCCATAGGAGAATCCAGCTGGCAGTTAAACCATTCGGTTCCATAGCTGATTTCATAGTTGAACCAGGCTTCGAAGAGTTGCGCCTGTTCCTGGGTAAGAAGGAACGCCACAGGAACCATTGTTGGCACAGTGGTGTTGACCGGGCGTTGTTTGGCACGACCGCTGGCCATGCTGGTCCTGGCAAACGTGGGCGCTGGCTTGAGTCCGTAACCGCTACGGAGTGGCGTTGGCAGGTACTTGGGAAACTGTTTCTCGGTTGCCATCAGTAGCCCTGCCTCTTGAGTCCAAATGCGGTTTGCATGGCTTTTGCTCTCGGTCCGCCGCCCATAATGTCAGCGACAAAAACATTAACCTCTTCCTGGCCGTCGCTACCTCTTTTGGTTTCTGTTTCTCCGGCCCGCGAATTGTCTTCGATGACGTTGACCACAGTTCCGGATCCTCCGCCAGCTTGCTGCCTGGCAAGGAAGGCATCGAGGTTGTCAGCTTGAGGGGAGGTGAGGACTCGCTCCCCTTTATCCAGAAGCCAGGTGCCCTCCTTTGGCACGCTGTCGATGCCGTCGTGGGCCATGCCGGCAATTGATACCGCCTGAATGTTGCTAACAATTCCAGCGGTAGCGGCGGCCACTGATGCCATGGCGGCAAGGTTGGCGGGAAATGGAACGGCAGACGCCTGTGCAATGCCGGTGTTAATTGCGACGATAGACTGAGCGATGGCCGCGGCCTTCTGAACCGCGAACATGGTTTTGTATAGTGCGGTCTGCTCTCCGGCAAACTGACCGGTGATGTCGGCCAATGAACCAAAGAGCTGTTCTGAACCAGCCAGAATAAGGGCTTGGCGCTGCTGCTGAAGTCGTGCTTCCTCATCAGCCGCGTTTTGCCGGATCTGCTTAAGTTGATCCTGCATTTCCTGTTCAGACTGGATCTTAAGATGGTCGGCTTCCATCTTGCTGATCACGTCAGCCTGATATAGCTCGTTGATTTCTTCGTTGCGCTCCCCGTACAGGCGCAAAGCTATCTGTTTTTCCGTTTCAAAGGCCTGGCGAAGAGCTTGTACCCGCTGAAGATAGTCGGTTTCGCCATTGCCGGTTTCGTCGGTAGAGCCGCCAGTGCCTGTCGATACACCACCGGATGAAATGTCGATGCCCGAGCCAGATGTATCGATTGTGTCAACGCCAGTTCCATCCCCGTCGCCTACTTGGGCGCTTTGGTTTTTCCGCGCGTCCTCTATCAATTGAGAAACGGCTTCATACTCTGCCCTGAGCCGCCGCAGCCTTTCTTCTTCGGTAGCAATAACTTCTTTTGGAATGAGGTTCGGTGTCTGCCGGAGAGATTTGAGCCTTTCTTCCTGCCCTTCAACCGCATCCCCCAAATCATTCAGCTTCTCCGTCAGCCGAGGAATGTCGTCAAAGGCAGGGCCATGAATGAATGCCGCCAGCTCTTCCGCCAGAAATTGCGTAACCTTAACGGCACCATCAATGGCCTCGATGACGAAGTTCATGGAGGTGACAATGGCAGAGCCAAGAGCTTTCGCCGATTCCATCGTGCCTTCATCGCTTAGCAGATCGACCAGGTCTTCAATCGCTGGCAACGCCTCCAGGACTACTTCATTTTTCATTCCTGTAGCGGCACCGGTCAGCTCGTCCATACCGCGACGGATGGACTCCAGTTGCTCAAATTCCATATCCGAGAACACGTTGCCAGTGCGCTCGGCTTCGTCGCCAAGGTTCTTTAACTCTTTGCCGTTATCGCGTAACAACGGAATCAGGGCAGTGGCGTCTGAAGCTATGGCCTCCATGTAGAAGGTCATATCCTTTTGGCTGACCTCTGCATCCTCGAGACTCTTAACGTAAAGCTGCAGTGCCTCAGGGCCAGACAGGCGGGCGAACTCATCAGCCGTCACGCCCACCTTCGGCGCTATATTCTCAAAGAAGTCGGCCATCGGGCCGCCGCCGGTTTGGATGAAGTCACCGATGCGATCGTTGGTGTCTTTGAGAATGTCCGAGATCTTATCCTGCTCTATGCCGTAGCGTTTCGCGGCATAGGTCATTTTCTGGAACTGCTGAGGACTGGCACCGGCAAGTGAGGAAAGGTTTTTGATCTCGCGTGCGCTGTTCGTGGTGGAGACTATCATTGCCCCCATTCCGGCTACGGCGGCAGCGCTAGCAGTGGCAAAAGCAACACCAACTTTCCTTGCCTCTGCCTCTACTTTCTTCCTCCACTTAAGGCTTTGGCGCTCCGCCTTGTCCATGCCCGCAACAAATCCACCTGTCCTGGCAATGATATCGAGCGTAAGCTGGCCTAAAGAGCGCCTACTCATCTATTTCACCCATGAAAATGTCCTGCCTTGAATGATGTCCGCAACCACATACCATGTGCAGCCAATCTGATCGGCAATGCGGGTATAGGTTTTGCCCTGTCGCCTCAATTCTCTGACAAGGCGCACTTTATCTTCCGTCATGGAGCTTTTTGCTTTGCGCATGGCCGCCGCCGTTTTTTCGACTCTATCCCTGGAATAAGCCCCATACTTTGTCCCTGTTTTCGACTTGCTAATCTTTAGCTTGGCTGCATCGCTGTGATTTCTCCCTGCCATCGCAGAAGACTTCCCGGCGCGCGCTTTGCTCATCTTCTTTTTGGACTCTTCTCGGTGGCGATAGCCAAGCATGGAAGAAGCGGTCGGGGAGCAGTTATATTCAGGCTTAATTTCATCAATTAGCCGTTGCTCGCTCTCAATGAGGTCTTCGGCCTCACAGGACAGTACTACGCGAAAAATGAAGTTCTCGGCGCCGTTCTTGTTCCAGCACCGCTGCATAAATTGACTATGGTGCCTCCCGGTTTCGAGCTGTCTTAGGTGTTGGCGCCAGCGCTTGGAAACGTTCACCGCACTACCGATATAGCGTCTTCCGTTCTTGATGTTCCGGATTTCATAGATTCCGGTATTTAAGTGCTCAGGAAGATCGCCAAGCATTGTTTCGGGCTGGTCTTCAGCGGAAACCTCCTGGGAAACCTGTACCGGCCTGCGCATATCCCTGTACAGCGCAAGATTCTCAATTCGGTCGTCTAGAGAGTTGCCATTCTTGTGAACAATTCGATCTGGCGGGAATTCGCCATGGTGCCAAGCCCAAACCAGCCAAGAGTTCTGCCAGTTGCAGTCTCCGAAGCAAACCGTGCGATATGATCTTGTGCTGTTGTAGTTGCTATTTATGTGCCCAACTACTCGTCCAATTCTTCCCGCTGTTATGTTTCGTATACGGATGAGCCGGCCAGTTTCCGAGTCATAGTCGAAGAAATAGCGCACATCCTTAGCCTTAACATTTCCTCTCTTGGTCGAAATTCTGGTCACACTTTTCTCCAGGCATTAAAAAACCCCGCCGTGGCGGGGTTCGCGGGACTCCTTCGGTCAGGCCAACATATTCTGGCCAGTATCCGTTAGGAATCTCTTCTCCAGGCTTGCGGCCTGCTGTGTGGCGACAAAAACATGCTCCCGAAGCGAGAAATACAGCTCGGGGTTCAGCTTTCTCAATGCCGGTCCAATCCGCTTAAAAAAGTAGGCATCTATGCCGCGGCAGTGCCCGATCAAGCAGCGCAGCTGAGACAGGTCGTGTTCTGTTAAGCCTGCGTGTTCTGGCTGTGCCTCGATGTATTCCCCTTCCAAAGGTACCCGGGCGACCAGGCTTACGGCATCCGAAAAATGCTCGGGCTCGATTTCCTTGTAAGTGCAGCCGAACTTGCTTTTCAAAGACGACCAACAGGTGATCGCTGCCTTGGCCCGCTGCTTTGGCGGTAGCGCATCTACTCTGGCTTTTACCAGTCCCTTGATGGCGTCCTGCTGCTCAAGGCTGAGCCCGTTGGGCAGGGCCTTCTGCTTGCGCCTGGGCTGGGCCGGGTTGCCGTAGAGCTTTTCGGCCATTTCGTTGAAGGCGTTTATGTACGCCTCTTTGACCTGGGCTGCTTTCTTCCCGGTGAAGCCCATTACCAGGAACATGAATCCGTCCTTGGTCATTTCGTAGACTTTGGATTTCCGCTTGGCGCCGTTGCCGATGGTCATTTCTTGATCATGAGCCCAAAAATGGGCTGATGTAAATTCTTCAGAACAATCAAGCTCCTGAACCTTTCTCAAGACATGAGTATGCCTCTTCCCGAATGCCTCGGCGACTTTGAGTGATGTGGTGCAGGGCTGCTTATGATGAACAACGATTAGATCGTTCGTGGTGAGTGCAATTGTCATGATTACGTCCTGTGTGTTTTCTCGAATAGGTGCCGGGAGGTTCGAAAGTCCCACACAGAGGACCGGATGGTATTTCCCCGAGGGGTTTTATATTTCCATCCCCTCCCGACAGAAATCGGATTTTGGACGCAATTTAGGCGTAAAAAAACCGCCATCTGTCGGGGGCAGTGTACCGCTGTGCGAAGGAGTTTCGACGCTCCGTAAAGCGGATTATGGACCGACAGGTAGCGGTTAGCAAGGTATCACTTTCAAGCAAAGTAATTACCCCGAAAACCCGGAGTATTAAAGATTCCTGCAGTAATCGATATTTTTGGCGATTTCTTCCAAAGATTCGAGTGCCTTCTTTGGATTGGCACCTGAAAACGCACCAACAGGATGGAAGCCATTGTTAGGTACCGCGCCGCTATTAGCTTGCACTTGCTCAAGTTTATCGAACTCGTACTGATCATTAGTGGCGGTCAACTGAAAGCGAACATAGCGCTTTACCAAAGCCGACAATTCGTAGCTCGTGACGCCGACAGCGATAACTCCTTTTTCTGAAGAGTGCTGAATTACCGAGCCGCCCCCAACTGTAGTGGTGTCTGTGTCGTGGTAATAAGTACCGGTGAAGGCCCCAAAGAAGCTGTCAGCGCTATCCGCGAAAGTAACTGCCGGATTAATGACATTCTTTGCAACGCAAAATTCCAGATCTCCACCACGAGAATTGGCCGGAAACCTCACAGACTGAAGCGCCTCAGAGGTCTGCCAAGGCTTTAGGGTGACATCCTCATTGAAATTCATCGGAGTTTGAGCGCACGCAGCCAAGGCTAAGCAGGCCAGTAAAAGCAAATTCCTCATAATCAATCCCTTTAAAAACATGCGCACAGAGTTTAGCAACCTATTTCCAGGTTTCCATCGCCTGCTCCAGCGACAGTTGCGGCTCTTCGTGGTGAGGGGCGAAGTTGTAAAAGCTGACCGGCTGGCTGTCTTTCTTGCGGTTGACGTTTGCCAGGATGGCAGCCACCAACGCTCCAGCCCTTTCTGTCCGCATACCAGGATGAAGACTGCCCCTCTTGCGACGGAATTCGGCCCATTCCAGGAACTCAACATAGCTCATAGTCTGCTTGGCGATGGCGATCGTCGGACCGCCAATGCCGCACATTACCAGCTCATGCCAGAGCTCATCCTCGTCGGTCAGCTCTCCGTCTTTTTTCCGTTCACCTCGCCGATCACGCGCAGCAGCTCCATGGTGATTTCACTGCTCAATGGCCCGCGATCTGGATCCGCCTCGCCAGTAATATCGCCAGGCTTGAAAACAGGTTTCCCTTCCTTGTCGCAAATGGCAGAGGCAATGCGGCCAGCCACGGCATCCGAATTGGCGTTTAGGGATTTAATGTCCGAAACAGCGGTGTAATAGGAAAGCTTGCGCACGTAGACCGTGGCAGTCTTTTCGTCATTGCCGTCTTTCTTCAGGACAATTTCTTTCTGGACAGGGGCGCCGGTGAAGGCGCCCATATCTTTCAGTGCATCAAGGGTCAAATCCATGGTTACGCGGCCTTCTTGATCCAGCGGGCACCACCGGTGCGACGAATGCTGACCTCCGACTCAACCAGGGCGTTGGTCTGGAAGTCGAAGGGGAAGTCAGAAATGTAACCGCCCATCGTGAACCAGGTCCTGGAGCTGGGCAGCACGAAGCTGTAATCGCCCAATGTCGCAGTTGCAGTCGCACCGGTACCGTCACCGCCAATGGTCACCGTGGGAGCAGCAGTGTAGCCGGTGCCCGGGTCAGTAATGGTAATTTCGGTGACAGCTCCGCTAACCACAGTTGCGATGCCCGTCGCGGTCCGGCCGTCAGCCTCTTCAGGATCAGAGAATGTGACCGTGGTGGTGCCGCTCGAGTAACCAGATCCGCCAGCATCAACAGCAACAGAGCCAACGCCCTGAGCGATACCTGGCGTTGCTTTTCCGTCAGACCAACCAACAGCCCAGTTCATCGCCGGTGAAGGGTTCATCCGGGACAGATTCCACATTGTCATGTGGCTGTCGTAGTCGCCATCAGGACGAATACCCAGGGACGCAGTGCCCGGGTTACGCATGCCGGCAACATACTCCATTTCGTTGCTGTCCAGACAGGTGTCGTCCAGCTCGCCTGCCGGATCGCCGCCCGGGTTGAAGCTGGTTGCGCAATCGACCTTGACGACTTCCGGAGTCTGGCCGGAGGTGTTCAGAAAGAAAATATGGGTGCCCTGTGTGAGCTTGCTCATGGTTCAATCCTCTCGCGGGTTTCAATAAAAAACCCGCTCGGCGGCGGGTTGTTCGGGTGGTTGCTGTTTGCTTTATCGAGGGACGTGCCACTCGACGTCGAATCCATATCGTTTGTGCCCGGTGTCGGGATCGGTGCTCTCCCCATTCCAGCCGACCACGTGAGCATGCGGTTCGATCGCATCGCGCAGCGCAGCGGCTACCTGCCGGGCCTCACTACCTCGCCCGGCGTACACATCGATCTGGATGGTGTAACTGTCGATGTCCGGGGTTTGTCCCAGGTAGTTCTCTGGTAGGCCGCTGATCGTTTGCCAAACAGCGTAGGGCAGGGTGACGCCCTGGGGAGCCTGGCCGAACGGAAACAGCCGGGTGGGGCCAGCACCGAGAAGAGCAGTGACGGCTGAATCAGCGGCGCATACCTGGAAGACTGGCGGGGTCACTGGTTACCCTCATTCATCAAATCCGAAATAAAAGCTTCAACTTCCTTGTTTTCTGGGTTGACGATGCTCACCTGGCCCTTTATTTGTTCGAGGTTTTCCACGTCCTCAACAAAAACCGAAAGATGAGCCGTTATGGCCCCATGAGGCATGATTTCGATATTGCAGCCAGTCACGCCCTTAATTTCATGGCCATCTTCGGTGTAGATCTTTGTACCTCTGGCGGTCTTTGGTGCTTTACCTGATGGCAGAACAATCCTGATGCTCATTTCACACCTGCTTTTTTCCGGGCTCGCTTAAGGGCGCGGTCGATCTTTTTGGTGTACTCATTGGCGAATACGGAAACCGCTTGCTGGCCTGCCTGCTGAGGTACCGGCCGGAATATTGGCTGGGCTGGTGCATCCTCAGTCCCAAACTCCAGGAATCTCCAATAGAACGTGTCACCACCGGGGTTTCCGGAGCTGCCATCGGTTCGATATGTCTGCCCAGCACGACCCTTCCGGACATTCTCCCTGGTGTTGGCATACTGGCGAGCACCGCCAAGAACACCCACTCGGAACATCATGTTGCCGGTCTTTCTGAAAGTTCGACCCGACCAGCGCTCGACGATATTCGCTGCAATGTTCTCTGACGTGCGCGGGTCATCCACTCGCTCAGCATTGGCTCGTGCCTGGTCCCGGAGAACCTGGGCAGCCCGGCGAAGGGCAAAGCGGCCACCCTTGCGCTTGAGATCGTATTCGAGGCCGTCCAGCTTACCGAGCAGCTCAGGTAGCCCGGTCATTTTGTAGCTGACTCCATCAGTCGCCATCGTTTACGCCTTCGCTGTAGGGCAGGGTCAGCCACTCCTGGCCGCTCTCGTTGTCCTCCAGCACGCCTTCGATGTTATAGATCTTGCCCATGTGGACAATGCGCATGGTGGCGTCCAAATCGGAGCGGTAACGGATCACAAATTCGCCGCTGATCTCGGATTGGCCAGCCTGGGATTGCTTGAACTCTCGGGCGCTGGAGGCGCGCTTTTGAGCCCAGACGGTGGCCACGGTTGCCCAGCCTGGGACCATTTCGCCCGTTGTCGGGTCTTGAACGGTGTCCGGCTTCTCAATGGTGACGCGGTGGCGGAGCTTCCCGGGATACAGCGGCATCAGTAGACCCAACCCTTGCGGTTGAGAGAGATTAGAGATTCGGCAGCCATCGGGATCTCAGTTGCGATTGTTCCTAGGTTCACGGCTGAGCGGTTGGTATACCAATGCGTGACGATCAGGCGGACAATCTGCCGGATTGTCTCTGGCACATCGGTTTCCGAAGATCCAAAGCCGGCCTTAAAGGTGATTGTCAGCGCGTCCAGCCGATCGAACAGTTCCGGCCATTCAATGTCGTCCTTGGGAATGAGATAGGCCCAGTTCTCGTCTCCGTAGAGATGGAAGTCAGAGATAGTGAGGGTCTGCTCAACATTGTCCGAATCGAAGTAGCTGATAGCTTCAATAGACTGGACTGGAGTGACCGGAATATAGATCCTGCAATCGGAGTCCGGCCCCCGCGTTGAAAGCTTCCAGGTCTGAGTGAGGAACGCTTTACCAAGAACTCCAGACGGTGCCTCGAGATACTCGGTCGCAGCCTGGATGAGAGGCTGAATCAGCGTGTCTTCGAAGTCGTGGTCCACGCGCAGATCAAGCTTTACATCACTCAGCGTTACAACAGGCTTTGAGGGCGGCACTGTCCTCGTCAGGATTTCGTCCTGCATTTTCTCGACCCTCTACCGCTGATTGATAGTTGCCGCGCCTATCACGACGCGGTGCGCTTGGACTGTTTTCGACGTGCTGGCTTTGCCGGCTGCTCGATTTTTTCTTCCGTTTCGGGCGGTTCCGACTTGTGCTGTCCGGCCTCCACGTATACCGCTACGTTTCGGCTTACAAAGTGATCTTCGGACGCGGGGGAGAGGTCATCCCTGACCTCATCCTTGGCGTAGGTGGTACGCTCCCGGTCCTGCACGGTGTAATCACGCAGGAATCGGATAGCCATTTACACCACCTCGTCAGCCTGGTTGTTGTCCGGCTTTTCGTAGCGCGCGTACGCGCCGATCACGGTGGCAGCTGTGTCACAGGCAGCGGTGCCGACAGTGATGGTCAACCGGATGTGAGTGAACCCGTTGGTCACATCGATATCATTCTGATTGATATCGATTGCGGCGGTTTTGTTGCTGGCAACGATCTGGGTGATTGCTTTGCCGGCGACGTCTTTGGCTCCGGTACCGGAGCTGTCCTGGGCTTGCTCAATCTTGGCGTCGACAGTGCCGGACGCGCCCAGCGCGCCAACGTTTACCAGCGCCATGAAGTTGAAATAATCCGCCACAGAGATCCAGCCGGTGGACTGAGCGCCCGCGGCCTGGTTGGACGGAGCGATGGCGACCACCAGCGGATTGCGGGTGGTCATCGGTACGTTTGAGTTCATGTCGAAACTCCTGCTTGGCAATGGGGAGTGCGGGGACCGCTGGCCCCGCAATGGTTAACGGTTAGTACGGGGCCTCAGCCCCGTCACTTAGAGCCAGAGGCTTACGCCCGCTCATCCAGAACGACGAAGTGAGACTTGCTGTTCGTGCCTTTCGCCGGGCTCACCGGTGCAGACAGGTAAGTCTGACCACCACAGCGGAAAGTCCAGCGGAACGCCTGGATGCCATAGTCGAAGTACAGGTGGATCGAGCTGTCGAACTTCACGCCGCCCTGCTTGGTCGGCATGTAGTAGCCCATCGGATCGATGAACTGCAGATCGCCCTTGTCACCCAGCGTGCTGGCGTGCTCGCTGAAGATGATCGGACGGCCCAGCAAGAAACCACCCGGGGCGTTCTGGAAGCCAGAGCTGGGCGGAGTCCATACGAGGTTGTCGCCGATCTTCAGCGTCATCAGTTGGGGCAGGATGTCGCTGTTGGCAATCCAGACGGCCCGGGGCAGGGAGGAGGGCAGCATGCGGCTGTACATCTTGGCCACGTTCTCAGCCAGGATGGTATCAGCAGCCTGAGAGCCTTCCTTAGCAACCGACACCAGGGCGCCACTGTTCATGTAGCCCAGGGGCTGGCCGCTACCGGAGCCGGTCATGATCGCTTCACTGCGCTTCCACTGGATGGCGCGGGCAGCGCCACGGGTTACCCGCTGGTTGAGACGTGGTGCGTCCTCGAGCAGCTCATCGGAAGCCAGAACAAACGCGTACAGCTTGTGCAGCTTCACGGCCCGGCCATCAGTTTCCAGTCGAGAAGGATCCATCTTCTGACCTTCCGCGGCCCAGCTGGCCTGGATGCCCTGGGCACCCCACGGAGTGCTTTCGTCCGCCAGCAGGTTTACCTGGTTGCTGGCAGTTGGCTCGTTGTCGACCATGCTGGCCAAGTCGTCCGTCTGAGACATCACCTCGATGATCTCATTGCGGAACTGAGGCGGAACCTCGTAACCGTCGGAACTGCCGTTCTCCTGATGGAAGTTGGACGGAGCGCCAAGGATATTCAGACGCTGGTCACGGTCACCGCCAGGCATGCAGGCACCCTGAACCGCCAGGGCAAAATCACCCAGACCGGAGAAGCCGGCGGTGGGGTCATCTTCGCGGTTGTCCCGTACGCGGGCCTGAGAGCCTGCAGCGTTCGGCTGAGACTGGCGGCCGGCGCTTGCCTCGAGATCGTCTACGGTATCGCCCACAGCGTTCAGCTTCTTCAGCCGATCGATGGAGGCGTTTACCTTTTCGATCTCGGTCATCTTGGCGTCGTACTGAGCCTCTTGCTCCTCGGTCAGATCGCCGCCGTTGTTTTTGTCCGCCTCGTCCAGGATGGCGGTCGCCTCTGTTTTGAGCGCCTTAAGACGCGCAATCAGTTCTTTGAGATTCATAATGATTCTCCAGATATCTACTCAGTTTCAGGTGAGGTAACCGTCTCGGCGGTTCAGCAGATCTGACTCGGCAGGTCTGCGGTTTCTGCTGCAAGTCGGCGGCGGGCATTGCTGGTTCTGCGCCCTGGCCGCACTTGAATCAAGCTTGAAAGGGTGGTTTCGCTGTTCTGGATCCCGTCGATAAGACCGAGCTCTACTGCCTCAGTGGCAAAGAACATCCGGCCATCGGCAACGGCATCAAACTGCTTTTGGCTCAGGCCCCGGCCGTTCATAACGGCTTGACGGAAATCATCAAAGTAGCCGTCCACAATCTTTTGGAACTCGGCAATTTGTGCTTCGGTGATCTCCGTACCCATCTCTCCGGCGCTCTTGAACTCACCGGTGTCGATCGGGATCGCTTTGATGCCCGCAGATTCGAAGGCCTTGCTGTAGTCGTAAAGGGTCATCCGGACACCGATGGATCCAACCAGATCCATGCGGCCGGCGTAGATCTTCGTCGTCTGCGCAGCCACGTAATACGCCGCGGATGCGGCCATGCTGTCGACCTGGGAAATGATTGGCTTCTGCTCCTTGGCGAGGGCCACAGTGTCACCCAGTTCGGACAGTGCTGCGGTCGAGCCTCCCGGGGAATCAATCAACAGGACGATGTTTTCAACGCTGTCGTCTGCGACAGCTGCATTGATCGCCGCCCGGATGGCCAGAGTCGAGCTCATTCCAAGCCAGCGGGTAAACCAGTTTTCGGCTTTTACCATCGGGCCCGTAATCGGAATGATGGCCGTGTTACCACGTCGAGTGACCGGAAGACCTTCCCGCTCGGCATCGTCAGCCGGGCCCGCGCCGACGCGGATGGCCATCTGGATTTTGGCCTGCAGTTGGGCTACGGCCTGGGGGTGCATCAGCCAGAGCATGTCTGAGTTAAACATTGGGGTCTCCCATGAATTCGCGGAGGGTTGCGGATCGAGAGAGTCGCCACTCTGCCAGCAGATCCATTGTGTCCTGGTAGTCGTTGATCGCTTTGCAGGAGTCGAGGATATAGGCGCGAGCCTTTGCCTCGAGATCCTGAATGCCGTCAAAGCTGGCCACACCGCTGAATGCTTCCACCAGGTGCTGAGCATGGGCGTCGTAAAAGTCCGCCAGCTTTGAGGCGTCAATGCCTTTGTCGGCCATCCTGGAAAGGGCGTTGATCTCTTTTCGCACCATCCGACTGGCGGGATCTTCCCAGAGCGCAGAGGTTGCACGACGATCCGAAGCCCGGGCGTTCGCCTCAGTGCCGCCTTCCTCGATAGCGCGGTCTACGCTCATCATGTTGGCCTGCACGAGGCGAAGCTTGCCGTGGCCATCCGGCAGGGGATTCATGTCCTCGCGGGAGCGGACCTCGTCAATATCGAAAACACCGCGGTCCAGCATCGCGGTGTAGAACTCTTTTCGGGCAGCGGTATCGCCACGAAGCAGGGCATTGAGGTTGATCTTCGTGAATAGCTGGACTTCATCCTCTTCGAACAACTTGAAGTCTGCTTCCTGCTCAAGCCGGGTCGACCAGGGCACAACCACATCAGTAACAAACTCGATGTTTTGAGACTCGATGTTGTTGTGAGTGGCCCGGTCAAGCTCCGCCAGCTTATGGGGCGGAACACGAAACCAGCGGCACATGTCCAGAGTCTGGAATCGCCGCGTCTCGAGGAACTGGGCATCCTCGGGAGGAATGCCGATCTCCTGGTACTTCAGGCCCGCGTCCAGGTAGTGGACCTTGTGGCTGTTGGCGGCGCCCCGGTGCTTCTTGTTGAACGAGGAAAGCAGGTTTTTCACGGCTGGGCCGCTTAGATCTCCGCTTCCCGTTTCCTTGGTGATGACGCCGCCCGGGACCGCGCCGTTACCGAAGAAAGCGGAGCCGAATTGTTCAGTGGCGATACCCAGGCTGATGGCCTGCTTGGCCTGACTGACTACGGAGTAGCCTTTAAGCCCATCGAAGGCGAGGCCGGGCAGGTGAAACATATCCCGGGCAGCAATTTCGCTGTCAGCTGCCTGGTCGTTTGTGACCTTGTAAATGATCCGGCCACGCTCATCTCGATCAGGTGTTACACGATCGGGCGTGATGATCCAGAGAGCGATAGGCTCGCCCATGCGGTTGCGCTCGATTTCGGCGTAACCATTCCCCCAGGTCAACGCATGGGCAATGATTGTTTCCTTGAACCGAAACGGAGGCGTTTCCGGGTTGGGGCGACGGTGAAGAAGGCGGTAGATCGGATGATCAATGACTCTTTCGCGCATCTCTCCGTTGCGCTCGTATACGCCCCAGGGCAGGGAAGCGATGGTCTCGGAGATAACCCGGACGCATGCCCATAAGGGGCCGTAGGTCATGGCCTCATGTTCGTCGACACGAACGCCCGCAACCGGTGGCCGGAACAGCGACATGGCGCCACCGGACTGCCCGGGCATGGCCGGGGCCGTCTGGCGCTTTGCGAAAACGTCAAAGATCATGCGCTACGAACCACGCTGATTCCGGTGAACACAAAGGCAACGCCAATAGCGATAAGGCCCCATTCCGCTCCGAATTTGAGCCACACACCCGCGGTGCCGGAGCCAATACCGGCCAGGATGAATGCATCGCCGATGAGTGCCTTCATAGCTCGGTTTCCTCGTAGATGGATTTCACTTGCTTGGCGCCGCTGAGGGCCTGACCGATAGCCATGATTAACGCCACGGCTCCGTCGATCTTGTTCTCTTCGCCTTCCTTGATCGGCCGAACCACATCGTCGTTGCCAGGGATATATTTCCCGACGACGTTGCTGATACACCAGGTCATGATCGGGTTCCCGTCATGGTGAAAACGACCGGACTCGATGGCGGCCTCAAGCTCGATCATCGGATCGCTCAGGTTGGTGTAGTTTTGCTGGATGGTGATCGGGTTCAGGCCCTCGTCATCCAGCTGGTGTGAAAGGTTTGTCGCACCGTGGGGATCCAATGGTGAGCAGATAACCGGGCTGACGTGGTTCGCCTGGATGGCTTCACTCAGGATTTCCCGGTAATCGACTTCGGCTCCATGGGTTGCGAATAGGTGACCGCTGTTTACAAACTTCTGGTACCGCTCAGCACGGCGCTTGTTGTCTTCGTCGTACACCGTGTCTTCCGGAACCCAGAACCTCGGGGAAACGCAGTAGTAATGGCGCTTCCCTTCAATTTCCCTGCAATAGAGTCGGGCCATCGCGTTTAGGTCGAGCTTCCGGGCCAGATCGAGCCCGAGAATGCACTCCTGATCCTCGAACTGTTCCAGGGAGAGCGTCGAGTCCTCGCACTTCCGCCAGCTTTCCATGTTGAAAAAGGCGGCTTTTGCCGATACCCACACGTTCAGGTGCTTGGTTTTGAACGTGTTGGTGAACCGCGGATTGTTGATTGCGCGGCGCTGCTGGCTTTCCAGGTAGTCCCGATAGACCGAAACTCCGATATTCGGGTTGGCCTTGGCCAGGACCGCCGGGTCGGTCCAGTCGTCTTTTTCGTCGATGGTGTAGATGATCCCGAAAAGCTCTTCGTCCGGGGTCACTCCCTCGAGCATTTCGATCACCTGCCGGCGCTTGTCGTAGCAAGGGCCTTCGATATTCTTGCCAGCCGTGGTGATGATGAACATAAGCGGCTGCTTTCGGGCGCCCATGCCGGTCATCATCGTTTCGTACAGCGACTCTGTCGGGTGTTCGTGGTATTCGTCGACAATGGCCAGTGACGGGCTTGCACCATCCCCTGGGTTACCGATGATCGGCTCAAAGCGAGAGCCATCAGCCGGGCGGTTCAGGTTCGATGCGTTGATCTCGATGCCAGCGGCATCCACCAGCATCGGTGAACGCTTGACCATCAACCGGGCCGGTCGGAATACCTCCCAGGCCTGCTTTTCTGTCGTCGCACCGCTGTAAACTTCTGCGCCGTATTCTCGGTCACCGCAGAAGCCGACCACGCCAACGCCGGCGCCAATCACCGATTTCCCGTTCTTCCTGGGAATCTCCCAATAGGACTCCCGGAATCGGCGGGTCTTGTCCTTCTTCCGGAGCCAGCCGAAAGTGCACATCAGGCCGAATATCTGCCAGGGCTCGAGGGTAATTAGCTGCCTCTTGAAACCCCATTCGCCCTTTGTGTGCGGCAGCTGCTGGATCAGCGCTATGCGGCGCTCAGCCTCTGCCTGGTCAAACTTAAACGGGTAGGTCTTCTTCCGGCTTTCGGCCAGGTCATCGAGGTGTCGTTGACACGCCAGCTGCACATATCGGCAGGCGATCGCCTTGCCTTTCACCACGTCCCGAGCCCACTTGAGACCTTTGGCACAGTTCGGAAACTTGGCGGTCATAACAGAGAGCTGTACGGGTTCGACTTGGGTGTTCCGGATCCGCCAGTGAGGCGCGATCGGCTGGCCGGATCCAGGCCAAGCAGCGAGCCAAAGGTGGCCATCTGCCGGGACGCTTCGTTGATGATCGTGGCTGCCGGGTTCTTGACCGGGCCGCCTGTTGCACCTTCAACCACCAGTCCCTGGGTATTCAGCTCTACTCGAGCACGGCGCCAACGACCGTAGGCATCACAGAACAATTCCAGATTGTGGAGGTCCCCCATGGTCAACACTTTTTGCTGACACAGCAGCGGAGCAACCCGCTCCCACATCTGCGCTGCATGTTCGTCGTCGTGGAGGTATTCCGGTGGCTCGATGTTCGTCGGTTCATCGAACTCCGGCTCGCTCTTATTGAGCTGTCGTTTGCCTGGGTTTCCGGCCGCCTTCTTTCTGGCCGTGGGTTTTGGCTTGCGGCCGCGGCCCGGTGCTACCGCCTTGCCGCTCATCCATTTTCCTCTCGCTGATCGATATCCTGTTTCGCCCGGATTTAATTTTTAAATTCGCGGGCATAAAAAAACGATTGAGGGCGCGGTCTAGGAGCGAAAAGCTCAGAAATAATCGACCCGCCCTGGGTGTGCGTGCGTGCCGTTGCCGAAGCCTGAGTCCTCGCTGGCGGTCTTTTCGGAGTGGCACGAGTGGCACAGCGCCTGCCAGTTTGACTCGTCCCAGAACAGCGCCCTATCGCCTCTGTGTGGCACGATGTGATCTACGTCTGTAGCGGCCTTTACGCGACCACTTTTCTCACATTTGACGCACAATGGATGCGTCTGGAGGAATCTTTCACGGGCTTTCTGCCACTTATAACCATAGCCACGCTTGGAACTCGATCCGCGTCGTTGATCGTGTCCCCGTTTACGCTGCTCTGTCAGGTGGCTGTGTTTATCACAGTATCGTTTCCCGCGTACCAGCTCCCGGCACGCAGGGGCAGGGCATGGCTTCAATGGGCGTGCAGGCATCAGCGGGCCGGTGAGCCGTCGAGGTAAGTGGTCGGCTCCCTGTCCTCGTCATCCATGCCCTCGGCCTCAGCCATCGCCTGAACCAGTGCGGCATTGCTATTAGCCAGGCGATTGATCGCATCAGTCTGCTGGCGGATAGCCTCAATGAGTTCGGCGAGCTGCTGTTCGTTCACTGGTACGCCTCATTGACTGCATCAACCAGGCCGCGCTGTCTGGTGGCGCAGTTGTGATAGATGCTGGCGGTCTCTGTGATAACGGTGGCTGCAGTATCGGCCTGTCCGTCTCTCAGCTCAGGGAGTTGGTCCGGACACTTCACCATCAGATTGGCCGGTATCTCCACGCTGGGCATCGTTAAGCAGCCGGACAAGCTCAGGCTCAAAGCACACGCGCTTATAAATCGGCTTCTGAATCTCACGGATAACTCCACGGTCGATGATGCGCTCGTTGGCCCTGAGCTTGCTCAGGCGGTCCTCCACCTGTGTGGAAATGCCACCAATGTCCTCGCGGATCTTAGCGGCCAGCGCCTGCTGCGCTTCCATGGCTGCGAGGTCTTTGCTGTCCTCGAACCAGCCTCTGGCCATCCAGCCCGCGTACCCGATTGCCGCGATGGCCACAGCCAGTCCGATCAGTTTTGCTTTTGGTCCGAAAGGAATCATTGCTTCACCTTGCCTGCCCAGGCCTCAGCGATGTTGTTGCCGAAGTAGCTGACGATAAGGGTGGCGCTGATGCCGTAGGACCAACCGACCACCACCCCCATGGACTCAAGGACTTTCGAATCGTAAATGCCCAGGAGGACCCAGCATGGCGTCTGCAAGATTGCCCACCACTTGCCGGTGTAGTACCCGCGCCGACGATGCTTCCACCAGCGATTCGGATCGGGATGGCTTTCAGTTGCGTCCATATTGGCTTTCAAGGAGGCGGTCGAGCTTCTCGTTCATCCGCCTGATATCGACCTTGAGCTCGTCATACGTCTTCTGAGTTCGCTCCTGGTCATTGATACGGGCCTGCTGCAGCGTCTGCACAGAGCTCTCAACCAGTGAAAGCCGCTCATCCTGCTTGGACTGGTCCCTGGCGATGGAGACCGCCAGCAGCACCACTGTCACCAGGACTGCGATGGGAATGCCCTTATCGATGTGCCAACCTCTGCGATCGCTCACTTCAGACACCGCCAACCTCGCCAGTCCGCATGATTTCCGACAACTCAACGGCTCTCACGCCAACCTGGCGGGCCCATTTCGAATTGAGCATTTCTTTTGCTGCACGCTCCCAGTCTCTGCGGTCGATTGCGCTCCACATGTTCTTGAAGCCCATGAGCCCAGCAAAGCCCAGATTGAAAGCCATGTTCGCGATCACTGCCTGGCGGACAGTGTCAAGATCACGGTATTCGTCGACCGTCTCCAGCTGGCGCTCGACCTGGTCGATATCATTGTCGAGCATGAAGTCAGCCTCATCACGGCTGATGCCCACGTCGTCCAGGTTGCGACCATAGCCGACGGTCAGCTTGCCCACTGTGTCGAGGTAGGGCTTCAGTCGGAGGCCTTCGTGGCGCTCCAGCTGTGATCTGAGTAGTTGGCGATTCATAGGCATAAAAAAGCCCGCTCGGCGGCGGGCGAATAGTCATGTGTGGTTGCGGCTGCTGAATTGTAAAGAGGGCGCCAACCTCACCGAGCGGCTATTGGTTATGCCCGGCAGGCCGCACGTCGTATCTGGTCCGGACACAAAAAAACCGCCAGCTCCAAGGGGAGGGCGGTTTCGTTCGAGGTCAGTTTGACCAGCTACCAAATAGTGTATCTGCTGGACCCCTGAAGTCAACATCTAGTGTCATGCGGCTGCAGATTCCTGATAACCGAGCAGGGATTCGAGCTGGCCATAGCCCTTTGTGACCCTCCGCTGGAATACCTTCACGGAGCAACCGAGCAGCTGGGCACAAGCGTAGTCGTTCCAGTGGATCTCATAGCGCTTCTCGGTAAACGGATCGATGGCCACCTTGGTCCGGCCTCGATAGAAGCGATCGACACAAAGGGCATCTACCTGCTTTGGCGCCCTGCTGGCCATGCGGCTTAAACGATAGTAGGCCCGGGCGAACTCTTCAGGCATCTGGCGAAGCCGGATCTTCTCCAGCTTGTCCGCCAGCATGCAGAAGCCATTGAATCCTGAGCCGGATGGTGGTTTGCCTTCAAACTCTGCCCACATGCCCATAATGCTGCGGCCCTCGTGCGCCAACTGGTCAATTGTGTCCAGGCCCTGCAGGTAGGCAATGAATCGGTCTACTTCCCGCTGGGCTGCTTGCCGGGCCCGCTGCTGGTCGTGCGTCTTGCGGTTTTGCTCTGCCATCACTCAACTCTCCGAATCACGCCGTCTTCCGTATTTTCACCCAAGCCTTCATCCTGATGCGGAAAATCACGACGAACATCGGACGTGTCCGGCAGCACGGCCCAGGCTGTGTAGAAGTCTTTCCCGTACGAGCTACCCGCGAACTGCCTAAACTCTATGAACTCCGAGCCCTCAAAATCTGCTATAGCGACGTGATAGCCGTCGCAGGGATTAAAAAGGAGGAAATCTCTATCTTCGTAGGCCTTCCCCGGATCCTGGTTGTTGCTGTGAAAGGTCAATCCAAATGCCGATGTGATTGTCTTCATGTCGCCAGCTCCATCAGAAGAAAGGCTAGTTGAGGGGCGCCGATTGCAACGAAAAGCCCGCTGTAGCCATAGCTTTGATTGGCAGCAGCGTGGCCGGAGAAAAAAGCGCACACCAAAACGATCATTATTTGAATCAGCGATATAGTCACGCCGCCCCCTTGATGCTGAAGATTGCCAGTTCGAACAGAACCCGCCAGGTGCGGATCTGGGCACGGCGGAAGTACCAGTCTTTGTGTTCCAGCTCCATGGGTGGCCACTTCATTCGGCCATCGATAACGCTATGGCATGAATCACAGGCAAAGCAGGCGGAGAGGTCGTCACTCTTTCGGGCGATGCCGTGGCTCTCGTCCGGGAGGTGAGCCAGAACGGTTGTCGACCAGTCCCCGTTGCATACGCCAACGATCTGCAGGGTGCAGGGCTGATTCCGGGCTGCGTCCCTGATCTTCTTGGAGTGTATCGGTGTCGTCTTCTGCAGCATGTCAGTCCCCGTGGTATCTGGATCCGCCAGCGCCGTAGCCCCGGCCGTTGCTCTCTGCCCTCATGGCCGCCATCTGCCTCCTGACTTCCACCAGCTCCTGGTTGCGTTCCGTCAGTCGGATTCTGAGCTGAATCACCAGGTCTTCCTTCGTGAGGCTTTCACCGGTTTCCTTGCAGACAACACCCGATGCCTCGCAGCGATCGCAGGGCATCTGGTAGAACATCGGCTTTACGAAGCCACCACCATGGCATTTTGGGCAGGGCTTCAGCGGGCGCTTCTCCTGGTTGAACGCCGGGCCGGATCGCTTCTTCATGCAGCCCTCCGCTTCTTCCTCTGGATGCGCGGATCCTCCCAGCCGGCCAGATCCAACTCGATGTCGATCGCCTCAGGGCTTACCTGGTAATGCCGGGACAGGTAGGACTTGCTCAGTTTCGGCAGCTGCTGATCAATACGGGACTTCTCTGCAGCGCACTGTCGGATCAACGCCTGGTCTTCGTCATCGAGGACGGCGACCGGCATATGCTCCCTCACTTTCTTGATGGTCGAGACATGGCAGGCAAATTTCGCCGCCAGCAGCTTGTCGGAGAGCTCCTCGGACTGGGCTCGAAGATCGGCGCCGTGCATGTAGTCTTTTGCCGCCTGGCGAGCTCTCATCTTGGAAAGGTGGTTGGTTCTCAATGCAAATCTCCAATGCGCTTGGTTTTATCGTCTACCGCCAGCCCAAGGAACTCCTCCGTTTTTTCATGGTGGATGCGGACCACGCCTTGCTCACCCCCACCCTGGTACACCAGCCGGGCCTTTTCCTTGTCGCCTATCAGTGCCGGCTGGTCCGTCGAACGACCACGCTTGAAGCCAGATTGCAGGCTGTTCTCGTGCTCGCTGGAGCCGATGAGCTTTCGAGGGAAGCTGTCGGGTGGTGTAGTGGTGAAACCTTGGTAAAGCTTTAGGAAGTTGTTACGGAGGAACGGATATTCCTTGTTATCGGTCAGGGCAACGGTCTGCCAGCCGCCAAGCCTCTCGATCGCTGCGTGGATTTTCGGGTCATCGAAAACCACAGAGCGGTAGTTGCCCACGCAACGGATAGCGAAATCGACCTTGGCCCAAGCCTCCCCGCTGGCGGACTGGCTGCTGCCCTGCAGCAACCGGACGATATCGGCAGGCTTGGGCGGGTACTGGCCCGTATCTGGGTTGGTGATGTGCCGAGATAGGGCGTGCTCAATGTCAGCCAACGAGAAGGCGATGAGCGACTGGAATACCATGTAAACCACCCTGGGCTCGGGGCTCTTGCCATAGATCTCATGGGCCTGTGCCCACATATCGCCAAAGGCCTCCAGGTCATTGGTGTTCATAGGTCACTCCTTGCTGGCTGTTCGAGCGCTGCTCGTGTATGCGGCGGAGCTCGGCGGCTCGATCGATACCTGCCTGTTGTGGGGCTTTCCGGCGCTCTGACCTCCGCTGCATGGCAACCTGAGGCCACTTGTCGCGAAGCTTTTCGGGGGATTGGACGTGTGAAGCCCAGAATTTCTCGTGACGGATAGCCCAGTCCCACAGAATCCGGATGTGGCGGTGCTCCCGGCCATCCTGCTCTCGCATCAGCCGGATCGTGTTGGCCCAGCGGGAGAATTTCGGTTCTCGTGGCTTGTCCTCTCCCAGCTGATCGGCCAGTGCGTCCCACATCCACACCGCAAGGTCGAGATCTTCCTGTGTTCCCCAGAACCGGCCATTCTCGATGGCGGCATCCGGCCTTGACGGCTGGTTCTGGTCGGTGGGTTGCTCTGGCTGGTCCTGGCCAAGGTGGTTGTCCGGCCGGTCAGGCCCGGACGTCTTTCCTGCCGTAGTCTCTGAGGTAGTCTCTGAAGTAATCTCTGTAATAGATTGGCGGTTTCCGCCCTCACAGTCTGGCGGGTTTGTGCATTCTTGAATGGCGCTTTCCGCCATACTGGTTGCACCATCTGCACATTCTTGATTGGCGGATTCCGCCATTCTGGAGGACAGCGCTTTCAGGGCGGTTTCCAGAGCGTCAACGTTCACCCGGAAGTAAAGCTTCGCCGGGACGCCTTTCCGGATCTCTTCCAGGAAGCCGGCCTTTTCCAGGCGCTTGCGTGCGGTCTCCTGCTCCCGGCGAGTCATGCCGGTTTCCGCCTCCCAGTCGGACTGAGACTTATAGAACCAGCCGTCCTTGTTGGAGGTCCGGCCATGCCAGTAGATGCACTGGGAGAGCATCAAGGCACCTGTGATGCCGACGCCCAGGTCAACAAACGCTCTCTGGAAGGCGATCGGCCTGTCGAATAGTTCAATACCACTCACGCCACGTTCTCCTGGTCATCGAACAGGACGTGGCTGTAATGGCCATCCCAGTCCTTACGCATTTCAAGCCGGCCCTGCTCATATTGGGCATAGAGCCACTTGGCGCCCTTCTGCGTTAGCACAACCTTCTCGCAGGGCCGATCGTCTCTGTTCAGATAGCGCCGCTCGGTGAAAAGCTTGTCCCGGTAGGCGGCCGCACTACGGTAACCGTGCGGAGTCCGAAGCAGGTGCTTTCGCTCCACCAGGACAGGCTGCACTCGGTTCAGGTTGACGCCATTGAGCATCCGGCAGAATTCCACAGGTGTAAGGCCGGCCTTGAGGTTTTCGGCCAGGTCGTTGCAAACAGCGTTGAGGCGGTTGGTTTCGCCCTTGTAGTGGTCAACCTGGGAACTGAGGTCCTCGAGGGCGATCCGGGCTTCTTTGGTCAGGTTTCGCGCCCACGAGGGTAGGGCTGCTTGTTCTTCCAGGTACTGCCAGCGATCAACCAGCCGCGCGGTGAACTCAGGTGAAAGCTGTGCAACGACCACGTAGCTATCACGCTTATTGACTTGATACGACTTCACCGTCTGGCCCAAGTGGTTTTTAACTTCCTCCGTTGGGGGAAGTTTAATAATTCCTCGCCCAGCTAACCGTTCAATGGAACGCTTCACATGATCGTGCCGGGACTCCAAGATCTGCGCGATTTCAGCGCTGGTCATGGTGAGCGCTTGGGTATTCCCTTGAAGAGTCAGATCCGTCATAATCTTTACCTCGTTAGTTGATAACCCGGCGAGGTGTTTCCGCACCGTTTGAGCCGGGTTTTCTTTTTCTAGGCCTCTGGCCCTTTCCCCGTAATCACCACCCGAATCTCTCCATCCGGCCTGACGATCTCGTCGCGCTTCAGGAATGGATGTGTCCGGAAGTGGCAGTCATCGATCTTCAGTGCGTCCGCCAGCCCATCACGGCCTGACTTGAACGCGGCAATAATGTTGTCGTCGTCCCGGGCCCGCCGGTTAGGCGGGTGGAAGTCCAGGAACACATGAATTTCGCCGCCAGCTTCGACCAGCTCCCTCAGCGGAGTCAGATCCCACTTGCCGGCCTGGATGGTCTCCAGCGAAATCATCTTGCAGGTGTACCGATAGACTTCTGCAGCCCTGGCCTTCTTTGCCCAATGCCCTCGTGAGTTCGGGCTTAGGGCCTTGTGCGGCCAGGGAAGTTTGATTTCGAGTTTCTCTGGCATTGCCTGCTCCGACTGCGTAATTCAAAAACTGTCTTAACGTGACATGTCACGTTTTCTCGTAGTGACTCCGGACACTCCGCCAGCCTGGCCTTTCTCTCTTCCCGATCGGCGCCGGCGGCAACGTAGGCGTTCCATTCACCAAGTGATTGCATGGTCCACCTCAAAGCGTTGTCTGGTAGCAGGCGAGGGAGTCGAACCCTCCGATATCCGGGTTATGAGCCCAGCGAGACACCGTTTCTCCATGCCTGCATAGCTGGCGGGTTATCCGGTACCACCGCCGTATGCCTTTTGAAGGGAGGCTACCCAGACCCCCTACCGGTGGGAGCCACAAGTTCGCAATGTCATTGCGGTTGATGCGTCGGCCGGGAACCTCCCAACCCCTTACACATCTGTGGAATGCCCTCGCTTGGCGGACCCGCTTTCAACGGCAAGGACACTCCCAGATGCGTCCCGGTTACCCTCGTCCGGGGACACGTCAACCACCTACCAACGGTGATACTTTTGTGCCGGGTGCCCTGGGCACCATCCCCAGGGTGGAGCCGTGGCGCCGGTGGCTCGACGCACGACGTTCTATGGCCCTACATTCCTGCCGCAGCTCACACGGGCAGTTCAGATTCCGCCGAAGCGGGCGGGCTCTCTCGGGCGGTATCCGTATCCGAGGAGGGCTCTACCTGACTCGCAGGCCTGGGGAGACCTACCAAGTCACCTTGGTCATGGGAGCAGAGCCCTCCCGGATACGGCCTGTCTTTCCAGGCTGTCAGCGCGATCAACTGGGGCGGTGGTGGGTTACCTTTGCCTCACGCTGCTGGCGTTCTATCGCCGGGACCCTGTCCCCGGCTGCAATGTCGGCACCTTGGCTTTCGCCTGGCCAGCTTTACCGGCTGCTTCTGATAGAGCTCCAGCTCGCGCTTGCTTCAAACCCTGTACAGATATCCACCCGTAGTCAGACGGGTATTCCGCCAGCTCCGGAGTGGTTTAATGGAAACCATCAGGCGGCCTCTCCAGATCGTTCCGCCGGCAACCCGTCAGTAGGATTCGGGTAGATGTCCGGGCGGAGCTCGTGAGGAGTGACCTGCCAGTCGATGGCTTGGGCAACAGGAATGACGTATTCAGCAGGAATTGATTGATCTCGGTTTAACCAATTCCATATGTAGGGCTGAGACAGCCCTACTAGCTTTCCAAGCGACGTTTGGTTGCCAGCTATTTCAATTGCCTTTTTGAGGGCTTCGGTACTCATCGACGTCTCCGCTGCGTTCGCATGCAATAACAACACTAGTTGTTTTATATGTCAACATCTGTTGTTGGAGCACCCTAAAACAATTGTTTTATGATGTTTTTTTTAAGGGGAGTTCAATGGCGTTAGGGCAAAGACTCAAACAGGCAAGAAAACTCGCTGGTTATACTCAAGAGCAGCTTGGTGAGCGCGTCGGACTGACTCAGGCGGCAATTGGAGCTCTCGAAAAAAGGGATAGCCAGCGCTCAAACAAGGCTGCAGAAATGGCTGAAGCTCTTGGGGTCAGTTTGTTGTGGCTGGTTTCCGGTAGCGGGCCAATGCTTGAGGAGGAGGCGAGGAAGGCTCGTAAAGAGCTTGATCAGTCTGATGCCCGGTATCAATGGGAAACGATATTTTTTGATTGCGTTCGAGAAAGCTTGGAAGCTGGCGACAATATTGAGAATCTGCTCGGCATCACTGAAGACGAATTCGAAGAAATAACTGGTGGCGGCTTATATGCGCCAGATTGGTTGCTTTCAAAAATTGAAATTGAGGGCTTTCCCAGATCGGGGACGAAACGCGATGTTTGTGTGTCACCGCAGACTAATAAAAATTTACAGCGGGCTTCTAAAAATGCCGACGAACTGGAGTTCTTCGGGCACATGGATGCTTGGGACAGCAACACGCCATTGGATGAGGATGAAGTTGAATTGCCTCTGTTCAGGGAAGTAGAGCTGGCAGCCGGCGCGGGCCAGACTCAGGTAATCGAGAACCACGGCGCCAAACTCCGCTTTGCAAAATCCACGTTATCCAGGGCAGGGGTGGTCGAAGAGAACGCAGCCTGTGCCTTCGTCCGCGGCAACAGCATGGAACCGGTTATGCCGGACGGCACCTGTGTTGGCGTGAACACCGGTGACACTACCATCCGGGATGGCGAAATCTATGCGATCGACCACGATGGCATGCTCCGAGTGAAGTATCTGCACCGTCGACCAGGTGGCGGAATCAAGATTGTGAGCCAGAATGCATCAGAGCATGCGACTGAAGAGTATTCCGCTCAGGATGTGATCGACAACAATATCCGGATCATCGGGCGTGTTTTTTGGTGGTCAGTGTTGCGCTAGTTTTCCGATAAATCCAACGAAGTAAGGCTCTTGAAATGGACTTCAGCATTCCCCAGCAGGTTCACTACACAAACAAAAACAGGGCCTCTATTCAGGAAATAGCGGATGGGCTCGTAGCATTAGATAGCCTGATCAGGCAAACTCCAAGCGTGCTTGAAGCGCTGTTTCCGGACTACAAGATAGAGTCTGTCGAGATATATCTCGATGAGTTCAGATCCGGAAGTATTTGGGAAGACCTCGTTGTAAAGTTCATCTTTGGCAACCAGAAAAACTTCGACAGCGCCATTGGTGCGGCAAGAGAAAAGCTTGGTATGGAGGAGGTCATGAGTGACCCTCAAGTGCTATCCGCAATTATTTTGGTTATGGTCCTGAGCGGTGGCCTCTACTGGTTGGGGAAACGGTCAAAGAATAAGCCCGAGAAAAGAGCTGCGATTGAAGCAAATAACAACACCGTTATCCAAATTGGTAGCGGCATGGTCGGCTTGGATGCAGACGAATTTCGGGCACTCATTGATAACGCGGTGCAGGACAAGAATCAACTTGCCAAAGACGCAGCCCGGATCGTGAAGCCTGCAAAGCGAGATCCAAATGGATATATCGAGTTTGGGGATAATCCCGGCCTAAAAATTACCAGTGAGTCCGTCAAAGCAATGCCGGATTATGTCCAGGATGATGAGCCAGAGGAGATAGTCGAAGATTACGACGGGCTGTTGCTGGAGCTCAGGGCCATTGATCTCGATCACACTAAAAGCGGATGGCGCGTGCGCGCTCCTGACCTCAGCGATCGAAGAATAAAGCTTCAGCTGGATCCATCCGTTATGCCTGACGACCTTTTCAACAAACGCCAAATACGTGGCAAAGTCACGGTCGTTTTCCGTTCAGATAATGCCGGTCAAAAAATACCGCGATTGATTTTTCTGCGCGAAGTTATTGAAGACGATGTATAGCCTGATAAATGAAGGGCTTTTTCTTACCCGCAATACTCCGCCAGCTGCTGTTTGTATCGATTGAACTCTCCCTGCGAGGGCTTCAGCCCGTAAACCTTCACTATCCTGACGAACCTGCTGACGTACTGACACTTCCCAGCTGGCGGAAGCCATTCCTCAGGCCCCTGAGCGCCTTTCTGGCGGTTTAGGGACAGCTCTACACTCCACAAATTGACCGGATCGTTGGCGAACCTTTCCCGCTTACCATCAGACCAGGTATTGGCTCCGTGGTCCCAAGCCCACTTCAGCGGTACGACATGATCAATATCGATCTCTGAAGCATTCTGAATGACCTTGCCCGTAAAGGGGCTGATCCAGCGGCCGGTAACCACCCTGCAGAGCCTTTCATCCGCGAATCTGACCTTGGTGCTGGACTGAGCGATCAGGGCCTCGGCACGGCTGTTCTGGCAGTCTCCATCCGCATCATCCCACCCATGCCCAAACTTGCTTCTCTCATACCGTGAGTCGGCTTTCGCCAGGGGCCTGCTGGCGGACTCACTGTTGTCTCGATATCCGCTCATGCCCTTTGGAAGTCGACCGCCGGACGCCAGGCAAGCTTCAACCTTGTCGAAAGCTTGGTAGTTCTTTGTCCGGTCGAAGTAGGAACTGGCTGGCGGATGGCAGATGCCTGAACTCGTTTTCTTTACCAGATCTGCGGCTGCCGGGAATGGGCAGGCTAGAAGCAGGGTAGCGATAACTGCAGTTAAGTTTCTTTGCACGAATGCCTCCTTGTTTGTCGCGGCAAATATATAGAACTTCCTGCCCATATTCACCCGCAAGATACGCCCCACAATGACCGAGAGGCCGGCAAAAAAAACAACATTGGTTGTTGACATGGAAAACAACAGGTGTTGTTATAGTGCCCATACCGTTGATCAGGGAGACAACAAAATGGGCCGCAGACAAAAACCGCATTACCCACGAATGGAGGTGGAGCTGGCAGACACGACGCTCCTCCCACCACGCCGGGCCGAAGTCGTTATGCTCGCGGCGAGGGGCATGAGCGCCAAAGAAATTGGGCGGTTGCTGGATATCTCACCAGACACCGTGACCTGGCATCTAGATGAAGCGAAAGACCAGTTTCACGCGCAGAGCCGAGTAGATCTCATTTCACAAGGCTGGATGCAGGGCCTCTTCCGGGCTAGGGCATTTGCTTTCGTTCTCATGGCTTTCTCAGCACTACCCGCAATGCGAAGCAGGCCTACACCAATGACAGGCACCCGTCCGCCAGCGGTTCGCAACACCATTGGCCGGAATCAGATCCGCGAAAACCGAGCTTAACCAGGAGATCACTATGGCAACTCTGACGATTGAACTGCCGGAGAAAGTTACCCAAGGCCAAATGATGGAGGCACTGGCTTCGTTGGGCTGTGAGCTTCGGCTTTCCAGCGATGGCAGGAACTACAAGGCCGTGCCGAGAGAGCAGGGCAACGTGGTCCGTATGCCGACTCGGATTCGCGAAGTCCGCCAGCCGGGGCCGGGTGTCGCATGAATATCGATCCAGAACACTTGTCAGTAGCGCTCAGCGCAGCGCTTCTTTTCTGGCTGGCAATAGCAATCGACACCATCAAAAAAAGGAGAAGAGAGAATGCTGATTCTGACAAGGCGCACCGGAGAGACGATCGTCATCGAGACCCCGAGCGGGGAAGTGGTGGAGGTCACCGTTCTGGGGAACAACGGCCCGCAAATTCGCATGGGCGTTACCGCGCCAAAGCACACAAGCATTGACCGCGAAGAGATCTACAAGCGCAAGAAGGCGGAGGCCAATCATGGCTGAGTGCTATGCCCACGAGGTTTTCGGGAATCTGTCCTGCTTTGCAGGAACCCCGGACCAGGTGAAAGCGGCACTGGCCAACCAGGCAGGTGAGGACATGGTCGACTGGGGCAGGGTGGTACCGCTCCAGGTGGAGACTGCCAAGTCCCGACACGCTGAAGAGCTTTACCAGGTGCTCAGGGATCTCACCTCCATGGCCCGACTGGGTGTGCCTATCTCTTGCATCAACACATACCTGGCGGCGATCCGGAACGCGGAGCAGCTGCTGGAGAAAGTCGACAACGAATCCACGGAGGATTCCATCCATGAAAAACAAGCTGATTGATCTTAACAACCATCTTTTTGCCCAGCTGGAACGGCTGAATGACGAAACCCTGAAAGGTGAAGACCTGGAACAGGAGATCGAAAGGAGCAAGGCAATCACCGGCGTCAGTAAAGAGGTTGTTGCGAATGGTCGCCTCGTCCTCGATGCCGAAAAGCATAAGCGCGAACACGGCCTGACCAACGGCCCCAAGTTCCTGGAGTAAGTCATGGCCACCTGGAATGCGCAACGGGATGACTGGCTGCGATCGCTGTATCCGGACACTCCGAACCGAACGATCGCGAAGATGCTCAATTGCAGTTACCTGGCAGTGAAAAACAGGGCGACGGTTCTTGGACTCAAAAAGGATCCGGCATACATGGCCAGTAAGCCGGGGTGCTTCAAGCCAGGGCAAGAAAGCTGGAACAAGGGACTCAGCTATCAACCAGGTGGCCGCTGCCAAGAGAACCAGTTCAAGCCCGGGCAAAAACCGCAAACGACAGTGCCGGTTGGCACCGAGTCGGTCGACAAGGATGGCTACCTGAAGCGGAAGGTTCGTGATGATGCGCCTTCAGGGATGAGCCGGAAGAACTGGAAGTTTGTGCACGTCCTGAAGTGGGAGGAGTACCACGGCCGTCCGGTACCGCCAAAGCACGTTGTGCGATTGAAGGACGGAGATAAGCGGAACTTTTCCCGGGAGAACCTGGTGCTGGTGAGCATGGCTGAGAACGCAATCCTGAATAAGTTCTTCGCCATGGAGAACCCGCCAGAGGGGAGCTTCGATGTGCTCCACAACCTGGCCAAGATCAAGTTGGCAGCGAACAAACGGAAACGGGAGCTGACATGTTGATTGCAAGCTATGAGCAGTGGGAAGCCGAGCAGAGGCAGATCATAGAGCAAGAAAACCCGTTTCTTGAGTGCCGGCGTTGTGACGGCGAGGGAGAGATCATCGAGGACTGCCCCTGTTGCGGTCATGAAAAGGAAGAGGAGTGTCCGACTTGCGAGGGCGCCGGGCAGATCAGGTATGAGGACGCGCCGATAGGTTTGCAGCGCAAACAGATTGAGCCGTGGATGTACTTCGACCAGGTCATTGCCGACCTGAAGAAGTGGTGCGCTTACACCCGTGAAGACTTTTTGAAGCTGGCCGGTGGATTCGTTAATGAATTCCGCAAACAGCATGGGAGGGTCTGATGGACGGAAATACAGCCAGAACCATCCTCAGCCTGAACGATCAGCGGGACAAGGCCGAAGCCAGCAAACGCCAAGCGCTCCTGGAGCTGGCCGAAATGAAGCACGAGCTTCAGGTGCTCAGGCACATGAAGCGAGAGATCCTCGTCTGCCTACTCGATCGACGGTTGCCGCATTACCAGCGGGACGGATCATCACCCAGCTGCCACCACACAGTCAGCCGAATAGCGAGGATTGTACGCAGTGCACACGCAGGTAACTGACCTGAGTCACGAGGATCGCGCTGAGGCGATTATCGAGCTCATTGAGAGCACCGGCATGGCCTACGCCCATTCCAGCGGCTGTGTGGTGCTGAAGGACGGAACATGGCTCCAACCCGAGCAGTGGCAAGTGTGGGTGGAGCATCTGAAAAGTGAGGAGAGGGAAGCATGCTGACACAAGAGCAACGAGATGAGGCGGTCAGGCTCCTGGGGACGTCCGCGGACGACTGCGAGCAGAACATCATGCGCAGTGTCGAGATCAACCCCTATTCGGGACTCATGACCGTGGCCAGCACTCTGGTACATGCCAACCAGACAAATCGAATGAAAAAGTCTCATCGCCAAGCGTTGATGAAAGCCGGCCGGAAAGCTCTGAAAGAGCTGGGAGACCTCTGATGGATCGGCCGATTATTTTCAAAGACGACATGATTCGCGCCATTCTCGAAGGCCGGAAGACGCAGACGCGGCGGGCAATGAAGCCTCAACCAGAAGGCGGATTGGATTTCACGCCATTCGCACCGTTCGGCGCTGTGAATGGCAAAGGGAATCCGCTGATCTGTAGGCATGGTCAGCCCGGTGACCGGCTGTGGGTTCGCGAAACCTGGTGTGAGGTTGATGATACCGGCCTCGCTGGTGAGCGTTGGGTCGATTATCGGGCAACACCGAAGTATTCGGCATCGCACCCCGCTGGCTGGGAGAACGCTCCGGACGATCCGGAAGCTTTGAAATGGCGCCCTTCAATCCACATGCCCCGGTGGGCCAGCCGTATCACGCTGGAAATCACAGCTGTTCGGGTGGAGCGGTTGCAGGATATCAGCGAGAAAGACGCAATTGCTGAAGGCGCCCGCCACTTTCCAGATCTCCCAGGCACCAGCCCATATGGACAAGATGATCGATGGTCCATGGAAACACCGGACAGCTGTGACAAGTGCCTCGGCAATGCTCGCATGGCTTTCGCCAATTACTTCTGCAAGATCACCGGGAATGCACCAAAGGGCTTGCACGATCCAAGGCCATGGGATGCCAACCCCTGGGTATGGGTGATCGAGTTCCGGAGGGTTGATTGATGGCCATGACATCAGCTGAAAGAAAGCGCCGCCAGCGTGAGCGGGAAAAGCACCTGGACATTAAGCCTTTCACTATGCAACTGGCTGCCAACGAGAGAACAGCGATCGAGGAGGCGGCAAACCTCCGAGAGTTCGAAGATCAGACCGAGTACATCCTCGCGCTGGTTTACAAAGATCGTGACATGTCACGAAAGGAAAATGTGTGCAGCTATCCCGAATGCCGGTGCCCTTTCGATATGGGGCCGGATGGTAAATGCCTGGTTGGGAAGCCGCGGGAGAAGGAGGTTCAAGAGTGAGCGAAAATATCCCTTTCGAGTTAACCGATGGAGCTTGTTGCCCGGAATGCGGGACCAAGATGATTCCAATCACTCATTCGGAGACAGAAATCGATCCATGGTGGTGCACAGAGTGCGGCTTCAATGAGCCAGTGGATTCTGAAGGTGGTACCGACATTGATGGCGGCACCATTGAACATAGAGAAGATCAGCTGGACTGCGCTCTGAGCGGACAAAGCAAGCAAGATCGCCTGATTGACTCGGTTCACGCAGAACTGTGTGGCGTGGCATACAACATGATGCTGTCGCACACCATTTCAGGCAACTGGCCAGATAGTGAGGCAGCCACCAAGGTCAAGCATGACCAGCTGTTGGCGCTGGCTTACGAGTTGCGGAAACTGAAAATTGGGCCAGAACAAGCCGATCAGGTGCCGGAGGGCTACGCGCTTGTCCCTGATTCCATGTGTCTCAGTTACGAGGATATTGAAAGCATCATCACCATGACCGGCTGGGATGAAGGCCGGGATGATTTTGGCGAGGGCGTGCTTTGGGTGGGCACTCTCAAAGATGATGACGGCAAAGAGACTTATGGGCTTCATATCAGTTGCATCGAGGTGATGGAAGAAGGCGCTCTGCCGGTTCAGGAATTTCAGAAGCCGCCACTCACCACCCCCACACCTGCCACCACATCCGAACAGGGTAGCGATAGTGTGCGCGGCGATCTGCGTTGTCAGCAATGCGGAAATATGGAGCCCTTCCACGCCACTGGATGCGCTCAACCTTATGGCGAGTTTGCTGCCACCACACCCGAAACGGAGTCGTTCCAGAGCCGTGTCCAGCCGTGGCTACTGGAGTGCTTTGGCGCAATGATCGCGGGAGATAAAGAGGAACGTAACCACCGATTCCTTGAGGAAGCATTGGAGTTGGTGCAATCGCTGAGGTGCACCGCTGATGAAGCGCACAAGCTGGTTGATTACGTGTTCAGCCGTCCGGTTGGCGATCCGCCCCAGGAAGTTGGCGGCGTCCAAGTGACTCTCGCTGCCCTGTGTCTTGCCAACGCGATGGATATGCACCAATGCGGGGAAACAGAGTTGGCAAGGATCACTCAGCCGGAAATGGTCGAGAAGATTCGCGAGAAGCAGAAGCGCAAGCCGTCAATGTCTCCGCTGCCCGGAGTGTATCCAGACCGCCCAGCCCCACCACAGGAGCAGTGAGAATGGATAAGTGGCGCAAGGCGATCAGCTTCACAGTCTGCTTCATGGCACTGACCTACATAGGCGGGTTCATGTTGCTTCTAGGGGCTCATCATTCCGCAAAAATGGTCGGGGTGAGTGTGGTTATCGCGGTAGACGAAGGTGCGGGAGGTGAGCAGTGAGTCATGAACCGAACGATGCAAGCAATTACCGCCCTCGCTTTGCCAACCCAGCGGGCCGGATCAGTGAGCTGGAAAACATGCTGGAGTTTGCCAAGCAGGAAATCGAAAACTTCCGGGACAAGTGGGTTGCAGAAAAGCGAAAGGCAGAGCGTCGTCAGGCGCTACTCGGTGAGGTCTTTTCAGCTTTCCCGCCAATTCAGGCCAGAGAAGAATGTGAGCTGTTGGCGCGAATAAGCCGGGAGGTCGCTGATGAATAATCCTGACTACGGAGTACGCCTGCCAGTTTACCCGGATACTGATCTTGGTGGCGGCTACAGGCCGAACATCAACTGCATCCATTTCTATCGCGGCAGATGCGCTCATCCATCGGCCCGTCGAGCAATTCTGCCTAACAAGCGGTGCGTCCTGCTCGGAATTGATGAAAGGTGCGCTGGGTGCCGATACCAGGTTGAGAATGCACGTCCCAATCCGCCAGCAAATCCGCCGCCAATGCCTCCAGTAAAGCCAGCGAAAGCTCCAGGAGATGAGTAATGGGTCAGCTTGAAATGTTCGCCTCTGAGCGGCCAGAACCCGCCTTCGAGCATGGTGGTTACATGCCGCCAGCAACCATGCTCTATCGAGGTCAGGATTTTCCGGCCAGGTACAAAGATCTTCATGGTCTGATCACTCTGGAAGTGCCCACACTTTTCTGGCTGATGGATCGAGTGATGGAGGTTTTGAAAGGCGAATCGGTTCACTGGTACGACATGAGTAAGGCAGTCGGCTTTCCAATTGAGACCTACACGCTGTCCTGGCATCTGAGCCTTATGGTCAGCCGAGGCCTGATAGATGCAGAGGAAGTCTACCTGGGCGGCAAGAGGCCGGGAGATAAGGACTATGCAGGCTTTCAGTATCGCTATTCACTTCCCGAGGAGGTGTCTTCATGACGGAAGTAATGATTCAGCCGCGGATCATTCGGGCAGGCCAGGCCCCGGACTATTGCGGTATGGGGCGGGAAGTTTTTAACAAAGAAATTCGGCCGTATCTCACTGAAATTCCGATTGGAGAGATCGGAAAGGGATTCGATCGCCTTGATTTGGACAGTGCCCTGGACGAGTATATTTCTCGGCGAGGGCGTGCTCCGGCCCAAAAATGGAGTGAAGTAGCATGTCGAAAAGTGGGAACGGTCTCCGCCTCCGCGGCGGGACATGGCACATCGAGAAGCGAATTAACGGACGGAGGATTCGCGAAAGCACTGGAACGAGCGATCGGGTAGAGGCAGAGCAGTACCTCGTCCGAAGGCTCGAGGAAATCCGCCAGGCTTCGGTCTATGGTGTTCGGCCAGGCCGAATCTGGCGGGAGGCGGCTCTCAGGTATGCCCGGGAGTTCGCACACAAGCGAAGTATAAAGCGGGATGTGCAGGATCTGAAGTCGCTGGACCCTCACATTGGGAAGCTACCCCTGAACCAGGTGCATTCCGGAACACTGCAAAAGTTCATCGATGCCCGACGGAAAGAGGGTGCGAAGTCTGGCACCGTCAACCGATCGCTGGCCGTGGCCCGGAGAATTCTCAGGCTATGCGCCGAACTTTGGCGGGACGAATACGGGATGACCTGGTTGGAAACCGCGCCGATGATTCCGGACGTGGATTGGAAAGATTCAAGGGATCCGGCGCCGGTGACCTGGGCAGAGCAGGGCAGGTTGTTCCAGGAACTGCCAGAGCACCTGAAGGATATGGCCGAGTTCGCGGTGCATACCGGGTGCCGGGAAAGCGAGATCTGCGCTCTGAAGTGGGAGTGGGAGGTTTCGCTACCTGACAAGGGGTTCGGGTTCATCTTGCCCGCCAGCGTCACGAAGAACGGCTGCGATCGCCTGGTGGTTCTGAATGCAACGGCGAGAGCCGTGGTGAACCGCCAGCGAGGTAAGCACGAGCACCAGGTGTTCACCTTCAGCAGCCGGCCGGTGGCCTCTATCTTCAATAATGCCTGGCGCAAAGGGCGGAAGAAGGCAGGGCTTACCCATGTCCGTGGGCACGATCTCCGGCATACCTTTGGCAGGAGGCTGAGGGCTGCTGGGGTCAACGAAGAAACCCGGGCGGAGCTCCTGGGGCATAAACGCGGATCGGTCACCACACACTACTCGGCGGCAGAAGTTGCTGAACTGGTCAAAGCGGTGGAGCTGATCGCGGAGAAGAGAGGACCGGATTCCGATGGCGTGGCCGTGGTGAAATTCCGGTTTGGGCACAAAATGCCCACAGTAGAAAAAAGAAAGGCCGCTGAGTAAGCGGCCAAACCTTGGAAATACTGGTAGCAAGGGGCGGAGTCGAACCGCCGACCCCAGCATTATGAGTGCTGTGCTCTAACCAACTGAGCTACCTTGCCATTTCGCTTTGGGCATCGCCCCAAACGAGGCGCGTATTTTCAGTATTTGGGCCCTTTCTGTCAAGGCTTAGGCCCCAGTTTTTCCTGAAAAATTACACGTTGAAGCGGAAGTGGATAACGTCGCCGTCTTTCACGATGTATTCCTTGCCTTCCAGGCGCCATTTTCCGGCGTCCTTGGCCCCGGCTTCGCCGTTGTACTGAACGAAATCGTCGTAGCTCACCACTTCTGCCCGGATGAACCCGCGTTCGAAGTCGGTGTGGATCACGCCAGCGGCCTGAGGCGCCGTAGCACCAATTTTGACGGTCCAGGCGCGGACTTCCTTCACCCCGGCGGTAAAGTAGGTCTGCAGGCCCAGCAGGCCGTAGCCGCCGCGAATGACGCGATCCAGGCCTGGCTCTTCCATACCCATCTCTTCCAGGAACATGGATTTTTCATCGTCTTCCAGTTCGGAGATTTCGGCCTCTATCTTGTTACAGATGGGTACTACCACGGCATTTTCCGATTCGGCGATCTTGCGCACCGTATCCAGATGCGGGTTGTTCTCGAACCCGTCTTCGCTGACGTTGGCAATGTACATGGTCGGCTTCACGGTCAGCAGGCAGAGTTCCCGGATCAGGGCCATCTGATCCTTGTCGAGGTTCATGCTGCGCACCGGTTTGCCCTCGTTCAGCACGGGCAGCAGTTTCTCGAACATCTCCAGCTGGGCCTTGGCTTCCTTGTCACCGCTCTTGGCCACGCGTTGAACCCGCTTGATGGCCTTTTCAACGGTTTCCAGATCGGCGAGGGCCAGTTCGGTGTTGATGACTTCGATGTCGGAGGCCGGGTCTACCTTGTTGGCGACATGAATGACATTGCCGTCTTCAAAGCAGCGCACCACGTGGGCGATGGCATCGGTCTGGCGGATATTGGCCAGGAACTGGTTGCCCAGGCCCTCGCCCTTGGATGCGCCTGCCACAAGGCCGGCGATGTCGACAAATTCCATGGTGGTCGGAACGACACGTTCCGGCTTTACGATTTCCGCCAGCTTGTTGAGGCGCGGGTCCGGCATGGCGACAACACCGGCGTTGGGCTCGATGGTGCAGAACGGGAAGTTTTCCGCGCCAATGCCGGATTTGGTCAATGCGTTGAACAGGGTAGATTTGCCGACGTTGGGAAGGCCGACGATGCCGCAGTTAAATCCCATGGAATGCCTCTGCTGGTACTGGAAAAATTTGAGCGGATTATACCGGTTTGAAACTGTGCAGGCGATTCATGGCGGCGGGGAGTTTGCCGCTGGCTGCATCCGGTAATACCCGCATGATTTCGTCGATCACTGCGTTCAGTTCCTCGGTTTCCTGTTTGCCCAGGCGGCCGAGGACGTACCCGGTTACCCTGCGGCTGTCGCCGGGGTGGCCGATACCGATGCGCAGTCTCTGGAAATCGTTGGTGCCCAGGTGGGCGATAGCGTCACGCAGGCCGTTGTGTCCGCCGTGGCCGCCACCTTTCTTGAGCTTTGCGGTACCCGGGGGCAGATCGAGTTCGTCGTGGGCAATCAGAATCTGTTGGGGCTGAATCTTGAAGAAGTCTGCCAGCGCCTTGATGGCCAGGCCGCTGCGATTCATGAAAGTGGTCGGATTCAGGAGGTGCAGGTCCAGGCCCTGCCATTGAATGCGGGCATAGAGCCCGTGGTACTTCTTTTCGGGGCGGAGCGTCTGGCCCGCGGTGCGAGCCAGAGCTTCCACGAAGAGGGCGCCGGCGTTGTGGCGGGTATTCTCGTAGTCAGCGCCGGGGTTACCCAGACCAACCACCATGACAATATCCTGCGCCATTCGCCGTTGCCCTCCTCAGTTAAGGAGTGATTACTCCTTGTCTTCGCCGCCTTCTTCGCTTTCTTCGCCGTCTTCGGCTTCGTCATCAACCTTGGCGCCACGCGGCTTATGGATAGCCACTACAGGCAGGTCGTGATCTTCACCCTGGAGCAGGGCGGCAATCTTGACGTCTTTCGGCAGTTTCAGGTCGCTCAGGTGAACTACCTGGTCCATCTCGACAGTGGTCATGTCCACTTCGATGAACTCGGGCAGGTTCTGCGGCAGACAGATCACTTCAACTTCGTTGATCTGGTGGTTCGCTACACCGCCGTGGAGCTTGATAGCCGGTGCGGTGTCTTCGTTGATGAAGTGCAGCGGTACGTTGACGTGGATCTCGTGGTCCTTGTCAACACGCAGGAAGTCAGCGTGGGTCAGGATCGGCTTGTACGGGTGACGCTGCAGATCCTTCAGGATTACGCTTTCTTTCTTGCCGTTCAGCTCAACGGTCAGAACGTGGGAGAAGAATGCTTCGTTCTCCAGGGCTTTCTTCAGCTCGTTGTGCCAGATGGCAATCGGAGTTGCATCCTTATTGCCACCATAAATGATGGCCGGGATTTTCCGTTCCTCACGACGCAGGCGGCGGCTCGCACCTCTCCCCTGATCGTCACGAGGAAATGCTTCGATAACAAATTCCTGAGACATGGTAATAACCTCAATCGTCACCTGAGCTGCCCGCGACCAGGCGTAGGATCAGGTGATGTTTCTGAAAAGCCGGATTTTTCCGGCTGACTAAAAGAGTCGGGAGCCTGTGTAGGCTCCCGACCCGGTAACTGCTTGTAATACCTTGATATTACGACCGAAAGGTCACTCAGGCATTCTCGAACATGGCACTGATGGACTCTTCGTTGCTCACGCGGCGAATCGACTCCGCAAGCAGCCCGGCCATTCCGAGGACGCGGATTCTATCACAATTATGCGCTTTGTCACCCAGCGGGATGGTATCGCAGACCACAAGTTCGTCCAGCTGTGAGGCATTGATGTTATCAATGGCCGGGCCGGAGAGAACCGGGTGGGTGATGTAGGCAACCACGCGGGCCGCGCCGTGTTCTTTCAGGGCGTTGGCCGCTTTGCACAGCGTGCCGGCGGTATCAATGATGTCGTCTACCAGGATACAGGTCTTGTCTTTGACATCACCGATGATGTGCATTACCTGGGAAACGTTCGCTTTCGGGCGACGCTTGTCGATGATGGCAAGGTCGGCGTCGTCCAGGCGCTTGGCCACGGCACGGGCGCGAACCACGCCGCCAACGTCCGGAGATACCACGACAAAGTTCTCGAAACGCTGTTTGAAGATGTCTTCAAGCATGACCGGTGTGGCGTAGATGTTGTCCACCGGGATATCGAAGAAGCCCTGGATCTGGTCGGCGTGCAGGTCAACGGTCAGGACCCGGTCAACGCCGATGCTGGAAATCATGTCTGCGACCACCTTAGCGCTGATGGCAACACGGGTAGAGCGTACCCGGCGATCCTGGCGCGCGTATCCGTAATAGGGGATAACGGCGGTGACCCGTGTAGCGGAAGCACGGCGAAGTGCGTCGGCCATCACGATCAGTTCCATCAGGTTATCGTTGGTGGGGTAGCAGGTCGGCTGGATGATGAACACATCATGGCCGCGGACATTCTCATTGATCTCGACGGTGGTTTCCCCGTCGCTGAAACGGCCAACAGTGGCCTGACCCATGGGAATGTGGAGTTTGCGGGCAATCGCTTGAGCCAGTTCAGGGTTGGCGTTGCCAGCGAAGATCATCAGTTTGGACACGACGGCATCCTTCTCAGTATCGGCGTTTGATTCAGAAGAAGCGGGAGAAAGGTGGCTGGGGTGGCAGGATTCGAACCTGCGCATGACGGGATCAAAACCCGTTGCCTTACCACTTGGCGACACCCCAGTATCGTGCTTTTTTGGCATCATTTCAGCTCTGTTAGCTTTTTGTGTAGAGGTGATTTGTTCACCCCTTTAGCTACGAACCCCGTGACGCCGGAGGGTTTGCTTTCCCAGATGATCCGGGCTGCGGATTCTGTCGGGAAACGTCCAAATATGCAAGCCCCGGTTCCGGTTAATCTTGCAGGTCCGAATTGTGAAAGCCATTCCAGGCTCTGGTTAAC
>MRWF01026014.1_pt1 | contig 64907 bp, 63 predicted proteins | sample 1013331 | NCBI WGS metagenome assembly MRWF01 (sample SAMN06117577, study PRJNA244670) | biofilm metagenome | biome: Water; feature: Cathode Biofilm; material: Biofilm; isolation source: microbial consortium enriched at the cathode of a solar microbial fuel cell | place: USA: District of Columbia ... | reverse complement strand
CCGCCGGCATGAACCCGATGGACCTCAAGCGCGGCATCGACAAGGCCACCGACGCCATCGTCGAAGAGATCAAGAAGCTGTCCACCCCGTGTGACACCACCAAGAGCATCGAGCAGGTGGGCACCATCTCCGCCAACTCCGACAAGTCCGTGGGTGAGATCATCGCCCAGGCCATGGAGAAGGTCGGCCAGGAAGGCGTGATCACCGTGGAAGAAGGCCAGTCCCTGGTCAACGAGCTGGAAGTCGTGGAAGGCATGCAGTTCGACCGCGGTTACCTGAGCCCGTACTTCATCAACAACCAGGAAAAGATGCAGGTGGAGCTGGAAGACCCCTACATCCTGCTGGTTGACAAGAAGATCTCCAACATCCGCGAGCTGCTGCCGGTTCTCGAGAACGTGGCCAAGGCAGGCAAGCCGCTGATGATCATCGCCGAGGACATCGAAGGCGAAGCGCTGGCCACCCTGGTGGTCAACAACATGCGCGGCATCATCAAGTGCGCCGCCGTGAAAGCGCCCGGCTTCGGCGACCGCCGTAAAGCCATGCTGCAGGATCTGGCGATCCTCAGCGGCGGCACCGTGATTTCCGAGGAAGTCGGCCTGAGCCTGGAAAACGTGGCCCTGGAAGACCTGGGTTCCGCCAAGAAGGTCAACATCGACAAGGAAAACACCACCGTGGTCGGCGGCAAGGGCGAGCAGGCGGACATCGACGCCCGTGTGGAGCAGATCCGCAAGGAAATCGAGAACTCCTCCTCCGACTACGACAAGGAGAAGCTCCAGGAACGCGTGGCCAAGCTGGCCGGCGGCGTGGCCGTGATCAAGATCGGCGCCGCCACCGAAATGGAGATGAAAGAGAAGAAAGCCCGCGTCGACGACGCCCTGCACGCCACCCGTGCGGCCGTTGAAGAAGGCGTGGTACCCGGCGGCGGTGTCGCCCTGGTGCGTGCCCTGGCCAACATCGGCGCGCTCAAAGGCGACAACGAAGAGCAGAACGCCGGTATCGCTCTGATCATCCGCGCACTGGAATCTCCGCTGCGTCAGATCGTCTACAACGCCGGCGGTGAGCCGTCCGTTGTGGTTCAGGAAGTACGCAACGGCAGCGGCAACTTCGGTTACAACGCCGCCACCGGTGAGTACGGTGACATGATCGAGATGGGCATCCTGGACCCGGCCAAAGTGACCCGGTCCGCCCTGCAGGCCGCCGCTTCCGTGGCCGGTCTGATGATCACCACCGAAGCCATGATCGCCGACAAGCCGGAAGAAAACGCCGGCGGTGGCGCCCCGGATATGGGCGGCATGGGCGGTATGGGTGGCATGGGCGGCATGATGTAAATCAGCCGGTCCCACGACCTCCCAAAAGCCCCGGCGGGTTCTCCCGCCGGGGCTTTTTTATGTGCGAGCGGGCCCAGCCCGCTCCCACAAGGCAAGACCTGGCCTCTGAGTTCACTTATCCTGCCACGATGCAAACTCGCGATCCCAAACTCCTTCCTCACGCCTTGGCGTTCATCGCCGTCGTTCTGGCATTGGGCCTGGCCCACCAGTGGGTGAACCCCTGGCTGCGCTACGACCGCGCCGCCGTGGCCGGCGGCGAGGTCTGGCGCCTGGTCACCGCCCATCTGGTGCACCTGAATCTCTGGCATGCGCTGCTGAATCTGGGCGGCCTGGTGCTGATTCTGTTTTTCTTCCGCGACCTGCTGGACCGGCGGCGGTTCTGGCTGTGGTTCGCGGTGAGCGCGCCGCTGGTGGGCGCGGTGTTCTTCGTGCTGGACCGGGACCTGGGCTGGTACGTGGGGCTGTCGGGGCTGCTGCAGGGGCTGCTGGTGCTCTGTCTGCTGATCGGCTGGCGCGGCAATCCGGTGCTGCACAGCCTGGTGCTGGCGGTGGTGGCCGGTCGCCTGGTGTGGGAGCAGCTGCCCGGCTACGACGTGGACTATCTGCGCGCCTGGATCAACGGGCGCGTGTACGTAAACGCCCATTTGTACGGCGCGCTCAGCGGCGCGCTGCTGGCCGTGGCCATGCTGCTGGTCGCTGGCCGCCGGCGCACAACCCTCGGACGGCGCTCGGACATTTGCTAAGCTGTACGGCCGGCCGCACAGGACACCACCATGAATGAAGCGCAGCGTCAGAGTTATCTCCGCGCCCTGGGTTTGACGCCCTGGGTGGCGCGCACGACGCTGCCCGGCGCGGCGCCGTCCGAGCCGCTGGACTGGGCCGCCGAGACCGACGCCGGGGAAAGCCTGGCGGCGGCGCCGGTGGAAGCCACGCCGGTGCGAACCGCGCCGGGCGTGGGCGACGCCGAGCAGCCCGCCAGGGAGACCGCGGCGGCCGGTGCCGCGGCGGCCGACACCAGCGCCGAGGCACCGGCAAGCCGGGCGCCGGCGCCCCGTGACAGCGTCGCCGAGACGCCGGCCCGGGCGCCCGCCCCGGACAATGCGGCGGGTCTGACCTTCACCCTGGAGGCGCATCTGGCCGGCGATACCTGGGTGGTGTTCCAGCAGGAAGACCCCCAGGCGCCGGAGCTGGGCCGCTACACCGGCGCCCTGGCCGCCTCCCTGCTGACCGTGTTCGGCGCCGCCCCGGAGCGCCCGCGCCGCTTCTATTGCCCGCTCACCAAGCAGCCCATGAGCGCCGGCGAGGCCGCCCAGGCGCTGACCGCTTTCTTTGCCGGGTTGAGCCGCCAGCACGGTGGCCGTCGGGCGTTGTTCTGCGTGGACCACAGTCTGGCCACGGCGGTGTTGGGCGGCGAGCGCTTCCAGGCGGTGAAGCTGGGCGAGATGCCGGCGCTGGCGGTGGACAGCCTGCAGGAAATGCTCGACCGGCCGGCGCTGGCCAAGAAACGCAGTTGGCAGGCGATGGTAGCGCACGGCTTCGCCGGGTCGCGTGGATGACGGTGGGGCCGGACGGCGCCCGCATGCGGGCCATGACCAGCGCGGATCTGCCGGCGGTGCTGGCGATCGAAAACGCCAGCCAGCCCACCCCCTGGAGCGAAGGTAATTTCCGCGACTGTCTGCAGGGGGCCTACCGTTGCCGGGTGGCCGCCGTGGACGGCGAGCCGGTGGGCTTCATGATTCTTTCCAGCGTGCTCGACGAACGCCATCTGCTGAACGTGGCGGTGGCCCCGGCGCGCCAGCGCCGCGGCCTGGCCCTATGGATGCTGGAGGACGAGCTCGACGAGGCGCGCACCGCCTCCATGTCGGTGATGTACCTGGAGGTGCGCGCCGGCAACGACGGCGCCCAGAGCCTCTACCAGCGCCTGGGCTTCGTGGAGAACGGCCGCCGCAAGGGCTACTATCGGGCCGGCGCCGGCCGCGAGGACGCGGTGCTGATGATGCTGGAGTTGTTCGGACATAAATAGCACAAAGTGCTACGAATCGGGGCTGGTTGGGGCTTCTGGTTGGGCCACGCGCCAGCCTTCCTCGGTGCGTTCCAGCATCAGGCGGCGCTCCTGTTCGAAGTTGTCGCCTTCCTCGAAGTTGCCGAATTCCACCCGGACCGCCGCCAGGGCCATGACCATGGCGAACCGGTCCATGGCGTCCCGTTCCTCGTCGCGTTTTACCGCCTTGCTGTACTCGGACAGGTCGCGCTGCGCTTCCATGGTGTAGCGCACGTCCAGGGCGACGTGGTCGTCGTCTTCCGGGTAACGGCCAGCGGTTTCCACGTCGGTGACCTGGAGCAGCTCATCAAGATGGGCCTGCTTGAGTTCCTGATTCAGGGCGTCGCGGATCACGCCGTCGTCGGGGGTGTCGCTGCAGGCCGCCAGCAGGGCGAGAAGCAACAGGGCGGGGGCCAGGTAAAAGGCGCGCATGGGATCATCCTTGTTGTGATTGTCGGTGTGTTGATCGCATTCCGTGCGACGAACTCTACCATGACCGCAACGCTTAGTCCTGATACCCCATGGCCTGCTGCACCTGGCGGGCCCAGGCGGTGCTGTGGCGGTAGGCCACTTCGTAGTAGGCGCGCTCGCTGAGCAGCGAGAGCGCGTCGAAACGCCCGGCCTCATAGGCTTCCACCTCGGTGAGCACCGCGCCCAGCGGGCCGCGGCGCTCCAGCAACGCGCTTTTCACGTCCTGGCTGAGCGGCACCTGTTCCATCAGTTCCGGCATGGCGATGTCCATCAGGGCGTCCAGCTGGGACAGCAGGCCGACGATAAAATGGTTCACCGAGGTGCTTTGCTGGCCGCCTTCCTGGTCGCTGAGCTCCGCCAGCACTTCACACATGCGCCCGCGTATCAGCATGCCCCGGGTCAGGGCCTCCGGTTTGTGCATCTCGCCGTCGATCAGGAACAGGTTGGCCCAGCGTTTGATTTCCTCCAGGCCGAGCAGGGCGATGGCGTCGGACAGGGAATTCACTTCCCGGCGCAGGCCCATGGCGGCGGAGTTGACGGTTTTCAGCAGGCGGTAGGTGAGGCCGGCGTCCTTGATGGCGATCTCTTCCAGCCGCGCCGGCGAGGCGTCCGGGCTGTGCAGCTCGGTGAGCAGTTGCAGCAGCAGCAGCTTGTTGCCGGCGATCTTCTTGCCTTTCACCGGCGACGGCGTGCTCAGGAAATCGCCCTGGTAATAGTCGAAGCCCAGCTCCATGCATTGCTGGAACCGGGTGCGGTCGGCGATCTGGTCGGCGAGCAGTTCAACGCCGTGGCCGCGCAGTTTTTCCGAGGTGCGCCGCAGGCTGTCGGCGTCGCTGTCGCGGACGTCGATCTTGACGATGTGGACGATATCCAGCAGCACGTCCAGTTCGTCGTCGCCCGGGTCATAGCCGTCCATGGCCAGCCGGTAGCCGCGCCGCGCCAGCGCCTTGAGGCGGTCCACCAGCTCCGAGGTGAGCATCAGGTTTTTGGGAATTTCCAGAATGTACTGTTTCTTCGGCAGGTTGGGCAGCTCCGGCGCCATCAGCACTTCGTCGGTGACCTTCAGAAAGCTGGGGACCGAGCGGGTCTTGCCGCCCTGGAAGACGTGGGTGTAGGTGCCCAGGATCACGGTGTTGGTGGCTTCGATGTCGGACAGCGACGCGCCCTCGGCGGGCTTTTCGCCGTGCAACAGTAACTGGAACGCGGCCACGTCCTGGTTGCGGGTGTACACCGGCCGGCAGGCCAGTATCACGTCGAGCTTGTCTTCCGCCTCGATGGCGTCCCGTGCTCTGGTCACTCTTGGGGCTCCCCCTTTGCTGGCGTTTCAGACGCGGCTGCTGACATGGCCGCCGGCGGCACGGGCCTGGCCGTCGGGTCCGTACAGGCCCTTGCCGGCGGCTTCCTCGATGAAGTTGAGCATCCGCTGGTTGTGCTCCAGACGGATGCCGATCAGCACGCCGTTGGTGCGGTTCAGGCGCGCGGCCTGATCGGCGCGTTCACGGATCGACGCCCACAGGGCGGTGCAGCCGGCGTCGGCCGCGGCCCGGGCGTCGCCGGCGCGGTCGTCGTCGTAGCCGAGCCGCCGCTGCACCTGGCGGCGCTGGGTCTCGAAGCGCTCCAGCGCCTGGAACTGTTCCTGCTTGGCCTGCGCCACCCGGGCCAGGCCGTCACCGTCGACGGCGCCGTCGCCCAGCAACCGCCGCTCGTCGTCAAGCAGGTCGATCAGGGTGTCCAGGCGCGCCCGATGGCGCTCCAGGTGCTCCGCCAGGCTCATTGCGAGTCCGCGTCCAGCAGGTCGCGGACGCTGGCGATCAGGCCGTCGGCGATCTTGTCGGCGCGGATTTCCAGGCGCCCCTCGGAGATCGCCTGGCGAATCTCGTCGACCCGCGCGGTGTCGATGTCCTGGCCGCTGTCGGCGGCGGGCTGGCGCAGATGGGCCACCTCGCCGGCCGTCGCGTTGCCGCCTTGCTTGGGCGCCTCGGTGGAAACCTTGTCGCCGCCTTTGCCCTGATTCACCGTGCCCGGCTGGGTCAGGGGGGAAATGTTGTCAATTTTCAAGGGAAGCCCTCCGTCACGCGTTCATCCCGGTTATCGGCAGCGCCGGGAAAACCTTTAATACTTAAAACATCACCCGGGCGCGGCCCGGACCAGTGACCTGCGCGGTCACCACTTCCCGGTTGGAAAGGCGCACCCGCACCCGGCCGCCCAGGGCGCCGTCGTCCAGGGCGTGCCCCTCGCGGCTGATGCGGAAACCCTCGCCGCCGGCCACCAGGGTGACCGCCTGGCGGCGCTCGACCAGGGCCGGCTTGCGCAGTTGGTGGCTCTGTATCACGGTGCCGGCGGGCAGTGGCCGGGCGGCCTCCTGGCCGACGATACGGTCCCGCTCCAGTACCGCGTTGGCGGGCAGGCGGCTCAGGTCGCCCTGTTCGGCGCGGAGCATGCCGGCGCGGATCGGCGTGCCCGCCGGCAGTTCGCCGGCACTGACCCAGTACCGCCCGGTGACGGTCACCCGGGCCTGCATATAGCGCACGCGGCGCTGCTGCTCGCCGCAGCGCACCCCCACGGAGACCCGGCCCCAGGGCTTCTGGCCGCGGCCCGGCATGAACACTTCCGGGGCCACGCAGGGCGGCAGGTGGGCGCTCGGTGCCCGGACCTCCACGGCGACGCTGTCGCCGAGCCCGCCGGCCCGTTCCAGCAGAAAGGCGCGCGCCGCGCCGACCGCCGGCGCTTCGGCCGCGTCCGCCGCCGGCTGGCCGGCAGCGGCCACGGCCGGCGCCATGGCGAGCAGCGCCAGCGATACGACGAACCGTGCAATGTGATGGAACAGGGGGCCTGGCATAGGGCGCCTCGGGGTAACGGGTTTTTCCAGTCAGGTCCTTATTCTAGGTAACCGGCCGCCGGGTGAATAAACGAATTGGAATCAAAATGGTGGCCTGTTTGTGCCTTTGACCTGACCGCGCCGGTATTAATCTCCACTCTGACCTACAAGCCATTGGAGCTTCGGCATGATTGACCGACTGGCCGCCGCCCTGCAATTCGACCAGGAAGCACTGAACCTGCGCCACCAGCGCCAGCAGGTTCTGGCCAACAACATCGCCAACGCGGACACGCCCAACTTCAAGGCGCGGGACTTTGATTTCGCCAGTGAATTGTCCCGCGCCATGGACAGCGGCCGGCCCGCCGAGGGTGGGCTGTCGTTGTCCACCACCGCCGCCGGGCACATCGCCGGCGGCAGCGGCTCGGCGCCGGTCGGCGACCTGCTCTACCGCGTGCCGGCGCAGCCCAGCCTGGACGGCAACACCGTGGACATGGACGTGGAGCGCACCCGCTTCGCTGATAACTCGGTGCGTTACCAGGCAGCCCTGACCATGCTCAATGGCCGCATCCAGGGCCTCAAGTCCGCCATGCAGCCTGAATAGGAATTGAACCATGTCGATGTTTTCGATTTTTGAGATTTCCGGTTCGGCGATGACGGCGCAGTCGCAACGCATGAACGTCACCGCCAGCAATATGGCCAACGCCGACAGCGTCGCCGGCCCCGACGGCGAGGCCTACCGCGCCAAGCAGGTGATGTTCGAGGCGCGCGGCCAGAACGGCACCGGCGTGGGCGGCGTGGCGGTGCGCGAAGTGATCGAGGACCCCTCGCCCCTGCGCCGGGAGTTCCGCCCCGACCACCCGCTGGCCGACGACCAGGGCTATGTGTCCATGCCCAACGTGGAGCCGGTCAATGAAATGGTCAACATGATCTCCGCGTCGCGCTCCTACCAGGCCAACGTGGAAGTGCTGAACACCAGCAAGCAACTGATGATGAAGACCCTGACGCTGGGAGAAAACTGATGTCGACGATTGGCTCCAACGTGCTCAATTCGGTGAACGGCAGCGCCGCCGCCCAGGCCGCCGCCGCGGCCAGCAAGTCCGACGGCGCCGACCTGCAGGACAGTTTCATGACCCTGCTGGTCACGCAGCTTAAGAACCAGGACCCGATGAACCCCATGGAAAACGCCGAGATGACCTCGCAGCTGGCGCAGATCAACACCGTCAGCGGTATCTCCGAACTCAACAGCACCCTGGAAGGCATCACCGGCCAGCTCGACGCCGGCCAGGCGATGCAGGCCGCCGGCCTGATCGGCAGCGGCGTGCTGGTGCCCGGCAACCGGGTGCTGGTGGGTGAAGACGGTTCCACCACGCCGTTCGGCGTGGAGCTGGAGCAGGCCGCCGACGAAGTGCAGATCACGGTGCGCAATGACAGCGGCGAGGTGGTGCGCCGCTTCGAGCCGTTCGCCATGGACGCCGGCAGTGAGTCGTTCACCTGGAACGGCGAAATGGACAGCGGCGAGGAGGCACCCAAGGGCTCCTACACGGTGTCCGTTGAAGCCAGCGCCGACGGTGAGCCTCTGGAAGTGGTCAATCTGAACTACGCCATGGTCAGCGGCGTGAGCCTGGATGACAACGGCGCGCCGTTGCTGGATCTGGGCGGCGTTTCCGAACAGGTCAGTCTCGGCGATATCCGCCAGATTCTTTAAACAAGATTTCGTAAAGAATAACTTCTAGGAGCACGAAGATGGGTTTTTCACAGGCACTCAGTGGTCTTAACTCCGCCGCGACCAATCTCGACGTGGTCGGCAACAACATCGCCAACTCCCAGACCGTGGGGTTCAAAGGGTCCGGCGCGCAGTTCGCCGACGTCTACGCCGGTGCCCAGGTGGGCCAGGGCGTGCGCGTGTCCACGGTGCTGCAGGATTTCTCCAACGGTACCCTGGAATCCACCGGCCGTAACCTGGACCTGGGTATCAACGGCAACGGCTTCTTCCGTTTCACCCAGGGCGACCAGACCGTCTATTCCCGCAACGGCCAGCTCACCCTGACCGCCGACGGCTACCTGGAAAACGCCCAGGGCGCCCGGCTCACCGGCTTCCCCGCCGGCGTCGGCACCGGCGGTCAGCCGGAGACCCTGCAGGTGCCGGCCGGTGCCATGGCGGCCACCGCCACCGATCAGGTAGAGGCGTCGTTCAACCTGGACGCCACCGTGGATGAGATCGACCGTGGCGCCACGCCGTTCGACGCCGCCGACGGCGACACCTATTCCTACGCCAACACCGGCACCGCCTACGACTCCCTGGGCGTGCAGCACACCATGACCACCTACTTCACCAAGACCGGTGAAAACCAGTGGGAAGTGCGCGTGTCCCTGGACGGCAACGCGGACGCCACCAACGTGGGCCAGCTGGCGTTTAACGGCAACGGCACCCTCGACGAAGGCGCCAGCACCTTCCCCGACTATGCGTTTACCCCCGGGGGCGGCGCGGACCCGATGAACTTCGGCATTGATTTCGACGGCACCACCCAGTTCGGTGAGGATTTCGCCCTCGATTCTCTCACCCAGAACGGCTACGCCTCCGGCTCCCTGGTGGGCATCGCCTTCGATGAAGTGGGCAATATCGTCGGCAACTATTCCAACGAACAGTCCCAGGTGCTGGGCACCATCGCGCTGGCCAACTTCCGTAACCCGGAAGGGCTGCAGCCGGAAGGCGACAACGCCTGGACCGAGACCGGCGCTTCCGGCCAGCCGCTGCTGGGCCTGGCCGGTGCCGGCCAGTTCGGCAGCCTGGAAGCGGGCACCGTGGAAACCTCCAACGTGGACCTGACCAGCGAGCTGGTGGACCTGATCGTCGCCCAGCGCAACTACCAGGCCAACACCCAGACCATCAAGGTCCAGGACGAGGTGCTGCAGAGCGCCGTGAACCTGCGCTAATCGCGTTACAGGAGAGCCCGGATGGATCGCATTCTTTACACCGCCATGAGCGGCGCGCGCCAGAGCATGGACCAGCAGTCGGTGGTCAGTAACAACCTGGCGAACGCCTCCACCACCGGCTTCCGCGGGCAGATGCAGGCACTGCGCGCGGTGCCGGTGCAGGGCGACGGTGCCCTGGCCACGCGCACCTCGGTGATGGCGTCCACGCCGGGCGCCGATTTCAGCGCCGGACCCATGAACGCCACCGGCCGTGACCTGGACGTGGCCATGCAGGGCGACGCCTGGCTGGCGGTGCAGGCCACCAACGGTGACGAAGCCTACACCCGCCGCGGCGAACTGCAGGTGGACGGCGACGGCGTGCTCAACAGCGCCGGCCGTCCGGTGATCGGCGAAGGCGGGCCGATCATCGTGCCGCTGGGCGCCAAGCTGTCCATGGGCGCCGACGGCACCCTCAGTGCCATCGGCGCCGGTGAGGATCCGGATGCGCTGGTGCAGATCGGCCGCGTCAAGCTGGTCAACGGTGGCGAAGGCGAGCTGCAGCGCGGTGAAGACGGTTTGTTCCGTGGCCCTGATGGCGCCCTGCCCATGGACGAGAACGCCCGGCTGGTGTCCGGCGCCCTGGAAGGCAGCAACGTCAGCCCGGTGGAATCCATGGTGGCGATGATCGACAACGGTCGCCGCTACGAAATGCAGATGAAGGTGATCGACACCGCGGACCAGAACGCGCAGCGCGCGGACAGTCTGCTGTCGATCCAGTAAGCCTGGCAGCCAGGCGGAGGGGAACCCAATGATTAAATCCTTGTGGACGGCCAAGACCGGTCTGGAATCCCAGCAGGTCAAAATGGATGTGATATCCAACAACCTGGCCAACGTCAGCACCAACGGCTTCAAGAAATCCCGCGCGGTGTTCGAAGACCTGCTGTACCAGAACCTGCGCCAGCCCGGCGGCGCCAACGACGTGCAGAACACCCTGCCGTCCGGCATGCAGGTGGGCAGCGGCGTGCGCCCGGTGGCCACCGAACGGCTGCACAGCCAGGGCGGCCTGGAGAACACCGGCAACTCCCGCGATCTGGCGATCAACGGCAAGGGCTTCTTCCAGGTGCGCATGCCCGACGGCAACGTGGCCTTTACCCGGGACGGCAGCTTCCAGCTCGACCAGAACGGCCAGATGGTCACGTCCAGCGGCTACCCGCTGGAGCCGGCGGTGATGATTCCCGAAAACGCCCTGTCGGTAAGCATCGGCAAGGACGGCCTGGTCACCGTTACCGAGCCGGGTTCCAGCCAGAGCGTGGAAGTGGGCCAGCTGACCGTCTCCACCTTCGTCAATCCCGCCGGCCTGGAAAGCATCGGCGAGAACCTCTACCTGGAAACCACCGCCTCCGGCATGCGCACCGAAAGCATGCCCGGCATGAACGGCGCGGGCGGCCTGTACCAGTCCTATGTGGAAACCTCCAACGTCAATGTGGTGGAGGAAATGGTCAACATGATCCAGACCCAGCGCGCCTACGAAATCAACAGCAAGGCGGTGAAAACCTCCGACGAAATGCTGTCCCGTCTGGCGCAGCTCTGATCCTGATGCGGGAGACCCTCGTGGACGCCATCGTTAAACATTGCCGCATCGGTATCGTGGTGTTGCTGCTGGCGCTGGGCGGCTGCGCGCAACTGCCGCAGCCCTCGGTGGTCGGCGAGCAGGAAAGCGTGGAAATTCCCCAACCGCCGCCGGCGCTGTCCAACGGTTCCATCTACCAGGCCGGGCGCGGCCAGAAGCCGCTGTTCGAGGACCGCCGGCCGCGCGCGGTGGGCGACGTGCTGACGGTGATGGTCAACGAGCAGGTGAGCGCCAGCAAGAGCTCGCAGAGCAACGCCGACCGCAGCGGCTCCGCGTCCTTTACGCCCACCACCGTACCCACCGGCCTGGAGGATCTGAGCGACTACGGTTTCGACCTCACCGGCGAGAACGACTTCGAAGGCGGCGGCGGCTCCCAGGCGGAGAACACCTTCACCGGCACCATCACGGTGACGGTGCTGGAAGTGCTCACCAACGGCAATCTGCGCGTGCGCGGCGAGAAGCAGATTCTGATCAACCAGGGCACCGAATTCATCCGCTTCTCCGGGGTGGTGGATCCGCTGGAGATTTCCGACACCAACACGGTGCCGTCCACCCAGGTGGCGGACGCGCGCATCGAGTACGTGGGCGACGGGTACATCAACGAGGCGCAGCACATGGGCTGGCTGCAGCGCTTCTTCCTGAACATTTCGCCGTTTTGAACATGGGAGTGACGGTCATGGCACGGTTGCGTCTGGTCGCGCTGACATTATCGCTGGGGCTGCTGCTGAGCGCGTTCAGCTCGCCGGCGCGGGCGGAACCCCTGCGCGAGCTGGCGGACTTTTCCGGGGTGCGCGATAACGTGCTGGTGGGCTACGGCCTGGTGGTGGGCCTGGACGGCTCCGGCGACCAGACCATGCAGACCCCGTTCACCACGCAAAGCCTGACCAATATGTTCTCGCAGCTGGGCATTGCGATTCCGCCCGGCACCAACATGCAGTTGCGCAACGTAGCCGGCGTGATGGTGACCGCCGATCTGCCACCGTTCTCGGCCCCCGGCCAGCGCATCGACGTGGTGGTGTCGTCGATCGGTAACGCCCGCAGCCTGCGCGGCGGCACCCTGCTGATGACGCCGCTGAAAGGCGCCGACGGTGCCACCTACGCGCTGGCCCAGGGCAACCTGCTGATCGGCGGCGCCGGCGCCGAAGCCGGCGGCAGCAGCGTGCAGATCAACCAGCAGGCCAGCGGCCGTATCGCCGGCGGTGCGGTGGTGGAGCGGGAAGTGCCGCTGCAGCTGGGCGCCAACGGCGGCCTGCTGGAACTGCAATTGAAGACCGCCGACTTCGGCACCGCCGAGCGCGCGGTGCGCGCCATCAACCAGGAATTCGGCAGCACCGTGGCGGCGGCCCGCAACGCCCGCACCATTCAGTTGCGCGGCCCCGAGAACGAAAACGACCGGGTCAGTTTCATGGCGCGGGTGGAGCGTGTCTACGTGACGCCAACGGACGCCCCCGCCAAGGTGATCATCAACGCGCGCACCGGTTCGGTGGTGCTGAACGGCCGCGTCACCCTGAAACCGGCGGCGGTGGCCCACGGCAACCTGTCGGTGGTGATCGACACCGAATTCGGCGTCAGCCAGCCGGCCCCGTTCGGCGACGGTGAGACCGCCGTGGTGCCCGACAGCGATATCAGCATTCAGCAGCAACAGGGTTCGCTGCAGTTCGTCGAAGGCGCCGACCTGATGGAAGTGGTGGACGCCCTCAACGCGCTGGGCGCCACGCCCCAGGAGCTGATGTCGATATTGGAAGCGCTGAAAGCCTCCGGGGCCCTGCGCGCGGAACTGGAGATTATCTGATGGCCGGCCTGGACGGTTCCATACAGGGTCAGTTCGCGCTGGACGTGCAGGGCCTCGACCGGCTCAAGCACAGCGCCGCCCGCGACCCGCAAAAACAGCTGCGCAGCGCCGCCGAGCAGTTCGAGGCGCTGTTCCTGCACCGCATGATCAAGAGCATGCGCGACGCCTCGCCGCGTTCGGAGCTCACCGACAGCTCGCAGATGCGTTTTTATCAATCGCTGTTCGACCAGCAGATGTCTCAGCACATGGCCGGTCGCGGTCTGGGCCTGGCGGACCAGCTGGTGGCGCAGCTTTCCGGTAAGGGCACTTCCGCGGACGCCGCCCGGGCCGCCAGCGGCGCGCCGCCGCTGGACGCCATTCCGCGCGGCGAGCCGCGCCGCCTGCCCGGTGTAGAGGCTGCGGCAGGCGATCCTGCGGCAGGCGCTTCGAAACGTGATGCCGCCGCCATGGACGATGCCGGCGCAGCCACCGCCGTGGCGCGCACCGAACGGCCCCGGCCGCCGCTGCTGAGCGCCGCCAACCCGGCCACCCCCACGGATTTCGTGCACCAGCTGTCGGAGCCGGCCCGGGAAGCGTCCCGGCGTACCGGCATGCCGGCGCCGCTGATCCTTGCCCAGGCGGCTCTGGAAACCGGCTGGGGACGCCGGGAAATTCCCACCAGCGAAGGCGGTAACAGCCATAACCTGTTCGGCATCAAGGCCGGCGCCGATTGGAAAGGCCCCACCACCGAGGTGGTCACCCACGAATACATCAACGGCCAGCGCACCCGGGTGGTGGACCGCTTCCGCGTCTATGACTCCTACGCTGAAGCGTTCGAGGACCATGGCCGCCTGATCAGTGATAACCCGCGCTACGCGCCGGTGCTGCAGGCCGCGGATGCGAAGCAGGCGGCGCAGGCCTTGCAGAACGGCGGCTACGCCACGGACCCGGCCTACGCCGACAAACTGGTCGCGCTGATGGACCAGATCGGTGGGCTTGTGGGAGCGGGCCCGGCCCGCGAAAGGGTGGCTTTAGCCACCCGGCAGGATCTCGGAGACGCTGATTGAACGGGTCTCTGGTATCCCGCCGGCAAGCTTTGCTTGCCTTTCGCGGGCAGGGCCCGCTCCCACAGGAAGCATTAAAGAAACGCGCGGCGCGGTCGATATAAAGGGCATTGGTTAACGGGAAAAAAACGATGAGCATGTTTTCCATCGGGCTCAGCGGTCTGAACGCCGCGCAGAACGCCCTGAACACCACCAGCAACAACATCAGCAATGTCTACACGCCCGGCTACAACCGCGAGTTGACCTTGCTCGGCGAGCAGCAATCCGCCGGTGGCGGCGTGCAGGTCAACGATATCCAGCGCCAGTTCGACCACTACGTGGCCGATCAGCTCAACGCCGCGGGCAGCAAAAGCAGCGCGCTGCAGTCCTACCAGACCCAGGTGAGCCAGATCGATAACCTGCTCGCCGATCAGGACGCGGGTCTGGCGCCGCTGATGCAGGATTTCTTCTCGTCCCTGGAAGACCTGGCCAGCTCGCCGTCCGACCCGGCCGCCCGCCAGGGCGTGATCGGCGCGGCGGACACGCTCAGCGCCCAGTTCCGTTCCTTCGACGGTTATCTGCGCGATATGCAGAGCGGTATCGACAGCAACATCCGTGACGAAATCACCCAGATCAATAACAGCGCCGACCAGATCGCCAACCTGAACCGGGAGATCGCCCTGGCCAAGGCGAAGACCGGCAAGGCGCCCAACGGCCTGTTGAATCAGCGCGATCAGTTGGTGGCCGAGCTTAACGAGCGTGTCGACGTGCGGCTGACCATTCAGGAGAGCGGCACCTATAACCTCTCCATCGGCAACGGCCAGCCGATTGTCGCCGGCACCCGCAGCTTCTCGCTGGAAGCGATGTCGTCCTCCGCGGACCCCACGCGCACGGTGGTCGGCTACAACGATTCCGCCGGCAACCAGGTGGAGCTTGACGAGGACGCGATCACCGGTGGGGCGCTGGGCGGTTTGCTCACGTTCCGCTCCGAGACCCTGGATAAGACCCAGAACCAGATCGGTCAATTGGCGGTGTCCCTGGCCACCGCTTTCAATGAGCAGCACCAGGCCGGCTTCGACCTGAACGGCGATCCCGGCGAGGCGATGTTCGACGTGGGCCAGCCGCGTGCCTTCTCCAACGAAAACAACGCCGGCTCGGCCACCATCGACGCCGCGTTCGGCGACGTGGACCAGCTCACCACCGGTGACTACGACCTGGTGGTGACCGACGCCGCCGCCGGTGAGTTTGAAATCACCCGGCGCGACACCGGCGAGCGAGTCACCGCGACCCTGGACGGCAGTGATCAGCTCAACGTGGGCGGCGTGGTGGTGACCATCGGCGACGCCGGCACCCTGGCCGACGGCGACCGCTTCCAGCTGCAGCCCACGCGGCAGGCCGCCGGCGGTCTGGAAAACCGTATCAGTGAACCGGCGCAACTGGCCGCCGGGCAGGGCGGCGGCAGCGGCGACAACGAAAACGCCCTGGCTCTGCAGGACCTGCAGGACAGCCCGCTGGTGGGCGGCGGCGCCACGCTGAGCGGCGCCTACGCGGCGATCGTCGGCGATGTCGGCAACCGCACCAATATCGTTCAGGCCAACCTGAGCGCCCAGCAGGGCCTCACCGAGCAACTGGAAGCGGTGCAGCAGTCCGAATCCGGCGTCAACCTGGATGAAGAAGCCGCCAACCTGATTCGTTACCAGCAATTTTACCAGGCCAACGCCAAGGTGATTCAGACCGGCTCCACCATCATGGACGCCATCCTCGGCCTGCGTTAACAGGAAAAGATCATGCGTATCAGCACCGTCACCATGTATGAGCAGAGCATGAATTCCCTGAATCAACAGCAGGGCGAGTTCATGAGGGTGGGCCAGCAGATCGCCACCGGGCGCAAGGTGGTCAACCCCTCCGACGATCCCCAGGCCGCTTCGCGGGCGGTGCAGGTGGCGCAATCCATGTCCGTCACCCAGCAGTACACCGACTCACGGATCAGCGCCCGCAACGCCCTGTCCCAGGAAGAGAGCGTGCTGAACAGCGTCAGCGACGCCATCGCCAGCGCCAAGACGCTGATGATCCAGGCCGCCAGCGACACCCTGAGTGACGCCGACCGCGCCTCGGTGGCCAGTGATCTGCGCGGCGTGTATGAAACCGTGATCGGCCAGGCCAACGCCACCGACGGCAACGGCCGCCATCTTTTCGGCGGCTACCAGGACGCCAGTGAGCCGTTCGTTCGCGCCGCCGACGGCACCGTCAGCTATGTCGGCGATACCAATACCCGCGAGCAACGCATCGATGCCTCCCGGCTGATGCAAGTGACCGACAACGGCCAGACCATTTTTCAGAGCGTGCACTCCAGCGCCGGCTATGTGGCGGAAGCGGACGCCGGCAACAGCGGCAGCCTGACGTTCAAGGGCCCGCAGGTCATCGATGAAAGCGACCCGGACTTCGGCAACAGCTTCCAGATCGAATTCTCGGTCACCGGCGGCACCACCACCTACTCTGTGGACGGCGGCCCGGCGCAGGCCTATGAAGAGGGCGAGCCGGTGGAAGTGGGCGGCCTGTCGATCACGCTCAAGGGCCAGCCCGCCGACGGCGACAGCATTGAGATGGGCAAAGCGGAGAACATGAACACCGACCTGTTCAAGACCTTCGAGAAAGCGCTGGCGGTGCTTGACCAGCCGGCCGGCAACGACGCCGAGAAGGCGGCCCGCGCCAACACCATCAACACCGTCATGCGCGAGTTCGATAACAGCCTGGACAATGTGTTGACGGTACGCGCGTCGGTGGGCTCGCGCCTGAACGAACTGAATGTGGTCGACGGCGTGGCCGACAACCGCCAGCTCAACTACACCGAAACCTACTCCAACCTGATCGGCGACCTGAGCGATCCCGCCAACTTCGCGGAAGTGGTCTCCCAATACAGCCTGCGTCAGGTCAGCCTGCAGGCCGCACAAAAGGCCTTCGTCGACATCAAGGGCATGTCCCTGTTCGATCGCATGTAGATTTGTAGGAGCGGGCTGTGGGAGCGGGCTGTGGGAGCGGGCCCCGCCCGCGAAAGGGTGGCTTCCAGCCACCCGGCAGGATCCCAGAGAATTCTTTTCTACGCGTTCAAACAGGTCTCTGGCATCCCGCCGGCAAGCTTCGCTTGCCTTTCGCGGGCAGGGCCCGCTCCCACAAGTGAGGATCCACAACCGTCAGGAGAGAGGCGCGAGCGCCTCGACCAATTGGCTGAGGAACTGCAGTCCTTCGGAGAACAATCCCTGCAGGAAGCGACCGAAATCGGTCATCAGTACCAGCAGCAGGAACAGCCCCAGGGTCAGCGAGGTGGGGAAACCCACCGAGAACACGGTGAGCTGGGGCGCCGAGCGGTTAAGGATGCCCAGCGACAGGTTGACGATCAGCAGCGCCGCCACCAGCGGCAACGCCAGCAGCAGACCGGATACGAAGATGGTGCCGCCGTAGCGCACCAGCATCTCGAAGCCATTGGGATTGAGCCCGCTGGTGCCCACCGGCAGGGTCTGGAAGCTGGTGGCCAGGGTGTCGATCACGATCAGATGGCCGTTCACCGCCAGGAACATCAGCAGCGTGATCATGTAGAACAGCCGCGACAAAATCATGGTGTTGGCGCCGTCCGGACTCACGAAGGTGGCGAACGCCAGCCCCATCTGCAGGCCGATGAATTCCCCCGCCGCCTGCACCACCGTGAACATCACCCGCAGCGCCAGGCCCATGGCGACGCCGATCAGCGTTTGCTCCACCACGATGCCGAGCCCGGCCCAGGACCACACCGGCGCCGCGGGCAGGGGCGGCAGCGCCGGTGCCACCACGATGCAGAGCAACGCCGCCAGGCCGATCTTGACCCGGTTGGGCACGGCGCTGTGGCCGAGCAGCGGCGCCGCCATGAAAAAGCCCGTCAGGCGCATGAACGGCCACAGAAAGGCGGTGAGCCAGGCGTGCAGTTGGTCAAAGGAAACATCGACCATGGCGTGGGCTCAGGAAACCAGGAACGGAATGTTCTGGAACAGGGTGCGGGTGAAATCAATGATCAACGACAGCAACCAGGGGCCGGCGATGATCAACACCGCGAACACGCCCAGGATCTTGGGAATAAACGACAGCGTCATCTCGTTGATCTGGGTGGCGGCCTGGAACAGGCTCACCAGCAGGCCGATCAGCAGCGCGGTGAGCAGCAGCGGGGCGCCCAGGTAGAGGGTGACCATCATCGCCTGGTAGGCAATCGACATTACCGTTTCGGGGGTCATACGAAAAAGCTCTCCGCCAGGGATCCGATAATCAACTGCCAGCCGTCCACCAGCACGAACAGCATCAGCTTGAATGGCAGCGAGATAGTCGCCGGCGGCACCATCATCATGCCCAGTGCCATCAGCACGCTGGCCACCACCAGATCAATAATCAGAAACGGAATAAAAATGGTGAAGCCGATCTGGAAGGCGGTTTTCAGTTCGCTGGTGACGAAGGCGGGCAGCAGCACGCGGAACGGCAGATCCTCCGGCCCGGCCATGGGGCCCACCTCGGCGAGTCGGGCGAACAGGGCGATGTCCGGCTCGCGGGTCTGCGCCAGCATGAACTCACGGAACGGCTGGGCGCCGCGCTCCACGAACTCGGGGAATTCAATCTGTTCCTGCTCCAGCGGTACCCAGGCCTGGTCGTAGACCTTGTTGAACACCGGTGACATCACGAAGAAGGTGAGGAACAGCGTCAGCCCCAGCAGCACCTGGTTGGGCGGCGCCGATTGCGTGCCCATGGCGGTGCGCAGCAGGCTGAGCACGATGATGATGCGGGTGAAGCAGGTCATCATCAGCAGCACCGCCGGCAGGAACGCCAGGCTGCTGAGCAGCAGCAGGGTCTGCAGCTTGATCGACCATTGCTGGCCGCCGCCGGCGGTGGGCTCGCTGGTGATGCCGGGGATCGTCGCCTGGCCCCAGGCCAGGTCGGGCAGCGCGCAGATCAGCGCCAGTGCCAGCCAGGGCAGGGCGCGGCGCAGCGTGCCGGGCGACCAGAGCGTGCTCATCGTGGTTTCCCCGGGCCGCCGAGCAGGTTGGCTTTCAACGCCTGGGCGAAACGGCCGGCGAAGCCGTCTTCCGGATTAACCGCCTGGCTGGTGGGCGCCGGCTCGGGTGCCGGCGGCCGCTCCGGGGCCGGCCGCTCGTGCAGCTTGGTGACCTTGCCGCCGCCCACGCCCAGCACCAGCCAGGTGTCTTCCAGCTCCAGCACCACCACCCGTTCCTTGGCGCCCACCGCGCGGCTGGCCACCACTTTCAGGGTCTGGCCGGCGGCCGTCTGGCCCGGGCCAAAGCGCTTGAGCAGCCAGCCGCACAGCAGGATAAGCCCCACCATGGCGACCAGCACCAGCGCGGTCTTGCCGAACGCCGCCATGCCCAGCATGGCGTCGCCGCCGGCCTGCACCGCCTCGATGCCGGTCTTGGTCCGGGCGTCGGCGCTGCTCATCGGTTGAGCTTCTGAACCCGTTCGGAGGGGGTGATGATCTCGGTGATGCGGATGCCGTATTTGTCTTCCACCACCACCACTTCACCCTGGGCGATCAGGTAGCCGTTGATCAGGATGTCCATGGGCTCGCCGGCCAGGCCGTCCAGTTCCACCACCGAGCCCTGCGCCAGTTCCAGCAGCTGCTTGATGGTGATGCGGGTGCGCCCCAGCTCCACGCTCAGCTTGACCGGAATATCCATGATCATTTCCAGGTCGCGGGCGTCGCCGGCGCCGGTGCCGGCGTCGAACGGCTTGAACACCCGGTCGTCGGCATTGCGCGCCGGCGCGTCCCCGGCATCGCCGGTGCCACCGCCTTCGGCCGCTTCCTGTTCGGCGAGCGCCTCGGCCCAGGGATCGGCGTCGTCGCCGCCGGTCTCTTCGCCCTGCTGTTCGGCCATGGCCTTTTCCCAGTCGTCGTCGCTGGCGTTTTGATCGGGTTTGTTGGGATCAGTCATTGCTCGGCTTCCTCGGTGCCGCCGCCGCATGGGCGTTGGCGTGGTCGATGACGCGCTGTACGCGCAGCGCCCGTTGTTCGTCGCGGCTGCCGTAATCGCATTCCAGCACCGGCACGCCGTCCACGCGGGCGGTGACGGTGTCGGGCAGATCGATGGGCAGCACATCGCCCTGCTTGAGGCTCATTACCTGGGAGATGCGGCTGGGCACGTTGACGAACTCGGCCACCAGCTCCACCTCCGAACGGCGGATTTCCCCCGCCATGCGATGGCTGAACGCCTGATCGCCGGCGTCGCGGCCATCGGCGATCGGGTTATTGAGCTGCTCGCGCAGCGGCTCGATCATCGAGTAGGGCATGCACACCTGGAAGTCGCTGGCCAGGTTGCCCACTTCCAGATGGAAGGTGGTGTTGACGATGATCTCGTTGGGCGAGTTGGTGATGTTGGCGAACTTGGCCTGGATCTCGGAACGCAGGTAGCTGATCTCCAGCGAGTACACCGACTTCCAGGCGTCCTGGTAGGCGTCGATGGCGAGCTTGAGCAGGCGCTGGATAATGCGCTGTTCGGTATTGGTGAATTCGCGCCCCTCGGACTTGGTGACGAAACGGCCGTCACCGCCGAACAGGTTGTCCACCACCATGAACACCAGGCTGGGCGGGAACACCACCAGCCCGGTGCCGCGCAGCGGCTTCATGGCGATCAGGTTCAGGTTGGTGGGCACCGGCAGATTGCGCGCGAAGTCCTTGAAGCTCTGGTAGCGCACCGAATCCACGGTGATGTCCGCGCTGCGCCGGATCAGGTTGAACAGGCTGACCCGGAAATGGCGCGCGAAGCGTTCGTTGATGATGTCCAGGCTGTGCAGGCGCTCGCGGATGACCCGGTGCTGGGACGCGGGGTCATAGGGGCGCAGGCGCGGCTCCTTGCTGGCCGGCGACTCGTCGTCACCGCCGGGCCCGTTGAGCAGCGCATCGATTTCTTCCTGGGATAGCAGATCGTCTTGTGCCATTGGCGTCCACCCGGTTTATTGCACGATGAACTCGGTGAAGAGCACATCATCCACTTGCAGTTCGGGCTGGCCGTCGTCGCGCGGCTGGGCGAACAGCTCGAGAATCTCGGCCTTGAGCGATTCCTTGCCCTGCTGCGTGGCCACGGTTTGCGAGCTCTGCCCGGACAACAGCATCAGCATGCGGCTGCGCAGTTGCGGCATGTGCTCGAGCAGGTAGCTCTCGGTCTCGGTGTCGGCCACCTGCAGGGACAGGCCCACGTACAGCAGACGCTGGCCGCACAGCTCGCCCTGCAGATTGACGGTCAACGGTTCCAGCTTGACGTAGAGCACCGGCCGGGGCGCTTCCACCTGCTCCACGGTCTCTTCATCGTCGTCGTCGCTGTCATCGGACAGCAGCAGGTACATATTGATGGCCACCAGAGCGCCGAGCAGGATCACCATCAAGGCGATCAACCATCCAAGTTTGCTCGACCGGTTCGGGGAATCCGCCATGGGTTGTGCCTTCCATCCTGAATAAGGGTTGCCGTTTCAGAGTGCAGTATGCCGCCGGCGCGGGCGCCGGCATGGCCGGAAAAGGCCCCGCTAAAGGGCCTATCTTTGGCGTTTAGTGAACAGGCCCTAGGCGTACAGATCCACGCCGCCGGTGTCGCCGCCGATGATGCGGCTCACCGGCACGCTCTCTTCAGTGGCGGCCGGCTCGCCGGCCAGGCCGTCACCGCCCGGGGCGGCGCCCCGCTGGCCGGGCTGGCCGTCGCCGTTACCGGCGAAGCCCTGGCGGTGCTCGCCGACCATCGCTTCACCCAGGGCGATGCCCTGTTCGGCCAGCGCTTCCCGCAGTTGCGGGATGGCCTGCTCCACCGCGCCGCGCACCGTGGAATGGCTGGAGAAGAAATGCGCCTGGGCACCCTGGTCGTCGAGTTTCAGGCTCACCGAAAGCGGCCCCAGCTCGCGCGGGTTGAGGTGCAGCTCCATGTGCTGGTCGCCGCGTTGCGCCAGGCCCACCATCTGCTGGCCCAGTTGCTGCTGCCAGGGCGCGCTGGCCACCGGCGCCTGCAACGTGAATTGGGCGGCGGGGCCGGTGGCGCCGGCCGCGCCGGTCTGGCCGCCGGCGGCGCCGGTGGCGCCCATCACGCCAGCGTTCTGAGCACCGCCTTCCTGGTTAGCGCCGAGGCGCGTGTCCAGGCGTGACCGCTCCAGGGTGCCGTTCAAGGCCTGGGCGTCGCTGGCCCAGGCGGGCATCGTCGGCTTGGCCTCGCCGGTGGCGGCGGGGGCCGGGCTCAGGGTGTCGCCGGCGGCGCCGTCAGTGGGCAGGGCGGAAACGGTGGCCGGCCGGTTGAGGGCGTCCGGCGCGCGCATCACTGGCAGTGCCTGCGCCGTGTTTTTCGAGGCGGCGGCGGTCAGCGGTGCGGGCACGGCCAGGCCACCGGTCACCGGGTTAGCGGCGCCGTTGTCCGCGGCGTGCTCGACCAAGTCCCGGATCGCGTTTTCTTCGCTTACGCCAGCGTCGACCAGTTCAGCCAACGGGGCCTTTTGAGCGGGCAGGGCGTCGCCGTCACCGGTTTTGAGCCGGCTGCCGGCCAGCGCTTCCAGAGCGTTGCGCAGGGCGTCGCTGGCTTCGCCGGTGAGCGGGCGGTCGCCGCCGGCATCGAGCAGCGCCAGGGCGGCCTCGCCGCTGGCGCCGTCCGATTCGGACGCGGACAGCAGTTTCGCCGCCGCATCCCGCAGGGAGCCGGCGAAGGCCTCGCCGTCGGCGGCCGCCGGTTGCCCGGTGGCGCCGGTCTTGGCGAGGTTCTGGCTAAGCAAGGCGGTGATATCCATGGGTTATCCTCCCGTCAGTCCCGGCGCACGCGGCGGGCCATCGCGTTGTTGGTCAATTCGTCGTTGTCGCGCAGTTCGCGGCGCTGTTCCTGGCGGCGCTCCTGCTCGGCGCGGCGCGCGGCCAGGGTGTCGTAGGACGACAGCTGGCGTTGCCGTTGCTGCCAGTGTTGCTGGCTGGCGGCCACTTTTTCCTGCTGCTGGTCGAGCGCCTGCAGGGCTTTGTCGATGGCGTCGTCCAGGGAGCGGATGAAGCGCCGGTAGTTGGCCAGGGTGGCGGCGTCGATGCCGCGGCTCATGGCGTCCTGCAGGCGCCGGCAGTACTCGTGCCGGTAGCGTCGCAGGGCGTCCAGCTGCGCAGCGCTCTGCGCCTGGCCACGGCGGTCGTCGGCCAGGTTGCGGCCGGCATGGTCGCGGGCTTTGCGGCTTTGCTCGATTAATGTGTCCAGCGGGTTGGACGCGTTCATGGCACACCTCCAAGCAAGGCACCCAGTGCCTGTTGCGAATCATCGATATCGGCGCGCTCGCCGATACCCTGCTGCAAAAAGTGTTCAATCGAGGGGTACAGCTCCACCGCCCGGTCCAGCGCCGGGTCATGACCGGGGCTGTAGGCGCCCACACTGATCAGATCGCGGTTGCGCTGGTAGCGCGAGAACAGCTGCTTGAACTGCTGCGCGCGCTGTTGCTGCCCGCCGCCGACGATGGCGGTCATGGCGCGGCTGATCGAGGCTTCGATGTCGATGGCCGGGTAGTGGCCGGACTCCGCCAGGGTCCGTGACAGCACTACGTGGCCGTCGAGGATGGCGCGCGCGGAATCGGCGATCGGGTCCTGCTGGTCGTCGCCTTCGGTCAACACGGTGTAGAAGGCGGTGATCGAGCCGCCGCCGGTTTCGCCGTTGCCGGCGCGCTCCACCAGCCCCGGCAGTTTGGCGAACACCGACGGCGGATAGCCCTTGGTGGCCGGCGGTTCGCCGATCGCCAGGGCGATTTCCCGTTGCGCCATGGCGTAGCGGGTCAATGAATCCATGATCAGCAGCACGCTGAGGCCGGCGTCGCGGAAATGCTCCGCCACCCGGGTGGCGTAGGCGGCGCCCTGCAGCCGTTGCAGCGGCGAGGTGTCGGCCGGGGCGGCCACCACCACCGAGCGGCGGCGGCCTTCCTCGCCAAGAATATTGTCGATGAAGTCTTTTACTTCCCGACCCCGCTCGCCGATCAGGCCCACCACGATCACGTCGGCGCCGGTGTAGCGGGCCATCATGCCCAGCAGCACGGATTTGCCCACGCCGGAGCCGGCGAACAGGCCCATGCGCTGGCCCCGGCCGATGCTGAGCAGGGTATTGATGGCGCGGATGCCGACGTCGATCTGGGTGTCGATGGGCGCCCGCGCCAGCGGGTTCATGGGCGGCGAGGCCAGGGTGCCGTGCGGCACGTCATCCAGCGGCGCGCCGCCGTCCAGCGGGCGGCCGTTGCCGTCCACCACCCGGCCCAGCAGCGCGTCGCCGAGCGGGAAGCGGCGCGCGCCGGTGTCTTCCCCGTCGCCCAGCGGGAACACCCGGGCGCCCGGTACCAGGCCGCTGATCTCCGCCAGCGGCATCAGAAACAGCTTGTCCCCGGAGAACCCCACCACTTCCGCTTCGGCGAAGTCCGGTCGGTCGCTGCCCGGCGCCGTGATCTCGATGCGGCAAGCGCTGCCCAGCGGTGTGCGCAGGCCCACCGCTTCCAACACCAGGCCGGTGGCGCGCACCACCCGGCCGCTGGCCTGGTAGTGGGGCGCCGTCGCCACGCGCCGGGTGACGCTGTTGAGCGTGCGGCGCCATTGCGCCTGATGGAGGTTCTCGGCGCTGGTCATGGTTGTTCCCCGCCGTCGTCGCCGCCGGCTTGCGGCCGGCGGCTGCGCCGCCGCACCCGCGCCGCCAGGTTTTCCCAGCGGCTTTCCAGGGTGGCGTCGAGCTCGCCGCTGGGGCTGGTAACCCGGCAGCCGCCGCGGCTGAGCTGATCGTCCGGGTGCAGTTTCCAGCCGGCGGCGTGGAATTCCGCGTGCAGCTCCTGTTCCACCAGCGCCAGGTCGTCGGGGTGCAGCCACAGTCGGGTTTTGCCGTTGAGCGCCGGTTCTTCGTGAATCAGGGTGCGCACCAGGTTAAGAATCTCGGCGGGCTCTTCGCGCAGCGCGTCGCCGGCCAGCTGGCGGCCGGTGGCCAGGGCCAGGTCCACCAGGTCCTCGGCGATGGCGTGGTCCAGGTCGGCCAGGGCGCGGCGGAATTCGTCCACCAGATCGGCCAGCGGCGCCAGGGCTTCCTGGCGCTGGCGGGCGGTTTCGTGCTCGCCGGCGCGGCGGCCTTCTTCCAGCCCCTGGGCGTGGCCTTCCTGGCGGCCGGCCTCGAAGCCTTCCCGGTGGCCTTCCCGGCGTGCTTCCTCACGGGCTTCATTGCGCAGCGCCTGCAGCTCGGCCTGATGCTGAAACGCCTTGCGCTGTTCCGCGTCGACCGCGGCCGGGCGGGCGGCGCCCGGGTCGCGGGCACTGTCCAGTTCCCCCATCCGCCAGCGGCGCCAGCTTGAGTGGGCGCTAGACATAGGCATCGTCCCCGCCGGTCAGCACGATTTCGCCGTTGTCCGCCAGGCGGCGCACCACCTGCAGAATGGCTTTCTGTTCGCTCTCCACCTGCGACACGCGGATCGGACCGCTGGCTTCCATGTCCTCGCGCAGCAGGGTGGCGGCGCGGGTCGACATGTTGCGCAGGAATTTCTCTTTGAGTTTTTCGTCGGAGCCTTTCAGCGCCACCATCAGCGCGTTGGTGTTGATCTCCTTGAGCAGCAGCTGGATGCCGCGGTCGTCCACGTCGAGCAGGTTTTCGAACAGGAACATCTCGTCGATGATCTTCTGCGCCAGGTCCTCGCTGTGCGCGCGCACCGTTTCGATCACGGTTTCCTCGGCGCTGGAGTTCATCAGGTTGAGAATCTCGGCGGCGGTGCGGGCGCCGCCCATCTTGCTGCGCTTGAGGTTCTGGCCGTCGAGCATGCCGCCCAGCACTTCGGTGAGCTCCTGCAGGGCGGCGGGCTGCACGCCGCTGAACGTGGCGATGCGCAGTACCACGTCGTTGCGCAGCTTGTCGTCGAAGTACTCCAGCACGTCGGCGGCCTGGCGCCGTTCCAGATGGACCAGAATGGTGGCGATGATCTGCGGGTGTTCGTCGCGGATCATCTCGGAAACGATGTTGGCTTCCATCAGGTTGAGGGCGTCGATGCCGGAATTGGCCCCGTTCTGTTCGAGGATGTCCTCGAGCAGGCTGGAGGCGCGCTCGTTGCCCAGCGCCTTGGTCAGCACCGAGCGGATATGGTCGCTGGAATACAGGTTCAGCGCCGCGAACTGCTCCGACTCGTCATAGAAATCGTCCAGCACCTGGCGCATCTGGTCGTGGGAGATGTTCCCCAGCTTGGCCATTTCCTGGCTGACTTCCTGCACTTCGCGGGCGGACAGATGCTTGAATACCTCGGCGGCACTGTCTTCATCCAGGGCCAGTAACAGCACGGCGGCCCGCTGGGTGTTGTTGAGCTCAGTCATTCCGATTCATCCAGTTACGCACGATCATCGCCACCATGGCCGGATCTTCCTGGGCCATGTCCTGGAGGTCCTGGCGGTTCTGTTCGTAGGCCGAGGAGCGGCGCCGGCGGCGGCGCGGCGCCACCGGCTCGGGCTCGTCCCCGGCCTCGTCGGCGGCGGCCGGCGCCGGTGACGGGGCCTGTGCCTGGGCCGGACGCGCCGCCGGTGCCGGGGCCTGCCGGGCGTAGCGCTTGAGCATCGGCCGCAGCACCAGCAGGAACAGCAGCAGCGCGCCCAGACCCACCAGCAGCCAGCGGCCCATGGAGAACAGGAAGTCCTGCCAGAACGGGTCCTGCCACCAGGCGCGTTGTTGGTCCTCGGATTCCACCCGGGTGAAGGGGCTGTTGACCACTTCCAGGCCGTCGCCGCGTTCCACCGAGAAGCCCATCGCCTGGCGCGCCAGTTGATTGATGCGTTCCAGCTGGTCGTCGCTCAGCGGCACCGGGGCGGCTTCGCCGTCCTCGTTCACGCCGTCGCGGTAGTCGACCACCACCGCCACCGACAGCCGCTCCACCTGGCCGCGCTCGTGTTGAACGTGGGTGATGTTGCGGTCCACTTCGTAATTGATCACGTCTTCGTGGTTGAGGCGCTTGGTGGTGTCGTCGTCCTCGGTGTTTTCGCCTTCCTGCTGATCGTCGTTCTGCTGCACCGGCGAGGCCGCCGCGCCCGGGGGCGTATTGGTGAGCGCGCCGGGCACGCCCTGGGCAAGACCCTCGCCGCCGCTGTAGACCGCCCGGGTCTGGCTGCTGCGCACCGCCGCCGGGTTGCCGCCCTGGTTGGGGCCGAAGCGTTCGTTGGTTTCCTCGCGGCGGGCGAAATTCACCTCCGCGGTGACCTGGGCGCGCACGTTCTCCGGGCCCAGGATCGGCGCCAGAATGCTCTCGATGCGCTGGCGGTAGACGCGCTCCACTTCGCGCACGTACTCCAGCTGGGTGCCGTCCAGGCCACCGCCGCTGCCGGAGGGCCGGGACAGCAAGCGGCCGGCCTGATCGACCACGGTGACGTCTTCCAGGGCCAGTTCCGGCACGCTGCTGGAGACCATATGCACGATCGCGTCGACCTGGCCGTCGCCCAGCGCGCGGCCCGCTTCCAGGGTCAGGACCACGGACGCCTTGGCGGGCTCGCGGTCGCGGATGAACACCGACGGCTTGGCCATGGCCAGGTGCACCCGCGCCCGTGATACCGGGCCCAGGGCTTCAATGGAGCTGGCCAGCTCGCCCTGCAGACCGCGCTGGAAATTCACCTGCTCGGCGAACTGGCTGATGCCGAACGCCTGCTCGTCCATGATCTGGAAGCCCACGTTGCCGCCTTCCGGCAGGCCCTGCTCGGCGAGCTGCAAACGCAGTTTGTGGACCTGGTCGCCGGGCACCATCAGGGCGCGACCGCCCTGGCTGAACTCATAGGGCACCGCGCGGCTTTCCAATTCGCTGATGATGCGACCGCCGTCGGCTTCGCTGAGGTTGCTGTAGAGCACCCGGTATTCCGGCGCGCTGGCCCACATCAGCATGGCCGCCACCAGGGCGATCACCGCGGCCCCGGCCACCAGCAACGGCACCAGTGGGTTGGCGCGCAGCCGCGCCAGCATCTGTTCGATGCCGTTATTGTCCGGGCGGGTCTCGCCGTTGCTCATGCGTGCCCCCCGGGGAGACGGGAATAGTGTTGAAAAGGCATTGCTGCTTTCCGGTGGTATTGCGACGCATGCCATTATGAGCAGCGCCGGGACACACAAAGGAAAGAAAAGCCCGCCTTTTTGCCGTCATTTGACCGCTTGGGTCACGGCGGGGGCTGGTAATCTTGCGGTTCAAATAGCGGGTAACGCAGAGCGATACGTTATGAGCACACCGACCATCAATCCGGCCATGCAGGCCGCGCTCAACCAGATGCAGGACCTCGCCGGGCAGGCGGCCGGCGCCGTGCCCCGGGCCGGCGGGCAGAATCTGGACACCACCGTGGGCAGCGGCGGCTTCAGCGAGGCGCTGCAATCCAGCCTGGAGCGCATCAACCAGATGCAGACCGACGCCGGCGACAAAGCCAAGGCGTTCCAGGCCGGTGAGCCCGGCGTGTCGCTGCACGACACCATGATCACCAGCCAGAAAGCCAGCATCGCCTTCGAGATGGGCGTGCAGATGCGCAATCGGCTGGTGTCCGCCTATAAAGACGTTATGAATATGCAAGTATAAAAAGCAGTTAATAGTTGATAGTTAACAGTTAATAGCTGAAGAGCGGGCCGTGCCGGGGGCGCGGCCCGAGCTTAGACTTCCAGGCTGAAGAGGCGGCCTTTTACTTCTTCGAGGCGTTGGGCGGCGTTGAGGGCCTCTTCCGGGGGGATCTGGCGGATCAGTTCGCCGTTTTCCCGGTCGATCAGGCGAATGATGGTGCGCCCGGAATCCTCGCTCAGCTGAAACTCCACGCCGTAGCGGCGCAGCACTTCGTTGATCTGCTGGACCGGTTTGACCAGCTCCTCCCGTTCTACCATCCGACCTTCCGAGTCGCTCTCCTGCACCGCGCCGCCGGCGGCGGGCAGCTGGGCCAGCACTTTTTCCACGCGCTGACGCGCGGCCAGGTAGGAGAACTGCGAAGGCAGGGATGAAACGCTGTTGTTGTCCACGGGCGTGGTCATGGGCGGGCCCTCAGCCGATAGTGATATGCACAGGTTTGTACCTCTATCGGCCGGCCCTATTCGAACTTTAGTTACTACGACAACCCGCTTGAGGCATTTCGGTTGGCGACGCCCCACCACAATACCTTGACGCCGAGTTTTGCTTGCAGGATATCGGGCGCTTTCTCGCTGGTTATATCTATTTCGACGAAATTATCATCGTTCTCAAAAAAAGTTCTCACTCGATTCATATGGTTGACAATCCATTCGTGAAGCGAAGCGTCGTCACCTGTACCTGCGGGTAATCCTTCTATATCGCAATCTCGAAATCGCGCCTGCATGTCACCCCAGCGCTTGATGCTGGAGACAGTCTGGGCCGGATCTCGATAGTTCAAGATAAAAAGACAATCGGGATATAGCTCCTTGATTTTCTCTATCACACCGAAGTCTAAATTCGGCCAGTGGTTCAAACCTAGTTGAGGCAAGCAGACGTCAGCTTGGGTGATAGCTTCATACTGTTGTAAGTAGTACCAAGGGTCATCTTTGTCAGAGAGGCCGCGTTGCATCAGTTCACCGACGTAACCTTCACTGACCTTCCAATGGGCAGACCGGTAACCACTTGATTCAAGGGCCTTTTGAATAGTCGACGTCCCTGATTTGGGGAAGCCGACGAGAAAAACCTTGCGCCGCCTGGTTGATGACTTGTCAACCGCTGCACCGGTTTTCGTTCCTGACGGGTCTAAGTCTAGGTCCGCTAAATACTGTTCCGCCAGATCTTTATCGCAATCAAAGAGTAATGAATATGTAAGATCGTTGATGCCGTATACGGAATGTAGGAGAAACCCTAGCTTGATCCTTTGATTCGTATCCAGGCTCGCGAGGCGTTCTCGGTTGGGGATATATATCGCCTTGGCTTTATTCAGTTCCGTGGCCTGGCGGTGTGGGCCCAGTCGCGCCGGTAGATGGCTGCGATACTCCGCATTATTTAGCCGATATAGACGAAAGCCGTGGTCTTCGGCCCAACGAAAAAGCTGGCCCAAGTCAGGTTGATCGGCATGACAGATGTCGAAACTCGCCGTCACCTGAATTAACAGAGTGTTTTTCAGGGCCTCAGCACCATTTTCCAGCACCGCGATGCTATCGCTGCGATGGTCGAGAACCAGCCAGTCCAGACTGGGCAGTCCCTCGATGCTGTCCAGTGCCACCGTATTGACCGGCAGTTCGGTGAGCACCCGGGCGCCGTCGCCGGCGTCCGGCAACGGTTTGAGGGTGGCGCTGAACGACGGGTCCAGGCAGGCGTAGTGCACCGCCGGTTCGCCGTTGCCGAGGGTGGTCTGTGGAAATACCTGCAGCCCGTCGCGCTGACGGGCGGCGTGCGAGGCGTGTTCACCCAGCGGATCGAACACCAGCAACTCGAAGGCGCCGAGCGGCAGCAGTGAGTCCGCGGCGCCGGTTTCCAGGAGCTGCCCGCCGTTGTCCAGAGTTACGATTTTGCCGCTGAAATCGAAGTGGAACTGGCCGGCGTTTTCCCGCCGTGCCGCCGCCTTTGCCAGGGTGACGGATGGCATGATCGGCTCCGGTACCGGAAGCGCCTGATCCTCGAAGTGCCCGGTGCCGTCCTGGCTGAACGTCAGAGCGGCGGGTGGCAGGTCGCGGCAATGGCGCTGCCAGATGCCCCGTAGGGCCGCGCTCAGGTGGGCGGCGAAGCGGGGCGCGTCGCACACCGGCGACTGGAGAAGGGTGTCGCGAAGGTGGCGCCGCACCGTGGCCAGATTATCCAGATCGCCGGCCAGATCCCGGGCCCGGGCGCGGTAGGCGTCCCAGTTGTCCACCACCAGTTCCGGCAGGCCCGCGTTGACCAGGTGGGAGGCGGCATGTCGGCCGGCGAAGGTGGGGCCGGGCAGGGTGATCACCGGTACCCCCATCAACAGGGCTTCGCAGGTGGTCAGGCCGCCGGAGTAGGGCCACGGGTCCAGGGCGATATCGATGCGGTTGTAGGTATCGAGAAAGGCGATGTGGTTTTCCGGGCCTTCCAGCATTACGCGTTGCCGCTCGATGCCGGCGGCTTCGAATTCCGACCACAGACGTTCGCGGAAGGTGGCGTCGCTGTACTGGCCACTCTTCAGCAGCAGCCGACTGTGGGGAATCTCCTCAAGCAGGCGCGCCCATTCGTCGATCAGCTGGGGATTGATCTTCGCCGGGTTATTCAGACAGCCGAAGGTCACATAGCCGTTTTCGGCGGCCGGCAGCGCCCCCACCGGCGGCGCGTGCTCCGGCGGCATATAGCAAATGTAGTCGTCGGGCATCCGGACCAGCTTCTCCAGATAGTCCGCGTCGCAACCCGGCGGCGTCTCCACCGAGTCACTGATCAGGTAATCAATGGCATCCAGCCCGGTAGTATTGACCAGGCCGCCCACCCACTTAACGATCAGCGGCGCCGGCTCCCGGGCGATCAGCCGCAGGCGGTTGCCGTCGGTGTGGCCGCTCAGGTCGATCAGGATGTCCACCTGATCGTGCTGTATCAAGGCTTCCACGCTTGCATCCGGATGGCCGGCGACGTTGTGCCATTGGTCGGTGATTGCCCGCATCCGTGCGGTGAGCGCGTCTTTCAGGTCGCTGGTGGAATAGACCGTCAGTCGGAAGCCCTCTTCAGGCAGATTCTCCAGGGCCGAAGTGATCATCTGACCCACCGGGTGCATTCGCAGGCCGGAGGAAAGCAGGCCAACGGTGAGCCGACGGCTTTCTTCACGGCCGCCGCCTTCCGGCCGGCGCGGCCGTTGCGCCGGTGAAAAGCTTGCCCGCCAGCGCTGAATCAGAGCAGAGATGTCCTGATGGCTCAAGGAGGGGTCGTAATGGGCGTTAAAGATGCGGTTGGAAAAGGCCTCGAGATAGTCCGGCCTGCGTTTCAGCGCCTCTTCGAAATAGTGAGCGCCCCGGGTGAAGTCAGCCATCTCGCAGTATTTCCCGGCCACCAGGTTATAGAAGCTGGGGTTGTTGCTATCCAGCTCCAACAGGCGCTGACAGTCGGCGAGTACGTCTTCCATGCGCCGCGCCGCCGAGAAAATATTGATTCTCTGGGTCAGGATGGCCGGGCTGTCCGGATCCAGGGAGCGTGCCGTGTCGATACTTTCCATCGCCCGTTCGCGCCGGCCCTGGGCACTGTATACGCGTGCCAGCAGTGCGTGTGCCGCCGCGTGCCGGGGATTCAACGCCAGGCATTGCTGAAGCTCCCGTGACGCCTGATCCCAGTCTTTCAAGGCGAAGCGGGCGGAACCCAGCAAGTAAAACCCCTGGTCATCGTTCGGCTCCAGGCGGGTGGCCTCCGCCAGCGCCTCCAGGGCGTCCGCCGGGCGCTTCAGTTCTACCCGCGCCGCCCCCAGAGAGCGCCATGAGTAGGCGTAGTTCGGATGGCGTCGGGTCATCAAGACGGCTTGCTTCTCCGCTTTTGCGAATTCGCGGCCTTTCCAGGCCTGACGATACGCGTGCTTGATGCGTGAGAAGGTGGCGGACGGTGTGGTTTTGACGGACATGATGACCCCGAGCCTGCGTTATGGCGGTAGGAAGAGGTTAGCAGTGGGCCGGACGGGCTAAAGATGGGATTAAGCGGGGGGTTAAGCGGTTATTTCAGGGCTTTGGCGGCGGCGGAACGAAAGAAGGCCCCTTGTGGGGGCCTTCTGTATCCCGATGGCTGGCTGGTTAGCCGAGCAGGGACAGGACGCTCTGCGGTACCTGGTTGGCCTGGGCCAGTACGGAGGTGCCGGCCTGCTGCAGGATCTGCGCGCGGGTCATGTTGGACACTTCCACCGCGTAGTCGGCATCTTCGATGCGCGAACGGGCCGCGGACAGGTTGGTTTCGGTGGTGCTCAGGTTGGTGATCGCGGAATCGAAGCGGTTCTGCATGGCACCCATTTCGGAGCGCAGGCTGTCCACGTCGCTGAGCGCGGAGTCCAGGGCGGCCAGCGGGTTCTCGGTGGCTACCTGGGTGGCGTCGTCGGTGACACCGCTAACCGCTTTGGCGTCGGCGGCAACCGTGTAGGTGGCGGTGGCGGACAGGCCAGCGGTACCGTCGCTGACGGTCAGTTCAGCTTCGTAGTAGCTGGTGGTGGCGCCGGATACGTTCTTAACAAAGGCGTTGCCGTCATCATCAACGACCAGGCTGTTGGTGCCGCTGGCCACCGGGGTGCCGGTAACGGTGCCTTCGCTGATTTGGTCAGCGTCGATATCGGTGGAGTCGGCACCAGTGGCGCCGGCGCCGGAGGCAGTGATGTTGTAGCTTTGACCGTCGACTTCGATGGAATCACCGTCGGCCGGCACTTCAGCCAGGCGGGTGTTCACGTTGAAATCGTCCAGACCCAGGGTCTCGGCGTTGATTTCCTTCAGGTTCATGGTGATCTGCTCACCATCGTTGGCGCCGACCTGGATGGAGAATTCCTGGTCGTCAGCCAGCACTTTCACGCCGTTGAAGTTGGTTTCTTCGGAGATACGGTCGATCTCGCCCAGGCGCTGGGTGATTTCGTCCTGGATGGAGTTCAAATCTTCCGGAGAGTTGGTGTCGTTCTGTGCCTGAACCGTCAGCTCACGGATGCGCTGCAGGTTGTCGTTCACCTGGTTGAGCGCGCCTTCAGCGGTCTGCGCCACGGAGATGCCGTCGTTGGCGTTACGCTGAGCCTGACCCAGGCCGGTGGTCTGGGCGGTCATGCGGTTGGCGATGGCCTGGCCGGCGGCGTCGTCAGCGGCGCTGTTGATACGCAGGCCGGAGGACAGACGCTCCATGGAGGTCTGCAGAGCACTCTGGGATTTGCCCAGGTTCTGTTGGCCGATCATGGCCGTGATGTTGGTGTTGATAACTGACATAGCAAATGTCCTTTTGTGATTCACCGTTTGGTTTGAGAGCAACGGCGCTGGCCGTTACACCGTCTTTCGGCGGATTCGCGTTTCGCTTTAGGGTTGGCGGCAAAAAGTTTTGCGGTTAAAGCCGCGCCGGGGTGTGCCGATAAGCAAGCCTGTTAGCGAGGCGAAGGCGAGGGATATCGGTATGACGTCGCAGGACGATGCATTCAGTCGGGTGGAGCATCCCCCGGAGATACAGGATTTGCTGGAACATCTGACCCAGCCGGGGGCGGCGTCGCTGGCGTTGGATAAGACCGGTGGCGAGCCGATGCCGGTGGTGGTGTTCGAGGTGAACTCGGGTGAGAGCCTGCTGCTGGATATCAGCGCGATCCGGCATATCGCCGCGGATTTGCGCCGTGGCGCCGGCTTCCGGCTGATGGGGTTGGCCCGCGGCGGCGTATTGCGCACCCCTTTATTAAGCGCGGACATGTGTTTCGAGCGTGACGACAGGATGCTGTGCCGTTGCGATTACCCGCCGGAGATGGAGATTCTGCAGCGCCGCGATACCTTCCGTGCCGAGCTGCGGCTGGGCATGGAGGTGGGCGTGGTGCTGCGTGACCGGGAAAGCGGCCTGTCCGCCCAGGGCGATCTGCGCGATCTGTCCTTGCAGGGCTGTCTGGTGGAGCTGTCGGCCAGCGCCATGACCGCGCTGATGTCCAACGGGGCGGTGTTCGAGCTGGAGCTGTTTTTCCCCAACGGCACCCGGTTCTTGGTGCGTGGCAGCCCGCGCCACCAGAAGGCGGACGCGCAGCGGGGCCTGGTCAAAGTGGGGTTTGTGTTCGCCGAGCGCAGCGCCGAGGACGACCGGCGCTTGTGGTTCATGGTCCGCGAGATCGAGCGTGAGGCGGCGCGCATGGCGGGCAACACGCGCACGCCGCTGGCGCCGTCGCAATTGTTCCAGGGCAACAAAAACGAAGAGCACGGCAGCGTGAGCCGCCGCCAGACGCACGATTACGCCACCGCCATGACCCGTCGGCTGGCGCCCACCGCCGCCTATCTGGACAACCAGATTCTGGCGTTGCGCCAGGGCGGCATGGTCGACGCGGTGCAGTTGTCGCGGCATGCGGACCGCCTGCTGGCACTGCAGGACGAGGACCGTGAGGCGCTGTTGTTCGCGGTGCAGTGCCTGGATAAGGAAACGCTGCTGGTGCGGCATTCCCTGGGCGTGTCGGTCCATCTGCTGGACTTCGCCAGAAGTGAAAAAATGCCCCATGAGCTGTGCAAGGCGCTGGCCGCCGCCGGCCTGGTGCACGACCTGGGCAAGGCGCTGTTGCCCCGGGATCTTCTTGAGATGCAGTTTCTCAACGCCAGCCAATACCGCTGGCTGCAGGGGCATGTGGCGCTGATTACCCAACGCTTGGAAAGCTGCCGCTGGCTGGCCTCCTCGGTGGTGGAGGCGGTGGTGCGCGACGTCAATGAGCGGCTCGACGGCCACGGCTACCCGCATGGGCGCGGTGCCGACGAGTTGCCGGAACTGGCGCGGCTCGCCTCGGTGGTGGACGTGTCCGACGTGATGGCGCGGGTGCGTCCGGGCCGGCGCCCCTGGTCCGCGGAAGCGATTTACGGCCACCTGCACGACTCGCCCCACCAGTTCGACCGCCGCTGGGTGGACCGTCACCGCGCCCACTTCGGGCGCTGGCCGGTGGGCAGCCTGGTGCGTTATCAGGGCGGGTTGCTGGCCTGGGTGCGGCGGCTGGACGACCAGGGCATGCCGGTGCAGGTGCAGATCTCCCGGGGCAGTGCCTTTCCCGGCGCCGACCCCGAGCAGTTATTGGAAGGCGGCGCGCTGGAGCGGCTCGGCGAGCCGGTGGCCTCGTTGCCCGCGCCCGGCTAGTGGCGGCGCGCTAAAGTCGAGGCGGTTACCGCCGATAGCATGAAATAGCGGTAAATGGTCGCCCTTATCCACCGCTGCGGCGGCGCCCGGGCGGCGCACAATACGTAGGTACTTTGCAAGGAAAGACCATGGCTTCAATTTCTTCTTTGGGTATCGGTTCCGGGCTCGACCTCAACGGCCTGCTCGACCAGATGGAGTCGGCGGAACGTCAGCAACTGGCGCCGATCACCCAGCAACAGAAAAGCTACCAGGCGAAGATTTCCGCCTACGGCACGCTGGAGGGCAAGCTCGACGACTTCCGCGAGGCGGCGGCCAAGCTCGCCGACAGCCAGCAGTTCGACGCGGTCAAGAGCAACGTGTCCGGCGACGCCCTGACCGCCGTGGTCGGCGAGGACGCGCTGCCCGGCACCCACGACATCGTGGTCAACAACAAGGCCCGTGCCTACAGCATCGCCACCCAGGGCGTGACCGACAAAACCGAGAAGCTGGGCGCCGGCGCGATCAGTTTCACGCTCGGTAACGGCGACAACTTCAGTATTGATGTGGGCGAGGACCAGAGCTCCCTGGAAGGCATCCGCGACGCCATCAACGAGGCGGGCAAGGGCGTCCAGGCCTCACTGGTCAATGACGGCAGCGGTCAGCCGCACCGGCTGGTGCTGTCCGCCACCGAGACCGGCACCGACGCGGCGATCGCCAGCGTCGACTTCGGTACCGGCGGTCTCGGCGACACCCTCGCCGTGGATGCCGGCACCGAGGTCACCGCCATCAATGCGTCCCTGAGCGTCAACGGCATCGATATCGAGAGCCAGAGCAACCGCGTGGAAGGCGCGGTTCAGGGGGTCACGCTCAACCTCGAGGAAGAGGGCAACGCCACCATCTCGGTGACCCGCGACACCGCCGGCATCAAGAAAGCGGTGACCAGCTTCGTGGAAAGCTACAACAGCCTCCAGAAGACCATGGACAGCCTCACCAGCTACGACCAGGAAACCGGTACCAGCGGCGAGCTGCTCGGCGACACCACCCTGCGCGGCATTGAATCCCGTATCCGCGGCGTCATGGGCGGCGTGGTGTCCGGCGGTGAATTCAGCGCTCTCGCCGATATCGGCGTGGACCTCACCATCGACGGCACCCTGGAAGTGGACGACGAAAAACTGGACGCCGCGGTGGCGGACAATCTCGGCGCGCTGACGGATTTCTTCTCCGGCACCGGAGAATCGGAGGGCCTGGCCGCGCAGCTTGATGCCACCCTCGGCAAGATGCTCGGTGAAAGCGGCACCCTGGGGAACGCCACCAGCGGTCTGGAAGACCGCATCGAGGGCCTCGGCGAACGCTACTTGCGCACCGAGGAGCGCATCGACAGCACCATCGCCCGCTACCGCGAGCAGTTCAGCAAGCTGGACTCGATGATCGCGGAAATGAACTCCACCAGCAGCTACCTGACTCAGCAGTTCGATTCGCTGAACGCCCAGTTGAGCCAGTAAGCCAGGAAAGGTAACCAGCAGAGGGTACGACTCATGACAATGACGCGTGGCGCCGCCGGGTACGCCCGGGGCGCGGGGGCCTACGCCCGGGTAGGGGTGGAAAGCGGGGTAATGTCGGCCAGCCCCCATCAATTGATCAGCATGCTGTTCGACGGCGCCGGCACCGCCATCCGTGCGGCCGCGCTGCACATGCGCGAAGGGCAGGTGGCGGAGAAGGGCAAGGCCATTTCGAAAGCGCTGGACATCGTCAACAACGGCTTGCTGGCGGCCCTGGACCGGGAAAAGGGCGGCGAGCTCGCCGACCGCATGGCATCGCTGTACGACTACATCGCCCGTTTGCTGCTTAACGCCAATCTGCGTAACGACCCGGCCAGCCTGGACGAGGCCGGCCGCTTGCTGGCGGACCTGGGTGAAGCCTGGAACCAGATCAAACCCGCCGCGCATCAGGGGGCTGAATGACCGAAATCGAATCCCCGCGCCGGGCATTGTCGGCGGAACAGGTACTGCTCGCCTATGAGGCCCTGCTGGCGCGCTCCGGGCGTATGCTGGACTGCGTGCGCCGCCAGGACTGGGACGCCCTGATGGACGAAGAGGCGCACTATCTGGTGGACGTGGAACAGCTCTCCAGCCGCGAGCAGGACACCGCGCTCGACCCCTCGCAGCGGGCCCGCAAAGCGGAACTGCTGGAGCGGATACTCGAGCGCGACCTGGAAATACGCCGCTGCCTGGTGGCGCGCCGGGACGAACTGGCCGGGCTGATCGGCACGTCCAGGCGTAAGCGGGATTTGCGCCGTTCCTACGGGCCCCAGGAAGCCACCTCCATGGATTCCGCGTTCCACCTGGACGAAGACACGCCGTGAGCGGCATCACGCCGATTCTGGATACCCTGCTGCATCAAGTGCTGGGCAAACGGGTCGACGTGCCCGTGGCCCGGCAGACCCCCGAGCCGGTGCGTCCGCTCAGCCCCGCTGAAGCGCCGCCGGCGGTGCGCAGCGACTCGCGCCTTGACCCGCGCACCGCGCCCTTGCCGGATCTGCCGGCCACGCACCAGCGCGCCCGCGCCCCGCAAACCCTGGCGCCGCCGGCGGACCCGGCAACCGGGTCCACGCAAACCCACTTCAGCGCCGCCGCCCGCACCATCGCCGATATCCTCGCCCGCTACCCGGCGCCGCCGTCGGCGGTACGGCCGGCGGCGCCCCTGATGACCGCCGCCGACGCCGAGGCCCCGACCCTGGCCAACCGACTGCAGGCCAGCGTCGGCCAGAGCGGGCTGTTCTATGAATCCCATCTGCAAAGCTGGTACCGGGGCGAGATGAGTGGCGCGCGGCTGGCGCAGGAACCGCAGATGCGTTTGTCCCGGCCGCCTGAACCCCCGGCTGCCGCCGCCCGTGCCGAGGGCGGCAAGGCCCCGGCCCCGGCCGCCGCGGAGGCGCCGCCCCCGGCCCGCGCAACCGCGACGCCGGTCGCCGAGCGGCCGGCCACGGCGCCGGTGACCGCCGAAGGCCGCCCGGTCACCGACGGTGAAGAGGCCCCCAGGCCCGCGCCGCGCCCCCTGTCCGACGACGCCAACCAGGCCCTGCAGGGCATTCTTCGCCACCAGCTGGAGACCCTGGCGACGCCGGTGCTGCGCTGGGAAGGGGACGTCTGGTCCGGCATTTTCATGGCTCTGGTGATCCAGGTGCCCGCCGAAGCGCCCCGTCAGGGCCGTTCCGACGGCGACCAGAACGAGGACGGTGAGGACCCGGGGGAAGAAGGCACCTGGCGCTCCGAACTGACCGTGGAGTTGGCGTCGCTGGGCCCGGTGCGTGTGCGCCTGGACCTGCGCGGCGACGATCTGAGCATTGATCTGGATGCCGGCACGGAACAGGTGGCCGAGCAACTGCGCGCCGACAGCCCGCGTCTGAAGTCCAGCCTCGAGGGTTGCGGCTTCGAACAGGTCCGACTGCGAGTGGCCAGCGATGAAAGACTCTGAATCCAACAGCCGCCGCCAGGCCGTGGCACTGGCCTATCAGGAGGGCGACGCCCCGCGGATATTGGCGCGCGGCTATGGCGATCTGGCCGAACGGATCATCGCCGAGGCCCGCCGCCAGGACGTGTTCGTGCATGACGCGCCGGAGCTGGTGGGGTTACTGATGCAACTGGATCTGGACCAGCGGATACCGGTGCGGCTGTATCAGGTGATCGCCGAGCTGCTGGTCTGGCTGCAAGCGATGAATACCGAGGACGAGAGTGTAAGCGGCTAATACTAAAGCATTAGAATTATACGCAAGTATTTGTAGTGTATGGATTTTGTGAACCGGTTCCTTGTCTCTTGGGGCTTTGCAAATTTTTGTCCTTGTTGCGGCCCCGCGGAGCCTTTAATTTTAGCCGAATGAAACACAGTTCTAAATTTTGTTAACCGGGGTGTTAATTATAACTGTTTGATTTTAATGAAAATAATTTTCCTTTCCGGCGCCGCATTCCAATTCAAAGGGCTTGTGACGGCCCTTTTTCCCGCTATTGAAACGCTCGTTTCAGACTGCCTGCACATTTGTGAATAGCATCACAAAATTTTCCCTTGGTGTGAGTTTGTTCACATAAAAGTGTGAGCATGTCGTGATTCTTGTGGTACGTTGCCACTACAAAACGCACATACTTAATGACTTATAAATGTAATTCACCTAAGTATAAAGTATGAGCTTTGGGGATCTGAGTGATCCGGCGAGGGTGAGCGCCGGGGGAGACCTCGGTCATGGGGTACCGAAGGAGTGAAAGAACAATGAAGATCGATAGCGTCTTAGATGAAATCCAGGATATCAATCTGACCTACCTGCTGCTGGCGCAGCGTCTTCTCAAGGAAGATTACGCCACCGCCATGTTCCGGTTGAAGATCGACCAGGCGATGGCGGAAGTGTTGATCTCGCTGTCCGCCAAGCAGCTCAGCCAGATGGCGCGCACCAACCAGTTGCTGTTCCGTCTGCATTTCGACGACGCGGACCAGGTCACCAAGCTGACCAATAACAAGCGGGAGCAGGGGCTGGGGCAAACCCACGCGGCGTTGTTGATGGCGTCCTGCGCGAACTGATCGGGGGAGGGATCCAATGTCCGAGAAGAGTCTGGTCGGCGAAATGCACCAAGTGCAATTGGCGATCGAATTGATTGAGCTGGGGGCCCGGCTGCAGGTGCTGGAATCGGAAACCGAACTCAGCCGTGGCCGGCTGATCCGGCTTTACAAGGAAGTGCGCGGCATGTCGCCGCCGAAGGGGATGCTGCCGTTTTCCACCGACTGGTTCATCACCTGGCTGCCGAACATTCATTCTTCCCTGTTCTACAGCTTCTACCGGCAGCTGACCGGCGAGCACGGCTGCAGCCGCATGGAAGGCTTCGTGAAGTCCTACCGCCTTTACCTGGAGCAGATTGCTCTGGACGGCGCCGAACCGGTGCTCGGGCTGACACGGGCCTGGACCCTGGTGCGTTTCTTTGAAAGCGAGATGTTCGAGCTGTCGGAGTGCACCAGCTGCCACGGCCATTTCGTCAACCACGCGCACACGCCCAGCCAGCGCTTTGTGTGCGGTATCTGCCAGCCGCCGTCCCGGGCCGGCAAGACCCGCAAACGCCAAAGCGCCGAGAGTGAAGAGGGCCGGCGGAGCGGCGGTCGCCGACAGGCGGTGGGCGCTTAGGGCGCTTTTCAGAGGCTCCTTGGTAATTTTTCCCTCAAGCCCGACCTGCTCCTGCCGATACAGATGGTAATGCTATCCACGCTGTTCTGAAGGATACCGGTTGTGCTGATACCTCTTGGCTTCATTATCGTCACCCTCTCCGTGTTCGGCGGCTTTTCCATGGCCGGCGGACACCTGGGCCCGCTCTACCAGCCCACCGAAATCCTGATGATTGTCGGGGCCGCGGTGGGGTCGTTCGTGGCCGCCAATAACGGCAAGGCGATTAAAGCCACGCTGCGTACCGCCAGCACCCTGAAACGCACCAAGAAGTACGATAAAGAAATCTACATGCAGCTCATGTCGCTGCAGTACAACCTGCTCTCCAAGATGCGCCGCGAGGGCGTGCTGGGTGTGGAAAAAGATATTGAAAACCCCGCCGAAAGCGCGCTGTTCAGCGAATACCCGAGAATCGCCAATGACCCGATGATCATGGGCTTCATCACCGATTATCTGCGGCTGATGATCAGCGGCAGCGTCGATCCCATGGAACTCGATGAACTGATGAGCCATGAAATCGAGGCGTTCGAACACGAAGCGCATATTCCCGCCGACGCCCTCGCCAAGGTGGGCGACGGCCTGCCCGCGTTCGGCATCGTGGCGGCGGTGCTCGGGGTGGTGAAAGCCCTGGCGTCCGCCGACGCCGGCGCCGAGGAAATGGGGCTGATGATCGCCCACGCCCTGGTGGGCACTTTCCTCGGCATCCTGCTCGCCTACGGCTTCGTCAACCCGGTGGCCAGCCGCATCGACCGGCAGGTGGCCGAGGCGGTGAAGATGCTGCAGTGCATCCGCGTCACGCTGCTTGCCAACCTCAACGGTTATGCGCCGCAGCTGGCGGTGGAATTCGGGCGTAAAGCCCTGCACACCGCCGAGCGGCCCAGCTTCACCGAACTGGAAGAGCACGTGCGTGCCGCGCGGCCCGCGGGTGCCAAGCAGACATGAGCGAGCAGCACCGGCCCATCGTCATCCGGCGACGCCGCCGTGCCCATGTGGCGCACCACGGCGGCGCCTGGAAAATCGCGCTGGCGGATTTCATGACCGCCCTGATGGCGTTGTTTCTGGTGCTCTGGATTATCTCCACCGCGTCGCCGGCCGAGCTGCAGGGCCTGGCCGAATATTTCCGCACGCCGCTGAAAGTGGCGCTGGCGGACGGCGACCGTAATTCATCGAGCACCAGCGCGATCCCCGGCGGCGGCGCCGATCCGGCCCATTCCGACGGTGAGCAGGCGCGTATTGATCTGCGCCGCCAGACGTTGCCGGCGGAGGAGCGTCAGCGCTTCATCAATCTGCGCCGCCGGATTGAACAGGCGATCCAGGCCGACCCGCAGCTGCGTGAATTGCGCGATCAGATGCGCTTCCAGATGACTCCGGAAGGCCTGCGCATCCAGCTGGTGGATACCGACCAGCGGCCCATGTTCCGGCTCGGCAGCGACCGTGTCGCGCCCTATATGCGTCATTTGCTGCGCACCATGGCGCCGTTGCTCAACGACATGCCCAACCCGCTCAGTATCAGCGGACATACCGACAGTCTTCGCTATTCCAGCGGCGACAGCGGGTACAGCAATTGGGAGCTGTCCAGCGACCGCGCCAACGCCTCGCGCCGCGAGCTGGTGGCCGGCGGCCTGGACAGCGAAAAGCTACTGCGGGTCACGGGCATGGGCGACCGTGTGCCGGTGCCCGACAGCAACCCCGGTGACCCGGTCAACCGCCGCATCACCCTGGTGGTGCTGACCCGTCAGGCGGTGGAACGGCTGCGCGCCGCCAGCCGCCCCGGCGATCTGAGCGACGCCCCTCAACCCGTGCGGGAGTGAACATGGATATCACCGAATTCTACGACACGTTTTTCGAAGAGGCGGACGAGCTCCTGGCGGAGATGGAATCCCATCTTCTGGAGCTGGATGTGGACAACCCGGACGTGGAGCGGCTCAACGCCATCTTCCGGGCCGCGCATTCGATCAAGGGCGGGGCCGGTACCTTCGGGTTCGAGGCGCTGCAGCGCACCACGCATCTGCTGGAAAACCTGCTCGACTACACACGACGCGGCGAGCTGGCGCTGCGAAGGGATATCGTCGACACCTTTCTGGAAGCCAAAGACATGCTAAACGATCAACTGGACGCGTATCGTCAGGGTGGTGAACCGGACCCGGAAGCCCTGGAACGTATCTGCGAGACCCTGCGCCGTCTCGCTCTGGAAGAGCTGGGCGAAGACGCCGGCGCCGAGGTGGCGGGCGCCGCGCCGTCCGCGCCGGCCAGCCCCGAGCCGGCCGCCGACCCGGCGCCCGCCGAGGCGGCGCCTTCCGCCGGCGAAGGCACGCCGGACGGCGGTGCCCGCTTCCAGGTGACCCTGATCGGTGTCGCCGACAAGGACCGGGATCTGTTGATCGAGGAACTGGCGCAACTGGGCGATATCGAGGACCAGCAGGCCGACGGCGAACGTCACCGGGTGGTGCTCACGTCGTCACTCAGCGGCGACGATATCGAAGCGGTGATGTGCTTTATCGCCGAGCCGGAGCAATTGGAAGTGCGCGCTCTGGACGCCGCCGCGCCGGCCGCCACCACCGAAAGCAAACCGGAAGTGAAAGCGGAAGCCGAAGCGGTACCGGCGCCCGCCGCGACCAAGCCGGCGGCCCCGGCGAAAGCCGAAGCCGCCGCCAAAAGTAGCGACGCAGCCAAGAAAGGCGGCGAATCCACCTCCATCCGGGTGCCGGTGTCCAAGGTCGATCAGATCATCAACCTGGTCGGTGAGCTCATTATCACCCAGTCCATGCTCAACCAGGTGGCCGAGGACTCCGAGACCGTCAACGACGGCGCCCTGGTCACCGGGCTCAACCTGCTGCAGCGCACCGCCCGGGATCTCCAGGAAGCGGTGATGTCCGTGCGCATGGTGCCGATGGACTATGTGTTCAGCCGCTTCCCGCGTCTGGTCCGCGACCTGGCCGGCAAGCTCGGCAAGGACGTGGAACTGATCACCGAGGGCAAATCCACGGAGCTGGACAAGGGCCTCACCGAACGGATCATCGACCCGCTCACCCACCTGGTGCGTAACAGCCTCGACCACGGTATCGAAACCCCGGACCGTCGCGAGGCGGCCGGCAAGCCGCGCACCGGCCGTCTGACCCTGTCCGCTCAGCACCAGGGCGGCAATATCCTGATCGAAGTGATCGACGACGGCGGCGGTCTTAACCGCGACAAGATTCTTGAGAAGGCGCGCTCCAGCGGCCTCTCCGTGTCCGATTCAATGAGCGACGACGAAGTCTGGCAGCTGATTTTCGCGCCGGGCTTTTCCACCGCCGACGCGGTCAGCGACGTGTCCGGGCGCGGCGTCGGCATGGACGTGGTCAAGCGCAACATCCAGGCCATGGGCGGGCATGTGGAAATTCTCTCCACGCCCGGCCAGGGCACCACCACCCGCATCGTGCTGCCGCTCACCCTGGCGATCCTCGACGGCATGTCCATCAAGGTGGGCGAGGAGATGTTCATCCTGCCGGTGAGCGCGGTGATCGAATCCCTGCAGCCGCGCGCCGACGATCTCTATTCCATGGCCGGCGGCGACGTGCTGCTGAAGGTGCGCGAGGACTACCTGCCGGTGGTGGCGGTCCATCACGCCCTGGACGTGGCCGACGCCATCACCGATCCGACCCGCGCCATCGCGGTGATCGTGCAGGGCGAGGGCCGCCGCTACGCCCTGCTGGTGGATCAGTTGGTGGGCCAGCAGCAGGTGGTGGTCAAGAACCTGGAAACCAACTACCGCAAAGTGCCGGGCGTGTCCGCCGCCACCATTCTGGGCGACGGCAGCGTGGCACTGATCCTGGACGTGGCGGACATGCACCGCCTCGGCCAGAGCAAAAAAGAAAACCCTGTCTTTGGCGCCCCGACCCGGGCCCGCCCTGTTGAGGAGGTAGAACCGTCATGAGTCAAGCCACTGCTTTGCAAACCGCCGCCGCCGTGGAAGCGGGCAGCCAGGAATTCCTGGTGTTCTCCCTGGGCGACGAGGAATACGCCATCGATATCCTCAAGGTCCAGGAAATCCGTGGCTACGAAAACGTCACGCGCATCGCCAACGCCCCCGACTTCATCAAGGGCGTGGCCAACCTGCGCGGCGTGATCGTGCCGATCGTCGACCTGCGCATCAAATTCCGTCTCGAGCGTGCCGACTACGACGACCAGACCGTGGTGATCGTGGTCAACATCGCCGACCGGGTGGTGGGCATCGTGGTCGACCGGGTTTCCGACGTGATGACGCTCACCGCCGAGCAGCGCAAGCCGGCGCCGGAATTCGGACTCAGCCTGCCGCTGGATTACATCAGCGGGCTGGGCAATCTGGATGAACGCATGCTGGTACTGGTGGATATCGAAAAAATGCTCACCAGCGAAGAAATGGCGCTGGTGGAAGAAGCCGGCGAATAACAAGCACAGGGTCGAAGGCCAACGTCGGGTCCGGGCAATCGGGGAGAGTGGGAATGCGTAACAATCAGCCGGTGACAAACCGTGAGTATGCGCTCAAGGGCGATGACTTTCTGATTTCGAGGACCAACCGCAGGGGGCGTATCACCTACGCCAACCCGGCGTTCATCGAAGTCAGCGGCTTCACCCGCGAAGAGCTGATCGGCGCCCCGCACAACATCGTGCGCCACCCGGACATGCCGGAGCAGGCGTTCGAAAACCTGTGGAGTACCCTCAAAGACGGCGGTACCTGGATCGGCCTGGTCAAGAACCGGCGTAAGGACGGCGGCTATTACTGGGTACGCGCCCACGTCACCCCGATTATTGAAGACGGTGAAATCGCCGGCTTCGTATCCGTGCGCCTCAAGGCGGACAAAGGCTCTATCGACGCCGCGGAACAGGCCTACACCGCACTGCGGGAAGGGCGCGGCGGCCACCTTTACCTGCACCGTGGCGAGATTCGCCGTCGTGGGGTAGTGGCGGCGCTGCGACGCTGGAACCCGCGTTCGGTGAGCAGCCGTATGACGCTGCTCTACCTGGCCAGCGCCGCGCCGCTGCTGGGCGCCGGAGTGATCGGCTTCCTCGGCCGTGGTGAGGCGGCGCCGTTGTCCACCGCCTTGATGGCCTTGGCGGCGGTGGGCCTGCCGCTGGTGGCGCTGCTGTTCTGGGCCACCGCCCGTTCGGTGCTGGGCCCGGTGCGCGAGGCCGGCATGTTCACGCTGCAGATCGCCGCCGGCAATCTGGCGGCCAAACCGCCGCGCCGCCTCAGTGGTGAAATGGGGCTGCTGGTGATGGGCCTGAAACTGATGCGCCGCAGCCTGGGCAGCATCGTCGGCGACGTGAACCGGGGCATCGAAGTGGTCACCCCGGCGGCCCGCGATATCGCCCAGGGCAACGAAGATCTGTCCTCGCGCTCGGAGCAGCAGGCCGCCTCGCTGCAACAGACCGCCTCCAGCATGGAAGAGATCACCGCCACCGTGGGCCAGAACGCGGAGAACGCCCGCCAGGCCAGCCGGCTCAGCGGCGAGGCGTCGCGGGCGGTGTCCGAGAGCGGCGAAGTGATGGGGCAGGTGGTGGACACCATGGGCCGCATCACCGCCAGTTCGGAAAAGATGGCGGTGATCATCGGCACCATCGACAGCATCGCCTTCCAGACCAACATTCTGGCCCTCAACGCCTCCGTGGAAGCGGCCCGCGCCGGCGAGCACGGCCGCGGCTTCGCGGTGGTGGCCCAGGAAGTGCGTAACCTGGCCGGCCGCTCCGCGGACGCCGCCAAGGAGATCCGCGACCTGATCGCCGGTTCCGGCCGTGAAATCGAAAACGGCGCGGAACTGGTGCGGCGCGCGGAAGCGGCGATCGAATCCGTGGTCACCTCGGTGACCCGGGTCAACGACATCATGGGCGACATCAGCGCCGCGTCCGAAGAACAGAGCACCGGCATCAACCAGATCAATCAGGCGGTGGCGCAGATGGATGGCGTCACCCGCCAGAACGCGGAACGGGTGCAGGCCTCCGCCCGCGCGGCCGCCTCCCTGGAAGCCCAGGTCGACAGCCTGACCCATTCGATCGCGGTATTCCGTCTGCGCGACGGTGCCGAGCAGGCGCCGGCCAAGGGCGCCGACGTTCGTCGCCTGCCCGCGTCGCCGCCCCGGCCGCGCTCCGCGTCCACCACCCAGACCCTAGCCGGATGACCCCTTTGAGCAGTCGAGTGCCTATCAGCCCCACCGCCGCCACCGGCGACGCCGGGCGTTTTTCGCCGGACCGCGACCTGATGCTCAGCGACGCGGATTTTGCGCGTATCCGTGAGTTGATCTACCGCCGCGCCGGTATCGTTCTGGCGGAACACAAAAAGGATATGGTCTACAGCCGTATCGGCCGGCGCGTGCGCAAGCACGGCCTGGTCCGCTTCCAGGATTATCTGGCGAAACTGGAGCAGGACAGCGGCGGCCCGGAGTGGGAAGCGTTCACCAACGCCCTGACCACCAACCTCACCGCCTTCTTCCGCGAGAGCCATCACTTCCCGCTGCTCGCCGATCTGGTGCGCGAGCGGCGCGGGCCGGTGCGCGTGTGGAGCGCCGGCGCCTCCACCGGCGAGGAGCCGTACTCCATCGCCATGGCGCTCACCGAAGTGCTGGGTGACAAGGCCGATTTCCAGGTTCTCGCCACCGATATCGACACCGAGGCCCTGGACCGGGCCCGGCGCGGCATCTATCCCATGGACCAGGTCGGCAAGCTCGACGAGCGGCGGCGCAAGCGTTTCTTCCAGAAGGGCAGCGGCGCGCGCTCCGGGTTTGCCCGGGTGCGCCCGGAAGTGGCGGCGCGGGTGCGTTTCCAGACGCTCAACCTGGTGGCGCCGAAATGGCCCGTGGAGGATCGCTTCGATGCGATCTTCTGCCGCAACGTGATGATCTATTTCGACAAGGGCACCCAGGCCCGCATCCTCGACCGCTTCGCGCCTTTGCTCAAGCACGACGGCCTGCTGTTCGCCGGCCACTCGGAAAGTTTTTCCTACATCAGCGACCGCTTCCGCCTGCGCGGCCAGACCGTCTACACCCTCGCCGACCGGTAACACTCAAAAATCCTAAAGAAGCGCCGCTACCCGCCGATAGCGAGAATAACAAAGGCAAGTCATGCCGGTTACGGCGTTGCCTCATGGAGAGGGGAGACCGATCTTGGCCGGGAAAAAAATAAGGGTGCTGTGCGTCGACGACTCGGCCCTGATCCGCGATCTGATGAGCGAAATCATCAACAGCCACGACGATATGGAAGTGGTGGCGGTGGCGCCGGATCCCCTGGTGGCCCGTGATCTGATCAAACGCCACGACCCGGATGTGCTCACCCTGGACGTGGAAATGCCGCGCATGGACGGCCTCGATTTTCTCGAGCGGTTGATGCGGCTGCGGCCGATGCCGGTGCTGATGGTGTCGTCGCTCACCCAGGCCGGATCCGAGGTGACCCTGCGGGCGCTGGAACTGGGCGCGGTGGATTTTCTGCAGAAGCCGGCGCTGGGTATTCGCAGCGGCATGATCGAGTACAGCGAGCTGATCGCGGAAAAAATCCGCGCCGCCGCCCGCTCGCGGCCCCGGCGTATCCAGGCCGGCGAACGGAGCGCGCCCAAGCCGCTTAAGTCGGTGATGGTGTCCAGCGAAAAGCTGGTGATTCTGGGCGCTTCCACCGGCGGCCCGGAGGCGATACGGCAAGTGCTGGAGCCGTTGCCGGCCAACTGCCCGGCGATTCTGATCGCCCAGCATATGCCCGGCGGCTTTACACATTCGTTCGCGTTGCGGCTGGACAAGCTGTGCCGCATCACCGTCAAGGAGGCGGAAGACGGTGAACGGGTGCTGCCCGGGCACGCTTACATCGCCCCGGGGGATTGGCACCTGAAACTGGTGCGCAGCGGCGCCAACTATGTGGTGCGCCTGGACGAAGGCCCGCCGGTGAACCGTCACCGGCCGTCGGTGGATGTGCTGTTCCACTCGGCGGCGACGCAGGCCGGCCGCAACGCCATCGGCGTGCTGCTCACCGGCATGGGCAAGGACGGCGCGGCGGGCCTGCTGGCCATGCGCCGCGCCGGGGCCACCACCCTGGCCCAGGACGAAGACACGTCGCTGGTGTTCGGCATGCCCCGCGAGGCGATCGCCATCGGTGCGGCCACGGAGACACTGGCACTGGAGGAGATGGCGCCGCGCATGTTGGCGCTGGCGGCGGCTTCCGGCCGTGCGCAACGGGTTTGAATAACAAAATGAATTTTCTGAGCAAGCTCCTGAGAGAGGAACGGCGGCTATGATGAAAGTACTACGCAACCTCAATATCAACACCATGGTGGCCGGCGCGCTGGTGTGCTGCGCGCTGCTGGTCAGTGTGCTGGCGGTGTTGCGTTTCACCACCAACGAAATGGTGGACGATTCGATCTCCACCCTGAACCAGATCAACGTTCAGCAGCTCAACGAAGTGAGCCGCGCGGCGGTGCTGCTCAACCGGGCTCGCATCCAGATGGACCTGGCCGCCGATTATCTCGATCAGGGCATGCGCCTGGTGGCGGAAAACCAGATCGACGGCGTGGAAGGCTTATTGGAGCGCGCTCAGAACCGCTTCGATAATTTCGACGAAACACCGAAAACCGAGATGGGCCAGGCCCGCGCCAGCGAGCTGGCCACCGGCTTCAACACGGTGATGGGCCTGGTGCGCGACCAGTACGCCGCGCTCAAGGCCGGTGAACTGAGCGAGTACAAAAACCTGCGCCAGGAATTGCTTACCCCCGGTGACAGTCTCGACGGCAGCCTCACGGATTTCACCCGCTACGCCAATGAGCGCGGCGATGACATCATGGCCAACTACCAGGAAAAGACCGCCCTGTTCGGCCTGATCGGCATGGCCGCGCTGGCCGCCACCGCGGTGGTACTCCTGTTGATTTACTGGGTACTGCGCAAAGCCGTGGTGGCGCCGCTGCATGACGCGGTGGAGAACCTGCAGCGCATCGCCCGCGCCGATCTGTCTCAGCGCATTCATGTGCCCGGCCGCAACGAGATCGGCAAGCTGTTCGCCGCCATGCGGGACATGCAGGAGAGCCTGTCGGGCATCGTCTCCAATGTGCGCAGCAGCAGTAACTCCATTTTTGTCGGCAGCTCCGAGATCGCCCGTGGCAACACCGACCTGTCCTCGCGCACCGAGCAGCAGGCCGCCTCGTTGGAAGAGACCGCCACCAGCATGGAGCAGCTCACCGCCACCGTGAAGCAGAACGCGGACAACGCCCGTCAGGCCAGCAGCCTGGCGAACGACGCTTCCGGCACCGCCACCCGTGGCGGCGATGTGATGCGTCAGGTGACCGCCAAGATGCAGGGCATCACAGAGAGCTCTAAACAGGTCGCCGACATCACCGGCATGATCGATTCCATCGCTTTCCAGACCAACATTCTGGCGCTTAACGCTTCGGTGGAAGCGGCCCGTGCCGGCGAGCAGGGCCGCGGCTTCGCGGTGGTCGCCGGGGAAGTGCGCAACCTGGCCGGCAACAGTGCCGACGCCGCCCGCCAGATCAAGCAGTTGATCGAAACCTCGGCGGTGGAAGTGCAGGAAGGCTCCACCCTGGTCGAGCAGGCCTCGGAGACCGTCAAGGAGGTGGTCGCCGCGGTGAAGCGCGTCACCGACATCATGGATGAAATTTCCGCCGCCTCCCAGGAGCAGAGCGGCGGCATCGAGCAGGTCAGCCAGGCGGTCAGCCAGATGGATGAAGTCACCCAGCAGAACGCGTCCCTGGTGGAAGAGGCCAGCTCCGCGGCCGCGTCCCTGGAAGAACAGGCCCGCCGCCTGGAAGAAGCGGTGTCGATCTTCCGGCTCGACAGCGAAGCCGGCGAGCCGACGATGGACGCCGCCGTGGTGCCGATGATCACCCACGAGCACGACGAAGCGGAGGAACACGACGACGGCCCGTCCGAGCCCAAGCCGCACGCCGTGCAGGAAACGCCCCGGCAACGTTCCGAGCAGGCGCCGCGCGAAAGCCGCCCGGCACCGCGCCGTGAACCGGTCACCACCGAGGACGACTGGGAAGAGTTTTAACGACCCCGAACCGCGCCGGGGACGCGCTCCCGCCACCCGGCGCCATGACGTAGTGAGAGGATCCGATGGATAAGGGCATGAGTATTCTGGTGGTGGACGACTTTCCCACCATGCGACGCATCGTTCGCAGTCTGCTCAAGGAGTTGGGCTTCACCAACGTGGAAGAGGCCGAGGACGGCCAGGAAGCATTGGGCAAGCTGAAGAGCGGCGATTTCGAATTCGTCGTGTCGGATTGGAACATGCCCAATCTCGACGGTCTGGAGATGCTCAAGCAGATCCGCGCCGACGAGGCCATGAAAGCGCTGCCGGTGCTGATGGTCACCGCCGAAGCGAAGAAAGAGAACATCGTGGCCGCTGCCCAGGCCGGCGCCAACGGCTATATCGTCAAGCCGTTCACCGCCGCCACCCTGGAAGAGAAACTCAACAAGATTTTCGAGAAGCTGGGCAAATAAGCGACGCGGGGTCCAGCTTCCCTGGTGAGGAGAACCGAATATGAGTGGTGAGGCTCGGCAAGTGGCGGCACACGAAGGCGCGCACGGCGACGACCTGGTAGTGCGCATCGGACAGCTCACCCGCATGCTGCGTGAAAGCATGCGGGAACTGGGGCTGGACAAGGAAGTGGAGAAAGCGGCGGAGGCGATTCCCGACGCCCGCGCCCGTCTCAACTATGTGGCGTCGATGACCGAGCAGGCCGCCGACCGCGCACTCAACGCGGTGGACCGCGCCCAGCCGCTGCAGAATGAGATCGAGAGCCGGGCGGAGAGCCTCGACCAACAGTGGCAAACCTGGTTCGAAAACCCCATGGAGCTGGACCAGGCCCGGCAACTGGTCACCGACACCCGCGGCTATCTGGCGGCGGTGCCGGAGATGGCCCGCGAAACCAGCAAGGAGCTGCTGGAAATCATGATGGCCCAGGATTTCCAGGACCTCACCGGGCAGGTCATCAAGAAGATGATGGCGGTGATCCTGGAAGTGGAGAACCAACTGCTTCAAGTGTTGCTGGAAAGCGTCCCCGACGGTGAAGAGCGCGACGCCATGAAGCGCCGCATGGAGAGCGCTGGCGGTGCCACCCGTCAGGAGGCGGGGTTGGTCAACGGCCCGCAGATCAACGCCGAGGGCGAGGATATTGTCAGCAACCAGGATCAGGTCGATAGCCTGCTCGATGAACTCGGCTTCTAGGCGGCTTGTGGGAGCGGGCCCAGCCCGCGAAAGGCCGGCAAAGCCGGCCGGCAGGATCCCAGAGAGCCTTCTATTGCCGTTCAACAAAGTCTCTGGTATCCCGCCGGGTGGCTAACGCCACCCTTTCGCTTGCAAGGCAAGCTCCCACAAGGTCAGCCAGGAGTCGCCGGAATAGCGGCGGGCAAACCCCTCTTATCCTTGGATTGGCTTGTTGGGCCATCGGCGACAATCCCGGGCATTGAAGTAATGATGCCCGGAATGCCGCCGCCATGGCCGAAGAGACCGAAGATCAGGAAAAGACCGAAGAGGCCACGCCCCGGCGCCTGGAAAAGGCCCGGGAAGACGGCCAGGTGGCCCGCTCCCGGGAGCTGACCACGGTAATGCTGCTGTTCGGCGGCGTCGGCGGCCTGTGGTCCATGGGCCCGACGCTGTTCGACCAGGTCGGCATGGTGATGGAGCAGTCGTTCCTGTTCGACCGCCGCCAGGGCTTCGACACCACGGTGATGCTCACCCACGCCGTGGACCTGGGCGCGCGCACCCTGTTCGCGCTGATTCCCCTGTTCCTGATGCTGGCGGTGATCGCGCTGGTGTCGCCCAACCTGCTGGGCGGCTTCCTGATTTCCGCCAAGTCCCTCAAGCCCCAGCCCTCCAAACTCAACCCCATCAAGGGTCTCAAGCGGCAGTTCTCCTCCCAGGCGCTGGCCGAGCTGGCCAAGGCGATCGCCAAGTCGATCCTGGTGGGGTCGGTGGCGGTGGCGTTTCTGAGCGCCAAGCGCGGCGAGTTCATGGCGCTAATGGACCAGCCCACCCAGCAGGCGCTGGCCAATGCCCTGCGCCTCGCCGCCATGGCCTGCGGGCTGATGGTGCTGTCGCTGGTGGTGGTGATTCTGATCGACGTGCCCTACCAGCTGTGGAGCCACGCCAAGAAGCTGCGCATGAGCAAGGAAGAGATCAAGCGCGAGCACAAGGAGACCGAAGGCGACCCGCAGCTGAAGGCCAAGATCCGCTCCCAGCAGCAGGCCATGGCCCGCAACCGGATGATGAGCCAGGTGCCGGACGCCGACGTGATCGTCACCAACCCGACCCACTACGCGGTGGCCCTGCGCTACGACGAAAGCAACATGAGCGCCCCCCGGGTGATCGCCAAGGGCGCCGACGAAGTGGCCGCGCGCATCCGCGAGCTGGGCGGCGAACACCGGGTGCCCCTGCTGGAAGCACCGCCGCTGGCGCGGGCGCTGTACCGCCATGTGGACATCGACCGGGAGATTCCCGGGCCGCTCTATACCGCCGTGGCGGAAGTGCTGGTGTGGGCGTTCCGCCTTAAACGGGCCCGGGAAGAGGGCGGCGACCAGCCGCTGACCCCGGCGGATCTGCCGATCCCGGCGGAACTGGAGGTGGCGCCGTGAAAGCGATGAGCCACTACCTGGGCGGGCGCGAGCTGCTCGGCGACGGCGGCGCCAAGGTGCTCGCCGGGCCGATCCTGATCCTGCTGATCATGTCCATGCTGATCCTGCCGCTGCCGCCGTTCGCGCTGGATATGTTCTTCACCTTCAACATCGCCCTGGCGCTGATGGTGCTGCTGGTCAGCATGTTCACCCTGAGCGCGCTGGAGTTCGCCGCCTTCCCGGCGGTGCTGCTGTTCACCACCCTGCTGCGGCTGGCCTTGAACGTGGCCTCCACCCGGGTGGTGCTGATGGAAGGCCACGAAGGCGGCGCTGCCGCCGGTAAGGTGATCGAGGCGTTCGGCCAGTTCCTGGTGGGCGGCAACTTCGCCGTCGGTCTGGTGGTGTTCCTGATTCTGGTGGTGATCAACTTCATGGTGATCACCAAAGGCGCCGGGCGCATCGCCGAGGTGGGCGCGCGCTTCATGCTCGACGCCATGCCCGGCAAGCAGATGGCCATCGACGCCGACCTCAACGCCGGACTGATCGGCGAGGAAGACGCCAAGAAACGCCGCGCCGAAGTGGCCCAGGAAGCGGATTTCTACGGCTCCATGGACGGCGCCAGCAAGTTCGTCCGGGGCGACGCCGTGGCCGGCCTGGTGATTATGGCGGTGAACATCATCGGCGGCCTGCTGATCGGCATGCTGCAGCACGATATGTCGTTCGCCGACGCCGGCCGCACCTACACGCTGCTGACCATCGGCGACGGCCTGGTGGCGCAGATTCCGGCGCTGGTGATCTCCACCGCCGCCGGCGTCACCGTGTCCCGGGTGACCACCGACCAGGACGTCGGCCAGCAGATGATCAGCCAACTGCTGATGAACCCGCGGGTGATGATCCTGGCCGCCGGGGTGATGGGCCTGCTGGGCCTGGTGCCCGGCATGCCCAACTTTGTGTTCCTGCTGTTCACCGCCGGTCTGGCCGGCGCCGCCTGGTACCTGAGCCGGGCCAAGGAAAACCGCCTCGCCGAAGAGCAGATCGACGCGGCGCCGCCGCCGGAGCCGGAAGCGCCGGAGGCGAGCTGGGACGACGTTCAACTGATCGACGTGCTGGGCCTGGAAGTGGGCCACCGCATGATTCCCCTGGTGGACTACCGCCAGCAGGGCGAGTTGCTCGGCCGCATCAAGAGCGTGCGCAAGAAATTTGCCCAGGAGGTGGGCTTCCTGCCGCCGGTGGTGCATATCCGCGACAACCTGGACCTGGGCGCCAACAGCTATGTGGTCACCCTCAAGGGCGCCGAAGTGGGGCGCGGCGAAGCCTTCCCCGGCAAGTGGCTGGCGATCAACCCGGGCCAGGTCACCGGCGAAGTGAAGGGCACCGCCACCCAGGACCCGGCCTTCGGACTGCCGGCGGTATGGATCGACGCGGACCAGCGCGAGCAGGCCCAGGTGTACGGCTACACCGTGGTCGACGCCAGCACCGTGGTGGCCACCCATCTCAACCATCTGCTGCACCACCATTCCGCGGAAATGCTCGGCCGCCAGGAAGTGCAGCAGCTGCTCGACAAGCTCGGTGAGGACAGCAAGGCGCTGGTGGAAGACGTGGTGCCCAAGGCGGTGTCGCTCACCGTGCTGCAACGCCTGCTGCAGAACCTGCTGGAAGAGGACGTCTCGATCCGCGATATGCGCACCATCCTCGACACCCTGGCGGAACACGCCGGCCAGAACGCCGACGCCCACGAACTCACCGCCCAGGTGCGCGTGGCGCTGGGCCGCGCCATTACCCATCAGTGGTTCCCGGGCCAGGACGAACTGCATGTAATCGGCCTGGACAGCAACCTCGAGCAGGTGCTCGGCCAGGCGCTGAACGGCGGCGGGGCACTGGAGCCCGGCCTCGCCGACACCCTGATGGAGCAGGCCGCCGCCGCCCTGGAACGCCAGGAGGCCGCCGGCGAGCCGCCGGTGCTGGTGGTGCAGCACGGCCTGCGGCCGCTGCTGGCGCACTTCCTGCGCCGCCGTCTGCGCCACCTGGTGGTGATGTCGCAGGCGGAGATTCCGGACGACCGCACCCTGCGCGTGACCAGCATGATCGGCGGCGCTTAAGCGACGGCCGCGTTAAACGGACCAATCAGAACCGCAAAAAACAGAGGATACCGTCATGGGCGTGCAACGCTTTGTCGGCAGCAACAACCGGGAAGCCATGGGCCGGGTGCGCGCGGCGCTGGGCGACGACGCCCTGATCCTGGCCAACCGCGCCACCGACCAGGGTGTGGAGATCCTCGCCCTGGCCGAGGACGACTCGTCCGGCTATGCGCCGTCGGAACAGGCGGTGCCGGACCGCGCCGGTGGGGCGGCCGCCGCGCCGGCCGGGCATGGCGCCACCGACCGCGTCCCCGCCGGCCCCGATCTCACCGAGCAGTTGCTGCGCGAAGTGCGCGACATGCGCGAACAGCTGGCCCGCCGTGCGCCGGCCGGCGAGGACGACGGGCCGCGTCAGGCCTTGCGCCGGCGTCTGCGCGGCGCCGGGTTCAGTGCGGTCTTCAGTGACACCCTGCTGGCCGGCCTGCCGCCGGAGGCGCAGCGCGACGAACAGGCCGACCACTGGCTGCAGCGCCAATTGCAGCGCCGTCTGTCCGTGGCGGCCCCCGGTGATCTGGAACAGCCCGGCGTGATCGCCCTGATCGGCCCCACCGGGGTGGGCAAAACCACCACCGCCGCCAAACTGGCGGCGCGGCTGGCCCGGCGCCACGGCCCCGAACGGGTGGCCCTGGTGAGCGCCGACAGCTACCGCATCGGTGCCCGCGATCAATTGCGCATCTACGCGGATCTGCTCGGTGTCGCCCTGTTCAACCTGGAAGAGGACGAACCGCTGGACCGGCTGGCCCGGTCATTGGCGGACCGCCCCTGGGTGGTGGTCGACACCATCGGCATGAGCCAGCGCGACGCCCGCTTGGGCGAGCAGTTGCGCCAGCTCAGCGGCGCCTTGCGGGTGCGGCCGGTGTTGCTGCTCAACGCCGCCAGCCAGGGTGAAACCCTGGAGGAAGTGGTGGCCGTGTACCGGGGCACCGCCCGCACCGCCGGGCTGGCCCTGGACGACGCCATCGTCAGCAAGCAGGACGAGGCCAGCCGCCTGGGCCCGGTGCTCGACGCCGCCATCCGCCATGACCTGCGGCTGCATTACGTTTGCCGGGGCCAGCGGGTGCCCGAGGACATGGTGGCCGCCGACGCCGCCGGCCTGGTGGACGACGCCCTGGCGCTCACCGGCGACAGCGACGACGACGGCCGCCCCGGCGCCCCGGGCTGGGCCCGTCAGGTGCTGGCCCAGGGGCGTGCCCTGGACGCCGCGGTATCACTGTTGCGCGAGGGCGCCCCGGATTTCGACGCCACGGAGGCGCTGTGGCAGGGCCGGCCGGCGGCGGACCGCGCCGCCGCCGACCAGGCACCGATGCATTTGCGGCATGGCGGCACGCGACCGGCGCCGGTGCTCGGTTTGGATGGCCACGGGCTGCCCATCGGCGTGCCGAGCGCGCCCGATACGCGCTTTTCCCTCGCCGCTCAGTTGTTGCCGGCGCCCCCGGACACCCCGCTCTGGCGCGCCTTGCAGCGCAGCGGCCAGCCGTGGCTGGCGGCGGCGCGGGGCAACAGCCGGGTCTGGCGTCTCGGCCAGCGCCTGCCGTTGAACGAGTGCTATCCGTTGGCGGCGCCCTGGGACAGCTTGATGGTGCGCCACCGCGGCCGCGCCGCCCAGCTGCGCCTGCGGCGCCTGGACGTGGCCGCTTCGCCCACCGGGCGCGGCGACGGCGCGCCGTTCACCGCCTTGCTGTGCGCCTGGTTCGGCGAAATACGCGACCTGGACAGCGGCCGTCTGCTCGGGCGCCGCTACTGGCTGGCGCCGGCGGGGCAGAGCCGCCGGCAGGACAGCGACCTGCTGGTGCACATGCTGCGCTGCGAAGAGTGGCCGGCGCTGCGCGAGCGCGCCGCTGCCGACCTGAATGCCGCCGGCGGCGGAGAAGATTGCTGGGCGCTGGCCGGCGCCCTGGCGGCGCTGGCGGTGCGGCTGGACCAGGACAACGGTGACTGGGCCCTGGACCTGCGCGCCCAGCTGCTGAGCCTGACCGGCTCCCGGCGGCGCAGTGCCGCCACCTTGCTGACCGCCCTGATCGAGCTGTTCAGCGCCCGCCGTGAACTGCAGCGCATCGGCGCGGTGGCCGGGGGCACCGGCGATGCCTGATCAGGCCGCCGGATTGCGGGCGCGGGCGCGCCCCGACCCCCCCGAGCCAGGGCCCACCCTGATGGTCGTCGGCCTGCCGCCCAACGCCGCCGCTGAAACCGTCACCGAGCGGCTCGCCGGCTGGGCCCGGCGCGGCCGGCGCTGGGTCGGCGACCCGTCCGCCTGGCGCATCGTGGCGCTGGACCCGGCCAGCCCGCACCTGCCGCTGCTGGCCAGCCAGCAGCGGCGCTGGGCGCTGTGGGTGGACAGCGACGCGGACGCCTTCCGCCGCGCCTACCGCACCCTCAAGATACTGCGCCGCCACCCCGGGCCCAGCCGCCTGCTGGCGCTGCACGCCCCCGGGCTGCCCCGGGCCGGGCTGCTCAGCAACCTGCAACACGGCGCCCGGCATTTTCTCGATATCGAGCTGGTGGTGCTGTCGCCATGAACAAGGTCGCCGGGGTGCTGCTGCTTTTGTTGTGGTCGCCGCTCCCGGCGGCCCCGGGCAGCTGGCAATCGCCGCTGGCGGAACTGCGTCTGGCGGTGGCCGGGCGTTTCTATCACAGCGAGCCGGCCACGCCGCCGCCGATCGCGGCGGGGGAAAACATCGTGCGGGTCGGCTGGCGCTACCGGCTGCCCGCCGGGCGCCGCGTTCAGGCGTGGCTGTGCCAGGGCGAGCAGTGCGTGCCCCTGGGCAGCGCCCGGCGCGGCCACTTTCTGGCGCCGCCGGCCTGGCGGGTGACGCGGCCGCTGCGGCTGCGTTTCCGCCTGCCCGCCGGCGAGCGCCGCGCGGTCACCGTGGGCGCGCCCCGGTTGACGGTGGAATACCGCTAGAAAAGAACCCAATAAAGGCCGTTATTTGCCGCTTCCAAATCGCGCCGACCGCTAATAATGGAAGTCTCAGAATGGCATCCGGGCCCGGTTCGGGGAAAACCATGTATACGGCACAGGGAAAAATCAACCACGACGCACTGCTGGAAGAGCATCTTCCGGCCGTCCGCCGGCAGGCGCTGGCGCTGCAGGTGAAGCTGCCTTCCGGCATCGACCTGGACGATTTGATCCAGGCCGGCACCGTGGGGTTGTTGGACGCGTTGCAGCGCTTTGACGCCAACGCCGGCGCCAGCTTCTCCACCTTCGCCAGCCAGCGTATTCGTGGCGCCATGATTGATGAACTGCGCACCCGCGACTGGTTGCCGCGCAGCGTGCGCCGCAACGCCCGCGCCGTGGACCAGTGCGTGCACCGCCTGGAGCAAAAGCTGGGGCGGCCCGCCGAAGAGCGCGAAATCGCCAACGAAATGGGCATGGACCTGGAGCAGTACCGTCAACTGCTCACCGACACCAACAACGGCCTGCTGCTGCCCTACGAGGAAATGGTCGCCGAGCGCGGCGAACCGGAAGCCGGCAGCGGCTCACCGCCGTCGCCGTTCGCCGCCCTGGTGGACAGTGAACAACGCGAGCAGCTCACCGCCGCCATCGAAACGCTGCCCGAGCGCGAGAAGCTGCTGCTGGCCCTCTATTACCAGGAAGAGCTCAACCTCAAGGAAATCGGCGCCGTACTCGGCGTCACCGAATCCCGCGTCTGCCAGCTGCACAGTCAGGCGGTGAGCCGGCTGCGCACCAAGCTGGTCGCCCAGGACGCCTGAGCTCTCTGGAATCCTGCGGGGCAACCTTTGCCGGCAAGCTGTGCTTGCCTTTCGCGGGCAGGGCCCGCTCCTACACGAATCCTTCGGTCAGGAGTACAATGCGCGCCGACGCAGACCGAGGAATCTATGAGCCCCACCGACGAGATCAATAAACGGCGTACCTTCGCCATCATCTCCCACCCGGACGCCGGTAAAACCACCATCACCGAGAAGGTGCTGTTGTACGGCAACCTGATCCGCATGGCGGGTACCGTGAAGGGCAAGAAGTCCGGCGTGCACGCCACCTCGGACTGGATGGAGATGGAAAAGGAACGGGGCATCTCGGTGACCACCTCGGTAATGCAGTTCCCCTACCGGGACGCCATGGTCAACCTGCTGGACACCCCCGGCCACGCCGACTTCTCCGAGGACACCTACCGCACCCTGACCGCGGTGGACTCCGCCCTGATGGTGATCGACGCGGCCAAGGGCGTGGAAGAGCGTACCGTGAAGCTGATGGAGGTGTGCCGGCTGCGCGACACGCCGATCCTGACGTTCATCAACAAGCTGGACCGGGAAGTGCGCGACCCCATCGAGGTGCTCGACGAAATCGAGGACGTGCTGAAGATCGAGTGCGCCCCGGTGACCTGGCCGATCGGCATGGGCAAGAACTTCAAGGGCGTCTACAACCTGCTCACCGACACCGCCGTCCTTTATAAGAGCGGCCAGGGCCACACCATCCAGGAGCGCCGCGAGGTGAAAGGCCTGGATAACCCGGACCTGGACCAGGCGGTGGGGGCGGATTACGCCCAGGAGCTGCGCGACACCCTGGAACTGGTGCAGGGCGCCAGCCACGAGTTCGACCTGCAGCGCTTCCAGGAGGGCAAGCTGTCGCCGGTGTTCTTCGGTACCGCCCTGGGCAACTTCGGCGTCGACCATATGCTCGACGGTCTGGTGGAGTGGGCACCGCCGCCGCTGCCCCGCGACGGCGGCGAGCGGCAGGTGGCCGCCACCGAGGACAAGATGACCGGCTTCGTGTTCAAGATCCAGGCCAACATGGACCCGCGCCACCGGGACCGCATCGCCTTCCTGCGCATCTGCTCCGGCAAGTACAAAAAGGGCATCAAGCTCAAGCAGTGCCGCACCGGCAAGGACCTGCGCATCGCCGACGCGCTCACCTTCCTGGCCGGCGAGCGCGACAACGTGGAAGAAGCCTACGCCGGCGACATCATCGGCCTGCACAACCACGGCACCATCCAGATCGGTGATACCTTCACCGAGGGCGAGGACCTGCGCTTCACCGGCATCCCCCATTTCGCGCCGGAACTGTTCCAGCGCGTGGTGCTCAACGACCCGCTCAAGAGCAAGCAGCTGCACAAGGGGCTCAAGCAGCTGGCGGAGGAGGGCGCCACCCAGGTGTTCTTCCCGCTGCGCAACAACGATGTGATCCTGGGCGCGGTGGGCACGCTGCAGTTCGACGTGGTGGCCGCCCGGCTCAAGGGCGAGTACGGCGTCGACTGCCGCTACGAGCCGATCAGCGTGAGCACCGCCCGCTGGGTGGAGGCGAACAGCGAGCGCGAGCTGGAAGCGTTCGAGCGCAAGGCCTACGACAACCTGGCCCGCGACGGCGCCGGCCACCTGACCTACCTGGCCCCGACCCGGGTCAACCTGCAGCTCGCCCAGGAGCGCCACCCGGACATCCGCTTCCGCGAGACCCGCGAGATCTAGCCGGTTCCCACAAGGCCCGCTCCCACAGGCGGGTCTTCTGTGCTAGACTCCGCGCCCTCCGTTTCGACCGGCCCCGATTCATGCGTTTGATCTGCAGTCCGCCCTAGCGCCTTGTGCGAGCGGGCCTTGCCCGCGAAAGGGTGGCGCCAGCCACCCGGCAGGATCCCAGAGACCGCTCTGGTGATCCGCCTCCCCGCATCTAAATTTTAAGCTGATTCTTTCCGTTTGCCGCCGTGGCATTGCCGCGGTTGTCCGTCTGTTGTTCAGGTTAAGGGATCCTATGTTGCCCGATATTAAGCAAAACTGGTTTTCCAATGTACGCGGTGATGTGCTCGCCGGGATCGTGGTCGCTCTGGCCCTGATTCCGGAAGCGATCGCGTTCTCGATCATCGCCGAGGTGGACCCCAAGGTGGGGCTTTACGCCTCCTTCTGTATTGCCGTGGTGACCGCGTTCACCGGCGGCCGCCCGGGGATGATCTCGGCCGCCACCGGCGCCATGGCGCTGTTGATGGTGACTCTGGTGCGGGACCACGGCCTGCAGTATTTGCTGGCGGCCACGGTGCTCACCGGGGTGCTGCAGATCGTGTTCGGGGTGTTCAAGCTGGCCACGGTGATGCGGTTCGTGTCCCGGTCGGTGGTCACCGGTTTCGTTAATGCGCTGGCGATTCTGATCTTCATGGCGCAAATTCCGGAGCTGCTGGGGGTCACCTGGCACGTCTACGCCATGGTGGCCGGCGGTCTGGCGATCATTTATCTGCTGCCGCTGCTGACCACGGCGGTGCCGTCGCCGCTGGTGTGCATCGTGGTGCTCACCGGTCTGGCCATGTATCTGGGCATTGAGATGCCCACCGTGGGCGACAAGGGGGATCTGCCGGACAGCCTGCCGGTGTTCCTGCTGCCGGATATTCCGTTGTCCCTGGAAACGCTCCAGATCATCTTTCCGGTGTCGCTGACCATGGCGGTGGTGGGCCTGCTGGAGTCCATGATGACCGCCACCATTGTCGACGACCTCACCGACACCGAAAGCGACAAACACCGCGAATGCCGGGGCCAGGGCGTGGCCAACATCGCCTCCGGTTTCCTCGGCGGCATGGCCGGCTGCGCCATGATCGGCCAGTCGGTGATCAACATTAAGTCCGGCGGCCGCACCCGGTTGTCCACGCTGGTGGCCGGTGCCTTTTTGCTGGTGCTGGTGGTGTTCCTGGGCGACTGGGTGTCACGGATTCCCATGGCCGCGCTGGTGGCGGTAATGATCATGGTGTCCATCGGTACCTTCAGCTGGGAATCGATCCGCAACCTGGGCACCCACCCGGCCAGCAGCAGCGTGGTGATGCTGGCCACCGTGGTGGTGACCGTGTTCACCCACAACCTGGCGATCGGCGTGGGTATCGGCGTGTTGCTAAGCGCGTTGTTCTACGCTAACAAGGTGGGCCGGGTGTTCTACGTCACCAGCGAGTCCGAAGAGGGCAGCTACCGCCGTGATTACAAGGTGGTGGGCCAGGTGTTCTTCACCTCCGCCGACCAGTTTTTGGCGTCGTTCGACTATAAGGAAGGCGTGGACAAGGTGACCATCGACGTGCACCGGGCCCGTTTCTGGGACATTACCGCCATCGGCGCGCTCGACAAGGCGGTGATCAAATTCCGCCGTGAAGGCACCGAGGTGGAGGTGATCGGCCTGGATGAGGCCAGCGCCACCCTGGTGGACAAGTACGCCGTGCACGACAAGCCCGACGCCGTGGAAAAACTGATGGGCGGTCACTGAAGCCCTTAATACGCCTGATAAAAGGAAGCACTTAATGAGTCATGTGATTGCCTGTATCGACGGCTCCGCCGCCGCGGACTCGATTTGCGACCACGCCGCCTGGGCCGCCGGCCGCCTCAACGCGCCGCTGATGCTGCTGCACGTTCTGGACGAGGCCCGATACCCTGGAACAAAAAGCCCCAGCGAGACCAACCTCAGCGGTCAGCTGGGCCTGGGCGCCCGGGAGACCCTGCTGACCGAACTGGCGGACCTGGACGCCAAGCGCAACCGGCTGGCCCTGGAACAGGGCAAGGCCACCCTGGAAGCGGCGCGTGCCCGGGTGGCCGCCGACGGCGTGCCGGACCCGGTGCTGCGCCAGCGCCACGGCAACCTGGTGGAGGCCCTGAAGAGCCTGGACGACGACACCCGCCTGCTGGTGATCGGCAAGCAGGGCATCAAGCACGGCGGCGACGGGCAAGCCGGCGGCGAAGTCGGCGACAACGTCGAGCGCGTCGTGCGCACCATCCATAAGCCGGTGCTGATCACCGTGGGCGAATTCCGCGAACCGAAAAGCGTGATGCTGGCGTTCGATAACAGCAACACCACCCGCGGCGCCGTGCGCCTGCTCGCCGACAGCCCGCTGTTCAAGGGCACCCCTTGCCATCTGGTCAAGGTCAACGGCGACGACGAGGGCCTCGACTGGGCCACCCAGTGCCTGGAGAACAGCGGCCATACCGTGGTCACCGCGCGCCTGGAAGGGGAGGTGGAAGCCGCCCTGCACCAGTATCAGGAAGAGCAGGGTATCGACCTGATCGTGATGGGGGCCTACGGTCACTCCAGGATCCGCGAGTTGCTGATCGGCAGCACCACCGACCGAATGCTCCGCAACGCCCGGGTGCCCCATTTGATCTTGAGGTAATACCACCATTCATGAAAGAAATACCGGGTATCATCAATATTGATTTCTTTTATGAGATAGGCGCTCCTAGAATGCGCGCCATCGGTAGCTGGTGAGCCGGCTTCGGTATCCATTTCCATATCGAAAGGATTGACCATGTCATACTCCAAAGACATCGAAGCATTGAATTCCGTGGTTGGTGCCAACAAAACCTGGCACGACATCGACCCGGAAGCTGCTGTTCGCATGCGTCTGCAGAACCGTTTCAAAACGCATCTGGACATCGCCAAGTACAACGCGAAGATCATGCGCGAGGACATGGCGGCCTACGACGCCGATAACAGCAAGTACACCCAGTCACTGGGTTGCTGGCACGGCTTCATTGGTCAGCAGAAGATGATTTCCATCAAGAAGCACTTCGGGGATACCAAAGGCCGCTACCTGTACCTGTCCGGCTGGATGGTCGCCGCGCTGCGCTCCGAGTTCGGTCCGCTGCCCGACCAGTCCATGCACGAGAAAACCGCGGTCGCCGACCTGATCCGCGAACTCTACACCTTCCTGAAGCAGGCGGACGCCTGGGAACTGAACCACCTGTTCCGTGACCTGGACGAAGCCAAAGCCGCCGGTGACCAGGCCAAGCAGGCCGAGATCGTCGACAAGATCGACAACTTCCAGACCCACGTTGTGCCGATCATCGCCGACATCGACGCCGGTTTCGGTAACCCGGAAGCCACCTACCTGCTGGCCAAGAAGCTGATCGAAGCGGGCGCGTGCTGCATCCAGATCGAGAACCAGGTGTCCGACGAGAAGCAGTGTGGCCACCAGGACGGTAAAGTGACCGTTCCCCACGCCGACTTCATCGCCAAGATCAACGCGGTTCGCTACGCGTTCCTGGAGCTGGGCGTGGACGACGGCGTGATCGTTGCCCGTACCGACTCCGAAGGCGCCGGCCTGACCCAGAAGATCGCCGTGACCAACGAGCCGGGCGACCTGGGCGACCAGTACAACAGCTTCCTGGAAGGCGAATACATCGATTCCGCCGACCAGATCAACAACGGCGACATCGTGATCAAGTCCGACGGCAAGCTGCTCAAGCCCACCCGTCTGGCCTCCGGTCTGTTCCAGTTCCGCCGCGACACCAACATCGACCGCGTGGTACTGGACTGTGTCACCAGCCTGCGCAACGGCGCCGACCTGCTGTGGATCGAGACCCCGACCCCGAACGTGGCTCACATCAAGCACATGGTCGACCGTATCCGCGA
>MRWF01020538.1_pt1 | contig 65231 bp, 61 predicted proteins | sample 1013331 | NCBI WGS metagenome assembly MRWF01 (sample SAMN06117577, study PRJNA244670) | biofilm metagenome | biome: Water; feature: Cathode Biofilm; material: Biofilm; isolation source: microbial consortium enriched at the cathode of a solar microbial fuel cell | place: USA: District of Columbia ... | reverse complement strand
CAGTTAATTGAACAAGTGGGGCTGAATCAGGGGGACGTGGTGGTCTCGGTGAACGGCTACCCGCTTGGCGATGAAGAGAGTGATCTGGCGGCATTGCAGTCCTATCTGGACAGCCAGGCCGCATCCATAGTCGTGCAGCGCGGCGAACAGGAATTTACCGTGAACTATCCACCGTGAGAAGCCTATGAAGTCGGCCCTGAAAACAATAATCGCAGTGCTAACGCTGAGCCTGGCTCTCGGCGCCCATGCCCAGCAGCAGGCTCAGGTGGAGCAGTCCGGCGATGGCAAGAACTGGACGGTGAATATCCGCAACGCGGACATTCAGGCGTTCATCAACCAGGTCGCGGAAATGACCGGGAAGAACTTTGTCGTCGACCCGCGGGTGCGCGCCCGAGACGTGACTGTCATTTCCAACCAGCCACTGACTTCCGAAGAAGTCTATGAGCTGTTCCTGTCGGTGCTTCAGGTGCACGGTTACGCCGCGGTGCCGTCCGGTGGGGTGATCAAGATCGTCACCAATACCACCGCCAAGCAGAGCAACCTGCCGCTGACCCCCAACGCGGGCAGCGTGGACGGCGAAGAGCTGATCACCCAGGTGATCGCGGTGGACAACTCTCCGGTGGAGGAGCTGGTGCCGGTGCTGCGCCCGCTGGTGCCCCAGTATGGCCATCTGGCGGCGGTGGGCTCCGCCAACGCGCTGATTATCAGCGACCATGCCGACAACATTCAGCGCATGCGCGCCATCATCAACAGCCTCGACAACGCGGAAAGCGATGAGGTGGAGATCGTTCAGCTCGAGCACGCGTTCGCCGGCAACATGGTGTCCCTGCTCGAAGAACTGACCACCTCGGATCCGGCCGCCAACACCCGCCGCCGGGGCGCCCAGGGCGGCGCCACCATGGTGGCCGATGAGCGCACCAACCGGTTGATCATCAAAGGCGACCGCGGCACCCGTGCCCGCCTGATGCCGTTGATCCGACAACTGGACAGTCCGTCCAGCGCCGCCGGCGGCGTACAGGTAGTCCGGCTCAGCCATGGTGATTCGGAAAAAATGGCGGAGCTGCTGAAGAATTTCGCCGCCGGGGCTTCGGCGGTTCGTCAGGGTGGCGATGAAAATGGTGCCGCCGCCGCGCGCACCTCCCAGGGCGAAGGCCGGGTATCGATTCAGTCGGACGAATCTCTTAACGCCCTGGTGATCCGGGCCGAGCCGGAAATGATGAAAGAGCTGCAATCGGTGATCAGTCAGCTGGACGTGCGGCGCGCGCAGATCCTGATCGAAGCGGCCATCGTCGAAGTGACCGGCGACAAAGCCAACAACCTGGGCTTCCAGTACCTGGCCGGCGATTTGGAAAACGGGGTTGGCGCGGTGAACTTCGGGGGCTCCGGCATCAGTGTGCAGTCGCTGCTGCAGGCGGTGATCACCGAGGACCCTTCCAATATCACCCTGGGTGACGGCATTGCCGCCGGCTTCGGTGAAACCGATGCCGACGGTGACCTGGAATGGGGCGCACTGGTGCAGGCGCTGGCCTCCACCACCAACACCAACCTGCTTTCCACCCCGAGCATTCTTACCCTGGATAACCAGGAAGCTTCGATCATCGTTGGTGAGAATGTGCCGTTCGTGACCGGGCAGGCGTCCAGCACCGGGTCCGGCGTGTCCAACCCGTTCACCACCATTCAGCGCGAGGACGTGGGTCTGACCTTGAAGGTCACACCGCATGTGGCCGGGTTGAATACCATCCGTCTCGAGCTGGAGCAGGAAACCTCGGCGGTGAAGGATTCCGTCGGCGAAGCGGTGGACATCGTCACCACCAAGCGCCAGCTCAACACCACGGTGCTGGCGGACGACGGCGAGACCATCGCCCTGGGCGGTCTGATTTCCGATGACGTTCAGGAAACCGTGCGCAAGGTGCCGCTGCTCGGCGACATCCCGCTGCTCGGCTTCCTGTTCCGCTCCACCTCCGAGAGTCACGTTAAGCGCAACCTGATGGTGTTCATCAAACCCACGGTGTTGGCTAATAACGACCGGTTGGTGGACATGACTCGCGAAAAATACATGGGCGTCACCGCCATGCAGTTCCGGGTCAATGACGACGGTGAATTGGTTCGCGAGGTTCAATTCCCGCTGCCGGTCAAGCTGGAAAATCTGTTCCAGGGACGCTCACCGGTTTCCGATGAATACGAGCGGGCTTATAAAGAGCAGCAACAAAAACGGGAAGAGGATTCCGCCACACCGCCCACTTCCGGCCCGGTGACCGATACCGAGGGCGTCGTACCCGGGCAGGAAGAGGAGCCCGCCGCTCGTGATGAGGAGGCGGACCAGGCGGAAGACGAAGCCCGCGAGCCTTCCGCCACCCGGGCGTCGCAACCGGCTGAGCCGGCCCCCGCGCCGCAGCCGGCCGAGGAATCGACCGTGGCGGCCTCGCGGGCCGACACGTCGTCGTCCAGCAACCAGTGCCGGCCGCCCTGGTGCTAGCGGCCGCTAGGGGGTGTTCAGGGACTCAAGGTTTCTGATCACCCGCTCACTGCGCTCCAATTTCTTCTGCAACTCCACGTTTTCCGGGTCCAGCGGCGCCACCTGCTGCCACAACTGGTGGGCGGCCCGGTATTCGCCCTTGGCGTAAAGCGCTTCCCCCTGGGCCATGGTCCGGGCGAAGCGGTCCCGCGACCAGCGCTGGACCTGCTCACGCAGGGTATCCAGGTAGGTGTCGTCATGCTGCGTCAGGTAGGTGCGCGCGGCCAGCAAGTCTTGCAGACGGCCGGTTTGCTGATAGCGTGAAACCAGTGTCTCCGCATGCTGGTAGCGGGTTTCCTGGCGGGCGTCCCGTGCCCGGTCCCGGGCGCTGTCGAGGGTCTTGCGGGCGCGCTTCAACGAGGCCGGCTGCACGCGGTCGGGGGTCAGGCGTTGCGCCATTTCCAGCGACACCAGTGCCTGGCGCCACAGCGCCTGGTCGGCGTAGGCGTCACCCAGTTCGGTAAGGCCATCGCTCACCTGTTGGCGTAGCCGTGCGCGCTGGTCCAGGATTCTGATTGCGCGGTGATCGTCGTGGTGGGCCAGGTCCTGGTCCAATTGACCAGTCTCCAGCAGGGCTTTCGCCTGGGCCAGATACCATTGGTTCAGGCGCGCGCGCAGCGTCCGCGCTTCACGCTCATGCAATTGCTCAAGCAGGGCGTCCACCGGCTCCGGTTCCGCGACGCGGTCCCCGGTGTCCTCCAGCACCTGATAGGCCTGACTCCAGTCCTCCCGGGCGGACAGCTCCCGGGCCAGGGCCAGTTTTTCCTGGCGATACTCCCGGCTGGCCTGCAGAACCCCCTGGCGTTGCTGGGTGAGAAGGCCGTACTGCGGGTGGGTCTCGTCGGTACGCTCGATAATCGCCAGGGCGTCCCGGTAACGGTGCGCCTGCAGGGCGTCACCGACCCGGTTGGCGGGGTCCGAAAACGGCAGCCACGAAGCGCACCCGGGCAGTATCAATACCGCGCCCAGGCCCAGCGTCGCCCGCCAGGCGCCGCGTTTAGGAGGATTCACGGTTGGCCTCCGCACTGATCTCGGCAAGAAATTGGGCGATGCGTTGTTCCATCAGCGTTTCGGACAGAGCGTGTACGCCGTCCACCCGGAAGGTGCCCACCGGCTCCTGGCGTCCGCGCACCCGCATGGCACCGTACTCGGTGGCGCGCACCCTGGAGCCGATATTGGGGTCGGCCATCATTGCGGAAGCGGCGATAATCTCTCCGGCGCCGGCCATGTTGGACAGCCGGGAGGCCAGGTTCACTGTGTCACCGACCACCGTATATTGCATGCGCTCCCGCGACCCCAGGTTGCCGGCCAGCATGGCCCCGGAGTTCATGCCGATGCGGAACTCCACGGTGGTCAGTCCGCGTGTGTCTCGGTATTCGTTGAGACGGGTCACCAGCCGCTGGATCATCACCGCGCAGCACAGGCCGTGGAAAAGGTGTTCGGAATCCTCTTCGGGCACCCCGAACACGATCATCGCGCAATCGCCCATGTACTTGTCGATGGTGCCCCGGTAAAAATCGCAAGCCGCGCTGATGGCGTCGAAGTAGACGTTGAGCATATCCGCCACCGCCTCCGGCGCCAGGCTTTCGGACAAGCGGGTAAAGCCGACGATGTCGGCGAACACCACCGTGGCGGTGACGTCGCGCCCGCCCAGGGTGACCTGGTCCAGGTTGGCCATCATCTTGCGCGCCACCGAGGGGCTGACGAAGCGCTGCAGCACGCGTTCCACCTGGTCTTTCTCCAGCATGCCGTGGGCCATGCCGTTGTAGGCCTCGATCAGATGGCCGATCTCGTCGTTGCGGCGTTCCTGGATCCGGTATTGCAGGTCCCCTTTACGCATGGCGCTGGTGGCGGCGAGCAGATTGTGGATCGGCTGCGCCAGCCGCCGGCTGATCAGGAAAGAGGCAATGATCGCCAGTACGCCCATCGCCAGGGTGGCGGTGATCAGGGTATTGCGCACCTCGCGCTGGGCCAGGGTGATGGAGCGGTCCGACAGCGTCACCGCCACCGATCCGGCCAGGTTGTCGTTGACACGCACCGGCGCGAAATAGGTGCTCATGGCCTCTTCCTCAACCCCGCCCCAGCGCCGCACTTCCTCGGAAGACGGGGCGCTGGCCGGTGGCTGCACCCCGGCCTGGTCAATCGGCTCGCCCTCCCGGTTAAACAGCGCGGCGCCGGCGATGCTGTCGCTGCGTACCAGATTATTGATGTGCACCTTGAGCAGGAAGCGGTCCTCGGCGAGCAAGGGTTCCCGGGCGGTGTGCGCCAACTGGGTGGCGATGGCGTTGCCGAAGCTGTCCGCCTGGTCGCGCATACGCTGCAGTTGATTGTTGAGCAGAATGAACGCCAGCAATGTCATACCCACCAGGATCAGCGCCGAGATCGACAGACCCATCTTCCAGGCCACCGGAAAATATTCCGGAATATAGGGCTGGATCAAGGCGTCAAAGCGCGTTTTCCAGGAAGCTTTGGGCTGGTCGGGAGGTGATGCGGGCATGGGAGCTTTGGGCTCTTGTCAGCGACAGTATCCAGTGTCACATTGCCAGACTGGCCCGAGGGACACCAGACGTTTAACCATCATCTGCGAAGACTGAACACGACATGGCATTTATCCGCGAACGGCGCCTGGCCGCCAATGGAATGGACTTCTTCATCGCCGAGGCCGGCGAGCCCGGGGCGCCGCTGGTGCTTTGCCTGCACGGCTTCCCGGAATGCTGGGCCTCCTGGCGTTATCAGCTGCCGGCGCTGGCGCAATCCGGGTGCCACGCGGTGGCCCCGGACCTGCGCGGCTTTGGTGAAACCGGCGGCCCGGCCGACGTCGACGCCTACCGGCAAAGCCGGCTGGTGGCCGATGTGGTGGCGTTGATCGACGCTCTGGGCGCCGACCAGGCGGTGCTGATCGGCCACGACTGGGGCTGCGCCCTGGCCTGGCAGGTGGCCCGCCGTCATCCGGACCGGGTCGCGGCGGTGGTCGGGTTGTCGGTCCCGTACGGCGGCCCGTCCCCGAAACCGCCGACCCAGGCGATGCGCGATCTGTTCCGCGATCACTTCTTCTACATGCTCTACTTCCAGCGCCCACGGGCCCCGGAGCAGGAGCTGGAAGCCGATGTGGAGGACAGCCTGCGGCGCATGTTCCACAGCCTCTCCGCGGATGGTATCGAGGAGTTCTCCGTGGCCCCGGACAGCACCGGGGTGTTGCAGGCCATGCAACCGCCGCCGGTGCCACCGCGCTGGATGCGCGACGAGGATATGGCCTACTACGTAGCGCGCTTTAAAAAGACCGGTTTCACGGGCGCCCTGAATTGGTACCGGGCCATGGACGCGTCCTGGGAAGAGAGCCGCGACGACGAAAACTGGACCATCACGGCGCCGGTCCTGTTTCTCGGCGGCATGCAGGACCCGGTGTTGCTGTTCGGGCAAAAGGCCCTGGCGCGCATGCCCGATTATGTGCCGGACCTGCGCACCGTGGTGCTCGACCAGTGCGGCCACTGGATTCAGATGGAGCAGGCCTCCGAGGTGAACCGGGAAATACTCGGCTTCCTCGAAGACATCTCGCCTACACGCTGATCGGCACGCCGTGATCGTCGCGGTCGGTGAGAATCTCGAACGCGGCGCCGTGCTCGCTGTGCAACACCTCTTCGTGACCCGACCGGATCAGCGATACCCGCGCCCGCGCCAGCTTACTGTTGAGACAGGTTTTGTTGCCACCCGGCGGGTTGTAGTAGGTGAGGGCGGTGAAGGCTTCGCGCGGCGCCTCAATGTCCACCCGCAGCTGATTGTCTCCGGCACGGCACTCAAGCCGCCACTGGAAGAACCGGTAGCGGCCCCGTGAGCGCAGCGCCTGGCTGATCCGGTTAAAGGCGTAGCTTTGCCCGTCCAGCCGCAGCACCGCCAGGCTTAACCAGGGCGTGGGCACGGGGCCAAACCAGACCCGGGCGGTGGCGCATTCGAGAAAGGCGTCCGGGCGGCCGTCGAAAGCGGCCACCTGGCCCCAGGCGTACTGGTCGGTGTGGCGTGTTCCCCAATTATGATTTTCGCTGCCGGGCCAGTTCTCCAGCTGCAGGGCATCGCCGTCCACCCGTACCACGCCGGACACGCGCACCGCCGGCCGGCTGACCAGCGACTTGGCCTTGGGAAAGCCGGCCCGGTAGCGATCCTCTGGCAACAACAGCAGCGGCTCCTGGCCACCCTGGTAGCGCAGGTCCCACTCAATGCGGTGGTCGTTCAGCGAGGCGCCGCCGTGCAGCTTGCCCGGTTCCAGCCGGTTGCCGCCGATCTCCACCGCCAGGCGGTCGGCGGCCACCAGGCACTGCGGCAAAGGAAACTCTTCCTTCACCGCCACCTGGCGCTCGCCATCGAACCAGACCGCCCAGATTTCACCCAGGCGCCGCCCGCCGTCGGCGGCGATGAACTGGGTATAGCGTATCCACAGAGCGCGCCGGCTATAAGGGTCGTTGGCGCGCACGAACCAGGATTCGTAGTGCCCGCCCTGGCCCGGGTACTGGTTGCCATGGAACGGGATCATGACGTCGCATCCTGATACGCGTGGCGTTCGTCCACCAGTCGCAGTGCCTTGAAGGGAAACGCCAGCATGCTGTCCCGGTACGCCACTCGGGCTTTGCCCACGGGCTGGTCGGACTGGTAGACAGTGAGCGGGCAGGTGATCAGGGATTGAACCCAGCCGCCCTGGCCGTACTGCTTCTGGCCTTCGGCGTAGAGTTCACCCAGCTCCGGATGACGGAAGCGCAGCCAATAATGCGGCCCGCTCAGGCGGATCCTCAGTTCGCCTTCGCAGGCGCACTGGTGATCCCCAAGGCGGGCGGTGCCGCGAAAATAGCGCGGTGCACCCAGGCTGAAGATGCGGGTGGTGAAGGCGCGAATGGTAAAGGCGAAAGGCCGCTCGGCGCCGTCGCTGTCCAGAGCCAGCCAGCCGCTCATGGATTCCTTGAGTAGTAGTCCCAGTGTCATGCTTGATGCTCCTGTAGGTGGTCGGCCAGCCGGGCCGCGGCCCGGCTGGCCAGGGCCATGATGGTCACCTGGGGGTTGGCGCCCAGGCTGGAAGGCACCGCCGAGCCGTCCATGACATAAAGGCCCTGGCGGCCATGGACCCGGTGGTGCGCATCGCAGACGCCGTCGTCCGCGTCGCGCCCCAGGCGCGCGGTGCCCAGCGGGTGATAGGCGGTGATCAGAAAGTCGCGGGGTTTGAGCGGCCCGGCCAGAAAGCGCTCCAGCTCCGCCACACTGTGCAGGCGCCGCAGGCCATCCAGGCCCGGCACCAGTACCTCACGAGCGCCGGCGGCGAAGTAGATCCGCGCCAGCGTGTCCACGCCGCGCAGGAACAGGGCGAAGTCCCGGTCGTTCAGGCGGTAGCGGATCAGCGGCCAGTCACGGTGCGGTCCGCGCCGGACCCGCCCCTGGGACGTGTCGCGGATCATAAAGCCGAAATAGGCGGTGTGCTGGTAGTCCTCGGTAAATCGCACCCACTCCTCGCCGTACAGGTTGTTCAGCAGGCTGTGTCCCGCCAACGGCACGGTGCCGCCTTCGAACATCAAACCCTCCTCGCCCCAGTCGGTGACGCCGAAACCCTGCGGAATGCTGCGGCTGTTGGCGAAGTCCCGGTCCGGGAAAAGCGCGTTGACCACCCCGGCCGGGTGCAGCGTGAGATGGCGGCCCAGATGGCGGTTGCGGATGCCCTGGTCACGCAGGAACAGCGGCGTGAAGAAGGTGCCCATGGCGGCCACCACGGCGCGGCTTTTCACCGTCAAACGGATCGAATGGCCGTCCCGGTTGCGGCCCCGGGCCGTCATGCCGGTGACCCGGTTGCCGTGCCAGTGCAGGCGCTCCGCCCGAAACCCGGAGAACAGGAAGGCGCCACGGTCGAGCGCCCGGGGGATATAACTCACATTGGTGGATTGCTTGGCGTCGGTGGGGCAACCGAACTGGCACAGCCCCTGGCCGTCGCAACCCTCGGCGTTACGGTTCAGCGGGTGGCGCTGCTGGAACCCCAGCGCCCCGGCGCCGCGATCAATAACGTCACCGATGGCCCCCACATGTTCCGGTTTGGCGGCCTGCACCTTGAGCACCTCTTCCACCTGTTCGAACCAGGGGGCCATTTGCGCCGGGCTGAAATCGCCCAGCCCGCGGGCCTGCCAGTCGGCCAGTACCGCCTCCGGCGTGCGCATACAGGTGCCGGAATTGATGGTGGTGGTGCCGCCCACGTTGCGGCCCACCGGCACCGGAATAATCGCGTTGCCGGTGGCGCAGTTGCTGCCCATGGCGCGGTACAGTTTGGGGATCACCTCGGTGAGCCGGCCGTTGAAGTGGGACCGGTCGTAGTATTGGCCTTCTTCCACGATCACCACGGCGAGGCCGCGGCTGGCCAGCTCGTAGGCGGCCGCCGCGCCGCCGGCACCGCTGCCGATCACCACCACGTCCGCTTCCAGCTCCATATCCTCGTCGCAATCGCCGGCGGCGGTGATCTGCTGCTGCCAGCGAAAATGCTCCACCTGGCTGGGCACTTGCACCGGTGGCCGGCAGCCGGTGCGCGCTTCCACGTCGCGATCAAAGACGTAGTGCGCCTTGAGCGGCAGGCTCACGGCGCGAAGCAGTTTGCCGGATACCGGGGTACGGGACAGCCGCTCAAGGAAACGGGCCCGGTGGGGCGGGGCGCCACGGTGGAAACGGTGGCCGTGACGGAGCAGGTGTCGGGCGTCCAGCCACAGCAACCCGAGCCGCAGGGCCCGCGCCAACAGGGCGTGCTCGCCGACGCGGGTGAGCAGCGCCTCGGCGTCCGCCGCCGGCAGGCGCCGGCCGGCGGGGAACAGCGATGCGGTGAGCGCCTGGGCGGTGGGGTTGCGGGTGAGAGTGGTTTGATCAGCCATGCGGGCAGTGTGAGGCGTTCCCCCGTGCCGCGCTTGACCCGGACCACAGTGTCCCGTTGCGGGCCGGGTCAAACCGGTTCAGCGGGGCTTATCGCGCAGCAGCTGGAAGGTGGTGTTGACGATCAGCTCGGAGGTCTTCGGCAGTACCTGGTACATCACCTGGGACGCCAGCCCGAACGCCGGCACCTTGCGTTTCGGGCGGGTGACGATCGCCTCGCACAGCCAGTCCACGGCGCGCTCTTCGCTCATCGCCGGTACGTAGCGGTAAATGGCCGTGGGCGCGATCATCGGCGTGCGCACCAGCGGATAGTTCATCAGGGTGAATTCCACGCCGGTGTGTACCAGCTCGTTCTGGGCCGCCAGGGTCCAGCCTTCCAGCGCCGATTTGGAGCCCAGGTAGGCGGAAAATCTTGCCGGGGCGCTCTGCACGCCCATGGTCGACACGTTAATCACATGGCCCTGGCCACGTGCCTGCATGGCGGGAATCAGATTCATCGCCAGGCGAATGGCGCCGAAGTAATTCAGCTGCATGGTGCGCTGGTAGTCGTGGAAGCGGTCCAGGCTGTGCATCACCGAGCGGCGGATCGAGCGGCCGGCGTTGTTGACCAGAATGTCCACGCCGCCATGTTCGGCGAGCACCTGCTCGCACAGCCGGTCGCAGCTGTCGAGATCGGCCAGGTCACAGCGGTAAGCGTGGGCGCGGCCACCGTCGGCGCGGATATCGTCCACGGTATCCTGCAGTTTCTCGATGGAGCGGGCCACCAGCAGCACCGTGGCGCCGGCCCGTGCGAGACGGTGGCTGAGCCCGGCGCCAATGCCGGAACTGGCGCCGGTGATCAGAACCACCTGGCCGGCGACGCGCCGGCGCAGAGCACCACGGGGGGAGAAACGCTGCCGCCAGCGCCAGCCGGCGGCAGCGGAAATGCGTTTGATATGCGGCCGGAGGTCCGGCCGCTGCCATTCGATGTCGTTCATTGGAGGCACCCCACAAAATGGAAGACCTCCTAAGATTGCATTCAAACAAGCGTTTGATCAATGACCGCTGTTGCCCGGCGGCCCGGCGTTGCCGGCTTACCAGTGAATCCCTTTAAACAGACGCGAGAACGCGGCCTGCTCGCGGCTGATTTTCTTCGGCGTCTTTTCCTTGCCGCCCATGGCGGCGGCGGAGTCCGAGAAGATCTTATAGCCGGTGTTCATGATCGTCTCGGTGACCTTGGGCGTCAGGAAGTGCATCACCTGGCCCATGATGCCGAGGCTGGTGGCGATGCGCTTGGGGCGCCGCACGATGGCGTCGCAGATCATATCCGCGGCCTGGTTCGGGCTGATGGTCGGGACATGGTTGTAGAGTTTGGTGGGCGCGATCATCGGCGTGCGCACCAGCGGCATGTTGATGGTGGTGAAATGAATCCCCAGGTGCGCCATTTCGCTGGCGGCGCAGCGGGTGAAGGAGTCCAGCGCCGCCTTGGATGCCACATAGGCGGAGAAGCGCGGGGCGTTGGTCAGCACGCCGATGCTGGAGATGTTGATCACGTGGCCGAAGCCCCGCTCGATCATGCCCGGCATCAGCCGCATGATCAGGCGCAGCGAGCCGAAGTAGTTCAGTTGCATGGTGCGTTCGAAATCGTGAAAGCGCTGGAAGGAGTGCACCACCGAGCGCCGGATTGAATGGCCGGCGTTGTTGACCAGGATGTCCACCCGGCCGTAGTCGGCCAGCACCTGCTCGACCAGTTCATCCACCGCTTCCAGGTTGGACACATCGCACCGGTAGGCGCGCGCGTTGCCGCCCACCTGTTTGATTTCGTGGAGCGTCTCTTCCAGCTTTTCCGGGGTACGGGCGATCACCAGCACGGTGGCGCCGGCGCGCGCCAGCTTGAGGGCCGACGCCTTGCCGATCCCGGAGGTGGCGCCGGTGATCATGACGATCTTGTCTTCGGCGCGTTCCGGCAGGGACGGCAGCGGCTGCAGTTCGTCCTCACGCTCGTCGCGGTCCGGGTCCAGATGGTTTTCCCAGAAGTCCCACAGCTGCTGCACATAGCTTTCCAGCTCCGGCACTTCGATGCCGCTGCCCTCCAGCGCGGCGGCGGCGCGGCTGTTGTCGTACTCGGTGGGGAAGGTCAGGAATTTGATCAGCGATGGCGGGATGTCCAGATTCTCCATCGCCTGATTGATCAGCAACCGGGGCGTCATCGCGCTGACGCCCCGGCGCACGAAGCCGGGCACCGCGTCGAACATACGCTGGTCGATCCGCACCGGCATGCGCGGCGCCTGGGCGGCGCTGGCGATGATGTCCATCACTTCGCCCAGGTTATAGCTGCGGTCGGCGGTGAGATGGAAGCACTGGCCGTTGCCCTCTTCCTGGTGCGCGATGTGATCCAGGGCGTCGGCGACGAAGTCCACCGGAACGATATTGAAATGGCCGCTTTCCACGCCGATCAGGGGGATCCAGTTGGGCAGGAAATCCTTCAGCTTTTGTATCAACTTGAAGAAATAGTAGGGGCCGTCGACCTTGTCCATTTCGCCGGTCTGGGAGTGGCCGACCACCAGGGACGGCCGGTAAATACGCCAGGGGATGCGGCTCTCGTGGCGCACCAGGGCTTCCGATTCGTGCTTGGTGAGCAGATAGGGGTCGTTCAGTTCGCCGGCTTCCTCGAACATATCCTCGCTGAAGGTGCCCTCGTAGAGCCCGGCGGCGGCCACCGAAGACACATGGTGGAACGCCTTGGCGTTGACCTTCTCGGCCAGCTTCAGCGTCTGCCGGGTGCCCTCGATATTGATGTAGCGCTGGGTGTTCTCATCGGCGCTGAGATCGTAGATGGCGGCCAGATGGAAAAAGTGGTCGATCTGGCCCACCAGATCATCCTGGTCGCGCTTGCTGACGCCGAGCAGCTTCTTGGTCAGGTCGCCGGTGATCGGCACCAGGCGGCTCTCTTCCACGCACAATCGCCGGCGCATGGCATCCAGCTTGTACTCGGAGCCCGGCCGCACCAGGGCGAACACCCGGGCGCCCTCGCGCTTGAGCAAACGCGCCACCAAGAAGCGGCCAATGAAACCGGTCGCGCCGGTAACGAAGTAGTTCATGCGAAACCCCTTTGCTGTCATCTCTGGTGGCTACGGCCGGGCCGGACACCGGGTGTTGTTCTTGAATGTGGCGACCGTTTGATAATGCGCCGCCAACCCATAAAGGGCCAGTGTTGGCGCCCTCGTCGCCGGTTACAACTAACAAGTGTTCGGCATTTTCATTTATGAACAGTTGTTAGTCAAATGGTTTTTGATCCCTTGCGCTGCAGCTAGATTATGTGGCTATATGCACAACATCTGGACTAACGAGTGTTCGTGAAATGAGTGAAGGTGCCCGGCAGCAGCAAAAAAAGCAGACCCGTGAGCGAATTCTGGACGCCGCCGGCCGTTTGATGGCCGATGGGCGGGGCCTGGACAGCCTGGGGCTGCGCGAGGTAGCCCGGGAAGCGGGGCTGGCCGCCACCTCCCTGTACAACCATTTCCCGGATATGGAAGCCCTGGGCCTGGCGCTGATCGACCGCGCCTGTTTTCACCTGCGTTCCTCCATGGCGGAAGGGCGGCGCAGCATGATCGAAGTGGGTGCGGCCCGGGCGGTGCGTGAACTGGTGGCGCGTTTCGTGCGCTTTCAGCAGGACTACGAAAATGAATTTCGGTTACTGGTCCAACAGCGCCTGGGCCGGCGTTCCAGCTATCGCCGGCGTATCCATGGCGAGCTCCAGTTGATGGTCAACGAACTGGCCGAAGACGTGCGCGAGGCGGTGGCCGCCCAGGACCGTCCGCCGGTGCCGGCCCAGCGGGAGGCGGAGGCGGCCATCGCGGTCATGTTCGGCCTGGGCATCGCGATGCTGGACGTGTCGCCGGCCCGCCGGCGCGAGCTGACCGAAAATGCCGGCGACCAGGTGGAGATCATTGCCCTGGGCGGGCGTTGCTGGGCGGCCGGGGATCGTTTGTAGTCGCAAGGATCGAAATCCCCGACGTCAGGCGCTAGGATGGAACGCTATTCCATAATTAGAAGGTAGGTTCATGAGCGCTGAAACCCAGTCCCTGGCCGACGCCCTCCGTTCGCGTCGCTCAGTGCGCGGCTTCCTGGATAAGCCGGTGCCTGAAGAAACCCTCAAGCAGATATTCGAACTCGCCCAGTTGGCGCCCTCCAACTGCAACATCCAGCCCTGGAAGGTGTTCGTGGCCTCCGGCGAGGTGCGCGATGAGTTGCGCCGGCGGATGGTGGAGAAAGTCACCGCCGGCGTGCCCATGGAGCCGGACTTCGAGCCCAACGCCGGCAAGTTCAGCGGTGTATACCGGCAGCGGCAGGTGGATTGCGCCGTGGAGCTGTACAACAACATGGGCATCGACCGGGACGACAAACCGGGCCGCATGCGCGCGCAGCTGCGTAATTTCGAACTGTTCGACGCGCCCCATGTGGTGTTTATCGGCATGGAGCGGGAATTCGGCCCCACCGTGGCGCTGGACGTGGGCATGTACATCCAGTCCCTGATGCTGGCGATGACCGCCCACGGTGTCGGGTCCTGCGCCCAGGGCAGCATGCGTTACTTCCCCAATGACGTGCGCGAAATCTTCGGTGAGCCGGCGTCCACCGCCATTCTGGTGGGCATCAGCTTTGGTTATGAGGACCCGGAAGTGGCGGCCAACCGGACCCGCGTCGGGCGCGCCCCGCTGGCGGATTCCGTGGCCTTTAAGGCGGCGCTCTAGGGCCGGCCCGCCACGCCTCGGGGTGAGGAGAGGCGCCGTTCGTGTTATCATGGCCGGCTATTTTCCTACCCCCGGGGCAATATGGTCATCGTAAAAGGTGTGATTCCGGTCCGTGATACGTTGCGCGACAGCGCCGTGGCACTGGCCCAGGAGCTGGCCACCCAGGCCCGCGCCGAACACGGCTGTGTGTCCTACGAGGTGTACGTCAAGGCGGACACCCCCAGGGTGATCATGCTGTGGCAGCAGTGGAAGACCCTGGACGATCTGGAGCGTCACTTCGATTCCGATCACCTGGACGCTTTCCTGGACCGGATTCCCGACATGATAGACGGCGAAGTGCATTCCATGCGCTTTGACGTTACCGACGAAGATGGCGAGCCGGTGGTGGAACCGCCCGCCGTGGAAGTGGCCGAAGGCACCACCCTGCACTGAGCCGGGCGCCGGCGGCCGGGAGCCTGACCGATCATGAAAACCCGAATCGATTCCCTCGACGACGTTATTGCCAGCTTCGCCGGGCAAGGCTATATCTGCGACCAGCGCACCGCGCTGGCGGTCTACCTGGCGGCGCAGCTGCACAAGCCGGTGCTGGTGGAAGGCCCGCCCGGGGTGGGCAAGACGGAACTGGCGAAAGCCGCTTCCGCGTTCCTGGAAGCCCCGCTGATCCGCCTGCAATGCTACGAAGGCCTGGATGAAAGCCGCGCGCTGTACGAATGGAAGTACGGCAAGCAGTTGCTCTACACCCAGTTGTTGCGCGACAAGCTCAGCGGGATGCTGGCGGACACCGACAGTCTCGAGCAGAGCATGGAACGGCTCGGTGACCTCGGTGATGCTTTCTACAGCGATACCTTTCTTGAGCCACGGCCGCTGCTGCGCGCCCTGCGCGCCGACGAGCCGGTGGTGCTGTTGATTGATGAGATCGACAAAGCGGACCAGGAGTTCGAAGCCTTTCTGCTCGAGCTGTTGTCCGATTTCCAGATCTCGATCCCGGAAATGGGCACCGTGAAGGCCCGGCATCAGCCGCTGGTGTTCCTCACCAGTAACGATCAGCGCGAGCTTTCCGACGCGCTCAAGCGGCGCTGTCTGCATCTTTACATTCCCTATCCCGACGCCGCCCTGGAGCGGCGTATTCTGGCCGAGCGCGTGCCGGAGCTGGGCGACCAGTTGCGGGATCAACTGGTGGCGTTTATCCAGCATCTGCGCGAGCAAGATATGAAGAAGCTGCCGGCGATTTCGGAAACCCTGGATTGGGCACGGGCCCTGGTGTTGCTGCACGCCGACACCCTTGAGCCGGAGCTGGTCGAGCAGACCCTGGCGTTGGTGCTCAAGAACGAGCAGGACGTGGCCCTGGCCCGCGATCTGCTGCCGCACTGGTTCCGTAAACCCCGTTCCGCCTGAGGCACCGCCATGGCCGACCGCCGTTTGCATGAGTTCGTCCGCGCCCTGCGCGGCGCTGGCGTGCGCGTTTCGCCCACGGAGGCGGAAGAAGCGTTCCGTGCCGCCGCCCTGATCGGCTACCACCCCCGCGAACAGTTCCGTGAAACCCTGGCGCTGACCCTGGTGAAAAGCCAGCCTGAGCGCCCGGATTTCGACGCCTGCTTCGAAGCGTTCTTCCATTTCGAATCCGCCGAGGAGGAGGACGCCGCGCAACCGCAGGCCGATGCCGAACCCTTGTCCCCGCAGGAAGGGCAGGGCCTTTCCGAGCAGGCGGCGGAGCTGGTCGCGCAGGACGCGGGGCAGTTGGAGCAGACCCTGGCACGCAACGCCGGTGAGATGGATTTCACCGATATGCAGGTGATTACGCAACAGGGTCTGTACGCCCGCCGCCTGTTGATGAACATGGGCATGGGCGCGGTGGACGACGAGATCCTGCGGCTGGACGCGTCGCCGCGCGGCGTCGACCAGCGGCGTGCCGGTGAACTGCGTGAGTGGCGCCAGCAGGTTCGCGAGTTGTCGGTGCGCCATGTGCGGCGGCAGTTCAATTTGCACGGGCGCGCCCACGGACGTGCGCTGCGTGAAGAGACCATGCGCGCCGCCCCGTTTCGCGACCTGCGTGAATTCAAACAGGTGCAGACGCTGGTGCGGCGCATGGCGCGGCGGCTCGCCAGCCTTCATCAGCGCCGTCAGAAGAAAGCCAAACGCGGCACCCTGGACGCGCGCCGTACCCTGGCCTCCAGCCTTCGCTACAACGCCGTGCCGGTGCAGCTGCACTGGCGCGAAAAGCGCCGGCTCAAATCCAAAGTACTGGTGATCTGCGATGTCTCCAGCTCGGTACGCGACGCCGCCCGGTTTCTGCTGCAGTTCCTCTACGCCATGACCGATGTGCTGCCACGGGTGCGCAGCTTTGCGTTCGCCGCCCGCTTCGACGAGGTCACCGACGACTTCGATCGCTATCCGCCGGACCTGGCGGTGGGGCGGATTCTCGACCGGGTCTCCGGAAGCGGTACCGATTACGGCACCATGTTCGAGGAATTCGTGGCGCTGTGCGGTTCCGAGATTGACCGTCACACCACCGTGATTATCCTTGGCGACGCGCGCAACAACGATCTTCCCGCCGGCGAGCAGCACCTGGCCGAAGTATCGCGCCGCGCCAAGCAGGTATTCTGGCTTAACCCGGAGCCACCGTCGCGGTGGAACAGCGGCGACGCCATCATGGCCCGCTACCAGCCGTACTGCCGCGCGGCGCGGCGCTGCGCCTCGCTCAATGATCTGAGCCGCTTCACGGACTACCTGCTGAAGAGTGTTTAACGGCTGTTTGCCATGCCCCTGAGCGCACCGCTGAGCGATTCGTCCAGACGGCGCAGATTCACCGGCTTGGCGATGTGCCCCACCATCCCCGCGTCATGACAGGCGGCGATCTTGTCCGGCACCGCATGGGCGGTCAGCGCGATGACCGGGATTACCGGCAGGCGGCCCTGGCGCTGCAGGCCCTGAATTGCCCGGGTGGTTTCGAAGCCGTCCATGTCCGGCATCTCGCAATCCATCAGAACCAGGTCGAACTGCCCCGGCCGTGACAGCAACACCGCCAGCGCTTCGGCGCCGCTTTCCGCCGTTTCGCATTGGTGGCCCAGTTTCCGGCACAAGCCTTCGGCGACCAGCAAATTAATATGATTATCGTCGACGATCAGCAGGCGGGCACCGACAACGCCGGCGGGCCGCTCTGTTTCCGTCGGCGGCGACTCCGCCTGAGCCTTGCCGATCGGCAGAGGCAACCGGACCCAGAAGCACGAGCCGCGCGCCTCGCTGCTGCGAAAGCCGATCTCGCCGCCCATGATTTCAGCCAGTTGGCGGCAGATCGCCAACCCCAGCCCGGTGCCGCCATAGCGGCGCCGGCTGGTCTGGTCGCCTTGATGGAAGTAGTCGAACAGTCGGGATTGCTGATCGGCGGCAATGCCGACGCCGGAATCGGTGATTTCGAACAACACGTAATCCCGGTTCGCCTCGTCGCGGCGCGCGGCGACTTCAATGCGTCCGTTCTCAGTAAATTTGACCGCGTTACTGATCAGGTTGACGAGTATCTGGCGTAGCCGGACCGGGTCGCCGACGCAGTAGTCGCCAAGATCCGAATCGAGATTTTCCACCAGGGAGTTCGCGTTCAGGCGGGCACGGTGCTCGAACAGCGCGACGCACTCACCGATCAGCGCCGGCAGGTCCAGCCTGGTCTGTTCGATGGGCATTTTGCCGGCATCAAGACGCGAGTAGTCCAGAACATCGTTGATCAAATCGAGCAGGGTGTTACCAGACTGCTCAATCACATACAGCTGCCGCCGCTGGGTTTCGTCCAGCTGGGAGTCGCGCAACATATCCACCGTGCCGATAATGCCGTTAAGCGGGGTGCGGATTTCGTGACTCATAACGGCGAGAAACTCGCTGCGGGCACTGAGTGCGGTGTTCAGTTCATGGGTGCGTTCCTCAACGCGACGCTCCAGCGCCTCTTGGGCTTCCTTGTGTATGCGCTCATTCTCCGATTTCAGTGTGGTCATGCGGTGCGCCAGCGCGAAGGACAATAACAGCGCCTCGGTGACGGTGCCCAGCTGCAGCGTGTTCTCTATCAACCAGCTGCCGCCGATCAGGTTGAAGGTTTTGAGGATATAGATCACCGAGGCCAGACCCACGGCGGTAAAGGCGAGCAGGAAGAAGCGTGCCGGTTGATACCCTTGACGTATCGACCAGATCGACAGGGCGATGGCGATGAACGGCCAGGGAAAAATAATCGCCGATGAAAATTGAATGAAAAACGTGAAGTTGAGAAGCGTGAACGGGGCAAGAGCTATCAGCGCCAGACCGATCAGAATCAGAACGCGGTTGAGCCCCGGCGCCGCCTTTTTTAGCTCCAGAAAAGAGCAGGAAAAGAACATCGAAAAAGCCAGCGTGAGCAGGTTGAGCACCGGCAGGCTGCGGTGGTTCCATTCGCTGGCTTGCGGCCACAGCCACTGATAGGCCAGCCCTTCCCGCGCGAACAGGTTCAAACCAAACAGACCCAGATAAAGCACGTAAAGCAGGTAGCTGGGTTCGCGAATGGAGAAAAAAATCAGCAAATTGAACAGGCACATGATCAGTACCGAGCCGAAATAAAAGCCGTAACTGAGCTTCAGGTAGCCGTCATGCTGGTTAAATTCGTCCGGCGCGTGAATCGACAATGGAAAGTCGATCACATTGTCACCGCGGGCACGGAACAAAATGGACCATTGCGCCTGCTGGGGGATGGCGAGCGGATAAATAAGCTGATGGTGGGGGAAAGGGCGCGCCGCGAAGGGCACCCTGTCGCCGCTGCGCTGATGGTCCAGCAGCGTGCCGGCCTGGTCGTAGACATACATGTCCAGATAATCCAGGTGCGGGCGCCCGGCGTGCAGGTACCAGAGACCGGTGTCGGATTGGTTGTCCAGGTTCAACAGGAACCACTGATCCTGTTTCCGAAACCCCATCGAGGGGTAGCGGCTGCCCAACCGCTGGCCCTTGCCGCTGCGCAACGCGGCCAGCGCGTTTTCGGGGGATAGTGCCCCCGGGGCGGCCTCCAGCCAGCGCAGCTCCGGTGACGCCTGATAGTCCGAGACCTGCTTCCCCAGTTCCAGGGCCTGCACCGCCCCCGTGGCCAGAACAAAGCAGAGCCCTGCAAACCATAAACGTCCCTGCATTATCCGCCCCCCTTGCAAAGCGTGAACTCCGTCACTGCCCTTTTACCGTATTTAACCGGGCCGCAGGAACGGCTCCAAGCGTCAATGTTCAAAATACTGACTTCTAACGCAAAGGAGAGGCACATGAAGATCCGAATTCTGAGTAGTGCAATGGTGTTGTCCTGTTCGGTGATGGCCGGCGGCGCGTTCGCAGCCGGGCCCTACATCGGCGCCAACTATAATCAGATTCAGTACGACAACGACGACGTCGATGAAGACACCCTGAAAGTGGATGGCGTCACGTTGCGGGCCGGCTTTGAGTTCAATGATTTTATCGCGTTGGAAGCGCGCGGCGGCACCGGTATTGATGGTGATTCCAAAGACGCGCCCCTGGGTACCTTCGAGTACGACATGGACCATATGTACGGCGGCTACCTGAAGCTTTCCGCGCCGCTTTCCGATTCCATCCACCCCTATGTGATCGGCGGCTACAGCAAAATGAAGGCCGACGTTAAGTATACCGTGGCGGGCGTCAGCACGGACGAAAGCGAACACTTCGAAGACGAGTCCTATGGTGCCGGTCTGGACTTCAACATTACCGACACCCTGGGTGCGAATCTGGAATACATGCGCTACTACGATCAGGACGAGGAAGAAATTTCCGGGATCAGTGTGGGCCTGCGTTCCGCCTTCTGATGGTCTCCCACCGTCCCTGACACAGCGCCGGCGCAAGCCGGCGTTTTTTATGCGCTAAAGGTCAGCCCGCCCGTGCCAGGAGCTTTTCCAGTCTTGGCCGGAACGCGGTCTCCACGCCCAGGTTCTTCATGGTCCAGTAATGGCCGCCCACCACCCGCTGTACCAACAAGGTGCGCGAGCTGGGCTGGAACTTGAGCATTTCTTCCAGCGGTGTACGTCGAGCCTGCTGCACCACGTCCTGGTGCAAGCTGGCCTGACCGAAGTCAAAGGGGGTTTCCGCGAAGGCCTTGAGCAGCAGCGGCACCCAGGCCTGGTAGAGACGGTCGGACACTTCACTGTCGGCGCGGCGGGCGCCGATCGCCAGCAAAGCCCGGTCCAGAGCCCGCCAGTCCGCGTCCAGTGACGCGCGCACCAGGGTGGCCATCAGGCGCACGTCTTCTTCCGGCAGCCGTTTCACCGCGCCAAAATCGTACAGCACGATACTGCCGTCGGTGCGGAACGCGAAATTACCCGGGTGCGGATCACAGTGCACGGTGCGCAGTTCGAAAATCTGCCGCCCGATAATATCGAACAGGCGCTCACCCAACCGGTTTCGTAACGCCTGACTAAAACCGTTCTCGTCGCTCACTTTTTCCAGGGCGACGCCGTCCTCGAAACTCAAGGTCAGCACCGTGGCGCCGGACAGGTCGGCGAACACGGTGGGAATCACCACGTCCTCGTCTTCCGCATGGAAGGTTTGGAACAGCCGTACGTTGTCCGCTTCTCGCAGGTAATCCAGTTCTTCTTCCAGTTGCGCGCGGATTTCCTTGAACACCGCGTCGAGCGCGCGCTCGTCTACACGCAGCAAACTGCCCAGCTTGAGAATGCGCTTGAGGTGCTTCATGTCCGAGTCGATGGACGCCTTGACCGCCGGATACTGAATCTTCACCACCACGTCATCGCCGGCCAGCGTGGTGGCCCGGTGAACCTGGCCGATGGACGCGGCCGCGAAAGGTGCCTCGTCGAACACCTGGAAGTAGTCGGCCACCGGGCCGCCCAGCTCCTTCTCCAGTTGCCGGCGGATCACGTGGAAGGGCATCGGCGCCGAAGCGTTCTGCAGCACCGCCAGTTGCTCGCTGATTTCCCGGGGCAGCACGTCCTGCATCTGCGAGGCGATTTGCCCGACCTTCATGACCGCGCCTTTCATTTGCCCGAGCGTGGCGGCCACTTCCTGGCCGATATGACGCATCAGGGCCTCGCGGCTGGTGGCGCGGTCCTGTTCCGACTGAAATAACCCTTTCACCTGATGTGAGGCGACACGGGTGGCGATGGACGTCGTCATGCCGGTCAGTTTCCAGAGGCGCCCGGTGGTGGAAGCGGGGCGCCGTTCCCGTCCGCGTTTTGCCATGCTGCGTTGTCCCCTGGTCGAAAAAGCGGTGGCGGATTCGCACACCGTGCTGAAAGGCAGAGACTAGTCCGGTGTTCCGTCCCTGTCATGGGGTATTCGGGCCAAAGCCGGGCAAAAAAAAGGGGCCCAGGAGGGCCCCATTAAAGGAGAGTCGGCAGAATGTCAGAAATCAGGCGCGCTCTTTCTCGCCGGTGCTGACCAGGTCGTCGAACAGTTTCTGACTTTGTTCGCGCACTGTGCTGACGGCGCCCAGGCCGGCGAGCACGAATTCGTTGGTTTCCTCGGCTTTTTCGCCGCGCTCCTGCTTGCCGCTGGCGACGAACTGCTCGTACAGCTCGTGGCGCTTCTGGGGCGCTTCGTCGATCAGTTTGCGAGTGCTTACTAGCAGGCCGCGACCCGCCAGAAGGGCCTTGGATTTGCCTTCGGCGTCGTCGCCATAGGCTTCCTGGCCAGCCTGCACGTATTTTCCGTAGAGCTCCTCGGAGCTGTCGCCGGCTTTGCTGTAGGCGCCGAGGCCGGCCAGGTAGAGCTTGTTACCCAGGGTCTTGGCACGCTGAATCAGGTTGTCTTGCTGGTCGCGAATCTCTTTCAGTTCACCCATGATCGTTTCTCCTCTTACTGAGAATGTCGGCGACCGGTGAGGTCGCGCCTTGATGAACGACATAATAGGGCGCTGAATCGAAGGGTCTGATTATTACTGTCCGACAATAGGACAATGAATAAGCGGGATGGATGTGGCGGGCTGTGACGGAATTCCCAGCCTGGCCGCCAAGTCCAACGTGGCGGGAACCCGGGGCGAGCGCTTACACTCCATAGGAAAGTATTAACCGGCAGAGATACTATTTCATGATTGAGAAATTCATTGCCAAGGTGCCCAGCCGGATTTGGGCGGACGGGCGCCCGGCCAAAGCTCGGCAATGGGATGCCGAATTCAATGTGGCCGCCTGGGCCCGGATTTCGGGTAAGCCGGGCACGGTGCAGTTGCTGGTGCGCTACCTGGACACCAACAACGATCAGGCGATCCTGGTCGATGCCGCCGAAGTGAACGGTGACGGCAGCGCTTTGCTGTCGGGCCTGGTGCGCCTGCGGTTCAATGAGAGTGTGGAGCAGGTTCAGGTGTCCCTGCGGCTCTCGGACCCGGGCATGCGCTATGTGGTGGAAGAGCTGTATATGCAGCGTCGGGGCTCGGCGCTGCGCCCCCAGGACAAGCTGATCTCCAACTACTGAGCGCTCAAGGCGCCTTACCCCCCTTGATGGGCCCGCCGCCGTGGCGGCAAGGCCCGTTCCCCCCGACGCTTCGGGTTTTCGGTGCGGTCACCGGCGGCGCTATCGTCGCCACACTCCAGCAGGGACTCCGGCCAGTCCTGAAAATCCAGGCCGGTGAGCCGGTTCAGGTTCTCCAGAGCGGTTTCCGGGTGCCGCTTTTCAATTCTTATCACCTTGCTCATGACGCTTTACTCGTTGCCTGAACGAATAAAAGCGAGAACCATGCCAAAGTATATAAAATTATTTTTGCAGGAAAATCAGGCGGTTGGCGGCGACGGGGCCGGCCGGGGGCGCGGCCACCGGCGTGCGCCGGCAAGATGTGACAATCTTTGCCAGTGGCGCCCGGTGGCCCCGGCGCGGGCGGGCGGCGTTGTTAATCGAGGAAGAAATCAGGCAGTAACTGGTCGTCGGAAAGCTGCGGGTCGACCTTGTACACCGACAAATCGGTGACGCCGGCCTGGCGGATCACCTCGTCGTCGATAAAGAAGTTACCGCTGCACTCCGCCTGGGGCCGGGTCAGGATCCAATGGGCCGCGTCCGCCATGATCTCCGGCTGGCGTGCCGCGCGCACCGCCATTTCGCCACCCAGGTGGTTGCGTACCGCGGCGGTGTTGATGGCCGTGCGCGGCCAGAGCGCGTTCACGCCCACCTTGCCGGCGTACTCGTCCGCCATGCCCAGCACGCACAGGCTCATGCCGTACTTGGCCATGGTGTAGGCGAGATGGCGGCCGAACCAGGCGGGGTTCATGTTCAGCGGCGGCGACAGGTTGAGAATGTGCGGGTTGTCCGCCCGGCGCAGCAGCGGCAAGCACAGTTTGCTGGTCATGAAGGTGCCGCGGCTGTTGACCTGGTTCATCAGATCGTAGGACTTCATGGTGGTGGCTTCGGTGGGCGTCAGGGCGATGGCACTGGCGTTATTGACCAGAATGTCGATGCCGCCGAACGTGGCTTCGGCCTGGTCCACGGCCGCCTGTACCTGGTCCTCGTAGCGAATATCGCCGACACACACCAGCGCCTCGCCGCCGGCCTCGCGGATTTCCTCGGCGGCGGTATAAAGCGTGCCCGGCAGCTTGGGGTGCGGCTCCGTGGTCTTGGCGAACAGCACCACCCGGGCGCCGTCGCGGGCGGCACGCACGCCGATGGCCTTACCGATGCCGCGGCTGGCACCGGTGATGAACAGGGTCTTTCCTTTCAGGGTGGCGGCGGTCATGGCCGGATCCTCGGCATGCAAAATGGACTTTCACGCTAGCAAGAGCCGGCCCGGCGCGGCAATACACAAACGATCGGGTTATGGCTCCTTGGCGGACGGGGCTTGCTCCGGCGCTTGGGAAGCGGTTATCTTGTGGCCTGTCTGGTCATTTTGGGCCATTGGCAGGTGGCCCGGGGTTGGGCGAAGACACAGGTTGTGAACACGGGCAAAGCGCATGACGATTCTAAAAATGACGGCGGAGGACTACACGCTTTCCGCTGAATACCTGGGCCCAATGCTGGAGGCCCTGCAGAAAAGGGGTATCGACGAACAGGAGGCGCTGGCCGGCCTGGACATCGAGCCGGGTTGCTGGCGCGATCCCAAGGCCCGTGTCACCGCCTTGACCTTCAAGCGCTTCTCCCGGCGGCTGGTGGCGCTGACCGGCGAGCCCTGGATCGGCTGGGAACTGGGCGCCTCCATGCCGCTGTCGTCGCACGGGTTTCTCGGCTACGCGGCGATGAGCAGCAACACCCTGGGGGACGCCATCGAGCTGGCGGTGAAGTTTTTCCGCACCCGCGGCACCATTGTGCAGCTGGAGGCCTTCGTGGAGGGCGACTGGGCGGTGCTGCAACTCAACGAGATGCTGTCCCTCGGCGAGCACGGGCCGCTGCTTACGGAAAGCCTGTTCTCCAGCTTCCACTTCATGGGCCTGCAGCTGATGCCGGACATCGAGATCCTCGGCGAGCTGCGCTTTGCCCACCCGGAGCCTGAGTACTTTTCACGCCTGCGGCCGATGATTCCAGTGCCGATCTATTTCGACTGCGCCTACAGCCAGATGCGCTTTCCCGCCGAGCGGTTGCAGCGGCGTCTGCGCTTCGCCGACCCGCGCCTGGCGCAGATGGCCGCCGCCCAGTGCGAGCAGGAGATGGAGCAGATCAAAGCGCCGCCGGCGCTGCTGGGCCAGGTCCGGCGAGTGATGCTGGCCGGCTCCGGCGGCTTCCCGGGCGTCGAGGAAGTGGCCTCGGAGATGCATATGTCGTCGCGGACACTGAAACGCAAACTCCAGCAACTGGGCACCAGCTACCAGAAGCTGCTGGATGATCTGCGCAAGGGCCTGGCGGTGGAATACCTGACCCAGAGTGGCCGGTCCGTGGACGATATCGCGCTGGCGCTGGGCTATTCGGATGCCTCCAATTTCGCCCGGGCGTTCCGCCGCTGGACCGGCAAGAGCCCGTCGGATTACCGCTGAGCGGCCGCTCACAAGGACCCGGCCAGCTCCGCCAGGGCGCCGCCCAGGCCGCCCAGCAGCAGGGTCAGGGTGGCCAGGAAGCCGAGCAGAAAGCCGCGGCCCCGTTCACGGGGCGATTCCAGATAGGCATTGAAATAAAGCTGCCGGCCGATCACGAACAGTGCCCCCACCGCCGCGGCGGCGCGCGGTTCCAGATACCAGCCGCACAACCACAGTCCGGGCAGGAACAGAATCAGCTGTTCCACGGTATTGGCGTGGATGCGCAGGCTGCGCTCAAACAGTTCGTGGCCCTGAACCGCCGGTGCCCGCACCTGGTATTTGACCCGGGCGCGGCCCACCACAAAACTGAACAAGGCGCACTGCAGCAGCGCCACGACGGTAACGATGGCAACCCATTCCATGACTTTCCCCCAAGCAGGTATGGTTAAATCGGCGCACAACGGTCGACACCGATATATTCTTATTTTTGCGCATCATCCTAGAGCGTTTTGCGTAGGATCGCATCTTCTTGCCGCCGGGGTCGGCCCGGCGGCGCCACCACGGGAGCGCGCATGATCGAACTACACCCCCGCCTGGCGACCGATACCGGCGCCCTCGGCGAGACCGAGCTGTGCTGGCTGCGCTGGATGCGGGACGCCCGCTTCCCCTGGCTGATCGTGGTGCCCAAGCGCGACGGTCTGCGGGAGTGGCATCATTTGCCGGAACCCGATCAGCAACGCCTGCTGGCCACCGTGAACCACCTGGCCGGAGAGCTGGAAAGAGTCACCGGCGCCGACAAGATCAATCTCGGCGCCCTGGGCAACCTGGTGCCGCAGCTGCACGTGCATATCATCGCCCGCTTCCGCGACGACCCCTGCTGGCCCGGGCCGGTGTGGGGGCAGGGCCAGCCGGTGCCGGTGGACGGCACGCCGGACTGGCTGGCGCGAATCGCGCTGCCGGAGGAGAAGTAGGGTATGGAACTGATCGCTGTGGACGTGCAGTGCCCCCATTGCTGGGAGCACTTCGAGGCGCTGGTGGATCCGTCCCAGGGGGATCAGCAATACGTGGAGGACTGCCACATCTGCTGCCGCCCCCTGGTGCTCACCGTCGACCTCACCGACCCCGAGGCGCCCTCGGTGTCGGTGACGCCGGAAAACGACTGACGGACCCGCTCAGGGGTTGTCGTTGCCGGCCAGGAAGGCCTGCATTTCCGGGTCGGTGAGCATCCGCTCGATGGAACGGCTGAGGATGTCGTTAACCATTTCCTGGTTGCGCGCCGCCGAGGGCGTAAAGGGCAGGTCGTGCTGCACGCTGCTCTTGTAGGTGCCGACGTGGGTGGTCTCGCCGCGCCGGGCCTCGGCCACCAGTTCCAGGTTCAGGGTCACTTCGTTGACCACCGACCCTTCCTCGGGAATGTACTCCAGTTTTTCCAGACGCACTTCCAGGGTGGTGGCGTCGCCGCCCGGGTTGAAGGCGTTGTAGCCCAGCGTCTGCAGCCCCTGGCGAACGGTCTCGGCGATCGCCGGGCGCAGATCATTGGCCGGCTGCACCAGCGAGGTGTCCTTGTAGACGCCGCCCCGCGAGCCGAACTCTTTGCGGTCCCGGGAATCCACCGCGATCACCTGCACCGGCTGGTTGTTGCCGCGGTTGGCGGGCTGGACTTCGGCCTTGGGGTTGACTTCGATCTGCTGCGGGCTGAGCGCGCAGCCGGTCAGCGACAGCGCCAGGGCGGCGCCGGTGAAAAGCGTGGTGAGGGTCGATTTCATCCGTTTGGTCTCCATAGGGGGTTCACTGAAACGGGGTCGTGACGTTCGACTCCATACTAGTGCGTTCGCTTCAAGGATTCTTCCGCCAGATCGTGGAGGGCGTCCTTGTAGCGGGAAGCGGGCACCGGCGCCAGGGCGTCGAGGGCCAGCCGGGTCTGCTCGGCGGCCCGCTCCACGGTGTAGCTGAGCCCGCCGCAGTCGTGCACGATCTCGACGATCTGCTCCAGCTGTTCCAGGCCGCCGGTGCGGATCGCCTCCTTGATCAGGCCGGCGTGCTCCGGGGCGCCATGCTGAATCGCGTAAATCAGGGGCAGGGTGGGCTTGCCCTCGGCCAGGTCGTCGCCCACGTTCTTGCCAAGCTCGTTCACGTTGCCCTGGTAGTCGAGAACGTCGTCGATCAGCTGAAAAGCAATGCCAAGATGGCGGCCAAAGGTGGCGAACGCCTGCGAAAAGTCGGTTTCGGTTCGGGCGCCCAGCACGGCGCCGGTCTCCGCCGCCGACTCGAACATCTTGGCGGTCTTGTGGTGAATCACGCGCATGTAGCTGGGCTCGGTGGTGCTCGGGTCGCGGGTGTTGATGAGCTGCAGCACCTCGCCTTCGGAGATGGTGTTGGTGCTCTGCGAGAGAATTTCCAGCAGGCGCTGGTCACGCAGCGCCACCATCAGTTGGAACGCCCGGGAGATCAGGAAGTCGCCCACCAGGACGCTGGCGGAGTTGCCCCAGACCGCGTTCACCGTGGGCCGGCCCCGGCGCAGGCTGGATTCGTCCACCACATCGTCGTGGAGCAGGGTGGCGGTGTGCAGGAACTCGATCACGGCGGCCACATCCACGTGCTGGGCGCCGGTGTAGCCGGACGCGCGGGCGCTCAGCAGCCCCACCAGCGGGCGCAGGCGTTTGCCGCCGGAGTCGACGATGTACTCTCCCACCTCGCGGATCAGCGGTACCTCGGTGTCCAGGTGGTGAGTGATGAAGCGGTTCACCGCCTCGAAATCCTCGGCGACGACAGAGCTGATGGCCTTGAAATCCATGAAGTAGCTATCCGGCTAAAAAGGGGCGGTAAACAGCGGGCAATGCTAGCAGCGGGGCCCGGCCAGTCAAGAAAACCCGGCCACCGGAGGGCGGCTGTAAAAGCCGTGTCATGCGGGCTTGAGGCGCATCAACCTTTAGCGTACACTTCGCGACCCGAATTAATCATCCCACGGGCACCGAAAGCGACCGCCTGATTGCAGGGCCGGGTCCGCCCAAGAGGAACCATCTGGAGCAAGTAGATGTACGCAGTCATCAAGACGGGTGGCAAGCAGTACCGCGTTGAAGAGGGTGACACCCTGCGCGTGGAGAAGATCGAAGTGGCCACCGGTGAATCCGTGGACTTTGATCAGGTGCTGCTGGTCGCCGACGGCGACGACGTGAAGGTCGGCCAGCCGCTGCTGGAAGGCGCCAAGGTCACCGCCGAAGTGGTTGAGCAGGGCCGTCACAAGAAGATCAAGATTGTGAAGTTCCGCCGCCGCAAGCATTCCCGCAAGCAGCAGGGCCATCGCCAGTGGTACACTGCGGTGAAAATCACCGGGATCCAGGGCTGATCCGGACGCAACGAGAGGATTGAAACATGGCACATAAAAAAGCCGGTGGTAGTACTCGTAACGGTCGCGACTCGGAAAGTAAACGCCTTGGCGTGAAGCGCTTCGGCGGCCAGGTCGTTCAGGCCGGCGAGATCATCGTTCGCCAGCGCGGCACCCGTTTCCACCCCGGAGTGAACACCGGGATTGGCAAGGACCACACCATCTTCGCCAAGGAAGCCGGACGCGTGAAGTTCGAAGTCAAAGGCCCGCTCAGCCGCAAATACGTGGTGATCGAGCCCGTGGCCTGATCCCTCCGGGATCTGAAAAAGCCCCGCGAGGCTCGCGCCCGCGGGGCTTTTTTGTGGCCGCCTTCCCTGGTGGCCACCCTTCGGGCCGTCGCTGGCGCGACGTCGAAAATCGCTCCTGGCGATTTTTTGTGGCCGCCTGTACGCCCTACGTTAGAATGCCCCCTTTAATCGCTATTAAGAGCCGTCACCATGCAATTCGTCGACGAAGCCACCATTGATGTCCGCGCCGGAAGCGGGGGGCACGGCTGCCTGAGCTTCCGTCGTGAAAAGTACGTGGAGTTCGGCGGCCCCGACGGGGGTGATGGCGGCGCCGGCGGTCATGTCTATGTGGAGGCGGACAGCAACCTCAACACCCTGGTGGATTATCGCTACGAGCGCTCTTTCAAGGCGCGTAACGGCGAGCCTGGCAAGGGCCGGCAGATGACCGGTAAATCCGCCGAGGATGTGGTGCTGAAAGTGCCGGTGGGCACCACCGTGGTGGATGTGGACACCGACGAGGTGCTCGCCGACCTGACCGCGGTGGATCACAAGGTCATGGTGGCGCGGGGCGGCCGTGGCGGGCTCGGCAACGTGCACTTCAAAAGCAGCGTTAACCAGGCACCGCGTAAGACCACCAACGGCACCCCCGGCGAAACCCGGCGCCTGCGGCTGGAGCTCAAGGTGCTGGCGGACGTGGGTCTGCTGGGCATGCCCAACGCCGGCAAGAGCACGCTGATCCGCGCCATTTCCGCCGCCAAGCCCAAGGTGGCGGACTACCCCTTCACCACCCTGATTCCCAATCTGGGGGTGGTGAAGGCGGATCGCTACCGCAGTTTCGTGGTCGCCGATATTCCCGGCTTGATCGAAGGGGCCGCCGAGGGCGCCGGCCTGGGTATTCGCTTCCTGAAACACCTGGCGCGCACGCGGTTGCTGCTGCACGTGGTGGATATGGCGCCCCTGGACGGCGACCCGGCGGACCATATCGACGCCATTGCCGACGAGCTGGACCGGTTCTCTCCGGCGCTGGCCGAGCAGGAGCGCTGGTTGGTGTTCAACAAGATCGACCTGTTACCCGACGACGAGGCGGAGCAGCGGGTCGCTGAAATCGTCGACGAGCTGGGCTGGCAGGGGCCGGTGTTCCGCCTTTCCGCCGCCGCCGGGGTGGGCTGCGAAGAACTGGTCTACGCGCTGATGAACGCAATTGAAGAACGCCGTCTGCGCGAGCAGGAAGACCCGGACTACGCCGCCGAGCAGCGGGATCTGCGTGCGCGCCTGGAAGAAGAGGCCCGTGAGAAGATCCAGGAAATCAAGCGGGACCGCCGCGTGGCCCGCGATAATGACGACGACGATGATGACGATCACGACGTGGAGATCGTCTACGAACCCTGATCGGCCATCACTTTACTGAAAGCGGGAAAGGCACCATGGCGCAACGCGCACGCTGGGTAATCAAAATAGGCAGCGCTCTGCTTACCAATGACGGCCGCGGTCTTGACCGCGACCTGATGCAGGTCTGGGTGGATCGCATCGTGGCCCTGCGCGAGCGCGGTATCGACGTCATGGTGGTGTCCTCCGGCGCGGTGGCCGAGGGCATGACCCGGCTGGGCTGGGCGCGCCGCCCGGATTCGGTGCATCAGCTCCAGGCGGCGGCGGCCGTCGGGCAGATGGGGCTGGTGCAGGCCTGGGAGTCCTGTTTCCAGAAACACCGGCTGCACACCGCCCAGGTGTTGCTCACCCATGACGATCTCTCCGACCGCAAGCGCTACCTCAATGCGCGCAGCACCTTGCTCACGCTGCTGGGCTTTTCGGTGGTGCCGGTGGTCAACGAAAACGACACCGTGGTCACCGACGAAATCCGCTTCGGCGACAACGACACCCTGGCGGCTCTGGTGGCCAACCTGGTGGAGGCCGAGCGGCTGGTGATTCTCACCGATCAGGACGGCCTGTTCGACGCCGATCCCCGCCAGAACCCGGCGGCCCGCCTGATTCCCAGCGCCCGCGCCTCCGATCCGGCCCTGGCGGCCATGGCCGGCGGTGGCGGTTCCGGGCTGGGCCGTGGCGGCATGACCACCAAGGTGCGCGCTGCGGCGCTGGCGGCGCGCTCGGGCACCATGACCACCATCGCCTCCGGGCGCCGCCCGGAGGTGCTCACCGAGCTGGTCGACGGCCAGGCCCCCGGCACCACGCTGTTGCCGGACACCTCACCAATGAATGCCCGCAAGCAGTGGCTGGCCGGCCACCTGCGCATGCGTGGCCGGCTGATTCTCGACGACGGCGCCGCCCGGCGCCTGCGCGAGGCCGGGTCCAGCCTGCTGCCGGTGGGGGTGGCGGACGTATTCGGGCAGTTTTCGCGCGGTGAGATGGTGGCCTGCGAGGACCAGCATGGCGAGCGTGTGGCCTGCGGTCTGGTTAACTACGACGCCGCTGACGCCCGCCGCCTGTGCGGCAAGAAGAGCCACGAAATCGCCGACGTGCTGGGCTTCATGAACGAGGAAGAATTGATCCACCGGGATAACCTGGTGGTTCTGTAGCCCGGTGGGTGGATTCCAGGCATAAAAAAACCGGCCCGAGGCCGGTTTTTTTAGCGAACGCGTTCGATCGATCAGGCCGCCATGGCCTTGATCTTGGCGTTCAGGCGGCTCTTGTGACGAGCGGATTTGTTCGGGTGGAACTTACCCTTCTGGGTGGCCTTATCCAGCACCGAGGTCGCCTTTTGGTACGCTTGCTGAGCGGCGCCTTGGTCGCCGGACGCAATGGCCGCGTTCACCTTCTTGAGGTACGTACGCACCATGGAACGCATCGCTGCGTTGTGCTTACGACGCTGTTCCGCCTGACGCGCGCGCTTGCGTGCTTGCGGTGAGTTAGCCAAGGTCCTGCTCCTATATATAAATCGGTAATTCGATGGTGATAATCGATTAGGACCGGGCGGATACTGCCATTGGCCGGTCCTGAAGACGCGCAACTATGCCGATCCGGGTCTGGATTGTCAATCCCCGGGGCGGGGCTGTGGCGGTGGCGGCGGGCTTTGGTTACTCTTGGCCGGTTTTTCGGAGGCGCCGGGATGGACGAGCAGGAAACAGCGGGCAAAAAGGGCGGTTTGCTGGCCTCGACCCTGGTGGTGAGCAGCATGACGCTGCTGTCCCGGGTGCTGGGGCTGGTGCGCGACGTGGTGCTGGCGCGCCTGCTGGGCGCCTCGGCGGGCACCGACGCCTTCTTCGTGGCCTTCCGGATACCCAATTTCCTGCGCCGGCTGTTCGCCGAGGGGGCCTTTAATCAGGCCTTCGTGCCGGTGCTCAGCGAATACCGCAGCAAACAGCGCGACGAAGGCAGTATCGCCGCCACCAAGGCGCTGATCGACCGCGTCGCCGGCACCCTGGGCGGCACCCTGGCGCTGATCACCCTGGTCGGGGTGCTGGCGGCGCCGCTGTTGATCTGGCTGTTCGCCCCGGGCTTCGGCGACGACCCGCAGAAACGCGCCCTGGCGGTGGAAATGCTGCGGCTCACCTTCCCGTACCTGTTCTTTATTTCGCTGACCGCCTTCGCCGGCGCCATTCTCAATACCTGGAACCGCTTCGCGGTGCCGGCGTTCACTCCGGTGCTGCTCAATCTCAGCCTGATCGGTAGCGCCCTCTACCTGGCGCCGCAGTTCACCGAAGGACGCATGGCGGTGGCACTGGCCTGGGGGGTGCTGATCGCCGGCACCGTTCAGTTGCTGTTTCAGTTGCCGTTCCTGGCCCGCCTGAACCTGATGCCGGTGCCGCGCATGGCCTGGCGCGACGAGGGCGTGCGCCGCATCCTGCGTCTGATGGCGCCGGCCATGTTCGGGGTCTCGGTGAGCCAGATCAATCTGCTGCTGGACACGGTGCTGGCGTCCCTGCTGCAAACCGGCTCGGTGACCTGGCTGTACTATTCCGACCGGCTGGTGGAGTTGCCGCTGGGCGTGTTCGCCATCGCCATCGGCACGGTGATCCTGCCCAGCCTGTCCGGCAAGCACGCTGGCGATGACCCGAAAGCGTTCAGCCGCACCCTGGACTGGGCCCTGAAGCTGGTGCTGCTGATCGGCGTGCCGGCGGCGCTGGCGCTGGCGGTGATCGCCGAGCCGCTGCTGGCGACCCTGTTCAACCACGGCGAGTTCGGCGCCAACGACGTGCTGCGCTCGGCGGAATCCCTGCGTGCCTACAGCGCCGGGCTGGTGGCGTTCATGCTGATCAAGATTCTGGCGCCGGGCTATTTCGCCCGCCAGGACACCCGCACGCCGGTGAAAATCGGCATTATCGCCATGGTCGCCAACATGGCTCTGAACCTGGCGCTGATCTGGCCGCTGCAACACGCCGGGCTGGCGCTGGCCACGTCGCTGTCGGCCTGGCTGAACGCCGGCTTGCTGTATATGGGGCTGCGGCGAAGCGGTGTGTACCTGCCGATGAAGGGCTGGTGGCAACACGGGTTGCGGCTGGCGGTGGCCGGCGGCGCCATGGCCGGCGCCATTTACTGGCTGGCACGGCAAGCCACGGTGTGGCTGAATGGGGCGCTGTGGGATCGTATCCTCTGGCTGGGCCTGATCGTGGTGGCGGGATTGGCGGTTTATCTGTTCACCTTGCTGATTCTTGGCCTCAGACCTCGCCACTTGCGCCGATGATTCCTATAATCGGCCCTCTTTTCTCCCGCGTGCCGGTATAAGACCGGCGGGGCGGGAACCTGACGAGGGCGGAATGCGACTGATTCGCGGCATTCACAATCTGCGGGCGAGCCACAAAGGCTGCGTCGCCACCATCGGCAATTTCGATGGCGTCCATCTGGGCCATCAACGGATTCTCGACCAGGTGATCGACGAGGCGAGGGCGCGTGGCAAGCGGTCCACGGTGATGTTGTTCGAGCCCCAGCCGCAGGAGTTTTTCTGCCCGGACCAGGCGCCGGCGCGGCTTAACAGTCTGCGTGACAAGTTGATCGCGCTGCGCGATTACGGCGTCGATCAGGTGTTGTGCGCCCGGTTCAACGAGGCGTTTCGCAGCCTCACCGCCGAGGCGTTCGTGCGCGATCTGCTGGTCGAGGGCCTGGGTATTGAATACCTGGTGGTGGGTGATGATTTCCGTTTCGGTTGTGGCCGCGACGGTGATTTCGATTATTTGAAACAGGCCGGCGAACGTTTCGGTTTTCAGGTGACCGACACCCCGACCTGTGAAGTGAGCGGCGAGCGGGTATCCAGCACGCGGGTGCGCGCGGCGCTGGAACAGGGGGATTTTCGCCTGGCGGAGCGTCTTCTGGGGCGCCCCTACACGATCAGCGGCCGGGTCCGCCACGGCGACAAGCTCGGCCGCACCCTGGACGTGCCCACCGTGAACCTGGCCCTGAAGCGGCCGGTGTCGCCCCTGCACGGGGTGTTCGCGGTGCGTGTTTCCGGCGCCGGCCTCAACGACCACCCGGGCGCGGCCAATATGGGCACGCGGCCGTCGGTGGACGGCCGGGAAAACCGCCTGGAAGTGCATTTGCTTAATTTTCAGGGTGATCTGTACGACGCGCATCTGAGCGTCGCGTTTCATCATTTCGTACGGCCGGAAGAGAAATTCGACGGTCTCGACGAACTCAAGGCCGCCATGTGGCGGGATCTGGAACAGGTACAAGCCTTTTTGGACCAAGACGACGGACTATGACGGATTACAAGGCGACGCTTAATCTTCCCCACACCGACTTCCCGATGAAGGCCGGTCTGTCCCAGCGCGAACCCAAGCGTCTGGACCAATGGCAGCAGCGCGATCTGTATCGCCGGATTCGCGAAGCGTCCGCCGGACGTCCCAAGTTCATTCTTCACGACGGCCCTCCGTACGCCAACGGCGATATCCATATCGGCCACGCGGTGAACAAGATCCTCAAGGACATCATCGTCAAGGCGCGCACCCTGGACGGCTTCGATGCCCCCTATGTGCCGGGCTGGGACTGCCACGGCCTGCCCATCGAGTTGAAGGTGGAGCAGAAGGTGGGCAAGGCCGGCCACAAGGTGGACGCCGCCACCTTCCGCAAGAAGTGCCGGGAGTTCGCCGCCAAGCAGGTGGAAGGCCAGAAGCGCGACTTCAAGCGCCTGGGCGTGTTCGGCGATTGGGATCACCCCTACCTGACCATGAACTACGACACCGAGGCGAACATCATCCGCGCGCTCGGCAAGATCGCCGCCGGCGGCCACCTGACCAAGGGCTTCAAGCCGGTGCACTGGTGCCTGGACTGCGCCTCCGCCCTGGCGGAAGCGGAAGTGGAATACGAGGACAAGCAGTCGCCGGCCATCGACGTGGCGTTCGCCGTCACCGACCCGGCGGATTTCAAAAGCCGCACCGGCGTCGAGGCCGCGTCCCCGGCCCTGGTGATCTGGACCACCACGCCCTGGACGCTGCCCGCCAACCGGGCGGTGGCGGTGCACCCGGAGCTGGACTATGTGCTGCTCAGCGGTGAGCAGAACGGCGCCGCCGTGGAACTGGTGGTGGCCGAGGATCTGGCGGACACGGTCAGCGAGCGCTTCGCGCTGACCGGCGCCCAACGTTCCGCGCCGTTCAAGGGCGCGGCGCTGGAACACCTGACCCTGCGCCACCCGTTCCTGGATCGTCAGGTGCCGGTGATCCTCGGCGACCACGTCACCACCGATGCCGGTACCGGCTGCGTGCACACCGCCCCGGGCCACGGCCAGGACGACTTTATCGTCGGTAAGCAGTACGGCCTGGAAGTGGACAGCCCGGTGCAGGACAACGGCCTGTTCCGTGACGATCTGCCGGTGGTCGGCGGCCTGCACGTGAGCAAGGCCAACCAGCCGGTGATCGACGCCTTGAAAGAGGGCGGCACCCTGGTGGCACTGGAGACCATCACCCACAGCTACCCGCACTGCTGGCGCCACAAGACGCCGATCATCTTCCGCAGCACCGCCCAGTGGTTCATCCCCATGAGCGAGGGCGGCCTGCTGGCCCAGGCCCGCGCCGAGGTGGACAAGGTCCAGTGGTTGCCGGAATGGGGCAAGGCGCGCATCGAAGGCATGCTGCGCGACCGCCCGGACTGGTGTATCTCCCGGCAGCGCACCTGGGGCGTGCCGATCGCTCTGTTCGTGGACCGCGCCACCTCCGAGCCGCACCCGGACACCCCGCGCCTGATCGAGGAAGTGGCGAAACGGGTGGAGCAGAACGGCATCGACGCCTGGTTCGACCTGGACGCCGAAGAGCTGCTCGGTGACGACGCGGAGCGCTACACCAAGGTCACCGACATCCTGGACGTCTGGTTCGACTCCGGCGTGACCCACTACTCGGTGCTCGAGCAACGCGACGAACTGGCGGTGCCCGCCGACCTCTATCTGGAAGGCTCCGACCAGCACCGTGGCTGGTTTCAGTCCTCGCTGCTGACCAGCACCGCGATCCGTGATGCGGCGCCCTATAAAAGCGTGCTCACCCACGGCTTCACGGTGGACGAGCAGGGCCGCAAGATGTCCAAGTCGATCGGTAACGTGATCGCCCCCCAGGAAGTATGGAACGACCTGGGCGCGGACATCCTGCGCCTGTGGGTGGCGGCCACCGATTACCGTGGCGAAATGAGCGTGTCCAAGAACATTCTCAAGCAGATGGCCGACAGCTACCGGCGCATCCGCAACACCGCCCGCTTCCTGCTCTCCAACCTGAACGGCTTCGATCCGCAGCGCGACGCGGTGGCCCCGGACGATATGATCGCCCTGGACCGCTGGGCGGTGGGCCGCGCCGATGCCCTGCAGACCGAGCTGCGCGAGCTGTACGACGGCTATCATTTCCACTTGGTCTATCAGCGCCTGCACAACTTCTGCGGCAACGAGCTGGGCGGCTTTTACCTGGACATCATCAAGGACCGCCAGTACACCACGCCGGCGGATTCGCTGGCGCGGCGCTCCTGCCAGACCGCGCTTTACCACATCGCCCAGGCGCTGGTGCGCTGGATGGCGCCGATCCTCAGCTTCACCGCCGAGGAAATCTTCGAGCTGCTGCCCGCCGAGCGCACCGAATCCGTATTCCTGACCACCTGGTACGACGGGCTTTTCCCGCCGGCGGCGGACGCGGAGATGGATCTGGCGTTCTGGGACCAGGTGCAGGCGGTCAAGCAGGCGGTGAACAAGGCCATCGAAGAGGCCCGCAACCGCAAGGAACTGCGCGCCAACCTGGCCGCCGACGCGACCCTGTACGTGGACGATCGACTGGCCGGCCTGCTGGGCCGCCTGGGCGACGAGCTGCGCTTCGTGACCATCACCTCCACCGCCACCCTGGCGCCACTGGCGGACGCCCCGGCGGATCTGCCGGACAGCGCCGTGGCCGGGCTTAAGGTGCGGGTGGCCCCGTCGCCGCACGAGAAATGCGTCCGCTGCTGGCATCACCGCCCGGACATCGGCACCGATGCCAACCACCCGGAGCTGTGTGGCCGCTGCGTCACCAACCTGGACGGTGACGGCGAGGAACGCCACTATGCGTGAGCAACCGAGTACCGGGGGGCAATTGGCCTGGTTGTGGCTCACCGGCCTGGTGATCGTGCTCGATCAGATCAGCAAGCACTGGGTGGTGGCCCGCTTCGACCTCTATGAGCGGCTGGACGTATTGCCGTTCTTTAACCTGACGCTGGCCTACAACTCCGGGGCGGCGTTCAGCTTCCTGGCCGGTGCCGGCGGCTGGCAGCGCTGGTTCTTCGCCGCCGTGGCGGTGATCGCCGTGGTGCTGATCCTGGGCTGGATGCGCAAACTGCGCGAGGAGCGCATGCAGGGCGCCGCGCTGGCGCTGATTCTCGGCGGCGCCGTCGGCAACCTCTACGACCGGGTGGTGCTCGGCCACGTTGTCGACTTTCTCGACTTCTATTGGGGTGATTACCACTTCCCGGCCTTTAATCTTGCCGATACCGCCATCACTATTGGGGCAGCTCTGATCATTCTCGACATGCTGCTGGGAGGCCGTCGCGGCCATGACTGACACCTTGCGCGCGGGTCCGCAGACCCGCATTACCCTGCATTTCGCCGTGCGTCTGATGGACGGCACCGAAATGGACAGCACCTACGGCGGCGAACCGGCGGCCTTTTCCTGGGGCGACGAGTCCCTGCTGCCCGGCTTCGAGCGCGCCATCCTCGGCCTCAAGGCCGGCGACAAGCGCAGCGTGTTCATCGACGCCGCCTCCGGCTTCGGTGACTACAACGAGCAAAACCGGCAGCACTTCAAGCGCAGCACCTTCAGCGCCGACGAGGTGGAAGTGGGCACGGTGATGAACTTCGCCGACGCCGCCGGCGCCGAGCTGCCCGGCGTCATCGCCGAACTGGACGACGACTGGGTCACCGTGGACTTCAACCACCCCCTGGCCGGCCGTGACCTCACCTTCGAGGTGGAGATCATCGCCGTCGAGCACGACGCCCCGGAGCAGGCCGTCCGCCTGAACTGACCTCCTGGTCGGGCCCCGGTGAGGGCGCGTATACTACGGTCATATTTTCAGCAGGTTCTGATATGCAAATCCGTCTCGCCAACCCCCGCGGCTTCTGCGCCGGCGTCGATCGGGCCATCGATATCGTCAATCGGGCCCTGGACGTATTCGGGCCGCCGGTCTACGTGCGCCACGAAGTGGTCCACAACCGCTACGTGGTGGACGGCCTGCGCGAGCGCGGCGCGGTGTTCGTCGACGAACTGGAAGAAGTGCCCGACGACGCCATCGTTATCTTCAGCGCCCACGGCGTCTCCAAGGCGGTGCAGGACGAGGCCGAGCAGCGCGCCCTGCAGGTGTTCGACGCCACCTGCCCGCTGGTCACCAAGGTGCACATGGAAGTGATCCGCTACGCCCAGGAAGGCCGCGAGGCGATTCTGATCGGCCATCAGGGCCACCCGGAAGTGGAAGGCACCATGGGCCAGTACGACACGTCCAAGGGCGGGCGCATGTACCTGGTGGAAGACGAAGCCGATGTGGCCCGCCTGGACGTCACCGACCCGGACAACCTGGCCTTCGTGACCCAGACTACCCTGAGCGTGGACGACACCGCCCGCATCATCGATGCCCTGCGCCAGCGCTTCCCCAATATCCTCGGCCCCAAACGCGAGGACATCTGCTACGCCACCACCAACCGTCAGGACGCGGTGCGCCAGCTCGCCCTGGAATGTCAGCTGGTGCTGGTGGTGGGGTCGGTCAACAGCTCCAACTCCAACCGCCTGCGCGAATTGGCCGAGCGCTGCGGCACCCCCGCCCATCTGCTCGACGACCCGGCCATGATCGACCCGGCCTGGCTCAAAGGTAAGAAAGCCGTGGGGGTCACCGCCGGCGCCAGTGCCCCCGAAGAGCTGGTCCACCAGGTAATCGCCCGCCTGCGCGAACTGGGCGGCGAAGACGCCCACGAAATCCCCGGCCGCGAAGAGAACATCCGCTTCTCCATGCCCCGCGCCCTGCGGGTCTGAGCCCGACCTTCCGTAAACGTGTCTGTGTCGCCCGCCCGCCTGGGGGCGGGCTCGGCCTTGTGCTATGTCGGCAAACGCCACCGCACAAAAAGCTGACCCAAAGACTAATGAAAAAGTGTGAATAGCGTCACAGCCTATTTTCCTAAAAAGCCCCGTGTATCAACCGCTTATGCCGCTTATTGCCGCCAAGTGACCGCTCGTCTAAGTCTCGTTGTCGGCGGTTTTACAATTGCTAGAGTGTCTGCTCACGAGAATGACAGTGGAGTGCGTCGTGGTGTCTGACACCCGGTTTGGAAGCGGGGGCTTTACCCTTATTGAGTTGATGTTGGGGATTACTGTCGCAGCGGTGTTGCTTGCGTTGGCAGTGCCTTCTTTTCAGAACGTAACGGCTAATAACGCCCTCAGAACAGCCAGCGCTGATCTGATTACCGCGATCAATACAGCGCGGTCTCAGGCCGTCAATCTTCGTAAAGACGTCGTTCTAAAGCAGAAAAACTCTGATTGGTCCGATGGCTGGGAGGTGGAATACGACACCTCTGTAGATGTTGAAGGCAAGCAGGAGTTCACGCCATCCGGGAAGGTCACGGTCAGTATGAATCTCTCTGAATTGACGTTTCGGTCCTCCGGAATGGTGAGTGATGAAGCCGAATTCACCATCTGTGATGACCGTTCCGGTGAAAGCGGGCGACGTATCCGGGTGAAGAAATTCGGCGTTATCGAAAACGAAACGATTGTTTGTGGCTAGCGGCGGTGTGGTGATGAGAGCAAGTCAAAAACAGCAGCGCGGCGTAGGGATGATCGAGATACTGGTCGCCCTTCTGGTGCTTGCCATCGGTGTCCTCGGCTATGCCGGGCTTCAGCTTAACGCGCTGAAAAGCACCGAGTCGGCGCAGATTCGTTCGCAGGGCACGGCGCTGGCGCGTAACGCGCTGGAAATGATCGTGGTGAACGCGGAAGAGCGTGCGACCTACCTCGACGAGAGTGAATGGAACAACGGACAAAGCACATTTGGTGATGCTCCGCCCTCCAACCCGGACTGCCTGTCAAATCCCTGTTCCGCTTCGGAAATGGCGAGCTGGAACATAGCCCAGTTGCAATGGCTGGCCGGTACGGTGTTGCCGGCCGGACGCATCCGGGTTGAGCCGTGTAAAAGCGGCAGCGTCAGCATCAGTTGTGTGGTGGTGGCCTGGAACGATCAGGATATTAGCCAATGCCTTAACGGCGGGGATATCAATACCGCTCTGGATTCCGAGTGCGCCGTGATGGAGGTCGACCGATGAGTTCACGCCGCTATATCCGGGGCTTCAGTTTGGTGGAGTTAATGGTCGCCATGGCGCTCGGGTTGCTGTTGACCGCCGCCGCCGTGTCCCTGTTTTCCACTAACCAGCGGACTTTTCAATTGCAGCAGACCATGGGGCAGCTGCAGGAGCAGGGCCAGCTTGCCATGCGCTTTATAAACCAGGATGTACGCAGGCTCGGACTGGTAAAAGATGACGTGGCGGCGATGGTCACGGTCCCTCCCGGGGTGATTACCACCGGCACGTTGCCTCCGGCGTCATCCGACAATGACAGCAATGGCAATGATCGCCTGACGTTCAGTTACCACGGTGCCGTGGATTGCGAAGGGGAGTCGTTGACACCGCTACAGGATACCGTGGTGGTTAATACCTATTGGGTGGACGACGACGCCCAGTTGAACTGCGAGGGAAACCTGGATGCCGGCAGCAACGGCGTTATTCTTCTACGTGGTGTGCGCAGCTTTCAGGTGCTCTACGGTATCGATACCGAGAAAAATGGTGTGCCCGGTGTGACGCAGTACGTGACCGCGGATGATCTCGGCGTGGTGCCGGTTATTGCGATCAAGTTGGGCGTACTTATGGAGGCCGACCTGGCGTCCATGAGCAACGCCGAGCAAGAGCAGACATTTTATATTCTCGACAGTGAGGTGACAGTGGATGAGGGGCGAACAATGCGTCGCCAGTTCCAATCCACCGTCGCTGTCCGAAATTACTCATGGGAGGATATCTGATGCGTTCCGCCTCTATCCCGTCAACGTCCTCCCAGCGGGGCGTGGCGCTGCTGATCGCGCTGCTGATACTTGTGGTGGTATCGCTAATGGGCATCACTGCGATGAAAACAAGCATGTTCAGCGCCAAGATCGCCACCGGCACCCAGGTTGATGCGATGGCATTTGAGGGTGCGGAATCGGCCGTATCCGACGCCTACAAGCACCTGGAAACAATGAGCAGTGACGAGCTTCAGTTCTTTCTCGGCGGCGGGATTATGAACCGCTGCCTGAGCGGCGGCACGTCCACCGACGTGGTCTGCCAAGCGTCTTCAAGAATGGACTCGCGCGGGTTGATCAATGCCGGCTCGCGAATCCGCCAGGAAGGCTTGCAGGCGGTATCTGGTGGGCAGGTCAGCATGAGTGGCAATAACGTTATTCCGATGGACTTTAACTTCGACATCGTCGGCGGTGCCGATATCCAAGAATTCAACGTAGAAAATTACCATGTGCAGCAAGCATTAAAGCGGGGGCTTGTTTCGACCTCTGATTTGATGACCAGTGCGCAGCAGCGGGAGGGTGAGCAATGAATCCGAAAGATGTGTTCAAAGGTGTGCTTTTTCTTGCTGTGCTTTGGTTTTCGCCCACCAGCCTGTATGCGGACGATACGGAGATTTATTACGCCCGAGCTGATGTCGACGATGAAAAGAACCAGCAGATCGCCAATGTACTCTTTCTAATAGATACCTCCGGGAGTATGTGCGATCCGCCCAACGGCGGCCGGGATTGCTCCAATACGTCCACTAAGATGTTTCAGCTCAAGGAGGCTTTTCGTCAGGTGATAGACGGTCTCGACAGTGATGTTCGTGTCGGGGTCGGTAAGTTTAATGGTGGGGCGGATTCCTCTGGTTATGGCGGCTATGTGTTCTATCCGGTCAGCGAAATGACCGAGGCCGCTCGTACTGAGGTCAAAGGTCTGGTCGACGGTCTTCAGGGCACGTCCAATACACCGACCATGGAAGCCTACTCGGAGATGGCGCGCTATATGATGGGGCGTGCACCGTCCAACTACGCCAAGGCTGGCGAGGCTTTGCAGAACGACCCGCGCCGCTCCGTGAACATCTCCTGTAATGGTTACCAGTGTTATACAACCAGCTCTTACGATTCGCCGATGGATATGGAGAATCAGTGCGAGAGCAACCACATTATTGTTATGACCGACGGTGACCCCACCTACGACAGCGATGAATCCGCCGCTGAGAACCTTACTGGCGGGCGGTGTAATGTCCCCGGAGGGAACTCCAGCGGCAACAGCTATGAATGTCAGGAAGAGATCGCGGACTGGCTGTTTAAGAAAGAACGCAACAACCGGCGTTCGGTTAAGACCTGGCAGGTGGCCTTTGGTCAGAATATCAGCAAACTCAGTGAGATGGGCGAGGTTGCCGGAAAAGGCGGTACCGATTTCGTGCGTCGGGCGGATAACGCCGCTGAACTGGCCCAAGAATTCAATGAAATTCTGGAGCTTATCGACGATCAATCCCAGAGCATCACTTCCCCAGGCGTTTCGGTAAATCAGAACAACCGCCTTGAGCATCTGAATCAGCTTTATTTTGCGCTCTTCAGGCCTGAAAAAGCCTCTGTCTGGCCTGGCAATCTTAAGCTGTATTCGACTTCCGGAGGTGAAGTCACGGACAGTACTGGTAAAAATGCGGTCAATAGCGAGACCGGATCTTTCTATGAAGATGCGTCCAGCTTTTGGTCCAGCACCGAAGACGGCGCTGATGTAGAGAAGGGCGGCGCCCGTGAGCAGCTGAGTAACCGCCGGCTGTATATCGGCAATAACAGTGATAATGGCGGGCAGTACCGTCTCCAGCCCGGTACCACCACCTTTAATAACCTGACCAACGCTCGTTTCGGTATACCGAACGATGATGCCGATGTCGATTACGACACCAAGCTGGAAGTGTATAACGCACTTTCCACGCTTTGGGCCGACCCGATGCATAGTGTGCCGCTGTTGGTGAACTACGAGCTCGGCAACGACGCTGACGACGTGGACGGCCAGCAGAATTATGTCTTCGTTTCAACGAACGGCGGCATGCTGCATGCCATCGACACCAGTGATGGCAGTGAAGAATTTACGTTTATGCCCGACGAAATGCTTGCCAAGGCTTACGACTTTGTACGCTCTCCGCCGCTCAAAGAGAATAATATCCGTAGCGTCTACGGGCTGGATTCCAGCTGGGTGCCGATTCGTATCGCCGACGATGACGGTGATGCCGAGGAGGTCTGGATCTTCGGTGGCATGCGCCGCGGTGGGCACAATTATTATGGCCTGGACGTCTCCGATATCGACAGCCCGAAGATGGAATGGCGAATCCGTGGCAACAGTGGCAACGGCGGCACCACCAGCGGGTTTGAGAACCTTGGACAAACCTGGTCGACGCCCACCGTCACCAGTGTTCGAATAGATGGCGAGATCCGTACGGTTCTTGTGTTCGGCGGTGGCTACGACCCGGATGGGCACGACACCGAAGGCGAGCGAGCCAACGAAGATGAGGTTGGTAATGCGGTTTACATCGTTGATGCCTATACCGGCGAATTGATCTGGTCGGCCAGCAATGAATCCAATTCGGAGGGCGCGGACACGGTCCATGAGGCTATGAACTGGGCCGTTCCGGGTGGCATTTCGGTGGTGGATCTGCCAACGGACGGTTTGGCGGATTATCTCTATTTCGGCGATCTTGGCGGGCAAGTGTTCCGCGTGAATCTCAATAACAGCAACTCCGGTGCCGATGGGCTGGTGGACGGTGTGGTCCGTTTGGCCAGTCTGGGTCAGGACGCCCATCGCCGGTTTTATGAAGCGCCCGCCGTTGGTTATCAGAGGTCAGGCTTCTCCGAAACCTTGTATGTGGCGATCGGGTCCGGGTACCGGGCTCATCCTCTCGACGAAGAGACCGACGAGGCCTTTTTCATGCTGGTTGACCGTAATTTCAAATCCAGTGAACAGCAGGACGTTATCGGTCGCGGTGATTTGGCGTCCGTTGGCGCTGGCGCCTCGGCCGAGCCGGACGGCGACGGCTGGCGTTTTGACTTTACCCGAAGCGGTGAGAAGGTAATGTCTTCGCCCACGATTTTCCAGGGTGACGTTTTCTTCTCCACTTATGTGCCCACGGAAGTGGATCAGGAAGACGACCCTTGTCTGGTTCTTTATGGCAGGGCTTTTGCTTATCGGGCCAGTATGTTCACCGGTGAGGCGCGTAGCTTTACTAATGATGGTTCGACTAGCTGGAGCGGTGAGGAACTGGATAATTCCGGCATCCCGCCCAGTGTTGTTCCGATCTACTTGCCGCCTCCGGGTCCAAACGACCCGGAAAACGACCCGGAAAATGACCCGCCGGAACCCGGCACAGTACGCTTCAACGTCGGTCGTGAGTTTGTCGGTGAAGATGGCATTGACTACAACAACTTCCGCAAACGCCGCTGGTACCCGCTAGAGAAAAATGAGGCGAACCAGTTCTTCCCGCCGGGTCAGGAGTCCGACTAATGGTTTCCCCACAAAAGAAAGCCAACGGGTTCACGTTGATTGAGCTGATGATCGTGGTGGTGGTGGTGGCGATTCTTGCCGCCATTGCCTACCCCGCCTACACGGAACAGGTGCGCGAAACCCGCCGTTCCGAATATCAAGGGTTGATGATGGATCTCGCCGCCTCGCTGGAAAATTATCGAGCTCGCAACTTCTCTTATAAAGACGCAGGCACGGAGCTTGGTACCTTGTCGCCGAAACTCAATAACAACGACTATTATTCAGTCAATATCAACGTCAGCGCGGACAATCAGCGATACGATATTTCCGCTGCTCCTAAAGGCGCGCAGAGCGGTGACGGCACTTTGAAGTTGAATAGCGAAGGTGTCACCTGCCACGTTAAAGGCAGCTCTTGTACGCTTGATGGAAGCCACCGCTGGAGTGACTGATCACGTGTATCAGGGGCATTGAACGGCGGTCGTGCGCTCAATTCGGGCGGTGCCGATCACATTCATGATGACCTTGCGGGCATAATCCTGATTGCAGATCAGGAAGTGCCCGTTTTGGTAGTAAAGGTTGCCCCGTCGCCTGTAGCGAAGTGCGTGCCCTCGAAAGCGCCTCCAGATCAGTTGTGTGCCTTCGGGCAGTTCCAGTCGCTCAAAGATTTCCGTTGATCGTATTCGTCCGTCGTTGTCTTTGTCCTGGGCCAGAAGCAAGGTGTTTGTCGGTCTGAACCGGTCACACAGGCTGTTGCCGTCACACAGATAGGTGGTGCCGTGGGTCAGGGCGTGAGCACGGGCCTGGTGAATGAACCCCAGCACCCGGTTGCTGGCGGCCACCACCCGTTGTTTGGGCAGCCAGTCGTTGTGCAGGCTGTGCCCGGCGCTGACCAGCACGGCCAACACCATTAGCGTGATGATCAGCTCCATGAGAGTGAAGCCCCGGTGGCGGAGACTCCGTGGTCGTGTCCTGCTCGTGCCTTCCATAGCTGCTCCCCGGGCCGTCCGTGGCCCTCTTTTCCGCTACATTGATCCAAGTCCTGGTGTGTCAGTCTAGCGCGCCCGGGTCGCGATCCTTGTGTTATTGTTGCTCCCCTTCCTGTCATCCAACTCCCATGATTTGCTATGGCTGATGTACTCGTTGTCGGTGGTGGAATTGTCGGTTTGCTGAGTGCGCTGAATCTCAGCGACCGGGGATTAAGCGTCACCGTGATCGACGCCGGCGGACAGCGTCCACCAGCGTCCTGGGCCGGGGGCGGCATTCTGTCGCCGTTGTTCGCCTGGCGTTACCCCGATGCCATGAACCGGCTGACCCACGACGCCACGGCGCGCTACCGGGGGCTGGTGGATCGTTTGCGGGGCAAGGCCGGGTTGCGCGCTTCGGATCTCAACGAGAGCGGCCTGTGGGCGGCGGCGGATGGCGATGAGCGCCGGAACGCGTTGCGCTGGGCGTCCGCCTGGGGAGTGAGCTGCCAGGAGGCGCCGCTGAGTCGGTATTTGTCGGAGGCGCCGGAGCGTGAGGGGCTGTGGTTCCCTGCCATCGGCAATTTGCGTAATCCCCGCCTGTTGAAAGCGCTACGGGTGGCGTTGGTGGCTCAGGGGGTGAAGTTCGTCAACGCGGCGGTGGACGCCGTGCGGCCCGGTGCCGTTGGCGCCGAGTTGACCCTGAGCCGTGGCGACTCGCTGTCCGCGCCCCGTGTTTTGATTTGCGCTGGGGCGTGGACGCCGGCGCTGTTGGCGCCGCTTGGGGTGCGGCTGCCGCTGTTTCCGGCCAAGGGCGAGATGCTGCTGTACCGGTTGCCGCCGGGCCGGGTGCGCAGCATCGTGCTGACCGACGAGGGCTACTTGATCCCGCGGGCCGACGGTGCGGTGCTTGCCGGTTCCACGCTCAAAGCCGGCGACGCCAGCAGCTATCCCACGGTGACCGGGCGTTGGGCCTTGCAGGCCATGGCGGCGTCGCTGTTGCCGGAGTTGGCGGCGGTGACACCGTCCCATCACTGGGCCGGGGTACGGCCGGGCAGCGACCGGGACTGGCCTTATCTGGGGCCGGTGCCCGGCACCCGCGGGGTGTTCGCTGCCGCCGGGCTGCATCGCAATGGGCTGGTGGCGGCACCGGCGAGCGCCGAGCTGCTGGTAGCGTTGATGTGCGGGGAAACGCCGCCGCTTGATCCGGCGGACTATTCGCTGTCGGGGGCGTCGTCCTGATCCAGTTCCAGCTTCTTTAGCCGGTAACGCAGCGAGCGGAAGGTCATGCCCAGCTTCTTGGCGGCGGCGGTGCGGTTCCAATGGGTGGTGTCCAGCGCCCGCAGAATTTCCTGCTTTTCGATTTCCTGCAGGTAATCTTCCAGCGGCAATTGCGGGTGGCGTCCGCCGCCGTTGCCGGCGGCCGGTTGCGGGCCGTCGTCGCTGGGCAGATGCAGGTGCTCCGGCTCGATCATTTCGCCGTCGCAGAGGGTGAGGGCGCGTTCCAGGGTGTTTTCCAGTTCACGCACGTTACCCGGAAAGCGGTAACCGGCCAGGGCGGACATGGCCCGCTCACTGACCGCCGGCGGCCGGGTTTCCCAGGCCTCGCCGAGCCGCTGCAGGATGTGCTCCACCAGCACTGGAATGTCCTCGTGGCGTTCGCGCAGCGGCGGCACATGCGCTTCGATCACGTTGAGCCGGTAGTAAAGGTCCTGGCGGAAGCGGCCGACGCTCATTTCCTCGCCCAGGTCCCGATGGGTGGCGCAGAGGATGCGCAGGTTCACCGGGAACTCCTTGGATTCGCCCACCGGCCGCACGGTCTTTTCCTGAATCGCGCGCAGCAATTTCACTTGCATGTGCAGCGGCAGGTCCGCCACTTCGTCCAGGAACAGGGTGCCGCCGTCCGCTTCGCGGAACAGGCCTTTGCGGTCTTCCACGGCGCCGGTGAAGCTGCCCTTGCGGTGGCCGAAGAATTCGCTCTCCATCAATTCCGAGGGGATCGCGCCGCAGTTGACGGCGACAAAGGGTTTTTCACGGCGCGGCCCCAGGGCGTGGATCAAACGCGCCACGCGCTCCTTGCCGCTGCCGGATTCGCCGCTGATGTAGATCGGCGCCTGGCTGCGCGCCAGTTTGCGGATCTGTTGCTTGAGGCGCTGCATGGCCGGCCCCTGACCGATCAGGGTGTCTTCTTCCCCGCCGCCGTCGCCGGCTTTCTCGGCGCGGCTGATGCCCAGGCCGTCCTCGATCAGCTGGCGCAGGCGGTCCAGCGCCACCGGTTTGGCGATGAAGTCATAGGCGCCCAGCTTCATCGCTTCAGTGGCCACGTCCATATTGCCGTAGGCGGTGATCACCGCCACCGGCATGTCCGGGGCGGTCTGGGCGGCATGGCGCAGCAGGTCGAGGCCGGTGCCGTCGCCCAGGTTCATGTCGGTCAGGCAGAGATCGAAGCGGTCGCTGTCGAGCAGGCGCCGCGCGGCGCCGAGCGAGTCGGCCGCGGTGGCATCCAGTTTCATCCGCCCCAGGGTGATGACGAGCAGTTCGCGCAGATCCGCTTCGTCGTCAACAACCAGAACACGAGGAGTCTTATCGGTCATCATTATTGGAACTGTCGGTCCGGGTGGGCACAGGTTAGCACAAAGCGGGCGCCGGGTTGGGCGTCCTCATGGTCGAGGGTCGCCTGGTTGGCCTGGCACAGCTGCCGGCACACATAGAGGCCCAGGCCGTTACCGCCGTCGCTGGTGGTATAGAAAGGTTCAAACAGGTGGGCGGCGGCCTCCGTGGGGATGCCGTCGCCGTTATCGGCCACCGATATCCACGGTAATCGGGTTTGCGGATGATGCCCGTAGGCCACCGTTACCCGGCAATGGTCACCGCCATGGTCGAAGGCGTTGCCGATCAGGTTGTCCACCACCTGTATCAACTGGCTGCGGTCGAAGCGCACTTCCAGCACGTCGTCGCGGTGCTGCACGCGTAACCGCTCGCGGGGGATGCCCCGCTGGTGCCAGCCGGCGGCGATGTCTTCCAGTACCGGCGCCACATCGAAGCGCGCCGCCTGGCTGCGCGGCCGCCGGGAAAGATCCAGCACGTCGGAAATAATGCCGTTCACCCGTTTCACATGGTTGCGGATAATGCCCAGCAGGTGGCTGTCTTCCGGTTTCTCCATGTCCTCGTCCAGCAGCTCGGTGGCGTGGCTGATGGCGCTTAGCGGGTTGCGGATCTCATGGGCCAGGGTCGCCGACAGCCGGCCCAGGGACGCCAGATTCATTTGCTGGGCTTCCTGGGCCACGCGTGCGGTGTCTTCCAGGAACACCAGGGTGAGATCCTCATGGCCGGTATCCAGATCGGCGAAACGGGCGCTCACCTGCGGCGACTGGCGCGATACCCGCAGCGGGCTCTGCGCCATATGCGGTGCCTGCCGCCAATGCTGGTGTCGCTCCACCAACGCCGCCGGGAGATGCTGGCCGACCATCGGGGAAGCGAAAAAACCGTCCGCGGAAGGGTTGGACTGCAGTATCCGGTGCTCGTTGTTGAACACCATCACGCCGGTACGCATGCGTGCCACGATCTGCCGGTTGAGTGCTTCCAGGCGCTCGATGGCGACGCGCTGGCTGGCGGCGATGGACTCGCTGCGCTCCAGTCGGTCGGCGATTTGCTGGATGATCAGCGACACCATGAAGAAGGCGATCCCCAGCAGGCCCGCTTCGGTGAGCTGGAACGGGTCCTGATCGCCGGTCTGGGTGGCGAAATAGAACTGTTCGAACATCACCGTCAGGGTGGCCAGGGCGGCGATTAAAAAGCCCATCCGGCCGCGCAGCAGGATATTGCCGGCGGCCACGTTGACCAGCAGCAACACCGCCAGGCCACCCTCCAGGCCGCCGTTGGCGTGCACCACCAGGCCCAGCACCAGCACATCAATGACCAGCGCCAGCGGTTGAGTGAAACCGGGTTTGCGCAGCCGCTCGCTGTAATCCATCGCCGAGGACACCAGCGTTAGCAACAGATAGCCGGACACCGTGGCCTCGAACAGGGCCGGCATGTACTGGCCGATCAGCCGTTGCTCACTGACATAGAACAACGTCAGCAGCACCGTGGCGATGGTGATGCGGTAAAGGTTGTAGATGCGGCTGGGTGTCCAGCTCTGGCTAGGGCTCATGGTGCTCCAGGTACTGGCGCTGATGGTCCTGGCTGCAGAACGCCATGTTGTTGTGTTGGAACGCTTCGTTTTCCGGCACATGCACGCCGCATTGCCGGCACTTGACCATTTTCTGGCTGAGCGTGGCCTGGCCGTCGGCCTGATTGGCGCGCCGACGGCGTTCACCGAGCAGGCCTTTCACGACCCGCCACACCAGATAAATCAGAGCCGCTATGATGAGCAGCCGTATCAGCCCCATAAGGATCTCCCCGACGCCTGTGCAAGGGCAGGCGGCTACAGAGTACAATCAGCGCTCCATGGAGAAAAGGCTGGTGATATGCGAGTAGTGATGGCCCAGCGCAACCCGCTGGTCGGGGATATCGAGGGCAACGCCGATGCGGTGGTGACCGCCGCCCGCGAGGCGCGCAATTTGCTGGGCGCCGAGCTGGTGGTGTTCCCCGAACTGGTGCTCACCGGCTACCCGCCGGAGGATCTGCTGCTGCGTCCCAGCTTGAACAGCCGCGTCGATGACGCCTTGGCGCACATCGGCGAACGTATCGAGGTGCCGGTGGTGCTGGGCTACCCGGCGGTGCGCAACGGCGTGCGCCGGAATGCCGCCGGCGTGCTGTTCCCGGGAGACAGCCGCCCCCGCCATGAATACTTCAAACAGTGCCTGCCCAATTACCGGGTTTTCGATGAAAAGCGTTACTTTCAGCCCGGTGACCAGAGCTGTGTGTTTGAGCTCGGCAAGGAGCGCCTGGCCATCACCCTTTGCGAGGACATCTGGTTCGAGGGCCCGGCGGCCCAGGCCGCCCGGGACGGCGCCACCTGCATTGTGAACCTGAACGCGTCGCCGTTCCGCGCCGGCAAGCCCGGTGAGCGCCGCGATCAGGTCTGCGCCCGCGCCCGGGAAACCGGTCTGCCGGTGCTTTACTGCAACCTGGTCGGTGGTCAGGACGAACTGGTCTTTGACGGCGCGTCCTTCGTGGTGGATGGCGAGGCCGGCGTGTGCGTACAGGGCGCCAGCTTTGAGGAGGCCCTGGTGCCGGTGGACCTGGGGCGCGAAGGCGGCGCGTTGAAAGTGCGCGGCGAACTGCTGCCGGTGCCGGAAGACGAAGAGAGTCTGTACCGGGCCCTGGTGCTGGCCACCCGTGATTACGTCAACAAGAACGGTTTCAAGGGCGCGCTGCTGGGCTTGTCCGGGGGCATCGACTCCGCGCTGACGCTGGCGGTGGCGGTGGACGCCCTCGGCCCCGACCGGGTCGAGGCGGTAATGATGCCGTTCCGTTATACCGCCGATATCAGTATCGAAGACGCGGAGCAGCAAGCCAAAGCCCTGCGGGTGCACTACCGGTCGCTGCCCATTGAGCCGGCCTTCAACGGCTTTATGTCGATTCTTGAGGACGCGTTCGCCGACAGCCAGCCGGACACCACCGAAGAGAATCTGCAGGCGCGCTGCCGCGGTGTGTTGCTGATGGCGCTGTCCAACAAGAACGGGTCGGTGGTGCTGACCACCGGCAATAAGAGTGAAATGGCGGTGGGCTACGCCACGCTCTACGGCGACATGGCCGGGGGGTTCTCGGTGCTCAAGGACGTGTTCAAGACCTGGGTGTACCGGGTGGCGCGCTGGCGCAACCAGAAAGCGGGCAGCGAGATCATCCCCGAGCGGGTGATTACTCGGCCGCCGTCGGCGGAGCTGGCGCCGGACCAGGTGGATTCGGATTCACTGCCCGGTTACGACGAGCTGGATGCGATTCTGGAACGCTACGTGGAGCAGGACATGAGTGCCGAGGCGGTGATCCGCGACGGCTTTGACCGCGAGACCGTGTACCGGGTGGTAAAGCTTACCGACCGCAATGAGTACAAGCGCCGTCAGGCGGCGGTGGGCCCCAGGGTCAGCCGCCGCGCTTTCGGCAAGGACCGGCGCTACCCGATCACCAATGGCTGGCGACCGGGGGACTAAGCGCGGTTACAGCAGGTCGAACGTCAGCAGGCTGAGAATGCCCTTGTTCTCGTTCGGCCACCAGGCCAGGTCCACCTGGTTGTCGTCTTCCAGGTACTCACTGTCCGGCCAGTTGTCCGCTAACACGCGGCGGCTCTTATCCGCCAGGGCCGGACGGTCCAGCCGTTCATAGCCTTTCACCATGATCGCCAGGGCTTCCGGCACCATCGGCGTCTGTTGGTAGTGCTGGACCACATATTTAGCACGGCCAATGGCCGCGATGTAGGCGCCGCGCCGCGCATAATAGCGGGCCGCGTGCAGCTCATGACGGGCGAACTCGTTGCGGATGAACACCATGCGGGCGCGGGCGTCCTCGCTGTATTCGCTGTCCGGGAAGCGGGTCACCAGGCGTTCGAAATCCTCGAAGGCATCGCGCGCGGACGACAGGTCACGGGCGGACTTGTCGGTGTTCATCATGGAGTCGAAGAAGCCCCGTTCCATGTAGAAGTTGGCCAGGCCGCGCATATAGAGCGCGTAGTCCAGACGCGGGTGGGCCGGATAGCTGCGCATGAAACGCTGGGCGGCGACCACGGTTTGCGGGTAATCCTGAAGGCGGAACTGGGCGTAGATCAGCTCCAGTTGCGCCTGCTCCGCGTAGCGGCCATAGGGGAAGCGGGCCTCCAGCTCTTTGAGCCGGTCCACGGCGGTCACGTAGTTATTCGACTCCATGGACTCGCGGGCTTCGCGGTACTGTTCCGCTTCGGTGCGCTCCGGGGCCTCGTCGGGTTTGCTGGCGCAGGCGCCCAGCAGCGCGGCGATCAACAGGATCGAAAGCAATCGTGGCATTTTATCCTCGGTGCGACAGGGTACAATGGTGCGCCTATTCTACGCACAGGTCGGACCATGGGACATCTTGGCGGTGAGAAAATTCAGCGCACTGAGCAGGTTGATGCGCAATACGCCGGTATCCGGCTGGACCAGGCGGCCGCCGAATTGTTCGACGGCTTCTCCCGGTCGCGCCTGCAGAACTGGATCAAAGAAGGCGTGCTGACGGTGGACGGCCGCGCCGCGCGGCCCAAGGACAAGCTGCTCGGCGGCGAGGCGCTCACCCTGGCGGTGGAACTGGCGCCGGAGATCGACGACCAGCCGGAAGCCATTGAATTGCCGGTGATTTATCAGGATCAGGACCTGATCGTGATCAACAAGCCCGCCGGCCTGGTGGTGCATCCGGCCGCCGGCCACGCCGATGGCACCCTGCTCAACGGCCTGCTGCACCTGGACGATCGCCTGTCCAGCCTGCCCCGGGCCGGCATCGTCCATCGCCTGGACCGGGACACCACCGGCCTGATGGTCGTTGCCCGTTCCGTGGAGGCGCACACCGGCCTGGTGACGCAGCTGCAGGACAAGAGCCTGTACCGGGAGTACCAGGCCATCGCCATGGGCGTGATGACCGGCGGCGGCACCATCAAGGAGCCCATGGGCCGTCATCCGGTGGACCGCAAGCGCCAGGCGGTGGTCGCCCACGGCGGCAAGCCGGCGGTCACCCACTACCGGGTGCTGGACCGTTACCGGGCCCACACCCGCGTGCAGGTGCGCCTGGAAACAGGCCGCACCCACCAGATTCGCGTGCACCTGGCCCACCGCCGTTATCCGCTGGTGGGTGACCCGCTTTACGGCGGCCGTCTCAAGCAGCCCGCCGGCGCCACCGAGGCGCTGCGCGAAGCCCTGCACGGGTTCCGCCGCCAGGCCCTGCACGCCTTCAAGCTCGGGCTGGTGCATCCGGCCAGCGGCGAGTACATGGAATTCGAGGCCCCCCTGCCTGACGACTTCCAGACACTGGTTCAGGTCCTGGAGGCGGACCGGGAGGCGCAATGACCCTGCCCGACATCAGCCAGTGGCTGCGGCCCGATTGGCGTCCGCATTCCCGGGTACGCGCCCTGGTGACCACCCGTCTGGGGCGTCATTCGCCGCCCCCGTGGCACGGTTTCAACCTGGGCATGAACTGCGGTGATGACGCGGCGCGGGTGGAGCAGGCCCGTCGGCACGTCCACAAGATGCTGGCGGTGGACCACCCACCGGCCTGGCTGGAGCAGGTCCACGGCGACCGCATTATCCAGGCCGGTGACGCCGATACGCGCGCCGACGGCGTCTGGACCGGCGAACCGGGCTGGCCCTGCGTGGTGCTCACCGCGGATTGCCTGCCGGTACTGCTGGCGCGCCAGGACGGCAGCGCGGTGGCCGCAGTACATGCTGGCTGGCGCGGCCTGCACGGCGGCATCCTGGGCCGGGCGGTGGAAACCCTGGCGCCCCGGGGCGAGCCGCTGTCCGCCTGGCTGGGGCCGGCGATTTCCGCGCGCGCCTACCAGGTCGGTGAGGACGTGCACCGGGCCTTTCTGTCCCTGGGCCCGGAATATCAGGCCGCCTTCAGTCGGGACAGCCAGCCCAAGCACTGGCGCTTTTCCCTGGCCCACGCCGCCACCCTGGCGCTGAACGCCGCCGGCGTATTCGACGTGGCGGGGGGCGATCACTGCACCGCCAGTGATCCGGTTCATTTCTATTCGTTCCGCGCCGAGGGCCAGACCGGCCGCTTCGCCACTCTGGTGTGGCTGACCCCCTCTTGAATCCCTTCACGCTAGCCCGCATTTAAAGCTCAGTTTTTAAACAACCGATGACGTGTCGGGAGCGAAACATGCGAATGGACAAATTTACCGCGCGCTTACAGGAAGCGTTGGGCGAAGCCCAGTCCCTGGCCGTGGGTCAGAGCCACAGTGCCATCGAACCGGTGCACTTGCTGCTGGCGCTGTTGCAGCAGAGTGGCGGGGTAGCGGCGCCGTTGCTGGAAAAAGCCGGCGCCAACCCGGCGGACGTGGTCACCGCTTTGAAAATGGCCCTGGATAAGCTGCCCACCGTGGGGCAGTTCAACGGGGACGTGCAGCTTTCCCAGGGGCTGGCGCGGCTGCTTAATCTGGCGGACCGCGAGGCCCAGCAGCGCGGCGATCAGTACGTGTCCACCGAGGCGCTGTTGCTGGCGGCCTGTGATGACAGCGGGGAACTGGGCAAATTGTTCAAGAACGCCGGCATCAAGAAGAAGGTGCTGGCGGAGAAAATCCAGGAAGTCCGCGGCGGTGAAGCGGTCACTGACCCCAACGCGGAAGACAAGATGGAAGCGCTGAAGAAGTACACCCAGGATCTCACCGCGCGGGCGGAAAGCGGCAAGCTGGACCCGGTGATCGGCCGTGACGATGAAATCCGCCGCACCATCCAGGTGTTGCAGCGCCGCACCAAGAACAACCCGGTGCTGATCGGCGAGCCCGGCGTCGGCAAGACCGCCATCGTCGAGGGGCTGGCCCAGCGCATCGTCAACGGCGAAGTGCCCGAAGGGCTGAAGGACAAACGCGTGCTGGCCCTGGACATGGCGGCGCTGATCGCCGGCGCCAAGTACCGCGGCGAGTTCGAGGAACGGCTGAAGGCGGTGCTCAACGAGCTTTCCAAGCAGGAAGGGCGGATCATTCTGTTCGTCGATGAGCTGCACACCATGGTCGGTGCCGGTAAGGCCGACGGTGCCATGGACGCCGGCAACATGCTCAAGCCGGCTCTGGCCCGGGGCGAGCTGCACTGCGTCGGCGCCACCACGCTGAACGAGTATCGCCAGCACATTGAAAAGGACGCGGCGCTGGAGCGGCGCTTCCAGAAAGTGCAGGTGGACCAGCCGTCCGTGGAGGACACCATCGCTATCCTGCGTGGCCTTAAAGAGCGCTATGAAGTGCACCACGGTGTCGACATCACCGACGGCGCGATCATCGCCGCCGCCCGGCTCAGCCACCGCTACATCACCGACCGGCAGTTGCCGGACAAGGCCATCGACCTGATCGACGAGGCGGCCAGCCGCATCCGCATGGAGATCGATTCCATGCCCGAGGAGATGGACCGCCTCGACCGGCGTCTGATCCAGCTCAAGATGGAGCGCGAGGCGTTGCGCAAGGAAGATGACGAGGCCAGCAAGAAGCGTCTCGACAAACTGCAGGACGAGATCGCCGCGCTGGAAAAGGAATACGCCGACCTGGAGGAAATCTGGAACGCCGAAAAAGCGGCCCTGCAGGGTGCGCAGCAGTACAAGGCGGAGCTGGAGCAGGCCCGGGTGGACATGGAGCAGGCGCGCCGCGCCGGCGACCTGAGCCGCATGTCCGAGCTGCAGTACGGGGTGATTCCGGACCTTGAGAAAAAGGTGCAGACCGCCCAGGAGGCGGAAGAGTCCGCCCAGGTGGAAACCAAGTTGCTGCGCAACAAGGTCACCGAGGAAGAAGTCGCCGAGGTGGTGTCCAAGTGGACCGGCATTCCGGTGTCCAAGATGCTGGAAGGCGAGCGCGACAAGCTGCTGCGCATGGAAGAGGCGCTGCACGCCCGGGTGGTCGGCCAGGACGAAGCGGTGACCGCGGTCTCCAACGCGGTGCGCCGCTCACGGGCCGGGCTCTCCGACCCCAACCGCCCCAACGGCAGCTTCCTGTTCCTGGGCCCCACCGGGGTGGGCAAGACCGAGCTCTGCAAGGCGCTGGCCGGGTTCCTGTTCGACACCGAAGAGGCGATGGTGCGCATTGATATGTCCGAGTTCATGGAGAAGCACTCCGTGGCCCGGCTGATCGGCGCGCCCCCGGGTTACGTGGGCTATGAAGAGGGCGGCTACCTCACCGAGGCGGTGCGGCGTAAGCCTTACTCGGTGCTGCTCCTCGACGAAGTGGAAAAGGCCCACCCGGACGTCTTCAATATCCTGCTGCAGGTGCTTGAGGACGGCCGCCTTACGGATGGCCAGGGCCGCACCGTGGATTTCCGCAACACGGTGGTGGTGATGACCTCCAATCTGGGCTCCGACCTGATCCAGCGTATGGCCGGGGACGGCGACTACGACGCCATGAAGGGCGCGGTGATGGAAGTGGTCGGCCAGCATTTCCGGCCCGAGTTCATCAACCGGGTGGACGAGACGGTGGTGTTCCACCCTCTGGCCCGGGATCAGCTCAAAGGCATCGCCGCGATCCAGCTCGACTATCTGCGTCAGCGGCTGGTGGAGCGCGACATGGGGCTGCGGCTGTCGGACAAGGCGCTGGAAAAGCTGGTGGAGGCCGGTTTCGATCCGGTATACGGCGCCCGGCCGCTGAAAAGGGCGATCCAGCAGCAGCTGGAAAACCCGCTTGCCCAGGCCTTGCTCAAGGGTGAGTTCGGGCCCGGCGACACCATCGAGGTGGATGTCGCCGGCAGCGAGATGGTGTTCCGCAAAGGCTGATCAGCAGCCCTTGAGCGCCGCGCGGGTGGTTTCGATCATCTCGTCGCGGCGCGCCTGGTCAATCACTTCCATTTCTCCGGTCTGCGGGTTTTCCACCCGCACCACCGGCTTGTTCTCAAGGATCTCCAGGTTGGCGCGGTGCTCTTCGCAGCGCTCCTTGGCGACGGCCTCCGGCTCCTCGGCCGCGCGCTCGGCCTCGCGGGCCTGCTCCTCCGCCTGTTCACGGGCGCGGGCGGCGGCTTCGCGCTGCTCCTGCAACGCCTTGATCTCCTTGCCCTGATCGGAGCTGGGCCCGTAGGTGCGCACCGCTTCCGAGCCGCCGTCCTCCGGCGGCGCGGTGCCGTAGTGCGTGACTCCGTTGTCGTCCACCCATTTGTAGTACTTATCCGCCATGGCGGGTGCGGCGCTGCCCAGCAGGGCGAGCGCCAGCAGTGGGGTGAGTGTTCTGGCGATGCTGGTTCGGATCATTGTTTGCCCCCTTGGTCGGCGAATCAGAATGCCCGCGACGGTCCCCGCTGTGCAAGTGCCCCTAAGCGCCCCTATTGTGTAAGAAAGGGCCCGCCAGGGGTTTGAAAGCGCCCGCATTTCTGACAATATTGCAATACTTTCCGGAGATCGGAACCCGCAGGCGCTTACCGGCACCTGTGTGGCCGGGACCCGGGGCGCCGTTACCGCGACGTCCTAACGCAGCATCACTGCAAGCATGTCCCGCTGGTGAAGCCTCTGGAGGATTCCGGCGCGGGTATGTGCCCCCTCCGAGCTTCCCAACCTGTGTTCGCCGTTGGCCACCTCCACGCGGACTTCGGGATGCCTAAATACGGCGTCCGTCCCACAGGTAAACGCAACACCCTCCCGTTCCGCCGGTTTTCGGCGGGGTGAACGCTATTTTTAATTTCGAGGTAGCAATCGTGGAAATGTTATCTGGCGCGGAAATGGTGGTTCGCGCTCTGCAAGACGAGGGAGTGGAGTACATCTTCGGGTATCCCGGGGGCGCGGTACTGCACATCTATGACGCGTTGTTCCAGCAGGACAAAGTCAATCACATTCTGGTGCGCCACGAGCAGGCCGCCACGCATGCCGCGGACGGCTATGCCCGCTCTACCGGCAAGCCCGGCGTGGTGCTGGTGACCTCCGGCCCCGGCGCGACCAATGCCATCACCGGCATCGCCACCGCCTTCATGGATTCGATTCCCATGGTGGTGCTGTCCGGGCAGGTGCGCTCCGACTGGATCGGCGACGACGCCTTCCAAGAGACCGACATGATCGGTCTGTCGCGGCCGATCGTGAAGCACAGCTTCATGGTCCGCGACCCGAGTGAGATCCCGGAGATGGTCAAAAAGGCCTTCTATATCGCCAGCACCGGCCGTCCCGGCCCGGTTCTGATCGATATTCCCAAGGACCATACGGCGCCCAACAAGACCTTCCCGTACGAGTACCCCAAGAAGGTCAAGATGCGCTCCTACATGCCGGTCTCCCGGGGGCACTCCGGGCAGATCCGCAAGGCGGTGGACGAGCTGCTCAAGGCCAAGCGCCCGGTGATCTACTCCGGTGGCGGCGTGGTTCAGGGTGACGCCAGCGACGCGCTCACCGCGGTGGCGCGCAAGCTCAACTATCCGGTCACCAACACGCTGATGGGGCTGGGCGCCTATCCGGGTACCGACAAGCAGTTTCTCGGCATGCTGGGCATGCACGGCACCTACGAAGCCAACATGTCGATGCACAACGCTGACGTGATTCTGGCCGCCGGCGCGCGCCTGGACGACCGGGTCACCAACGACGCCAAGAAGTTCTGCCCGGGCGCCAAGATCATCCATATCGATATCGACCCGGCCAGCATCTCCAAGAACGTCACCGCCCACATTCCCATCGTCGGGCCGGTGAAGCAGGTGCTGGAAGAAATGCTCACCATGATCGACGAGCATGACAGCGGCCCGGACCACAAGAGCGTGGAGCGCTGGTGGCAGGAAATCGACGGCTGGCGCCAGGTGCACGGGCTGCGTTACGAGGTCAACGAAAACGGCCCGATGAAGCCGCAGCAGGTGGTGCAGGCGCTCTACAAGGCCACCAACGGCGAGGCGTTCGTCACCTCCGACGTGGGCCAGCACCAGATGTTCGCCGCCCAGTACTACCTCTATGACCGGCCGCGTCAGTGGATCAACTCGGGCGGCCTGGGCACCATGGGCTTCGGCCTGCCGGCGGCGATGGGCGTGCAGTTCGCCTATCCGGACGGCGTGGTGGCCTGTGTCACCGGCGAGGGCTCGATCCAGATGAACATTCAGGAGCTCTCCACCTGTCTGCAGTACGGTCTGCCGATCAAGATCATCAACATCAACAACCAGGCCCTGGGCATGGTGCGTCAGTGGCAGGACATGCAATACGGCGGCCGTCACAGCCAGTCGTACATGGAATCCCTGCCGGACTTCGTCAAGCTGGCGGAATCCTACGGGCACGTGGGCATGTTGGTGGAAAAGTTCGAAGACCTGCAGCCGGCCATGGAAGAAGCCTTCGCGCTCAAGGACCGCCTGGTATTCATGGACATTTACGTGGACTCCACGGAGCACGTTTACCCCATGCATATCGCTGACGGCACCATGCGGGACATGTGGCTGAGCAAGACGGAGCGCACCTGATGAGACGCATTATTTCGATTCTGATGGAAAACGAGCCGGGTGCGCTGTCCCGGGTGGTGGGGCTGTTCTCCCAGCGCGGCTACAACATCGAGACCTTGACGGTGGCGCCCACCGAGGACGACACCCTGTCCCGGCTGACCATGACCACCACCGGTGACGACAAGAAGATCGAGCAGATCACCAAGCACCTCAACAAGCTCATCGAGGTGGTCAAGCTGGTGGATCTCACCGAGGGTGCCCACATTGAGCGCGAGATCATGCTCATGAAAGTGAAGGCCACCGGCGCCCAGCGCGCCGAGGTCAAACGCACCGTGGACATCTTCCGGGGCCAGATCGTGGACGTCACCAGCACCGTCTACACGGTGCAGCTCACCGGCACCACCGACAAGCTGGAGGCGTTCATCAACGCCGTCGGCGAAGCGCAGGTGCTTGAAGTGGTGCGCTCCGGCGTGTCCGGCATCTCACGCGGCGAGAAAGTCCTCAGCCTCTGAGTCGTCTTGTGCGAGCGGGCCTTGCCCGCGAAAGGCAAGCTCTGCTTGCCGGCAGGATTCAAGAGACCTCTCTAAAGACAGTTCCGACAGCGTCTCTGGTATCCCGCCGGCCGGCTGAAGCCGGCCTTTCGCTTGCAAGGCAAGCTCCCACAAAACTCTGGCTTCGTAGAAAGGTTTCGCGCACACGATGGCCAGATATGTCCTATATCCATAGTTTTCCACCGATCTCGGATCCCGCGGCCGACCGGCTGATTCTCGGCTCCATGCCCGGCAAGGCGTCACTGGCGGCAAACCAGTACTACGCCCACCCGCGCAACCTGTTCTGGCCAATCATCGAAACCCTTTTCGACATTCCAGCCGATCTCCCTTACGCGGAACGTTGCCGGCAGCTGGCGGAGCAGGGCGTGGCCCTGTGGGACGTGCTGCGAACCTGTACCCGTTCGAGCAGTCTCGACTCGGACATTGTTGAAGGGTCCATCATCGCTCAGGATTTCGAGGGCTTTCTGCGTGCCCATCCGCGCATCGGCGTGGTCTTTTTCAACGGTGCCAAGGCGGAGAGCGTCTACCTGCGTCATGTGCGGCCGGCGCTGCCCGACGATCTCGCCGCGATCCCTACCGTCCGGTTGCCGTCCACCAGCCCGGCGAACACGTCGATTCCCTATCCGGTGAAGCTGCGGCAATGGCAGGCGGTGACTACGCCTCTATAGGGAGGGCGCTGGTTCGCTGAGTCACCGCAGCTGCGACCAGAACGCCTGGATCACCGGGTCGGTGAGGCGCTTTTCCAGCGTGAACAGGCCCACTTCGTAGTCCTCCAGGGCCGGCTCGACCTGTAAAGGCCGGGTGCGTTCGGCCAGCGGGCTGTTCTCCAGCACGATGCGGGGCGCCACGCCGACCCCGAAGCCCAGGCTCACCATGCTGACGATGGCCTCGTTACCGCTCACCTGGGCGTAGATGCGTGGCGTGACCCCCAGGGCCTGGAACCACTGGTCCAGGCGCTGCCGGGACAGGCCTTCCTCGGAAAGAATCATCGGCACGTCGCGCCAGGCGTCGGCCCGGGCGGGGCCGTTCAGGGCGGTGGCCAGGTCGGGCTGGTCGGCGGGGGCGATGAACAGCAGCGGCGAGCGCAGTATCGGCCGGAACGCCACGCCCCGGGGCAGGGTGTCCGGGCGGGCGCCGATGGCGATGTCTTCCCGCCCGGTGGTCACCCGTTCCACCGCCTGGGCCGGGTCGCCGGTATGCAGCTTGATCTCGATGCCGGGGTAGTCGTTGCGGAAGTGGCTGAGAATGTCATAGAGGAAGCTGTAGCTGGCGGTCACCGAGCAGTACAGGCTCAGCTCACCCTGCAGCACGCGGCTGCTTTCCTGCATGGAGTGCCGCAGGCTGTCCCACTGGGCCAGGGCTTCGCGGGCGTATTGCTGGAAACGCCGGCCTTCCGGGGTGAGGCTGACACTGCGGTTGTCGCGCCGGAACAGGGTCACGCCCAGCTCTTCCTCCAGGTGCCGGATGGTGCGGCTCACCGCCGAGGGGCTCATATGACAGCGGTCGCCGGCGCGGCCGAAATGCAGGGTGTCGGCGAGCGCCAGAAACAGGCGAAGCGGGCGGGTATCCATGCGGGCGTCTTCCAATCCGGTATTTCAATAGTCGGCATACTGTGTTGCGAATATATCATTTTACGCAATACCGGGTATGACCTATGGTATCGACCATTCGTTAACCGTCATTGGGATACAACCATGCAAGTGTACTACGACAAAGACTGCGACCTTTCCATCATCCAGGGTAAGAAAGTGGCCATTATCGGCTACGGCTCCCAGGGCCACGCCCACGCCAACAACCTGAAAGAGTCCGGTGTGGACGTCGTGGTGGCACTGCGCGAAGGCTCCAGCTCCGCGGCCAAGGCCGAGGCCGCCGGCCTCACCGTGCAGGGCGTGCCCGAGGCAGTGAAAGCCGCCGACGTGGTGATGGTGCTGGCCCCGGACGAGTACCAGGCGGCCATCTACCAGAACGAGATCGAGCCGAACCTGAAGAAAGGCGCCACCCTGGCGTTCGCCCACGGCTTCTGCATCCACTACAACCAGATCGTGCCGCGCCAGGACCTGGACGTGATCATGATCGCGCCCAAGGCGCCGGGCCACACCGTGCGCACCGAGTTCACCAAGGGCGGCGGCATCCCCGACCTGGTGGCGATCTTCCAGGACGCCTCCGGCCAGGCCAAGGATCTTGCGCTGTCCTACGCCTGCGGCATCGGCGGCGGCCGCACCGGTATCATCGAAACCACCTTCAAGGATGAGACCGAAACCGACCTGTTCGGTGAGCAGGCCGTGCTGTGCGGCGGCACCGTGGAGCTGGTGAAGGCGGCGTTCGAGACCCTGACCGACGCGGGCTACGCGCCGGAAATGGCGTATTTCGAGTGTCTGCACGAGCTCAAGCTGATCGTCGACCTGATGTACGAAGGCGGCATCGCCAACATGAACTACTCCATTTCCAACAACGCCGAGTACGGTGAATACGTGACCGGCCCGGAAGTGATCAACGACGAGTCCCGTGCCGCCATGCGCAACGCGCTCAAGCGCATCCAGACTGGTGAATACGCGAAGATGTTCATCAACGAGGGTAACTCCAACTACCCCAGCATGACCGCCCGCCGCCGGCTCAATGCCGAGCACCCCATCGAGCAGGTGGGTGAGAAGCTGCGTGGCATGATGCCCTGGATCAAGGCCAACCAGATCGTCGACAAGAGCAAGAACTGATCCAGCGGCGCTTGCCGCACTGGTTCGCTATCAAAACGCGCCCTCCGGGGCGCGTTTTTTGTGACCGCCGTCCCTGGCGGTCATCCTCCGGACCGTCGCTACGCGACGTCAAAAATTTCTCCCGGAAATTTTTTGTTGGCGGGGCCTGAGTTAGACTGGGGTTCTCACAACGACCGGCGAGGGATCATGGCCGAACACGACAGCACCCCAGAACAGCCCCAGACTGACCCTTTTGAAGTGGTGGAGGCGGAGCACCGCACCGGTGCCCGGCACAAGGGGGTGTATTTGCTGCCCAACCTGTTCACCACCGGCGCCCTGTTCGCCGGCTTCTACGCGATCGTGGCGGCGATGAACGGCCTGTTCGAGGCGGCGGCGGTGGGTATTATCGTCGCCGGTATCCTGGATGGCCTGGACGGTGGCGTCGCGCGTCTCACCAACACCCAGAGCAAATTCGGCGCGGAGTACGACTCGCTTTCCGACTGCGTGGCCTTCGGCGTGGCGCCGGGGCTGGTGGCGTACTCCTGGGCACTCACCGAGCTCGGCAAGTTCGGCTGGATGGCCGCTTTCATCTATCTCGCCTGTGCCGCTCTGCGGCTGGCGCGTTTCAACGTGCAGGCGGAAAGCACCGACAAGCGCTTCTTTATCGGCCTGCCCAGCCCCACCGGCGCCGGTCTGGTGGCGACCATGGTATGGCTGGGGGCCAGCCGTGGCATCGACGGCAACGAGGTGTCCTGGCTGGTGGCCCTGGTGGTGGCCGGCGCCGGCCTGCTGATGGTGTCCTCGGTGCGCTACCACTCATTCAAGGAGTTTCACATCGGGCGGGTGCCGTTCAAGGTGTTGCTCGGGGTGATCGTGGCGTTCGCCATTGTCTTTCTGGACCCGCCGCTGGTGCTTCTTACCGTGGCGGTGATCTATGTGGCCGTGGGGCTGTTGCTGAGCCTCTGGCGGATACGCAAGGGCACGCCGGAAGCGTGAAGAAAGAAAGGCGCCGCAAGGCGCCTTCTTTGTGGCCGGCGTGCACTTCCGGACGATTCTTTTTGCCCTTGATCGGTTCTTGATCAGGGCTGCCAAGTGGTTGTTTTTACTGGATTTATTGTTGTTGCTTTTACGGCGGCAACCAGTGTCCGCTCAAAAGGTGACCGTTTGATAAAGAACTCATGAAAAAAGTGTTGACGGGTCACCGCAAATCTCTAGAATGCGCCCCCACAACGACGGCACACGGCGACACGCCAAAGGCCAGTCGGGAAGCGAAACGCTTCCAACGTTCTTTAACAATCAGGCAAGCAAACGTGTGGGACCTGTTTGGAGTAGGTATCTCAAAAAGATATCGGCTTTGAACAAGTCAACCTAGTTGAATTTGTTTCGAGCTGAGCATGTACTAAGTGCGCAGGCACTTAAAAAGCTTTTCTGAACTGAAGAGTTTGATCATGGCTCAGATTGAACGCTGGCGGCAGGCCTAACACATGCAAGTCGAGCGGAAACGATCCTAGCTTGCTAGGAGGCGTCGAGCGGCGGACGGGTGAGTAACGCGTGAGAATCTACCCATGAGTGGGGGACAACCCGGGGAAACTCGGGCTAATACCGCATACGCCCTACGGGGTAAAGCAGGGGACCTTCGGGCCTTGCGCTGATGGATGAGCTCGCGTCGGATTAGCTTGTTGGTGAGGTAAAGGCTCACCAAGGCGACGATCCGTAGCTGGTCTGAGAGGATGATCAGCCACACCGGGACTGAGACACGGCCCGGACTCCTACGGGAGGCAGCAGTGGGGAATCTTGGACAATGGGGGCAACCCTGATCCAGCCATGCCGCGTGTGTGAAGAAGGCCTTCGGGTTGTAAAGCACTTTCAGTAGGGAGGAAGGCTTACCCCTAATACGGGTGAGTACTTGACGTTACCTACAGAAGAAGCACCGGCTAATTTCGTGCCAGCAGCCGCGGTAATACGAAAGGTGCAAGCGTTAATCGGAATTACTGGGCGTAAAGCGCGCGTAGGCGGTGTGTTAAGTCGGATGTGAAAGCCCAGGGCTCAACCTTGGAATTGCATCCGATACTGGCACGCTAGAGTGCAGTAGAGGGAGGTGGAATTTCCGGTGTAGCGGTGAAATGCGTAGAGATCGGAAGGAACACCAGTGGCGAAGGCGGCCTCCTGGACTGACACTGACGCTGAGGTGCGAAAGCGTGGGGAGCAAACAGGATTAGATACCCTGGTAGTCCACGCTGTAAACGATGTCTACTAGCCGTCGGGGTCCTTAGTGACTTTGGTGGCGCAGCTAACGCGATAAGTAGACCGCCTGGGGAGTACGGCCGCAAGGTTAAAACTCAAATGAATTGACGGGGGCCCGCACAAGCGGTGGAGCATGTGGTTTAATTCGATGCAACGCGAAGAACCTTACCAGGTCTTGACATCCTCGGAATTTGGCAGAGATGCCTTAGTGCCTTCGGGAGCCGAGTGACAGGTGCTGCATGGCCGTCGTCAGCTCGTGTCGTGAGATGTTGGGTTAAG
>MRWF01025276.1_pt1 | contig 65331 bp, 57 predicted proteins | sample 1013331 | NCBI WGS metagenome assembly MRWF01 (sample SAMN06117577, study PRJNA244670) | biofilm metagenome | biome: Water; feature: Cathode Biofilm; material: Biofilm; isolation source: microbial consortium enriched at the cathode of a solar microbial fuel cell | place: USA: District of Columbia ... | reverse complement strand
CTTCAGCGCGCCTGCAACGCTGCCCGCCACAGTGCCGGTGCTGGTGCTCAACGGCGGCGGCGACCGGCTGGTGTCGCCGGCGTGCTCTGCCGCCCTGGCCAGTGGCTGGGGCCTGCCCCTGTCTGTACATCCCCGGGCCGGTCATGACCTCACCCTGGATGACGGCCCGTGGGCGGCTGATCAGGTCAGGCAGTGGATGACGCCCTGACACGGCAGCCTTGACCGGTCCCGCCGTGCGGGGTAAGTTCTTCAGAACTGGCGAGTTCTGAAGCCCTCCGGGCACGTTCCCGCCAACGTCCCATCCACAACAACAAGAAGGGCATCCCGATGGCAACGCCTGAAGAGCTTGCGCGCATGGAAGCGGGCCCCCAGACCCCCAGCGAGATTATCTGGTTCGACCGCTACTCCCACGCCAACCTGCAGAAGTGGCGCCGGGTCCAGGACCCCGAGGCGGATGCCTGCACTGCCGAAATGGCCTTTACCCGGCCCACCGGCCTGCTCACGGAAGTGGAACGCCGGGCACGGGAGGAGGGCGGCGTGTTCCAGGCGTTCCTGGATCACTGCTATCAGGTGCCGGAATGGGTGGATTTCGACATGATGGAGCTGGGCATCCGCATGTACCGGCGCCACAGCGTCCTGCAGGGGCTGGTACTGATGTGTTCCAGCCTGGTGGAGGGCTACGCCCACAACAAGCCGGCGCAGGTACTGGTGTCCACCGGCCGGCTGCAGAAGGACGTCAGCCGGCGCATTTACGAGACCGGCCAGATGCTGCACAACATGGTGGGGCCCGACGGCATCCGTCCTGGCAGCGTCGGCCATCGCACCCTGATGGAGGTGCGCCTGTTGCACTCCGCCGTGCGCCAGTTCCTGGCCCGGGACCCGTCCCGGTTCGATGTGGAAAAGTACGACCTGCCGATCAACCAGGAAGACATGGCCGGCACGGTGCTGGAGTTTGATTTCATGGTGGTGCGTGGCATGAAGCGACTGGGGGTTCACATCACCCGGGAACAGCACGAAGCCATGCATTACCTCTGGCGCTACGCAGGCTATGTGCTGGGCGTCCGTGAAGAGCTGCTGACAACCACGCTGGAAGAGCAGCAGGTGCTGGCCTTGCAACTGACCACGCACCTCTACAATCCCACCCGGGATAGCGAGGCACTGGCCAAGGCCCTGCTGCGTGACATGTCCAACAAGCCACCGTTCCACCTTCCCTATGAGGGATTGCTGGCCCTGAGTCGCTACCTGATTGGCGACACGGTGGCCGACGACCTGAATATCAACAGCACCATGCCGGCGGCCGTGGCGGTGCAGATGATCAAGGGACTGACCAGCACGGTCAGTCGCGTCACACCCTTTTTGCCGGATGCGGTATTGCGGCGAATGGAGAGCCTCAATTTCGAGATTGGTCGGCGGACGCTGTCAGCTGGCCTGGGGGACAATCCGGCCAACTGGGGCTTCAAGGCCATGGCGTAACAAAAAAGGCCGCATTAGCGGCCTTTTTCCTGATGATCCCGAGTGGGGCTAGAAGCTGCCGGCCACCGGGGTCTTGTCTTCCCGTTCCAGGGCCAGGGCTTCACTGCTTGTCGATGTTGCCAGGCCAATCAGGTCAGCCAGGACCTCGCCAGTTTCCTCGAGGTAGGGGTCCGGCCGGTCGTCATCTTCACCTGCCACCCGGGCCGCGACCCGTTCTTCTTCCAGCTCCTTCAATCGCGCCATGGACGCCAGCGGTTTCTCGCCGCGTGCCGCACGCAGGCGATTCTCGATGGCCAGACGCTGCTCTTCAAAGGTGTCCTGCACCGCCTTGCGCGCGGCAAGTTGCAGCGGCAGCGCCTTGCGCTGACGTTGTTCCGCGGCCAGTGCCAGCTGTTCGCGCACGTAGTCGAACTCCGGGTTGTCATCAATCCGGTCATGGTGACGCTTGGTCAGGGTCTCGATGTACGGCGAAAGATCCGCCATCGGCGAGAACCGGGCGGCACGAATCTGGTCCCAGGGCAGGGCGTTCGGCAGGGCGCTTTCGCCGATCTCTTCCTTGTTGACCAAAAACGGCATGGTGATGTCAGGAATGATGCCGCGATGCTGGTTACTGGCACCGGACACCCGATAGAACTTGGCCTGGGTCATTTTCAGCTGGCCATGGTCCAGGGACATGAGCGTTTGTACCGTGCCCTTGCCGAAGGTGTCGTCGCCCACGATCAGCGCCCGCCCGTAATCCTGCATGGCGCCGGCAAAGATCTCGGACGCAGAGGCGCTGTAACGATTGACCATTACCGCCATGGGTCCGTTGTAGAGGGTGCCGGGGTACTGGTCCGGCAGCACCGAGACCTCACCGTTGGCATCACGCACCTGCACGGTGGGGCCATGGGCAATAAACAGGGATACCAGCTGGGTGGCCTCCTGCAGGGAGCCGCCACCGTTATCACGCAGGTCGATAATCATGCCGTCCACATCCTCGCGGTGCAGGCTCATGATCAGCCGGGCAACGTCCCGCGTGGTGCTGGTGTAATCCGGGTCGCCGGCGTGGTAGGCGTCGAAATCGATATAGAACGCCGGAATGGTGATGACACCCAGGCGCAGGGTTTCCTCGCCACGCGGCACTTCGATGATCTTGCTCTGGGCGGCCTGGTCTTCCAGCACCACCCGGTTGCGTTCGATGCTGATGGTGCGCGTCTTGTGCTCGCTGGCGCTGTCAGAGGGAATGATTTCCAGGCGAACCACAGTGCCCTTGGGGCCACGGATAAGGTTGACCACCTCATCCAGGCGCCAGCCGATGATATTGACCATGTCTTCGTCACCCTGGGCGACGCCGACAATGCGATCAGCCGGCTGCACCTTGCCGCTCTTTGCCGCCGGCCCGCCGGGCACCAGGCGCACCACCTTGGTGTACTCTTCTTCCGCCTGCAGGACAGCACCAATGCCCTCCAGGGAGCGGCTCATACTGATGGAGAAGTTTTCCGAATTGTGAGGCGTAAAGTAGGTGGTATGCGGGTCGAACGTCTCTGTCAGGGCGTTGATGTAGACCTGGAACACGTCCTCGGGCGTATTCTGTTCCAGTCGCGTGATCTGGCTGCTGTAACGGCGCTTGAGCCCGTCGACAATGTCGTCGTCAGATTCGCCATCCAGGCGCTGGACCAGCACCGCATCTTCCAGTCGTTGGCGCCACAGGTCATTGGCATGGGCCTGGTCTTCGGGCCAGGCTGCATCAGAGCGGTCCAGCACCAGCGACTCTTCATCTTCCAGGTCAAGCTCATCAATGCCCGCCTCAATCAGGCTGTTGACGTAACTCATGCGCTCGTGAACGCGCTGCTGGTAGACGTCATAAATGGCATAGCCTGCCGTCAGGTTGCCATCTTCAAGCTGGTCATCCAGCTTGTGACGCCAGCGGGCAAACCGGTCGATGTCGTCCTGGACAAAGTACAGCCGGTTGGGGTCAAGCGCATCCAGGTAGCGGGCCAGCAGGGTCTCTGACAGATCGTTGTTGAGCGACACGGACCGGTAGTGCTGGCCCAGTCGCCGCAGGATTTCCTCTGCGGTATGCTCGTGGACAGAGTCGGGCGCCAGCTCGGTGTCACTCGGTTTGGCGGAGCTGCTGGTTGACCAGCAGCCGGCCAGTCCGAACAACAAACCGGCGGTGACGGCGGCAAAGGCAAACCTGTGCATGCGGGGCAAATATTTCAACGTCAACTTCCTGCTTCTATCAGACTGTCTCCAGTATAGACATTCGGCGCCAGATTGCATGACGGATAATGCCGGCGGGAGACGTCAATGAACCGGTTATTTACCGGCATGATACTGCTCGCCCTGGTGGCGGCGCTGGGCGGCACGCTATTTGGTGGCGCCGATCTTCTGACAACCACCTCGTCGGCAATGTTCCGCAGCGCCGAGCTGGCTGTCGAGGTCAGCCTCGGCCTGATCGGCGTGCTCACGCTCTGGTCAGGCCTGTTCCTGGTGGCGGAGCGCAGTGGACTGACTGACCGCCTGGCGCGCCTGCTGACACCGCTGATGACGCGCCTGATGCCGGGCACGGCGTCACATCCACAGAGCATCGGCCCGGTGACGCTGAACCTGTCCGCCAATATGCTCGGGCTCGACAATGCCGCCACACCACTGGGGCTGAAAGCGATGGAGTCGCTGGAGCGACACAATCCGCGCCCCGGGACGGCCAGCAACGACCAGATCATGTTCCTGGTGCTGAACACCTCATCGGTAACCCTGGTGCCGGTTACCGTGTTCATGTACCGGGCCCAGCAGGGCGCTGCCGATCCGGCCGACATCTACCTGCCGCTCCTGATGAGCACCACCGTATCGACGTTTTTTGGCGTCTGGTTCACCGCGCGCCGCCAGGGTATCAGCCTGCGCCAGCCACTGATCGTCGCGGTCGCACTTGTCTGGCTGGCGTTGCTGGGCATTCTCGCCGGCGCTGTATCGGTGCTCGACAGTGACCGGGCGGCGGCACTGTCGAGCCTGACCGGCAATGGCCTGCTGCTTGCCGTCGTGGCGGCATTCCTGTTGGCCGGCCTGCGGGCGGGGCAGGACGTCTACAGTACCTTCATCGAGGGGGCCCGGGAGGGCTTCCACATGGCCGTGCGCATCATTCCGTACCTGGTTGCCATGCTGGTGGCCATCGGCATGCTGCGGGCCGCGGGGGTGCTGGACCTGCTGCTCGAGGCTATACGCACGGCGGTTGCTTTTACGGGTGCAGATACCCGTTTTGTCGATGCCTTGCCGGTGGCCTTCCTGAAACCGCTCAGTGGCAGTGGCGCCCGGGCGATGATGCTTGAAGTGATGCAGACCCACGGGGTCGATTCACTGGCAGGTCGCATGGCCGCGGTCATGCAGGGCAGCACGGAAACCACCTTTTACGTGCTCGCGGTCTACTTCGGCAGTACCGGCATCAATCGCGTGCGCCATGCGATCAGCTGTGGCGTGGCCGCCGACCTTGCAGGACTGGTGACGGCAGTACTGGTCAGCTATCTGTTTTTCGGCTGAACGATAGCATTGACCAATGTTATGATTAGGGCACCATGGTCAGGTAAGCTGGTCATTCAAAAGGATTTCAGCCGCGACGGGCCCCTTGCCGGCTGTTTGGAAAATGACAAAAATGAATAAACGCGCTCACATTCGTCGACCCGTCACCATGCCCGTGCGCTTGGCCATAGACAGCATCGGTGACGTGGAGGCCACGGTTCAGGACTTTTGTCTCGGCGGCATGCTGGTGCAACTCAGCGCTGTCAATGCCCGTTACGCAGCGGCGCTGGCCGTAGGCGATGCCGTGGTCGTACTGGTCAAGGTGGCGGGCATGCGTGGTGAGCGTGAAGTGCGCCTGAGCGCCCGTATCGCCCGCAATCAGGGTGATCATCTGGGTATTTCCTTCCAGGATCCCGATGCCACTGCGCTTCTGGCGGTACAGAACCACGTGCGTGAACTGCGCGAGCGCGATGCCGAAGAGGGCGCCCAGCCGCCTGCAGACAACAGTGCCCAGGCCGAACGCGGGCTGGCTGTCATTCGCCAGGTGGTGGACGGGTTTGCTGTCGCCCACATGGAAAAGTTCTTTCCGGATGCCCACGAGGCCCTGCTGGAAGCGGCTGAAACGGCGCACACCAACCAGGCCCAGCAGCCCTATTTCGAAGCGGGCAAGACATTGAAGGCACAGCACGAGTCGCTGTCGCGAAACTTCCTGCAAAACCTGCATGCCACCCTTGAAAAGGTGGTCAATGGCGAAATGCTTGCCGATGACGGCATGAAGGGCGGCGGTGACAGTCGACTCTCCCTGGTCGACAAGGACAGCTTTGAAGACTGGCTGACGCTGAAGGTGATGGCGTCGCGGGCCGAGGGCAAGTTCCATGAGGAACTGCTGCACCTGCAGTTGCGACTGGACCAGCTGTTCGGTATCTCCCTGAGCGCGCGGCGTAACCCCCTGCACCCGGCGGTCATCTGCTCGGCCTTCGGTGATGCCCTTCGGCGTCTGCCCCTGCGCGCCAAGACCGACAAGGTCATCCTTTCTGCCTTCGACGAGGCCGTCGTCAACCACCTGGACACGCTCTACAAGCAGGCCAATGAGTTGCTGGCCGAAGAGGGCGTGCTGGCCGACCTGGATGTGGCGCGCTACATCAGTGAGCGATTTGGCTACGCCACACAGCCTGCCGAGCTGCCGGAAACCGCCGCCGAGGCGCCACCAGCTGCTGGTACCACCAGGCCAGGGCCCGGAACGCCTGCCAGTGACGCCGGTCCGGCCCAGGCGGCGCCGGCTGCCAGCGAGCCAACGCTATCCGCTGATGCCGAACCAGCAGCGACAGCACCGGCGCAGGCTGGTGAGGCGGCTGAACAACCACCGGCACCGTCCGTGCCGGCGCACCGGCCCGCCAACCGCGGTGCCAGCCTGGCCTCACGCCAGTTTGCCCTGCAACAACACATTGCCCGGCATGCCTACGATACGGTGCAGAAGCTTCTCAGCGTCAAGGCCATGCAGGCTGCCCAGGCGCGAAACCAGGCGCAGGACGAGGCCGGTGCCGCGGATGCCGCCATTCCAACCCTGACGGCAGCTGATGTGGACGCCCCGCTGGCACAGTTGCAGGCCGCCGGCGGCGGTGCGCCCGATGTGCCACTGGAGACACGCATTGCCGAGGCGGTGCAGGGCGACGGCGAAGCAACACAGCTGGGCAGTGAACTGCGGGCAGCGATAGAGCTGATCCACCACCTGTTTCAGGGCATGGTCAGCAACCCGGCGCTGAGCGAACTGACGCGCACCTCCATCAGCCGGCTGGAAGTGCCGTTCCTGCGCCTGCTGCTGACCGATGATTCGTTCCTGGCCCAGGAGCATCACCCGGCACGCCAGGTCCTCAACCGGATGGCCCACCTGGGTGTACGCGGCACCGCCAACCTGGAGCAGCACGAACAGGCGATCAGTCAGGAAGTGGACGACATCCTTTCGTCAGAATCCAATGATATCAATACGTTCCGCTCATCTCTTGAGAAACTGGATGATCTGCGGAGCCGTCAGGAAAGCCTCTACATCCGTAACCTGAAACGGGTTACGGAGGCGTGCGAGGGCAAGCAGAAGCTGGTCCAGGCCCGACGTGAAGTGAACAAGGCGCTGGAGCGACGCATCGGCGGCAAGCAGGTGCCCCGCGCGGTGCTCGGCCTGATAGACGCCGGCTGGCGCCAGCTGCTGACCCAGATCCTCCTGCGCCACGGACGTGACAGCAAGGAATGGCACCAGAACCTGGGCATTATTGACCGCCTGATCACGGCCGCCACCAAGGTGCCGCCCCAGTCCGAGCTGTCCGACGTCCTGGCGGGCATCAAGCAGGGCCTGGGCGAAGTGGACCCGTCCCAGATACAGAACGCGCGGCTGATCGGCGACCTGCGTGACCTGCTGTCCATCAAGGTGCGCCGGCACCAGGATCCGGCGCTGGTGGATGTGCCCGTGGGGGCTGTGGATGAGGAGGGCGAACATGAGGCCCGCAACGAAATTCATGCCCGCTGGATGAAACGGGCGCGCCGTCATGGCCCCGGCGACTGGTTCACCGCCCACCAGGATGGCGACGAGACGTCACTGAAGCTGGCCTGGGTGGATGGCGAGGGCACCACCTTCGTGTTCGTCAATCACCAGGGCATGAAGATTCTCGAGTACTCCCTGGAGGACTTTGCCGACCACCTGTCCAACGGCACCCTGGTGCCCCTGGACAGCCTTGAGGCCCCGGCGGTGGACCGTGGCCTTGAGCACATGGTCCAGCGGGTCTATGACCAGATGAGCCACCAGGCCACCCATGACGAGCTGTCCGGGCTGCTCAACCGGCGTGAATTCGAGCGCCGGCTGCGTGTCGGGCTGAGTGAGCCCAGCGAGCATGGCAGCTCACTGATTCACATGGACCTGGATCAGTTCAAGGTCATCAACAACATGAGCGGCCCCGAAGCCGGCGACGAGATGATCCGCCAGGTGGCCAACCTGCTGCATGAACTGTTTCCCGGCGCGCTGGTGGCGCGCATGGGTGGCGACGAGTTTGCCATCTGGTTGAATGATGTCTCTGAAGAAGCCGGCATCCGGGCTGCAGACACGGTGCTTGAGCGAATCGGGGCGCAGCGTTTCATCTGTGGCGGCCGACCACAGAGCATCAGCGCCAGTTTCGGCGTCGCCCACCGCAAGAGCCCGGAGATCACTGCGGCTGAGCTCACCCGCAGTGCCGACACCGCCTGCCATGCGGCCAAGGAAGCCGGGCGCAACCGGGTCCAGCATTACCGCACCGATGACAAGGAGCTGATGCGCCGGGACGACATCATGGCCTGGGTAACCCGTCTCAATGACGCCATGGATGAAAACCGGGTGGTATTGCGTTGCCAGCGGATCGAACGCACCGATGCCAGTGGCAAGCCGTCCTACGAGGTCCTGATTGCGATCACCGGTGACGAGGGTGAAATGATCGCGCCGTCCGAATTCCTGCGCGCGGCGGAGCAGTACAACCGCATGCACACCCTGGACCGCTGGGTGCTGGGCAACGTGTTCCGCTGGATGCATGCCAACAGTGCCGTGGTCCAGCAGCTCGATCACCTGTCCATCAATCTCTCCGGGCACAGCATGAACGACGCCAACCTGGGCGAGTACCTGTTTGACCTGTTCGAGCGCTACCCGGTGCCGCGAGATCGCCTGTGTTTCGAGGTCACGGAAACGGCAGCCATTGCCAATCTGGAAGACGCCATTGATTTCATCACCGAGCTGCAGGACATGGGATGCCGTTTCAGTCTCGACGACTTTGGCTCGGGCCTGGCCTCCTACGGTCACCTGAAGAGCCTGCCGGTGGACTACATCAAGATCGACGGCAGTTTCATCCGCAACGTCGCCAATGACGATGCCGACCTCGCCCTGGTGCGCTCCATCAACGAGATGGGACACCTGATGGGCAAGCAGACCATTGCGGAATACGTGGAAAACGACGAGATTCGCGACTGCATGGCACAGATTGGTGTCGACTACGTGCAGGGCTATGGCGTTGAGAAGCCGCGACCGCTGGACACGCTGGTCACGGACCTGGCCGCACCAGCCTGAAGGTCAGGTTGATGCGCCAGTCATGCACTTTTCGTGAGCGCGGCAGGGCGTGCTGCCAGCCTTCCTGGACCCCGGGAGACATCAGTAACAGCTGGTCATGGGCCAGCTGCAGTTCATGCCGGCGGTTGAGGCTATCGCGGCTGCGCAGGCAGAAACGGCGGCTGCAGCCAAGACTGTAGGACGCAATCCAGGGCTCAGGGCCCAGCTCATCCTCATCATCACTGTGCCAGCCCATGGCATCGCTGCCGTCACGGTAAAGATTCAGCAGTACGCTGTTGAAACGTGTGTTGCACATCGCTTCCACCTTGCGCCGCAGCTCCGCCACGCCCGGGTGCCAGGGCTCTGGCTCCAGCTGCAGGCCGGAATAGCGGTAGCGCGCGCCGGGATCACCCATCCACACCTGCAGGCGAGGCACGGTATGCCACTTGCCGAACAGGTGAATGCGCGGCTGCTCCCAGGCAAGATCCTTGTGCAGACTGGCGGCCAGCTGCGTGGCCGCCGGCTCGCCCAGTACCGCCGGCCAGACCGTCAATGACCCGGGCTTCAAGTGCGTCTCCAGCGCCTGCAACTTGCCTGGTGTAGCCGGAAACAAGGGTTGCTGGCCGCCGGTGTCAGCCATGCTTGAGCCGATAACAACCATCCTCGGGTGACTCTGCCCGACCATCCTCCACCAGCTTGATCAGGTGGGCATGCAGGGAAAACTCGGCAACCGGATGCAGGAAGGCGGGGACGTCCTGGTAAACCTGTGCGACCAGATCTGCCGGCGTACACACGGATGTGCGGGAAAGCGCATCAAGCACCTTGTCCTCACGCTGGAGACGGTGCGCAATAGTGCCGGCAATGGCCTGGGCAGGATCGGCAATCAGGTCACCGTGGCCCGGGGCAATGGCACGGAGGGTTTCGCCCTGCAATTTGCGCAGGGAATCCAGGTAGGCACGCATGGAGCCCGCAGGCGGCGCAATCACCACCGTGGAGCCATTGATCAGGTGGTCACCGCTGAACAGCAGCCCTTCCTGCTGATGCAGGAAGCACAGGTGGTTGCTGACATGGCCAGGCGTTGCGATCACCTTGAGGGCAGCGCCGCCAAGATCCAGCACCTGGCCGTCAACGAGCACCTCGTCAGGCTGCCAGCTGTGATCCTGAAGGGCGTCATCCAGCGGCGCCGGGCCGAGGACCCTGACCGGAAACCGCTCCTTCACCAGTGCGGTGCAGGGGGAGTGATCGCGATGGGTGTGGGTGCACAGCACAGCGGTCACCGGGCGACCGATCTCGGCACTGGCAGCGGCCAGGTTATCCACATGGCGGCTGTCTTCCGGGCCCGGATCGAGCACCCAGAGGCCATCGCCAGCGGCGATCAGGTAGGTATTGGTCCCGGGGCCGCTCATCATGCCCGGGTTCAGTGCCAGAAGCCGCCAGATGCCGCTGCCAACCGGTACCGCCTTGCCGGGCGTCAATGCAAACATGGGAAGCCTCCGTCAGCAGATGGTGTGTCGTCGCAGGCAAGGGTAGTGGCTGCCACCCTGTATTGCCATGGCATCAACGGTACACCTGCACCTGCTCGACAGTAACCTGCCAGACCGGCTCCAGACCGTCAGGCAGTGGCGGATAGGGCAGGATACGGTTGAACGGGTAGCTGCCGCCTGGCGGCAGGTGCATGGGCATGTCCACGCGGTTGTTACCCCATTCCTCGCAGGCGCCGTCTTCCAGCGGCGGCATGCAGCCGAGCAGCTGTACGTCGAACACCATCTGGCGGGTGTTTGCTTCGCCGTGATTGCTGGCCACCAGCTCCAGCCGGTAGCCCACCTCCACACGGTGCGCAGCGCGCACCGCCACCCTGACAGAATCAGGCGCGGCGAGAGCAGGGGGACGGACAAGCTGGAATACCGTGCCGGCCAGCCCTGCCAGGGCCAGAATGGCAATGCTGGCGCTGACCCGGACAAACAGCCGGTGACCGACACGATGACTGGCTACCAGTGCGGTAATGGCGGCAAACAGAACAGCCAGGGCGACAAGTATCTGGAACATGGTGGTAACTCCTCGCGCAAAGCGGTCACGCCCGCGTTGCGGTATCACCGGCACGCTGGACAAGCGCGTACTGTCCCGCGCTTCACACCGGGCTATGGTAGCATTTTCTCCCGTGAGGCTGGCGTAGCCAATTCGTGGCCGTGCTCCGGCGCAGAACAGTTTATCTGGAGGTTTTATGTTGCTGCTGATTTCTCCCGCCAAGACGCTGGATTACGACAGCGAGATGCCGAAGGCGCGGAGCACACAACCGCGTCTGCTGGACGACAGCGAAGTACTGATTGACGATTTGCGCCAACTCTCACCGGCCGGTGTCAGCAGCCTCATGGGCATCAGCGAGAAGCTTGGCAAACTCAATGCAGACCGGTTCCGGCAATGGCAGCGCCCGTTCGACAGCAGCAATGCGCGCCCGGCGCTGTTCGCGTTCAAGGGAGACGTTTACACCGGGCTGGACGCCTATGCGCTGGACGGAAATACCTTGTCTGAGGCACAGAAACACCTGCGCATCCTGTCCGGGCTTTATGGCGTGCTGCGGCCCCTGGACCTGATGCAGCCCTATCGCCTGGAAATGGGCACGCGTTTTGCCAACCCGCGCGGCAAGGACCTGTATGCGTTCTGGAAGGACACGGTGACGCCTGTGCTGCGCAAGGACCTCAAGGCATCCGGCTCGGACGTGGTCGTCAACCTGGCTTCCAACGAGTACTTCAAGGCGGTGGACACAAAGGCGCTGGGCGCACGTATCGTCACGCCGGTGTTCCAGGACGAGAAGAACGGCAAGTACAAGATCATCAGTTTTTATGCCAAGAAGGCGAGGGGGCTGATGGCCGCCTGGATCCTGCAGAACAGGGTCTATGACGTGGACGGGCTGAGTCGCTTCAATGTGGCCGGCTACCGTTTCTCCGCGGCCGACTCGCAGGGCGACACGCTGGTTTTCCGGCGCACCGAGAAGGCTGCCAGTGCCGCCTGAACCGCTCCGGCAAAGCGGTTGGGACGCATCAAAAAACGCAAAAAAAAGGGGCCGCCGGCCCCTTTTCATGCGTCGACGTCAACCCGGACCGTCAGTCCTTGTCGTCGTCTTCGAATTCGCTACGGGCGGCGAAGAACCCGGTTTTCAGGCCGTCCCAGGCAATCTCGATACCATCTTTCAAGTCTTCCAGCGCACGTTCCGAGGACTCTTCCAGTTCCTTGAGCTTGTGCTCCAGCTCGCTGCGGCTACGTTTGAAATCGCTGATGCGCTCACGCGCCTTGTCCTGCAGGTCATGGCCAAGATCCGCCACTCGGTGCTCAAAACGATCCAGCTGGTAATCCCAGTCTTCCAGCTGTTGGCGGATACGCTCGGCAAACCCTTTCTCTGATGACATGTTCCACTCCTTGTTTGGCGCTCCGCACGGCACATTGCCGCCCGGGCTCTGGAAATTATCGGCGTTTCATTCTGGCAGTGATTGACCTGCATCAAGCGGCGGGGCATCCGACCAACTGGAGACAAACCCCGGCGGCTTGATCACCAGTACATCGCCGTGGGTGTGCTGCAGCATACGCTGCGCAGTGGGACCGGCAAATAGCCGATGCAGGGCATTGTGGCGCGTCGCACCCATGACCAGGATGCCCCCATGCTGATCAGTGTACTCTGCAAGGGCAGGGCCCGGCGGGCCTTCCAGCAGGGCGCCCTGAGCCGGAGACAGGCCGTGCTGTTCGCAAAACTCGTGCAGGCGTTGCTGGTAAAACTGCTTTAGTGCATCCGCATCGCCAAGGGTCACCGGCAGGGCATCTCCGGCCAGCATGACCAGGGTTTCATCCGGGTATTCCACCACATTAACCAGTGTCAATTGCTCGCCGAAATCCGTGGACAGCCGTCGGGCGCTGGCGACAACGGCTTCATTGATACTGTTCTCGGCGCCGGGATCACGATCCAGGTCGATGGCGGCGGCCACAGGCTGGCGTCCGGACCAGGCCTCATCGCCGACACAGAGTACTGCGCAGGGGGCCTGCTGGATCAATTGCCAGTGCAGCGGCGCAAAGAACAGCCGACGCAGGCCGCTGGTGCGCTGAGCGTGAATAACAACCATATCGGGCTGCTCTGTGCGCAGCAGGCGCGCCAGCGCAGAGGCGTCATCGGACTCCCAGAACAGCGCTGTGGTGGAGGCGGGTGCGTCCAGTTCTTCAAGCAACGTCTGCAGACGATGCTGCCAGGCGGTCATGACGCTGTCGCGGGCACGGGCCAGACGTTCGCCATCGGCACCCACTGCCGCTTCCAGTGCGCGGTCGCGCGCATTCACATACAGCACCAGCGGCTGACCACGTTTGCTGGCCAGCCAGCAGGCTTTCTCGAGTGCCGGCTGGGGTGCGTTCAGCAGGGGGTCCAGGACAACAACGACAGGCTGGCTCATGGCGTCAGGCGCGGCGCTGTGTTTCGGCGCGACCCACATTGCACAGGGCACCGCGGTCGAGAATTTCCACTTCACGGCCCTCGGCGCGGATCAGACTGTTCTGCTGGAAGCGGGTAAAGATGCGGCTCACGGTTTCCACGGCAAGGCCAAGGTAATTGGCGATATCGTAGCGCGACATGGGCAGCCGGAAGGACGAGGCCGACAGGCCCCGGCGCTGGTGACGTGCGGAAATGGACAGCAGCAAATGGGCGACGCGGTCGTCTGCCGCTTTCTTGCTGAGCAGCATGTGCAGTTCACGATCAGCCTGGATTTCGCGACTCATCAGGGCAAAGAAATGGTGCTGCAGGGACGGGATGCGCTGGGAGAGCTGCTCGAGTTTGTCGAACGGAATCTCGCAGACGCTGGCGGTTTCCAGGGCCTTTACAGAGGACATGTGGTGAGCCGTGCTGATCCCGTCCATGCCGACAATCTCGCCGGGCAGGTAAAAGCCGGTCACCTGTTCGTCACCTTCCTCGGACAGGGAGTAGCTTTTCAGCGCACCGGAGCGCACGGCATACACGCTTTCGAACGTGTCCGACGCCCGATACAGGTGCTCGCCGCGCTTGAGCGGGCGACCCCGCTTCATGATCTGTTCCAGCTCCGACAACTGATCCGAGGACACAGCCAGCGGCAGGCACACCGGATTCAGGCTACATTCGTTGCAGGATACATGCTGGGACACAGGCAAATTCCCCTGTCTGGTTACGAGGGTCAGGCTGGGATTCATTCTAGGCTCCAAATTGCACTGTTTCCACCACCGGCGGGACGGATTTATGTATACCGTGCCGGGTATCAGGGATCAGATGATCCGGCTGTAGCGCTCACCCGCACTCTGGCCAAAGGTACGGTCAAACAGCATGGCGACGGCCCTGACCAGCAGGCGCCCCTGCTGCGTCACCGTCAGCGTCGGCCCGTCGCGCTCGACCAGGCCGTCTGCCTCCAGTCGCTTGAGCTGCATCAGCTCATCAGCAAAGTAGCGCTGGGCATCGATCTGCCAGCGCTCGCCGAATGCATCCAGGTCAACAACGAGATCGCACAACAGGCGGTTGATCAGGTCAGCACGGATGCCGTCATCGTCACTGAGCAGGTAACCGCGTTCCAGCGGCAGCACGTTGTCGTCCAGGTCGGCCTGCCAGCGATCAATGGTTTTCCAGTTCTGCACGTACAGGTTGCCAACCCGGCTGATGGCCGACATGCCACAGGCGATGATGTCGCTGTCACCGCGCACGGTGTAGCCCTGGAAGTTGCGGTGCAGGGTGCCTTGCTCCTGGGCCTGGGCCAGCTCATCCGAGGGCAGGGCAAAATGGTCCATGCCGATCAGCCGATAGCCGGCATCCTCCAGCATGCTGCCTGCGCGGGCGAACATGCGCAGTTTTTCCTCGGGTGCGGGCAGTGCCAGTTCGTTGATCTGCTTCTGCACCTTGAACCGGGCCGGCAGGTGCGCGTAGTTGTAGAGCGAGATGCGATCCGGACGCAGGGTTACCAGCTGGTCTATGGTACGCGCCAGGCTGGATTCGGACTGCCACGGCAGGCCGTAGATCAGGTCGGTATTGACGGAGCGGAAGTCAAAGTCACGCAGCCAGTCGAACACGTCGCGGATCTGCTCGTAAGGCTGCATGCGGTTGACCGCCTGCTGCACGCGGGGGTCGAGATCCTGCACACCCAGACTGACACGGCTGAAACCCAGGCCGCGCAGCAGGCTGATACGGTTTGCCGACACCGTGCGCGGATCAATCTCGATGGCGTATTCGCCATCATCGTCACCCAGCATGTGGAAGTGGCGGGCGGTGTGGTAGACCAGCTCGGTGATTTCGGCATCGCTGAGGTAAGTGGGCGTGCCGCCGCCCCAGTGGATCTGCTGCATGGGGCGCGAAGTGTCCAGCATGCTGGCCCGCAGCGTGATTTCCTTTTTCAGCCGCTGAAGGTATTCGCTGGCACGCCGGTGATCGGCCGTGACCACGCGGTTACAGGCGCAGTAGTAACACACCGACCGGCAGAACGGGATATGCAGGTACAGTGACAGGGGCCGCCGCGCGTCGTTGCCCTCGGCAATGGCATTGGCGTAGTCGTCTGCCGTGACTTCCTCGTGGAAGCTCAGGGCAGACGGGTAGGATGTGTAGCGCGGCCCCTGGGTGCCATAGCGGCGCATCAAGTCAGTATTCCAGTTGCTCATAGCAGGCTCTCTACCAGATTGAGCGCAGTATGAACGGGCCTTGCTGCACCGCCTTTGATGCAGGTCAATGGTGGTGAGAGTGGGGCATCGCCGAAGCACCGTTCTGCGGTGACGGGGCGCTGTGGTGGCCGTGCCCGGCCGGGCCAAGGGCATGCCAGAACAGCCAGGCCGCAAACAGGAATGCCAGCAGGGCGCCGGCGCGGCGCAACCAGGGGCTGCGCGCCATGTTGAAACGGGTTCCCAGCATGCCAACGCCGGCTACCGGCACCACCGTAACGGCACCGAATACCAGCATCACCAAGGCACCCTGCACCGGGCTGCCTGAAACGGCGGCCAGGGCCAGCGCACTGTAGACCAGGCCGCAGGGCATCAAGCCCCACACCAGACCCACCAGCAGCGCCCGGGGCGCACTGGTCACCGGCATCAGGTGGCGCAACAGCGGTTGCAGGCGGCGCCAGATCACCAGCCCGGCTTTCTCCAGCAGCCGGATGCCCAGCTCGCGGCCAAGCAGGAACAGGCCGATCAGCACCATCACCGCCGCAGCCAACAGCCAGGGCAGGCGTTGCCCGCCGGGTAGCTGGCTCATCAATGCCTCACCGCCGGCCGCCACCAGTACGCCCAGCACCAGATAGGAGACAATACGACCGCTGGCAAACAGCAGTTGCCAGCGAGCCAGTGCCAGATTGCCCCGGCGGCGCGCCTCGGGCACCGCCAGCGATACATTGATGCTTACCGCACCGCACATGCCGACACAGTGACCGGCGCCGGCAAATGCCAGCAGGAATGCCGCCACCAGCGTTTCAGCGAACGTCATGGTCGGGCTCCCCGGCATCATCCTGTGGATCGGGGGCATCCGGGTCTGCTTTTTCGGCAGGCGGGTGCTGGCGCGATTGCTGGTCATCAAAAAGGATGCGCCATTGCGGGCTGTCCAGGTCATCGAACTGACCCCGGCGCAGGGCCCAGACAAAGGCGCCAATGCCAAGGGCAACCAGCAGAAACGCCAGCGGCACGAGCAAAATCACGATTTCCACAGCATCAACCTCCCGGCGTTGACGGTAACGATCAGCGAGCTCGCTGACATGCCGATGGCGGCCAGCCAGGGCGGCACCAGGCCGGCCATGGCAAAGGGGATGGCCACCAGGTTGTAGCCGATGGCCCAACCGATGTTCTGCCGCAGCGTACGCTGTGCCCGGCATGCCAGGGAAACACTGGCACTGACCCCGGAGAGCGCCGGACGAAGCAGGAACACGCTGGCTGCCTCGCGGGCGAGGGCGGCACTGTCAGCCACGGCCATGGACACATCGGCCTGGACCAGCGCCGGTGCATCATTGACGCCGTCACCCACCATCAGCAGCGCACCGGGCTGGTGACGCAACTGGTTGACCCAGTCGGCCTTGTCCCGGGGCCGGAGTCCGGACTGCCACTGCTGGATGCCCAGCTCATCGGCGACGCCAGCCACCACCGAGGCACTGTCACCGGAGGCGATAATCGGTTCAATGCCCCGTGACCGGCACCAGGAAACCAGCGCCTTGCCGTCAGCGCGCAGGGGATCGCTGAGATCCACGCTCATCACGGCCGTGTCGTTGCGGAACAGGGTGATCGAGGTGAAACCGTCGCGCGCCAGGGGCGGCGGGCTGGCTGCCGCACGCCATTGCTGGCCGCCGTATTCGCCCGAGACGCTGTCATGGGCCAGCGTCACATGTGTGACCGGCGCCGGTGACGCCAGCTCAGCCAGGGGCCTGGCCAGCGGGTGTGTCGCGTTCTGCTCCAGCCCGGCCAGCACCGCGCGCAGGTTTTCGGGCGCGCTGGCGTTATGCTCGCGCACTGCCTGTACAACGAAATTGCCTTCGGTAAGGGTGCCGGTCTTGTCCAGCATCACCCGTCGCACCGTGGGTAGCTTGAGGAATGCGGCCGGATCGGCCACCAGGATGCCCTGGTCGAGGCCTCGCCCGACGGTGGCCGCCAGGGTCAGGGGCGCGGCCAGTGCCAACGCACACGGACAGGTCACCACAAGCACGGCCAGGGCGATCTCCAGCGCCCGCACCGGGCCGGAGGACCAGTGCAGCAACAAGGCCACCACTGACAGGCACAGCACCGCCAGCACGAACCGGCCGGCCAGTCTGGCCATCAGCTGGTTACTGCGTTCACGGCGATCCTGCGCCTGCGCCACCAGCTGGCCAATACGGGCAAGCATGCTGTCGGCGGCGCGTCCATCTGCCAGCACTTCCAGAAGGCCACTTTCCACCCGCGCCCCGGCCACCACCGCATCGCCGGCGCTGATCGCCGTCGGCATGGCTTCACCCGTAAGCACGGCTTGCTGCAGGGCCGCCTGGCCGGCGCGTACCCGGCCGTCCACCGGCACCGTTTCACCCTGGCGCACCTGCAGGCAATCCCCGGCGACGATGGTGGATGCCGGCACGGGTGTCAGCTGGCCATCGCGGCCAATGCGCCGGACCACCAATGGCAGTGCCTCCTGCAGACGCACCAGGCGCCGGCCAACCCGGCGGCGCTGGCGCCGTTCGATCCAGCGGCTGACCAGCAGGAAGAACACGAACATGGCCAGCGACTCGAAATAGACATGCTCACCGCCGACGACGGTGGCCCATATCGAGCCCGCCCAGCCCACCAGCAGGGCCAGGGATACCGGCGTATCCATGGTCACCCGGCGCATCGTGGCGGCACGCCAAGCACCGGCAAGAAAGGGCCAGCCACTGAAGAACACCACCGGTGTTGCCACCAGCAGGCCGGCATAACGGAAGAAGTCGCGGTAAACCGGCTCGATACCATCCAGTGCCCCCATGTACAGCGCTGTGGCGTACATCATTGCCTGCATGGCGCCCAGACCGGCCACCAGCAACCGCACCAGCAACAGGCGGTCAGCCCGTACCTGCTCGGCATCCTGGGCCTGGTTGAGGGGCAGTCGGGGTGTGTAGCCGAGTGCGCGCAGCCGCTCCGCCATGGCAGCGACCACACTGTTGTCACCTTGCCAGCGGATAGTGGCCCGCAAGGTGGCCAGGTTGAGCCGGACACGTTCCACGCCGGGAATCTCGCCCAACGCCTTTTCGATCAGCCAGACACAGGCAGCACAATGCACGCCCTCGATGGACAGGGTAATTTCGCGCGCGTCGCCGACGGTGCTGATGAAGGGCGTGATCAGGTGGTCGATACGGAACAGGGCGAGGTCCACGTCCTCGCCCGGACTGGGAGGCTCGGGGCGTTCGTCACCGCGGAAGCGGTAATAGTCATCCAGGCCCAGCCCGTGGATGGTTTCTATGGCGGCAGCACAGCCGGCACAGCATGCCGGTTTCTCGCCATCGGGCGTACGGGCGGTGAAGGTGGCGCCCCGCAGGGGCTCGTTGCAATGCCAGCACAGTGCGGACAACTCAGCCTCCGGCACTGAGGGTAAAGCGTCCGTTGCGGATGATGACGCCCATGCTGTAAAGCTGCCAGTTGCCGTCTCCCGGCGACACCGTTACCACCCAGCGTCCATCTGGCAGGTCGCCGTCGCCGCGGTAGGTGCCATCAGGCTGGTGTGCCAGAGGGAAAACACGGTCCTGGGCGGCCAGCGTCGGATGCCGGAGTGCCAGGGTCAGTGTGGCAGGTGGCGGGAAGGGGGTGTCGCTGCTCAGGCGGGCCTGCAATGCGTCACCCTGTGCCGACGCGGCCAGCGTAATACCCAGCCGCGCGGCCAGGTTTTCCTCGTCCATGCTGCGGTTGATGGCGCGGCCGTCCTTGTACCAGGAGTCCGCCACCACGTCGTCTGCATTCTTCACCGCAATGATTACCAGGGCGATGCCGCCGACCACGGACGTGGCCGGCAACAGGATCAGGAACCAGGGCCAGAATTGCCGGTACCACGGACGCTCATCACTGGGCGGGGGCGATAAATCGTGACTCATGCTCTGTCCTGATGGATTCGTCGGTGCGGGATTGCAGGGTAAACCATACCGGCTGTGTCTCAACCACCTGCAGGAACGGGTCGAAGCCCAGGGTCACGCCAACGGTCTGGGTTTCACCAGCGTTCATGGTCACTTCCTCAGGTCCGCTCCAGACCAGTCCTTCCGGCCCGCGGAAACCGAGCTGATAGGTCTGGGCCTGCTGGCTCATGTTGTGCAGTTCCAACCGGTAACTGTTCTGGATGTGGCCATTGCTGGCCGTGCGGTAAAGCTTGGTACGGTCACGGATGACGTCCAGGTCAGCCGGTACACGGCTGGCCAGTGCCACCATGAACACCACGCCCATCAGTGCCAGCATGACGCCGTAGCCAATCATGCGCGGCCGGAAGACATGCGTCTTGCCGCCTTCCAGCGCATGCTCGGTGGTGTAGCGGATCAATCCACGCGGGCGGTTGATCTTGTCCATCACCAGGTCACAGGCATCAATACAGGCAGCACAGGTAATGCACTCGTACTGGAGGCCATCGCGGATGTCGATGCCGGTGGGGCAGACCTGGACGCACAGGCCGCAGTCGATGCAATCGCCGGCGGCGTCCTGGTCGCGACTCTTGGCACCGCGGGTGCGCGGCTCACCACGGCGCTCGTCATAGCTGACAATCAGGGTGTCACGATCAAACATGACACTCTGGAAGCGGGCGTAGGGGCACATGTACTTGCACACCTGCTCGCGCATCCAACCCGCATTCATGTAGGTGGCACCGGTAAAAAAGGCAATCCAGAAAAATTCCCAGAAACCGAGGTCAAAGCTGAACACACGCACAGTCAGTTCGGTAATCGGAGAAAAGTAGCCCACGAACGTCAGGCCGGTGGCGAAAGCGAGGGCCAGCCAGAGCACATGCTTGCTGCCGCGCCGGAACAGCTTGGTCGGGCTCCAGGGGGCGGCATCCAGTTTAAGGCGGGCATTGCGGTCACCCTCGAGCCATTCCTCGATCTTGGTGAAGAAGCGGGTCCAGGTGGTTTGCGGGCAGACGTAACCGCAATAGACACGACCGGCGAGTACAGTAAAGAAGAACAGCGAGAACGCGCCCAGGATGAGCAGCCAGGACAGGAAGACAAAATCCTGCGGCCAGAAACTGAACCCAAAAATGTGGAACTGGCGGGCGGGAAGGTCAAACAGGATGGCCTGGCGGTCATCCCAGCGCAGCCATGGACCCAGCAGGTAAATGCCCATGGTTGTCCAGACCGTCATGTTGCGGATCTGCTCAAAACGGCCATGAATGGATTTGGGGTGAATCCGTTCGCGTTTCTCGTAAAGACTGATCTCGACGCTGTCGTCGTCACGGGGCGTGACGTCCACCGCCTGGATACGTTGCGAATCGTTCATACTGGACTCCAGCAGCAGCCATTGATCAGGCATCAGTCCTGGCCGGGAAAGCGGGCGAGACACGCGGTCCCTGCCTGCCGGGCGGCGCAAAAAACCCTTCGGATAAAGGGGTTCAGGCCAGACTGCAGTATAACAGCTCCGGGAATGGGCCGGGTGTGGCAAGCCGCCACACCCGGAGGTACGTCAGGACGTACCGGTTACTCGCCGTCGGCGTCACCCGCGTTCCGGGACAGGCCGTAGACGTACGCTGTCAGCACGTGAATCTGCTCGGGGCTGAGCAGATCCTGTTGCGCGGGCATCTTGCCGGCGCGACCGTTACGGATGGCGTATTCGATGTCCTTGAGGGTGTTGCCATACAACCAGGTGTTGTCCGTCAGGTTGGGTGCGCCCATCATCTGGTTACCCGTGCCGTCAGCACCATGACAGGCCGCGCACATGGCAAATTTCGGCTTGGCACGTGCAATGGCTTCCGCCTTGGCCGGATCATCAGCCAGCTGCGGGCGTGACAGGCTGGCCACATACAGGGCCATGTCGCTGACTGCTTGGTCCGTACCACCGATGGCGGCCGCCATGGGCGGCATCATGCCCTGGCGCCCGTTAACCAGCGTCTGCTTGATGGCATCGGGGCTGCCGCCATACAGCCAGTCGTCGTCGGTGAGGTTCGGGTAGCCGCGGGCCCCGCGCGCATCCGCGCCATGGCACACGGCACAGTTGTTGGCGAACAACCGGGCACCCACACCCATTACCTCGTCATACTTGATCAGTTCCTCGACAGGTTCGGCGGCGTACTGGGCGAACAGGGGTGCTGTTCGCGCTTCCACCAGCTCCACTTCTTCCTGCCACTGCTTGTGCGACGACCAGCCCAGGGTGCCCTCGTAGTTACCCATGCCCGGGTAGAGCACCAAGTAAACAATGGCAAAGCCCAGCGTCAGCCAGAACAGGATCAGCCACCAGCGCGGCAGGGGCGTATTACGCTCCTCGATGCCATCGAAGTTGTGGCCGGTGGTTTCCTTCGCGGCCTCGGAGGCACTCATCTTGCGGTTGGCCCACAACAGCACGGCACAGCCACCGATGTTGAGCGCCACAATGACGATCACATACCAACTCCAGAAATCACTCATGTCGGCCGGCCTCCTGGTTGTATTCGCGTTGCCCGTCGAAGGGCAGTTGCGCAGCACTGTCGTAACGGTGTTTGCGTCCCGGCAGGTAGACCCAGACCACCATGGCGATAAAGGTCACGAAAAAAATGATTGTCAGGACACTGTGGAAATCGATTACGTCCATGATTACCTCCGTGTCCGCTCGGTGCCGAGCTGCTGCAGGTAAGCCACCAGGGCGTCTTCTTCAGTTGCCTCGGACCATTTACCGTCGATGTTGGCCATCTGCTCAGCGATGTCCTCATCGGTGTAGGGCACACCGAACATGTCTTTGAACACATGCAGGGTGGTCTCCGTATCGCTCCAGTCCACCGGCGTCTCGTGCAGCCACGGGTAACCGGGCATATTCGATTCCGGCACCACATCGCGGGGATTACGCAGGTGGGCGCGGTGCCAGTCGTCGCTGTAGCGCTGGCCAACGCGGGCCAGGTCCGGACCGGTACGCTTGGAGCCCCACACATGCGGATGTTCCCAGACGTCCTCGCCAGCCACGGAGTAGGGGCCGTAGCGCTCGGTCTCCGCGCGCAGTGGACGCACCATCTGGGTGTGGCAGACGTTGCAGCCTTCGCGGATGTAAATGTCCTTGCCCTCCAGCTCCAGCGCCGTGTATGGGCGCAGGGTCTTGAGCGGCTCGGTGGTGGCCTGCTGCCAGAACAGCGGCACGATCTCGGCCAGGCCCCCGAAGCTAACCGCCACCAGGGTCAGGACGATCATCAGGCCGACATTCTTCTCGACTTTCTCATGTCTGTTCGCCATGTCGACTCTCCTCAGGCAGCCACGTTCTGTTGGTCTTGGTCATCCTTCTCTTCCCGGATCGTCTTGTAGACGTTGTAGGCCATCAGGCACATACCCAGGAAGAAGATGGTGCCGCCCAGCAGGCGAACCACGTAGTACGGGAAACGCTCCTGCATTTCCTGCACGAAGGAGTAGGTCAGGGTGCCGTCGGCGTTGACCGCCCGCCACATCAGCCCCTGCATCAGGCCCGAGATCCACATGGAGGCGATATACAGCACCGTGCCGATGGTGGAGAGCCAGAAGTGGGTGTAAATCCAGCCAATGGAGTACATGGCGCGGCGGTTGAACACGCGCGGTACCAGCACGTAGAGGGAACCCATGGTGATCATTGCCACCCAGCCCAGGGCACCGGAGTGCACGTGACCAATGGTCCAGTCGGTGTTGTGCGACAGCGCGTTGACGGTCTTGATGGACATCATCGGGCCTTCGAAGGTGGACATGCCATAGAACGACAGCGCCACGATCAGGAAGCGGATGATCGGGTCGGTGCGCAACTTATACCAGGCACCGGAGAGGGTCATCATGCCGTTGATCATGCCGCCCCAGCTGGGTGCCAGCAGCACAATGGAAAACACCATGCCCAGGGACTGGGCCCAGTCAGGCAGGGAGGAGTAGTGCAGGTGGTGCGGGCCGGCCCACATGTAGACTGCCACCAGTGCCCAGAAGTGGACGATGGAGAGGCGGTAGGAGTACACCGGGCGCTGTGCCTGGACCGGAATGAAGTAGTACATCATGCCGAGGAAGCCCGCGGTCAGGAAAAAGCCCACCGCATTGTGTCCGTACCACCACTGCACCATGGCATCGATGGCGCCGGGGTAGGCCGAGTAGGACTTGAACAGGCCCACCGGCACGGCGGCGCTGTTGACCACGTGCAGCAGCGCCACGGCCAGGATGAACCCGCCGTAGAACCAGTTGGCCACGTAGATATGGCTGACCTGGCGACGCGCGATGGTGGCGAAGAACACCAGCGCGAAAGCCACCCAGACGAGGGTAATGAGGATGTCGATGGGCCACTCGAGCTCGGCATATTCCTTCGAGGAGGTCAGACCCAAGGGCAGGGTGATGGCTGCCGCCACAATGACCGCCTGCCAGCCCCAGAATGTAAACGCAGCCAGCTTCGGAAACGCCAGGGTCACCTGCGAGGTGCGCTGAACCACATAGTAGGCCGAGGCAAACAGCGCCGAGCCGCCAAAGGCAAAGATCACTGCATTGGTGTGCAGCGGCCGCAGACGGCCGAAGCTGATCCATGGCAGGTCAAAATTCAGCGCGGGCCAGGCGAGCTGGGCAGCGATAATGACCCCGACAAGCATACCGACAATGCCCCAGATCACCGTTGCGATGGTGAACTGGCGCACGACCGTGTAGTTGTAGTCGGGGGGTGAAGTGCTGGCGGCTGTGGTCATCGTCAGATTCCTTACCCCGGTTGGACTAATATGGCAGCGCTAAGGGTGCCGAAGGGGCCGTGTGAATACCTTGATATGGGTCAACACGGCTTCCGTTACCGGCGGGAAAACAGGCGCTTAGGCCCTTTTTCTCCGCGTGAACGTACCGTGACGGTACGGCCGCGCGCACGATAGCAAAAAATCAGCTTACGGATGTTCTTTTTTTTGACCTTGCGGTCATCCAGGGAGGCTGGCGCTCACCCGAAAGCGGGCCGGTAAATCGCCAGCCAGACAATCCCTGCCACCGTGCACAGGGCAGCCGCGGCGAGCCAGCGCGCCGGTGGGCGGCGCGTCTGCCGGAACGCGGCAGCGGCCAGGCCGATGTACACCAGCAGCAGCGTCACCTTCAGCCCCAGCCAGGCGTCCGCCCAGGGGCGCCAGCCGGTGACCACACACAGGCCCACCGCAGCGGCCAGCAACACCGTGTCATTGATATGCGGGAGCACCCGCAACGGCGTCCTGCGCCAGTCCCGGCCCGCCTCGTCCATGCCCAGGCGCACCAGGAACAGGGCGATGGAGAGCATGGCGGCACAGACATGCACCAGCCAGAGCAACCTGTAATCTGTCATGGCCTACCACCTGGTTTGGCGCTAACGGGGGCAGTCGTTATGCTGAACCAGCCGCGCCGGGCGCGGCCGATACCAACAGGACCGTCAGGGAGAGCAACCATGCCGCACGCGCAGGAAACGCACAACACCATCATTGGCTACATCATGTGGCTGCTTGGCGGGATCGTCGGCTATCACCGCTTTTATTACGGCAAGCCGGTGAGCGGCGTGATCTGGCTGCTGACGCTGGGCCTGGCGGGCATCGGCTGGCTCATCGACCTGTTCCTGGTGCCGGGCATGAACCGCGAAGCGAATGCCAAATACACGGGCGGCGAGGTGGACTACACGGCGGCCTGGATACTGATGCTGTTCCTCGGCTTTTTCGGCGCCCACCGCTTCTACATGGGCAAGATCGGCACGGGCATCCTCTGGTTGCTGACCCTGGGCCTGTTCGGCTTGGGCCTGATCTATGACCTGTGCACCCTGAACACCCAGGTGCAGGAAACCAACAACACCCGCGCCAGCACTGCGCCCGCCTGAAACGGTTCAGTTCCCTGCATCGGCGGCCCCGGGAGGATGACGCAAGCGCAGGAAGACCGCGGCCGTCAGCGCTGGCAGGAAGGTGATCGTCGCCAGCGACGTCCCTAGCAACCCGAACAGCACGATCACACCCACGCCACGATACAGCTCGGTGCCTTCACCGGGAATCAGCACCAGCGGTGCCAGCCCGCACACCGTGGTAATGGTGGTCATGGCAATAGGGCGCAGGCGCGATTGCACGGCGGCTGATACTGCGGCTGTCACCTGTTGCCCCTGGCGCCAGTAGTCCAGCGCCGTGTGCACGATCAGGATGGGGTTGTTGACCACCGTACCCATCAAAATCAGGAAACCCAGCATGGAGATCATGTCCAGCGGCTGGTGAAACGCCTCCAGCCCCAGCCAGCCAATACCGGCACCCGCCATGTTCATGAGCACAAGGCCAAGAATGCCGCTGGCGATGCCCACCGGAATCGTGGTCATGATCAGCAACGGCAGGCCCCAGTGACGGAAGATCGCCACCAGCATCAGGTAAATCAGGGCAAGCGCAACGCCATAATTGCCGGACAGGGAGTCGCGAGTAGCATCCAGCTGGTCACTGGCACCGGTGATGTCCACGTTCACCTGCGCGGGGATGGTGCCGTCGTCACGCAGCGCCTTGACCACCTCTGTGCGCACAAGGCCGACACCGGTTTCCAGCGCAATACTGCGCGGTGGAATGATATTCAGGGTCACGGTGCGGCGACCGTTGACGCGGCGCACCTGGTTGGTATCCACGGTCTCACGCAACTCGGCAATGGCATGCAACGGCACGGTGGCGCCCTGCGGTGTGTGCACGGAAAGGTTAGGCAGGCTGTCCAGTCCCGGGTCGACACCGCTGTTGCTGTAGGCGTAGATGTCGACTTTGTCATCACCAAGGAAAAACTCGTCGAGGAACGCGCCGTCCGTGAGGGCCGCCACGGTAAAGCCGATGTCGCGGGCGTTCATGCCCAGCTCAGCAGCGCGTTCCCAGTCCGGGCGCACTTCCACCAGCGGTTGCGCAAGGGACAGGCTCGACGGGCGCGACTGGATCCGCGGATCGCCCAGCACATCCACCGCGCGGCGTTTGATGGCGCCAGCCACCTGGTAAAGGGTCGCCAGGTCCGGCCCGGAAATGTCCAGGGTGACACTGCGCGTGCCACCATCGTTGCTGGAGATGATCGAGCCGCGCGCGGCAAACGCTCCCATACCGGGATAACGCTGGTAGACCTCAGTCAGCGCATCCATCAGCGGCTCCATGTGGTCCGGGTCCACCGGCTCGGCAATGATGCGCAGGCGTCCGGCGTCCACGCCCAGGTTGATGTATTTCACCGGCGGCGCCGGCAATTCGCCGCGCTCGAAAGCCGCCGGGTCTTTGCCCACCAGGGGCAGGAAATACGCCTCCACTTCGTCGGCAATCACCAGCATGGTGTCCAGGTTGTAACCCGGGGGCGGACTCATGGCGGCAAACGTTTTGGCTTCCTCCCCCTCGGGCAGGTATTCCGCCGGCGGCGTCAGGAACAGGATGATGCCGGCGCCAGCCAGCAGTGTGGCAATGATGGTGCGCGTGCGCTGGCGCGCTGACTGACTGAGGCGGTCGGACAACGCATGCAGCCGCGTAAGCCAGTGACTGTGGGCGCCGTCGTGATCCACCACCGCACTGAAATCGAGGCGCGCAGACAGGGTAGGGATGACCATCATCGCCACCAGCATGGACACCAGGATCGAGGCCGACACAGCAATGGCAATATCGGAATAAAGCTGCCCGGCTTCCTCCTGGATGAACACCACCGGCAGGAACACCAGCACCGTGGTCATGGTGGAGGCAAACACGGCGGGCCAGACCTTGCGAATGCCGGATGCCGCGGCGCGCAAACGCGCCAGACCCTTGCGCCGCTCAAGTTCGATGCTTTCCAGCACAACGATGGAGTTGTCCAGCGTCATGCCAATGGCGAATGCCACGCCCGCCAGTGAAATTACATTGATCGTGCGGCCGGCCAGAAGCAGGCCAAGGAACGCTGCAATGGTACAGATGGGGATGCCCACCACGCCCACCAGCGTCACCTTTGCCGAGCGCAGGAACAGGAACATCACCAGCGTGGCAAACACCGCGCCCAGTGTCAGGTTGGTCCAGACATTACGCACGGACGCTTCCACGTACTGGGCGTCATCGGCAATAAGGGAGAGATGCATGCCGGCCGGATTGAGCACGTCGTCATTGATGCGCTCGACCTGCTCGAACATGGCGTACTTGATATCGATGACGTTGGAGCCCAGTTCACGGCGCACCGCCAGGCTGATCACCGGGTCGCCATTGACCCGTGACACTGCGCGCACCGGAAAGTGATCAAGCGTCACGGTAGCCACATCACTGAGTCGCACCACGCCATCGCCGCGGCGCACCAGGATCAGCTGTTCCAGTTGCGCCAGGGATTCAAAGCGTCCCACGGTGCGCAACAGGTAACGGCGCTTGCCGCTGTCCACTTCGCCGCCGGAGATATCCAGGTTGCGTGTGCGAATGGCATCACGCACGTCGATCAGGGACAGCTTCCGCTCCGCCAGTTTCTGTGCATCCACCAGCAGGCGCACCTGGCGCTCAGCACCGCCCCGGACTTCCACCTGCGACACGCCGGACACACTTTCCATGCGCGTACGCACAGTGTCGTTGATGAAATCGCGCATCATGTCCATGTCCAGGCCGCGCGGATTGCCGTCCAGGGGCGCGACGCGGTAGTACATGAACGCATTGCTGGAAAACGAAGACGCCACGATCAGGGGCTGATCCACGGTGGCCGGGTAGGAGGGCACCTGGCTGAGCGCATTATTGACGCGAATAAGGGTTTCGGTGATGTCCACCCCAAAGGGGAATTCCAGCTCGATCTCGGCCTCGCCACTGGACGCTGTGGCCGTCAGGCGCTGCAGGTTGGGAATGTTGCGCAGGTACTCTTCCTGCTCGATGAGGATTTCCTTTTCCACGTCCTGGGGTGTGGCGCCAGGCCAGCGTGTTTCCACGCCGATGGTGCGCACTTCCAGGTCGGGAATCATCTGTACCGGGATACGGAATGCTGCCAGCAAGCCAAGCAGGGAGATGATCAGAACGATCACTGTCACCAGCGTGCCATTACGGACAATGCGATCAAACACGTGTTACTGCTCCCCGGCAGTGATTTTCAACGGCACGCCGTCACGCAGGCCTTCATTGCCACGCACCACGACCTGGTCACCACTGCTGACGCCCTCGGTGATGATCACCTGGCGGCCGTAGCCTTCACGGATGCGCACACTGCGCTCACGGGCCACCGGCGGTTGCTCGCTGTTGTCCACCAGCCACACAGAGACGCGGCCGTCCGGGTAACGGATCAGGGCGTCACGGGGCAGGGTGATACGCCCCTGCTCGCTGGCCAGTGTGATCTCACCCCGCACTGACATGCCCGGCGCCACCAGCGGTGACGGCTCCACCGTGGCGCGCAACAGGAAGGTGCGCGCAGTGGGATCACTCACCGGAACGATGGACTGGATACTGGCGGCAAGCGGGGCGTCCGGCTGACTGTCCAGGCGCAGCGCCAGTGCGCTGTCGACACTGACGTCTTTCAAGTATTGCTGGGCAATGGCGAAGTCGGCATAGACGTGTGTGGTATCCACCAAGGTCAGCACCGCATCCCCCGGCGCCACCCATTCGCCCACATCGGCATGGCGTGCACTGACCACGCCGGGGAAGGGGGCCTTGATGGTGTGCCGCGCCAGCTCCGCCGCTGCCCGGCGCTCGTCGGCCTGCGCACTGGCCAGCGCCGCGCGGGCCATGTCGGCTTCGCTGCGCAATGAACGCACCTGGCTGGCGGCAATACTCTGGCCGGCTTCCAGGGAATTGGCCTCGGCAAGGCGACGCTGGACATCCGCAAGCGCCGCTTCGGCCTCCTGTACCCGCGCCCGCGCGCCGTCCTGTATCAGTGCGCTGATCTCGGCATCCAGCGCCACCAGTTCGTCGCCCGCTTTCACCACGGAGCCCACGTCCACAGAAAGGGCATCCACCAGGCCAGCCATTGCCGGAGACAGCTCTGCGAAATGGGCGGCGGTAATCGTGCCGGTGATCGGCAGCCGCTCGGTGACCTCACCGGTGCCGGCGGTGGTAACAGTGACCGGCACAGCCCGTTCCGAGGCGCTGGTCGCACCAGCCAGCAGGACACCAACCATAGCCAGCCAACGCGCCACAGGTCTGCGAAGGGCCGGGAAGGCCAGTACGAGCGCTGTGTTCGACATCATCACCCCCAGTACATGTCGGTGGATCCCCGGGCAAGCCAGCCTCTGATGCTGGGCCACCCGGAGTCAAGGTAACGTGTTGTTTTTCTTCTTTTCTTGGGCTGGTCTTTGCTGCCCCTGCGAGGCGGCTGCGTCGCGCACGTCGTCCGTTTCCAGCGCCACCTGCGCGTATCCGATACCCGCTGTGGGGTCATCCGGTCCCTGGTAGCGCAAATCATAGAGATGCACCAGCCAGCCAGACGCTGTTTCTTCCACTTCCCAGTACGGAAAGCGCATCCAGGTGACAAACCCGCGCACCTCCGGTGAGGCGAGGGCAGCCTTGACCACGGCATTGGCCGGCGGGCGCTCCACCCGGTACTCGTTGCCATCCGGCGTCTGCAGCAGGTAATGGTCGTCGAACACCAGCACCAGCCGGTGAGCCAGCGGGGTGCCTGGCAGGGGGTTCGCTTGTACCTGTAACGGCGTGGCGGCCGCTGCGTTAGCCGCATGGGTTTCGGCCTGGCGGGCCAGCGTCCAGGTGCTACCTATATAGGTAACCATCAACGCCAGGCATGCCTGCGCCAGCCGGGGCCCGCGATCCAGGGTGGTAGCGCGCCATACAGAGACGAGAAGGCCGGCGACCAGAACAAACCACAGCAATTTGACAAGCAGGGGTGTCAGATGGGTGCTGAGCACCATGATGGACGCCGCCAGTGCAAAGACCGTGGCGCCGGTACGCACCCGATTACTGGCGTGCCAGCCGAACATCACCGCTGCCAACGGCAGCAGCCAGAGCCACGGATCGATAATGAACAGCGTGTCGCCATAGAACCAGGTGTCGTCGAACGGCATCAGCAGGCGCACACCGTAGGTATTCAGCCAGTCCAGTAATGGATGGGTAGCCACCGCCAGGTAGCACAGTGCAAGCAGGACGGAAAAACGGAACGCCGGCGTATCTGGCCGCGGTTTGGCAAACAAGCGCTGCCACAGGGCTATCAGGCCGGCCAGCACCATGGGCAGGACCACCAGCGCCAGAATGCCGTGAGTCCAGCCACGCCGGTGGTACAGCATGGTGTCTTCGCCCCAGAACGTGGCCAGCACATCAATGTCCGGCAGATTGGCGCCAATCAGCAGCGCGGCTGTGGCATAACGCGTCTGCTTGCGCAGGCCGGTGGCGGCCAGGCCGGCGCCAACGAGCGTATGGGCGAAAGGATCCATACCGGTGAGCGTCCCGTAACGGTGGTCAACGGCTGAGGATCATCGCACGCAGTGCACAACGGCGTGAAGGTGGATGAAACGGCTGCCGGGGTGCCTGAGCGCAGCAAACACGGGGTTCCCGGGAGACTGCCCTGAACCACGGGCCCATCCATAACTGCGCATAATGTATATTATGTTAATATGGGCACCATGGGTGTCTATGTCAACTGTGTAAAGTTAAGGTGATGGATTGATCAAAATGACGGTGCTAGCCAATATATGCGTTATTGTCCATTCTGCGTGGAAGCAATGCCATGGATCTGGCAAAGATACGGTTCAGTGATTCTCGCTGCTCATGGACTGTTGTCGACAAAGATGGCCGTCCAGTTGATGCTATTCGAGACTGGATCGTTCATCTAGAGCAAGTCAATCAGTCGCCCAATACGATTCAAGCCTATGCTAGGCACGTTGCCCGCCTTGGGTCATTCCTTGAGGCGCATGGAAAAGAATTCTCCATGATAACGGTGACAGACTACGACCATTTTCTGCTGTGGATGCAGTACCACTTGAGCGACAGCGGTGATGCTGCAGCACCAAACTTGGTTCATCTCTATGCAGGACCGGCAACCCCGCTCAGCCCCTCCCTGAGGAGCCAGATACACTTAGCGGTAAAATCGTTCTACAGGTATCTGACTGGGCGAGTTCCGGCCTTTTCAACTGTAGAAGCCTCTAACCGCCACCACGGCACCGACAGCTATAAACCGTTCCTTGATCACATAAATCATAGGCGTAATACTCGGCGTCAAGACCCTTATCTTCATGGGAATCTTGCATCTGTGCAGCGAAAAATAATCAGTAAAAGACTCGCACCCGAGCACGTTTTGGAGCTTATCCAGGCGTGTCGCTTAATCCGCGATGCATTCCTGGTAACTCTCTTGTACAACACTGGCATGAGGATCGGTGAGGCTCTGGGATTGCGCCATGCGGATATCGACCTTACGGAGGGAGTGATCTGGGTCATTCCGAGAATCGACAACGAAAACGGTGCCAGAGCAAAATCACGTCGTGCGCGCGCCATCCCGGTAATGTCATATGTTCTGGATATGTACGAGGACTATATGACCAGCGATGAGTATGAGGATGCGTTCGAGTCAGGGACAGAATATGTATTCTGCAACGTGCAGCGCGGGCGTATCGGGCGAGCGCTTTCGAAGAGCTACGCGGAGAATCTGAAAAAGTACCTGGTAACCAGGACAGGCCAACCCTTTACTTGGCACCAATTCCGACACACGCATGCAAGTGAAGCGATAGCTGACGGGCATGGCCTTCTTGCCGTTGCGGACCGCCTTGGACATGCAAGCCCTCAAACCACCTTGGACTTCTATAAGCATCTGTTTTGCTCGGAGATTCGAAAGTTGCATCTTTCCGGACCTGAGAAACTGGAAAAGCGCCTGAAGGAATTTAATGAGCATGGTATTCATCTGACTGATCGGGGCTCTAAATGGATTTAAGGCTTGTAGAAGATGGCAAGACCGAAATTGATCTCTACAAGAATCAGCTGGAGAACGCGCTCGCTAAAATTGCCCCTATCTTGACGCAAGAATCCGTTTGGGATAAAGCCCTCATTGAGAACAACCCCTACTTTAAAAACAAGCATATAGGCCCAAGAAGTCCGATTTCATTTGAAGGAATACCAAGCTTACTGGCGCTTGAACTAAAGCTTTACTGGGCAAGACTGCTTGCTGATCCGAGAATGGACTCGAGAAGCCATTTGGATCGGCGGCGCCTTCCAATGGCATGGTTTACCGCAGAAGGAGAGCAAGTGCTTAGAGCTTTTAGCTCGAGCTGCATTGCGGAAATTCCTCATCCAGAGTTCCCCCTGGATGGGCATACCAAGGGAGGCGGGAAGCGAGAGCACAACAAAGAGTTGCTTTATTTATTCTCCTTATTTCAGGAGAATCAAACACGACCGCAAACGGAAACTGAATACGTCAAGTCCGGGAAGATTGAGAAGCGAAATTATCTTTCCCCTAGAATAACAGTGGCCGGAGATTTTCATAAAAAGGCCATTATCTACAGAGAACAGTTTCAACCTCCGAGCAAGAGAAACATAATTTTTTTGAATGATCTCTATACAGAACGCGACGTCCGCTTTAGGGACGCTCAGCGACATCATGATCAGTATATAAATTTTTATCTCTATCCTTCCTGGATGCGCACGGCAATACGCGAACATATACTACAGAAGGTTTCGCATGGGGAGCTTTCTCCCAAAACGCTCCAAGGATACTTCGGCAGATTTGGCCGCTTCCGTGAGTTCATGCATGAGCGATTCCCCTCCCCCTCTCCTGACCTGATATCTGATTCGCTGTTGGAAGATGAGTTTATTGCTTGGGGCAACAAAAAAGGCCTCAAAGGCAGGAATTGGTTCACCGACACTGTTGCCATGCTTAAAACTGCATCCCGAAATTGGCCGGATACATGGCCCGCCCTGTCCGTCTCATCAAGGGCAAGCAAGAAAATCGAGAAAGTTCATTACAGGGAGGGGCTGGGGAGGATTGGTTATACGCAGGAAGGCGCTGGCCGGGCATATTCCCAGCGGATTATTGACGAGCTCATGAAGGCTGCTGCAAAAGCGCCAGCCCCGGTGTTTAGCGTTTTTGCGCTGATTCTTGCCACCGGAATGCGTGCGGAGGATGGGCACGCCATTCTTTTTGATTGCCTTAAGCAGGATCCTAACGATGATGACTTTATGATTTTAACGTTTTGGCAGAACAAGGTTAGAAAGTGGAATGATAAGCCTCTTCATAAGAATGACGCTGCCCATGCTGAGATTATCAGCATTATTGATCTTCAAAAGGAAATGATCCTGAAAAAATATGGCAAGCCAACAAAGTATCTTTTCCCTACGTTTTCAGGGTCTCATGAAAGTTATCTCACATCCAGTTATTCCATGCAGCAAATCAAACGCCAATGTATAAAAGAAAATATTTTGGCAGACGATGGAACCCCCCTATCCTTTTCTTGGCATCCGCTTCGGCATACTAAGGGCACATCACTGGCACAAGAAGGTCATGACATCCTGGCCATTATGATGGAGCTCGGACACGCCAGCCCCGATATGGCAACTGTATATATCAACAATCGCCTTGAACTGAAGAAGAAAGCTTTGCTGGAGCATGGAGGAGGACGTTTTTACACGATAGAGGGCAAAGTCGATGAGCGTCTTTCGACATTGATGATTCGCAAGGATCAGATAGGCGCCACAAGGGTATGCGGCGGCGCCTGTTCTATGCCCGCTCAATTAGGAGACTGGTGCGAACATGCTAATGCCTGCTATACCTGCAAGCACTTCAGGGCAGACTCGAAGGACATAAACTTTTTTAAAGTGGAGCATAGCGAGATCGTTTCACTGATTGAAGAGCAGAAATTGGAAGTAAAAGAACTAAAAGAAAATGGCAAGATAAGAATGTCTGAAATCACAAGTCGCCGTCTAAAAAAGAATCAGGAAGTGTGTTTAAGCCTTAAAAATATCATCACGGCCATAGAAAGTGATGGGAAATTTACAGGTTCTGAGAAGAACTTTAGACAGATGTCCCTAGAGGTCGATAAATGAGCAACGATAAGTTTGACGGGGCAAAGCATGCCAGGGAGCAGCGCAGCCTTAAGAAGCGAAGAGCGGTTGAGGAAGCCATTGAATCACTTAAAGCGGCAAATGAAACCATTACCTTTATGGCGGTAGCAAAATTAGCCGGCGTTAGCAGACAATACCTATACAATAATTTTAAAGACGCTCTCTCGAGCATTCGCGATGACGATAGGGCAACAAAGGTCAAGATTGACGGCATTAGTGTTCCTGCCCGAACCCCTGATGAGTCCCGTCATGTAGAAGCACTACTAAGAAATAAGGTGGCCAAGTTAAAGAAAGAGCTAGCCAGCGTACGCCATGAAAACGCAAGACTGAAGAATGCCCTGGAAAAAGAACGAGGAAAAGCTGAACATTATCGACAAAACTGGATTAATTCCAGATCGTAGTTATTGCAGAAAGCGATTGAAAAATGGTGTGTATAGAAAGTCTCGTGGTAAGCTGGGGTGATGCTGTAGAGCCATCGCTACTTAAGCTTTGAGCTGGTCAATCACGAAGGCCCGCAGATTGATTGACGATGTTTTTGAAAGCTGGCCTCTGTGAGGGCTATAGACGCATACAGTGCTGCTCCCCCAGTCCGGACTCATCCATTGATCGCAGCGAGCTCTGCTGGGGCGCCGCCTAACTTGCGATCCCGTATCTGATTCTGGCGATCAGATTGGCTACGTCTCTGGTGCCCTCTTCCGTACGCGCATGCGCGCGGGGTGTGCCTCCTCCAAAAAGGCCCTGCGGTGTACCCATCCAGCGCTCGGCAACGCGCTGGTCGCCTTGCATCATATCCCTGGCCATGCTGAACAGAGCCTGCATTGCGATCGGGCCATCCTCCAACCATTGGCCTGTGGCCGGGATCTTCCCTGTTTGCCGAGAACTTTGCGGGGAGGTTGCCAGAAACAGGCGAAAACGCTCCAGATCAGCGAGCGAGATAACCGCGAACAGCTCTTCACCACCGTCGTGGATGAAAATGGGGTTCTTAGGGAGATCGCCTTTCAATGCATCCAAATTCTGCAGGAAATCTGCTTTATCCATCTCACGCGTGCTTTCCTCCTCTGTTCTGGCCATTAGCCGCCGATTTCAATGCACAGGCTCCCATTGAAATCAGTGTTGAGCTCATCAGGGTAATAACCCCTCGGATTGCAGATCACCCTGGAACGGCCCACGCTGTAATCGCTGCTGTTATGGCAGTGGCCGTGGATCCAGGCTCCAGGCTTATATTCCTTAATAAAGGGTTCCAAGTCGCTTGCGTAGGCAGCTGAAGATGCATCGTCTCTCATGCTGGGTCTCAGGGACCGAGGGCTCGGGGCATGGTGTGTCACTACCACATTCTCGTAATCATCAGACTCAGCAAGGCTCTGTCTGAGCCAGCTGACGTGCGCATGGTGCAGACGGGCCAGGTCCACTGATCTCACTTTGGAATACCCGGGCAGGCGACGGATGTAGCGGTGATCCGACATCATGGTTTGGCAGAGCTGACCGGAGGCGACCGGATCCCCAAAGGTTCGATAATCGGTCCAAAGGGTAACGCCGTGGAAACGCACGCCATCAATCGTCAAAGACTCATTATCCAGCACATGGATATTTGACCCTCGCGCTTTGCGCCTGAGCTTCTCAATTAGCGCCGGATAGCTCGTCTTATAGAATTCGTGGTTACCAACCACGTAAATTACAGGGATGGATAGCCCTAGGGCTAGCATCCAATCCAATCCCTTTTCACGCTCATGTATGTCACCCGCAAACACAGCAAGATCAGCATCACCTGGATCGTAAGAAAAACTACCTGTCTCTAAGCGAAGATCACTGAGAACGGATAGTTCCAGGGCTCTTCGCGGCCAGCCGGGCTCTCGATCACTCATCATGGAAAGCCCTCCTCGATCTTGTCGATGATCTTATCCAGATCACTGATTGCATTCTCTTCCATCAGATAACCAAGCGGTGATCTGCCTATCAATACGGGAAGCGCTGAGGATAGCCACCTTCTGGTCTTGTCGACATCGGCGCGCATCATGATCAGTGCACGATCAAAAAGATGGGCCACATCATAGAGACGCCTGGACCATGTCTGCGGGATCCGCCCGCTCTCTCTCCATTCAGAGATATCTGATTCCGCTGCAGAAATGATCTCTGCGAGCTGCGTCTCTGCCAATGCCAGCAACCATGCCATCAGGTTGAGGGCCAACGGAGATAAGCCCGCCTCGAGACTTCGGGCAGTACCCTGACGTTCACCCACCGGGCAACCTGTCAGGCGCTCCCTAACCGGTGAAGGCCATGGGTCAGCACCGCGAAGCATCACTAGACGTACCACCGTAGACGGCCAATCCGGGCAGAAATCACTACCAAACTTCAGCAAGGCACCCTCGAAGTTGTCCTGACCTTTCCCCTTGTGGTTATCATCAATTAATACGTCCCCACGAAATAGATCCTTGCGGGGACTAATGTGCAGACGCTTCACAAAGCGATAACCGAGGTGCCGCTCAATCCAGAGGCGTTTTTCCGTGTACGAATGCGCATTGCGCGGACTTGGTGCGGTCAGAATATGGACCTCCACGCCAGCAAGGGCGTCAAGAACAAGCATGCCCTTCACTGCGTGCGGTAGCGGCTCCAGCTCACTAAAGAAGCCCGGCGTCGATTGCGGCCACAGCGAGGCTGGCTCTGCTGCACGAACAGCCTCGAAAGCTGGCCGGAATGCGGTCAGCACATCATCCATGTCCACAAAAACCCTGATCTGTCGCGGGCCTTTCGGCGGCTTCCTGAAGGCGTTCTTGTGCTTGATACACGTAGCCACCACCCAGCCGTCAAGGCTCACGCGCTTGCCGGGCGCACCGCAAATCTCGCAGGTGCGTTGTGCCATAAGTTCTGCTTGGTCGATTAATACGCCCTGTTCAGAACTGTGGTCGTTGACGTAAAACCGGAGTCCACCGAACTTTTGCTTTACCTGGCATGCCACGACCTGAGGCGCCCCATTATGGTCGGTCAGGTTTTGCAAGCTAGTGCAAAGCAAGTCGATAAGATTGAGCCAGCCATCGCCAATAGCCAGACCATCGGCCTTGACCCTGGAAAGAATCTTAGGGTGTCGCGCGTACAGAAATTCTGCGTACTGTTCCTTCATGGCTGCGCCCCCCTGTCCGAATCCGAAGAATTCTCTGTAATCGGACCCAAAGCACCCACCGCCGCCAACAGCTTGTGGTGGTCAACGAACGGCATGAGACGCGCGATGTTGCGGGCATCGTCAATACCTCGGTGCGGGCGCCCAATAAAGTTGAGACCGTGATGCTCAAGCGCTGCTCTGAGCGCTGTCCTTCTGGTCCCGTTCGTCTGCTTCCAGGGCCGCTTGAGGTTGACGTGATCCATGCTCAGGAACTTGGATCTAGAGGGATGCCTGCACTCCATAGAGGCGAAAAGTCTTTGGTCGAAGTTGCCCCAGCTACCCCAGATTCCCAGCCTTCCTGCCATCCATTGATCAAGAGCAATCATGGCCTCGCGGTAGCTTGGCGCCTTGTCCACTTCTTCCTGGTGAATGCCGGTCAGGCTGGTGCAATAGGCGCTCAGTAAAGGCTCGTCCAGGGGGCGGACAAAGGTGCAGAATTCATCAAGGATGGTTCCTTCCCGGGTGACCAGGACGCAGCCGATTTCAATGATCTCCATGTCATCAATAGAGCTACTGAGTCGGTCATCCCAGCACGTGGCCTCGAGGTCGACGATGAACGTTGGACGGGCCGGCGCTTTCCCCCGGGCCGCGGCGATTTCGGTACGGTGTACAGTACGAGGTGACTTTGAAGACTTGTTGCCATCTTGCCGCTTGGCGGCAAACTGTTTGAATTGCATGATCTACGCTCATAGCTAATGAGATCTTCCCGAAAGGCCTGCTGGCCGTAGGGGTCGGGGCGGCAAAAGCCGCTATCTCTGCCAGAGCAGAGACACCGCTATGAGCGTATTATTCGGGTTTCTGAGGCGGGGACGTCACCACGCGAACACAGCAGGAGACAAGCGCCAGAAGGCTCCTGAGTCTCAATCTGCTTCTTGTGTCGCCGGCAAAATGTCATGAATCACGTCAGATGAAGGATGAGCCAGTAAGGTACCTGGATTTGGCCCCACTCCGCAACTATATAGAGAACTGGCGCCGATTCACTGCTTCCCGAGGCCCTTGTAGGCATGCTGTGCAACTTTTCACCAATACTTGCGAAATATCATCCTGTGCTGGGCTCTCTTTCCACAAAAACTAGCGAAACATCAACAGTTCATCGTTGATCCGGACGTCTGGCCTGACTTGAAGGAGAAGCGACGACCGCCGAAGAAGCGGTTTTATTGTTTTAAATCAATGCGTTGCGTGCGCAGCATGGTCGCCAACCTCATCGCCTCCGCTTTCGCCACATTGATGGAAAGAAAGATTTCGATGATGAAAAGAAAGTGGTCTGCGAAAAGTGTGTCACGTGACACACTATCTGGACTACTTGGCCAGGCGTACCTCCTAATCCAGCCCTCCCTGCCCCGGTCGATCGGCCCGCCATCAAGCCTCCTACGCGCCCTGACTCCCAGTAACGAACTGCAGCTATGTCGGCCGAGCGTTACCCCTCTACCCTGGTTTCTGCGCTCACCTTTGGCTGGAGTGAATGCCATGGCTGTAGCAGCACTGTCCCCGGCCGTCACGGCCCTTATCTCGGAAGTACCGGGAAAGACACTATTTGGGGCTGGATCTATCCGGCCGGGATATGGCAACTTGAATCGCCACCAGTTCTCTAGACACTTTCCAGCCGTTCTTGATGACGCCTTTCATACTCTACCGGCGACAGCAGTTCATTAGAACTGTGGCGCCGACGATTGTTGTAGAACATCTCGATATAGTCGAACACATCTGCCCTGGCCGCATCCCGGCTGGTGTAGATCTTCCGCTTAACCCGTTCTCATTTCAGAAGCTGGAAAAAGCTCTCAGCAACAGCATTGTCGTGACAGTTTTCTCGCCGGCTCATACTGCCCTCCAGGCCATGCGCCTTCAGGAAGGCGCTCCAGTCGTGGCTGGTGTACTGACTGCCCTGATCCGAGTGCACAACCACGTTGCCTTCCGGCTTGCGCCGCCAGACCGCCATTAGCAGTGCATCGGGTACCAGATCGCGGGTGATCGTTGACTGCATCGACCAGCCGATGACGCGACGGGAGAACAGATCCAGCACCACGGCCAGGTAAAGCCAACCCTCGTGGGTGCGGATATGGGTGATGTCCGTTACCCAGCTCTCGTTGGGCGCCTCTGGATTAAACTGTCGCTGCAGAACGTTCGGGGTCACCCTGTGCACGCTGCCGGCCTTGTGGCGAGGCCGGCGGTAGCCCACCTGTGCCCGAATTCCAGCGTCCCGCATCAGTCGGTGCACCCGGTTCGGCCCGCAGCCTTCGCCATGCTCCCGCAGATCCGTATGGATCTTCCGGTAGCCATAGACCGCCCCTGATTCCAGCCAGAATTGCTTGATCAGGCCAGACAGGCGCTCGTCTTCCACGGACCGGGCTGAGCGTGGCTTCTGCTGCCAGGCATAGAACCCGCTGGGATGGACCTCGACCAGTGAGCACAAGCGCCGAACCGGCCATTGCTGGCTGTGGTCCCGGATGAAGGCGTACTTCATTCGGACTGGTTCGCGAAGTACGCCGCGGCTTTTTTTAAGATGTCTCGCTCTTCCGTGACCCGGCGCAGCTCCTTCTTCAAACGCCTGATCTCAGCCTGCTCGTCGGCCTTGGCCTGATGCTCCACTTTGTCGGGCCCGTACTTCTTCAGCCAGGCGTACAGGCTGTGGGTGGTGACCCCCAGCCGCTCGGCGACCTGGGCCACGCTGTGACCCCGGTCCGTGACCTGACGGCCCGCCTAAATCTTGAATTCCTCGGGATAACGCTTGTCGCTCATAGATACCTCTCTGAAAGCCATTGTGTATGGCTGAAAGGTGCCTAGTAAACTGGTGGCGATTTAATTAAAGAAATTCGCCTGGAGAGGCAATCCGCAGCAATAGGGCTTTCTCCTACTGACGTGATTTTTATTCTTCAACCGCGTGCTCGGCCCGATCTGTGGTCATTGACGGGCCACCGTTCCTTTAATAAATTAAACAAATGTACAATAACTTACCTCGCAAACCCGGTCGACCGTTATCCAGCGCTGCGGTGGACCGCTCGGCTGTGTTACGGAACGCTTTCTATTTGTTCGCCGACCAGGGCTACGATAAGGCCACCATGCGCGCCCTGGCGGCAGCCTGCGGGGTCAGCCCAGCGTTACTCACCCACATGTTCCAAACCAAGGAAAACCTCTGGTACGAGGCGGTGGATGCAATCTATGGGCCGATCCATGCCCGGCAGGTCACCGAGATTCGCGCGCTGGAGTCAGAGCCCGTCGATTTTCAGCGTTTTCGCGACACCCTGACGCGGTCCTTGCTGGACATTATGGACGTGGATGGGTTGTTACCGTTTCTGGTACGTGAAGCCGCCGATGACACCCCCCGGGGGCGTTATCTCCGGCGGCAGTATCTGCGCGAACGGCTGGATGCCATGTGGCAGCTGTACCAGGGCGGTTGCCGGAAGAGTAATCGCGAACCCGCGCCTCGGGGGGCTTTCGACATACTGCTGATGGGCATTGTCCGGGTCTTTGCGGAGCCCGGTGATCTCCAGGATATCCATGCCGGGCTGCTTGATCCCGACGGTCGTGCCGCCCTCGCGAAAGACACGCTGGAGAGGTTGTTCCGCGCGCTCACATGAAAAGGTGTCAGTGATGAAAAGATTCAGATGGGTACTGCCATTGCTTGCCTGTACGGCGGTCGTCACGGGCTGCTCGGACAGCGAAGATGAGGTGGTACGTCGCCCGGTCAAACTTCATGCCGTGGAAACCGGCAAGGTAGCGCCGCATCGCGAATACGCCGGTGAGGTGCGCGCCCGGGTGGAATCCAGTCTCGGTTTTCGCGTGTCCGGCAAGATCAGCAGTCGCAGTGTGGATGCCGGCGAACGTGTAACGAAGGGACAAGTGCTGGCAACGCTGGACCAGGAGGACGAACGCCTGCGCTACGAGTCCGCCCGGGCACGCTTTAACAGCGCCCGCGCGGACATGGAGCTTGCCAAGACCGACTATCAGCGCATGAAGGAGTTGCATGAAAAGGGACATGTCTCCGACACGGAACTGGACCGTGCCCGTATCGCGCTGGACACCGCGCGTGCCTCCTGGGAGCAAGCACGCGCGGACCTGAACATGGCCAACAATCGTCTTGCCTACACGGAACTGGAAGCGGACGCGAATGGCGTGGTGGTGGCGGTGAACGCGGATGCCGGGGAGGTCGTCTCGGTGGGCCAGCCGGTGATTCGCGTCGCCCGTGACGGCCCCCGTGAGGTGGCCGTGGATATTCCCGAGAACCAGCTGGAGTTGGTGCGTAAAGGCACCGCGGAAGTGACGCTCTGGGCAAACAAGGATCAGTGGTATCCAGCCAGCCTCCGTGAGCTGGGTGCCGCTGCCGATCCGGTGACGCGTACCTTTATGGCACGGTTCAGTGTGGAGGCACCGAAGGATGCCCTGGCACTGGGGCAAAGCGCCACGGTGCGCCTGTCTTTGCCGGAAATGGGCAAGGGCGTGCGGGTCTCCACCGCATCCGTGATACGGCACGGCGAAGGATCCGCCGTATGGGTATACGATGAACAGGAAGGCGTCATGCGCATGCGCCCGGTACAGATATTCGGTGTGGACGGCAACGAATTGATTGTCGGCGGGCTGGAGCCGGGTGAACGCATCGCGGAGGCGGGCGTACACGTGATCCGCGAGGGTCAGCCAGTGCGGCCGCTGGACGAGCAAGCGTCGCCGAAAGACGGGGAGTTGTAAAAACCATGCGGTTCAACCCCTCGGAATACGCGATTCGACAGCCGGTACTGACCGTTTATTTCCTCACGCTTCTACTGATCGCCGGTATCTATGCCTATCAGAGTCTGGGGCAGAACGAGGACCCGCCTTTCAACTTCCGCATCATGTCCGTGCGCGTTTTCTGGCCCGGCGCCGATGCCATGCAGATGGTGGAACAGGTCGGTGACCGTCTGGAAGCGACGCTGCAGGAAGTGCCCTATGCAGACAAAATACGTAGCTACGCCAAGCCCGGAGAACTGACGGTCCTTTTTGAACTCCGCGATTCCGCGCCGCCGGAGGAAATCCCGGATGTCTGGTACACCGCGCGCAAGAAACTCAATGACATGTGGCATCGGATGCCCGACGGTGTCCAGGGTCCCTACGTCAACGACGAATTTGGCGATGTGTTCGGCATCATCTACGCGGTTCGCGCGGACGGATACAGCTGGGCCGAGCAGGATGACTTCGCCGAGGAAATCCGCCAACAACTGCTGCGGGTGCCGGACGTGGCCAAGGTGGAATTTTTCGGCCGCCAGAGCCGACAAATCTACGTGGAAATCTCCCAGAACCGGATGGCCTCCCTGGGCATCGATATGCAGCAGGTGGTGGAGGAAATCAATCGCCAAAACGCGGTGCGTTTCGCCGGAACACTGAATGGACCCGAGGACAAGATTAATATCCGCGTGTCCGGCCAGTTCAACGCCGTCCAGGACCTGCAGACATTGCCGCTTAGGTTTGCCGATCGCACTTTCCGCCTGGGAGACATCGCCGAGGTTTACGAAGGTTATACTTTCCCGCCGGATCCCAAGGTCCGATTCAATGGCGAGGACGTCATAGCCATTGGCATCTCCATGAGCGAGGGCGGCGATATTATCCGGTTGGGCGAGAATCTGCGTTCGACGATCAGCCGTATCCAGCAGTCCCTACCCATTGGAATCGAACTGGAGAACTTCCAGAATCAGCCGAAATTGGTGGCCGATTCCGTAGGTGAGTTCATCAAGACCCTGATCGAGGCTCTGGTCATCGTGCTTGCCGTGAGTTTCGTGATTCTGGGGGTTCAAGGGTCATTTCGCCATATCGATTGGCGGCCCGGGCTGGTGGTGGCGCTCGCCATTCCCACAGTATTGGCGGGCACTTTCCTGGTGATGGCCGGCGGGGATGTCGATCTGCACAAGATTTCGCTGGGCGCCCTGATTATCTCGCTGGGGCTGCTGGTGGATGACGCCATCATCATTATCGAGATGACGGTGCGAAAACTGGAAGAAGGCGAGCCGCGACTGCATGCGGCCACCCATGCCTATCGTGAAACCGCCTTCCCCATGCTTACCGGCACCCTGATCACGGCAACGGGCTTTCTCCCCATTGGTCTGGCGCGCTCGCCGGTGGGCGAATACACCTTCTCCATCTTCGCGGTGACCGCTTCGACCCTTGTGATTTCCTGGTTGGTCGCGGTGTATTTCGTGCCCTTCCTAGCCTATCACTTGCTGCGGGAAAAAGTCGTCGAAGGCGATGCTCCCCATGATGTCTATGACACGCCGGTGTATCGGCGCGTGCGCCATTGGGTTCGCAAGGCGGTGGAGCACCGGTGGCGCACCATCGGTGCGACACTGCTCGCCCTGGTGCTGGGCATTCTCGGTATGCAGGTGGTGGAGAAACAGTTTTTCCCCGACTCCAACCGCCCAGAGTTGCTGGTGGATCTCTGGTTGCCCGAGGGCACCTCATTCGAGAATACCTACGGCATCGTGGAACGGGTGGAGAACCGTTTCCTCGCGGAACCGGACCTCGGTAAGGTGACTAGTTTCGTGGGCACCGGCGCGCCGCGTTTCTACCTGCCCATGAATATTGTGTTTCCCCAGGATAACGTGGCGCAACTGGTGGTGGAGCCCGGTGACCCGGAAAACCGGGGCCGGCTCCAGGCGCGGCTTCGCGAAATCCTCGCCAGTGATTTCCCGGAAGCGCGCTTCCGCGTCAGATTGCTGCCTAACGGCCCGCCGGTGGCATACCCGATCCGCTTCCGCGTCATCGGCCCCGAAGCGCAGACAGCACGGGAACTGGCCAACCGTGTCCGTGCCATCATGGCCCAAGACCCGGATATTGTCGGGCTTAACGACGATTGGCACGAGCCCATCAAGGCGTTACACCTGCAGTTGGATCAGTCCCGGGCCCGGGCACTGGGCGTGACATCGGCATCAGTGGCCACGGCGGGGCAAACCCTGCTCTCCGGGATGACCATCGGTCAATACCGGGAGCAGGACGAAACCATTGATATCGTCTTGCGTCAGCCGGAGGCGGAACGCCGGACCCTGTCCGCGGTGGGCAACGCCTACATGCCTCTGCCCCATGGCGAGTCGGTTCCCATTTCCCAGGTGGCCGATTCGCTGTTCGCCTGGGAGCACGGCGTGATCTGGCGCTACAACCGCGACTTCGCCGTGACCGTCCAGGCCGACGCCCGCCCGGGAGTACAGGGTGATACCGTGGCGCGGCGTATCGATGAGCGTCTGGACGCGGTGCGCGAGGATCTGCCCTTTGGGTATCACATTGAGATCGGCGGCATCGTCGAGCGCTCCCGCGACGGCCAGGCCTCCATTGCCCAGTGGCTGCCGGTGATGCTGGCGACCATGCTGACCTTGCTGATGCTGCAATTGCGCAGCCTGTCCCGGGCAGTACTGGTGCTGATAACCGGGCCGCTGGGGATTATCGGCGCGGTTTTCACACTGATTCTGTTGGGCCGTCCGCTTGGGTTTGTTGCTTTCCTGGGTATTATTGCCATGAACGGGATGATCATTCGCAATGCCGTGATTCTGCTGGACCAGATCGAACAGGACATCGCAAACGGTGTGCCGGCCTTCGATGCTGTAGTGGATTCCGCGGTGCGCCGCGCGCGCCCCATCATGCTGACCACCGTGACCGCCGTGCTGGCCATGATTCCTTTGACCAATACCTCGTTCTGGGGGCCCATGGCCGTCGCAATTATGGGTGGTCTGTTGGTGGCCACCGCTCTGACACTACTAAGCCTGCCGGCCATGTATTCGGCCTGGTTCCGTATAAGGCCCACGCCAGAGTGACCGCCTTGCAGCCTGGAGGCGAGTAACGTATTGATGAAATGTGGGACGATGATCGATCCAACGTTGACACGTCCAAGGTGGACCGCCACGAAGGCGTGACCATTGGCTGGGCATGCGGGCCAATCCAAAACCGGATCCGGTTGAAGACGGGTCGCAAACCGGTTCGAGCGACCTCCTTCGAGAGGACGCTCTCCTGCGCTACCATGGATGAAGAAAGATTCCGATCTACTGCGCTGTGGATTTGCGAAATGTCCGGTGCATTCCCATTCGCGAGGAGCAGAATTTAACCCGCGGGCGTTACCGACCAGGCTCGGTGATCACCGCATCCCGGATCAAGCGCCAGACGAAATTGCCCACATCCTCAAGAGAGTAGGGCCCGCTTTTATCAAACCAGGTGGCCACCCAGTTCAGCCCCCCGAGACCAATCAACCGCAAGAGGTGAATATCAACATCCTGGCGTATCACGCCCTGTGTCGCCAGAGATTGCAACATCGCCGCCCAGAGTTCCTCATACCGGTCACGCAGTTCAATCATTTCCTTGCGCGTCTGGCCACGCAGGGAGCGCCACTCGAACAACAGCACGTAGACCATGTCCGACCCGTCAACCAGCAGATCCAGGTGTGCATTGATGCCGCGACGCAGCTGCTCAATGGGATCGTCTACCCCGGCAATGGCGCGCGAAACCGCGCTTGAAGCCTGCTCAAGTGCCAGCCTCATCAAATCCACCAGCAGGCTTTCCTTCGAAGGATAGCGGTAATGCAGGCTACCCGGGAGCATGTCGCAAGCCTGGGCAATTTCCTTCACCGTGGTGCGATCAAACCCTTGATCACGGAACAGACTCGCGGCCGCTGCCAACACAAACTCCCTGTCTGACTGGGCCACCGTCGCCGCCTGGCGCTTCCCCCTATTGCTCACAAACATCCTCCGCTGCGGAAAATACTGGATTTTAGCACGCCGGCTCCTGATCCGTCCCGGTCTTCGCCAGGTGGGCCGGCGGGCTTCGATATACACATTATTCCCTATTGTCTCACCAAATGTCTTGACGGTTGGCCGGACAACCAAATAGTTTGGTCTGATGCACACGGAATTGGAGCTATGTCATGGCCCTCGAAAATCGCAAGATCGGTTACGACGAAGTGGTGACCCGGGACCTCCACTTCCCGATGAATACCGGGAACGTTGCCCGGCACTGGTTCAACAACGACCCCTGGACCACCCACTGGATGAACGCCATCCTCGCCGCGGTACCCGATGGCGAACGCTGGGTCATGAATTCGGCACGGCGGCAACTCGAAAAACTCGCCGACCCGGAAGTCCGCAGAGCAGCGCTGGAATTCATTCGCCAGGAGCGTATCCACGCCCGCGAACATGACGAAATGAATGCCGTCGGTGTTCAGCACGGGGTGCCCATCAACAAAGTGGAAGGAGTGTTCAAACTCATCCGGAAACAGCTTCAGCACCGTCTCAGTGATGACATGCAGAGCTCGATTGCGGCCGCGTTCGAGCATTTCACCGCCATCATCTCTTCAGTACTGCTGGAGCATCCGGAGCTGTTTGACGACACTCATCCGGAGCTGCGTGCCATGTTGTATTGGCATTTTGTTGAGGAAACGGAGCATAAAAGCGTCAGCTTTGACGTCTTTGTCGATGCCAGTGGCGGCGGGCTGCGCAGCTATCGGCTCCGAACCAGCGGCATGTTGCTGGCCATCGCGCTCGGCTTTCCGATCATGATCGGCAACCAGACCTACCTCCTCTACAAAGATCGCCAGGTGTTTAACCTGCGCTCCGCCGCCCATATGGCCAAGGTGCTGTTCTTCCGCCCGGGCATCCTGTCGAAAGTGCTGGGTGGCGTATTCCCCTATTTTTCACCCACCTTCCACCCCTGGGATGACGACAACCGGGCCGTGATCCGGGTCTGGAAGCGGGCCTATGAACAAACTGGCGATCCTCAGAAGGCCTTTAAGGCGTTGCGGAACCGGCGACCGACCAAACAACATGCCGAAGCTCCCCCCACTCTTACTGTCGAACCTGCATGGGGCCAGGCATGAAGAAAAAAACCTTGCCACTATCACGTGGCGCGGCGGCTGTGATCACCGGTGCCGGCAGTGGTATTGGCCGCAGTTTCGCCTATGAGATCGCTCGCCGCGGCGGCTCGGTTTTGTGCGTTGATATCAATGCCGAACGTGTCGAGCGGGTCGCCAGCAGCCTGCGAGCGCTTGGTAGCCAGGCTGTCGTCCGGCAATGCGACGTGGGCGACGCAGAGCAAATGCAGGCCCTGTCGGAAGAGGCAGAGACACTACTCGGACGTCCTGTAACACTGGTCATCAACAACGCCGGCGTTGGATTGGGTGGACCCATTGGCGAGGTGTCGCTGGAGGATTGGCACTGGTGTATGAACGTCAACCTCTGGGGTGTGATTCACGGGTGCCATTTCTTTGCTCCGGCACTGCGCGATCTTGGCTACGGAGGCATCATTAATGTTGCCTCCGCTGCCGCCTTCGGCTCAGCCCCAGAAATGACCACCTACAATGTGACCAAGGCCGGCGTGTTGGCGTTATCCGAAACCCTGGCGGCAGAATTGGCGGGCACTGGCGTGCGCGTCACCGCTCTGTGCCCGACCGTGGTGCCGACCAATATTGTCGAGGATGGTCGCCTGCCCGAGCGGCGGCGTGATTTTGCCCGAACGGCGATGACCCGTTACGCCCTGACCAATGCCGACCGAGTGGCCCGCCAGACCCTCGACGCATTGGATGATGGCCAGCTGTACATGCTACCGCAGATTGACGGACGCATTGCCTGGCGCCTGAAGCGTCTGGCCCCAGCGCTATATGCCCGGGCGGTCGGCGAGTCCTACCGACTGTTGGCTCATTGATCCGGCATAGCAAGAAACCAGCAAGGAGTCCACATGGCATCGATTCCCGCAAAGACCATGAAGCTGCTGCTTCGGGTCGGCGTCAAGCGTGATATAAGGGACCCGGATAAGCTGGTGCGCCACCTTCGTCGGGTGATGAACGCACCCTTGGCGCCGTCTCGCGTGCCACGCGGTATACGGTTGCAGAAGGGCGAGGTTGCCGGGGTCTCAGGGCACTGGCTCAGCCCCCCCGATCCGGCTGTAACGATACTGTATTTACATGGCGGTGCTTTTATTGGTGGTCGGCTGGAAACCTACCACAACTTCTGTGGTCGTCTGGCCGGCGCACTGAATGCCCGGGTGTTCCTGCCCGACTACCGACTGGCGCCGGAGCACCCTTATCCTGCCGCACCGGACGATGCCTTCCATGTCTATCAGGAGCTGGTGACTGATCCGCGCCCCATCATCATCGCGGGTGACTCGGCGGGCGGGAACCTGACCCTGGTCACCCTGCTTCGCGCCCGTGACCAGAAGCTTCCCATGCCCGTTTGTGCCCTGGCCATCTCACCAGGGGCTGATGGGCGCGGCGAGCTGATGTCGCGACAGGCAAACAGCGACAGCGACGCCATGCTGTCCCAGTGCATGATTGATATTGCGACCGACATCTATCTGGCGGGCGCGGATCCACAACACCCGTACGCCTCGCCCTGCCTCGGTGATTTCAGCGGCCTGCCGCCACTGATGCTGACTGTCAGCGACGAGGAGTGTCTGCGCGACGACGCCCATGTCGTCGCGCAGCGTTGCCGCGAAGCCGGCGTACCCGTGCGGCTTCTGGAGCGCGCAGATATGCCACACGTCTGGCCGGTTTTCACTTTTCTATTACCCGAAGCGAGACGGGACTTCAGAAAAATCGTCAACCATCTGCACCGTAATCTGGCCACGGCAGAAGCCATCAAGGCCCCGTGGGGAAACGCGGCAGACAGATCCACTGCTACCAGGGAGGTTCCGGCATGAATATGGCGGCTTTCCCGACGTCGACAGCCACCCCTGATCATGAAGTCATCATCATTGGCTCGGGCATCTCGGGCATCGGCGCCGCAATACAGTTGCGTGCCGATGGCGTGAAAGACATTTTAATTCTTGAGCGCAGTCAGGATGTGGGCGGCACTTGGCGTGATAATCGTTATCCCGGCATCGCAGTTGACATCACGTCCTTTACCTACTCCTTTTCCTTTGAGCAGAATGCAAACTGGTCGCGGGTCTTCGCACCGGGCGACGAGCTGCACCATTACACACGTCGAGTGGCGAGCAAATACGGTATCTACCCATTAATTCGCTTTGGTGTCGAAGTGACCCGGGCCCGTTTTGACTGTGCCAACGATCTATGGCTGATCGAACTGAGTAATGGAAAGCAGCTTCGAGCCCGCCATATCATATCGGCCTGTGGCGGACTCATCTCGCCGAAAATGCCGGATATCAAAGGGCTGGACAGTTTCAAGGGCGAAGTCATCCATACCGCCCGCTGGCCCGAAAACCTTGACCTGGATGGTAAGCGGGTGGCCGTGATTGGGACCGGTGCCACGGCGGTGCAGCTGATCCCCGAAATCGCGGGCAAGGCCAAACAACTGGATGTCTACCAGCGCACTCCGATCTGGGTACTGAAAAAGCCGGATGGTGAGCTGCCAAACTGGCTCAAGACCCTTTTCCGGCTGGTGCCCAGGCTGCAGCGGACCTTGCGCGGCGCCACCGATACGGTCAGCGAAACCCTGATGGTGCTCTCCGCGGTTTATTATCGTCAGGCACCCTGGCTGGTCAGAATGTGCGAAAAGGCCGGCATGAACAATCTGCGCGAGCAGTTGCCGGACCATCCGGAGTTTTGGGACAAGTTGACGCCCCAATACGGCTTCGGCTGCAAGCGACCGACGTTCTCGAACGAGTATTTCCGGACCTTCGCCCGGGACAACGTGGAGCTGGTCACCACGCCGATCAAGCACATCACCTCGCACGGGGTCACCACCACGGACGGTCGCTCGCGCCAGATTGATACCCTTGTTCTCGCCACGGGTTACAAGACCTTTGAAAAGGGCAACATCCCTTCATTCGAGGTCATAGGAAGCAACGGCGATGACTTGGGCGAGTTCTGGCATGAGAACCGTTACCAGGCCTACGAGGGCCTGACCATACCGGGGTACCCCAACTTCTACATCATGCTGGGGCCGTACGCGCTGATCGGTACATCCTATTTCAAGATGGTCGAGGGCAACGCCATTCACCTATCGCGTTGTATCCGCGAGGCGGCCAAGCGAGGGGCGACCCGGGTGGAAATCCGCCAACCGGTTCATGACGCCTACTTCCGGGATATTGAACGTCGCCAGCAAAATACCGTATTTTTGAATCACAACTGTGCCCAGTCCAACAGCTACTATTTCGACCACCACGGCGATGCGCCCATGCTGCGCCCTTCCACCTCCGTGGAAATGCTTTGGCGGGCAAAGCACCTGCCGATGAACCACTACCGGTTCAGCGGTAACAACCGCCGCGGCATTATCCTACCAAAGAAGGAAAAGGGTGCCGGCGAGCTCGCACGAAACACATCCTGAGCACCGAGACCGAGCAGAGCGCGCTCCGTACAGAGTCCCAACTCGCTGGCTGCATCAGCCTGGCGAGGGAGCGCCACCATGCCCCGGGGTCGGATTAAGCATCTCCAAACTTCACGCCATCATGGCAGCGATCGGCATGCTGGGCATGCCGAAGCCCCCGAAACGAGAACTTGGTGTTCTTACCTTCCTCAGACCAAAGACTTCAAATCGACATCCACATCGCTCAAGGCTTCAGAACTAACACGTTTTCGTAGATAGACAAGCTTCTTGCCAACCATAAAAGCCATGGGCAGATTTACCGCGTCCACCGCAATAAGGTGACCTTCGCGCATATAGAAAACAGCGAATGACCCGTCCCTCGGGTTACCTCTAACCACCCGTTGATCATGATCTTTGGAGAGGCCCACCATCTGCAGTCTTACATCATATTGGTTCGACCAGAACCATGGAGCGGCGTCGTAGGGCTTGTCTTCGCCCATGAGCGTTGCCGCAGCGGTACGGGCCTGGTCGACCGCGTTGGCCACCGACTCCATCCGTTGGGGCTGCTCGAAGAAAAGGTTCCGGTGGCGGGTACAGTCGCCAATCGCCAGAATGTCGGGATCACCGGTGCAGGTATACTCGTCAACGACAATGCCGTCATCACAGGGCAGCCCCGCGGCCTCCGCCAGGGCCGTTTCCGGCATAATACCGATCGATACAAGCACGATATCGGCGGGTACCGTGCCACCATTCTCCAAGGTCACACCAGCCACACGATCCTGATTATCCGCTTCGAAGCCGATTACCGCCGTGTTGAGACATACATCCACGCCAGCGTCCCTGTGTTTGGCTAAGAAGAACGACGAAATCTCCGGGCCCGTGACGCGCTGCATAAGACGCTCGGCAGCCTCCAGAACCGTGACATTCAAGCCTTTCTTGACAGCGGTGGCGGCCACCTCCAGGCCGATATATCCGCCACCCACGATGACCAGCCTTTTCCCCGGAAGGAGTTGCTCTCGCAGAGCATCTGAGTCAGCCATGTCGTGCAGATAATGAATACCCTTCAAATCAGCGCCCGGCGCGTTCAGACGTCGAACATGGGACCCCGTAGCCAGAACGAGTCGACCGTATTTCAATGTGTCCTGATCCGACAATCTGATGATTTTCTTATCCCGATCAATCTGTTCGGCGCGCAATCCGAGCCGCAACTGATGACCCGCGTCCTCGTACACGGAGCACGGCTTCAGGTACAGCGAGTCCTGGCCAACATCGCCTGCCAGATAATTCTTTGAAAGTGGCGGTCGCTGGTATGGTGGATGGATCTCCTCGCCCACCAGAACCACTTCATTTTGATATTTCTTTTGCAGCAGGGTTGTCATGAGAGCACCGGCTGCGTGCCCGCCGCCAACGATAACTGTCGTCTCTTTCTGTGTGTTTACCATAGCCTCGCTCTTCAGCTATACATTAGAACCCTATGGTTCAGGCATCCTTGAGAATCATCGCGGCACTTTTCTCGCCGACCAGGGTCCCCGCTGACTGGTGTTGCGGCCGACCAGAGTCGGCATAATCGAGGCATCGAACATTCGCAACCCTTGCAGGTCGTGCACGCGCATACGCCGACCGACAACCACATAATCGAAGTTGTCGGCGGTCATCTGGCCCTACAGTTGATTATTTTCTTGGCGTCAACTTAACCATCAGCTTGGAATAGCCCCGTACGAAATTCGACTGCACCCGCTCAGCTTCGCCTACAACCTCTATGCTGTCGAAACGCTCCAGCAGTTCTTCCCACAGGATGCGCAGTTGTAATTCCGCCAGGCGGTTGCCCATGCATCGGTGGATACCGTAACCAAAAGAAATATGGTTCCGCGCGTCCTTGCGATCAATAATGAGTTGATCGGGGTTTTCAAACTTGCGCTCATCCCGATTGCCCGAGGCATACCACATCAAAACACGATCCCCCTTCTTGATGGTCTTGCCGCGCAGTTCCACGTCCTGCGTGGCGACCCGGCGCATATGCGCCAGCGGGGTTTGCCAACGGATGATTTCCGAGACCATGTTGGGAATCAGCTCCGGGTTCGCCTTTAGTTTATCGAATTCCTCCGGGAACTGATTCAAGGCCAGCACACCGCCGCTCATGGAGTTGCGCGTGGTGTCATTCCCGCCGACGATAAGCAGGGCCAAATTGCCGATAAACTCCATGGGCCGATCAATCAAATCCTTTGTGTCTTCGTTAATCTGCAGCATGCTGATCAAATCGAAACCGGGCTCTTCGCCGGCCGCGCGGCGTGCAGCCTTGTCGCGCCAAAGCCTGGAGAAAGACCACGCCATGTCTGCGGCGTCGTCAAACATGACATTTTCATCGGTAAACTGGCCGCCGGTCGCCGATGCCGCGCCGGACAATCGATCCGACCAATCAACCAACTTGTGACGTTCCTCGTAAGGAAAATCAAGCAACGTAGCCAACATGCGTCCGGTCAGCTCCTTTGAAACCGCCGGCACCCAGTTGAAGGCTTCACCGAGCGGCAGGCTGTCGAGCACCTCCCCGGTGCGTCTTCGGATCAGCCCTTCCATTTCCTTGAGATTCTGCGGTGCCACCACCCCCTGAACCGCCCGGCGCTGCACATCATGCTTGGGCGGATCCATGGCGATGAACATTTCCACCGATAGCCCTTCCGGGGGATCACCCAGAATAATTTGCGGCTCGGAGGAAAACAGCTCGTGGTTCTTGTCCACGAACAGGATGTCTTCATAACGCGTTACCGACCAGAATGGCCCGAATGGGCTATTCTTCTGGTAGTGCACCGGCGCCTCATCACGCAGGCGCTTGAAGTAGGCGCGCCATTGGTCCTGCCGATACAGAAAAGGGTTGCTGGGGTCGATATCCTCAAGCGCCAGTGCGTTGACATCGGGAACCGGCGATTCAACGAAGTTGGGCATTGGCCGCAGCGGGCCAAAAACCTTCTTCTTTGCCCTCATCACCTGCTTGAGTGTCCGAATCTGCCAGTGCATCGGCACGAGCTTGGATGTGGCGTTGACCAACCTCGTATGGATTGTCTGCGATTGCGTTGTCATGGGGTCCTCCAATGCTTACATCTGAAATTCGGGCAGATAAACGATGATGCCATCCATTGCCTCGGTGGTTTTGATCTGGCAGCCCAGGCGTGAGGTTTTCGCTCGTTCCGGGGTCATGGACAACATCTGTTCTTCGTCATCACCGGGTGTGTCGCCAGTCTTGTCGAACCATTCATCCGCAACGATCATGTGGCAGGTGCCGCAAGCGCACTCTCCGCCACAATCTCCGTCGATGCCGGGAATGGCGTTATCGACGGCCACTTGCATCAGCGTGCTTCCAGCCTCGAATTCCGTGACATGTTCGGTGTTGTCATGCTCAATAAAGGTAACCTTGCCCAAAGCCTCTCTCCCGCGAATAACTAACGGCTCCATAGTGATTCCGGGCCACCATAACGGGGAGGTCATTTCTTGACAGGAAGGGGGTCATTTAACGACAATATTGTTACTTTGTGATGGTCGACCCCGATGACACAACCAGCAGATGAACGGCAACACGTGGAAGGCGATATTCCGTCGAACTATTCCCGGCTGATTGCCCGCGAGCTGGGGTTAACGGCCAGGCAATTGCCCCTGTTACTGCATGGCACCAGTCTGGACGTCCAACAGTTCCTGAACGAGCACAGCCTGCTCACGCCGACCCAGCAGATACGGATTCTTCGCAACGCGCTAGCGCTGTCCGGCCAGCCGGAATTTGGTTTACGATTGGGCAAGCGCCTCACGCCGGCGACCCACGGTGCCGTGGGCTTTGCTGCCTCCAGCAGCCCGGACCTGCTGAGCGCGCTGCGGGCGATACACACCTTTCTGCCGACGCGTGCCAGCGTTGTCCAGCTGCATTTGCAGCAGGTTGAAGATCACCTGGAATGTCGGCTGGCTTTCCAGGTGCCGCTGGACGCCGACCTTGAGCGCTGCCTGGCGGATACGATGATCATGACACTGCTCGAATTCGGCGAATTCATTGTCGGGCGCCCCCTGCATGAGGCTGAAATAGGCTTTACCCATCCGGCGCCCGAATACCAGGCGATCTATTCCGAGTACCTGTCCGGCCAGATTCACTTTGGTTGCGATCAATTAACGCTCAGACTACCGATGACGTTGTGCCGGGAACCGAACGCCTCCGCCAACCATGAAAACTATCGTCTGGCGCTGGAGCAGTGTGAATCCATGCTTGCGCAACTCCAGACCCATAAGCCAAGCTACCAGACCCGTCTCAAGAAAATGATGTTATCCCGCCCCCCAGGCACCCTCAGTGAAGCCGAAGCAGCGGCCACCCTGTTCATGAGCAAACGCACCCTGGCCCGCAAGCTGAAACAGGAACACAGCAGTTTCCGACAAATTCGTGATGAAATCCTTTCCCAGCAGGCGGCAAGCTACCTCTGTCAAAGCAAGTTGCCGATCGAGGCCATCGCGGCGTTAATGAACTATCACGACAGCGCCAACTTCAGACGCGCCTTCAAACGCTGGTTCGGCCAGTCGCCGGAGGAGTACAGGCAGCGTGCCGGCTCGCGCGACAGTCTGCCGCCCGCGCACTGAGGGTGCACTGAATACCCCGTCAAACAGCCCTGATCATGTTACCCGGATATCAGAATTCCGGGGGATGACGATCGACAAAGTGCAAGACGCGGGCCTTCCTATTTACAGGCTCCGCAATTCCTTTTTCAGGATCTTGCCCACCGGATTGCGGGGCACTGCCTCAACCAGTTTCAACTTCTCCGGCAGCTTGTAGACACTCATACCCTGCTTCTTCAGGTAGTCGTTGATTTCCTCCAGGGCCGGAGGGTTGTCTGCATCGGCTGGCACCACACAGACACATACCCGCTCTCCCATGATGTCGTCCGGCTGAGGTATCACGGCCACGTCCTTAACCTTGGCAAAACCCAGCACCGCGTTCTCCACCTCCACGCTAGAGATGTTGAAACCACCCCGAATCACCATGTCTTTCTTGCGATCATAGAAGCCCAGGTGCTTGTCATCCTGGACGATGAACAGGTCACCGGTGCGGAAGAAGCCATCCGCTGTGAAGGACCGCTCGCTAATATCCGGCCGCTGGAAGTAGCCGGCAAACACCCCCGGGCTGCGATAGCACAGCTCACCGATGCCACCGGGTTCGGTGATTTCCTCATCCCCGTCACCGAGGACTTTCACTTCGATACCACGGATACCGGAGGGCCATTCGACGCCTTCCTTGCCCCACCAGGGCAAATGATCCACCCGCCTGTCCAGATCCGGCACATCCGCCGGACCGGCCACCAGACAGGTCCCTTCGTTCTGGCCCCATATATTGACAATCTCGATATCCCAGCGGCGCTTGAATTCCTGCAGGGACCAGGCCGAGGGCGGTGCCGAACCGGTGGTGATCGTGCGCACGCTCGACAGATCTAGTTGGTCCACGTTGGGCAGTTTTGCAATCATGTTCAGCATCGCCGGTACCAGAATGGTGTACTCGATCCGCTCTTCGGTCAGCTGGCGCAGCAGGATTTCCGGCGTAATGGGATGATGCAGCACCAGGGTGCCCGCCGCCGCCAGCCAGGGTAGGTAGTTCACTCCTACCGCCGTCATGTTCACCAGCGGCGCAACGCACAGAATGCGGTCGCCCTTCTGAAGGCCACAGGTGGTGAACACCAGGCTGACCATGAACTCCCAGTTGTTGTGGCTCATGGGGCAGCCCTTGGGCTCTGCCTCGGTGCCCGAGGTCCAGCACAGGGTGAATATGTCGTTGGCATCCACCGGAACCTGCGGGACGCGGCCAGGCTCTGCCAGGGCGGTATCGGTCAGTTCCTCCAAGCTAATATAGTGCTCGAAGCCCAGCTCCTGGCCCAGCGCCCGGTAGTCAAAGCCGTGGAAGTTTTCCACAGAGACATAGAAACTGGCCCCGGTTATTTCTTTCACATAGCCCACATCCTTGCGGCGCCATTGCAGGGGCAACGCGGAAAGCAGGCCGCCGGCCTTTGCCGCGGCCAAATAGAGCATGGCCAGCTCCCAGACGTTGGGCAGCTGAGCCACCAGTATGTCATCCTTGCCGAAGCCCCGGCTTGCCAGTTCAGCGGCGGTGGCGTCCACGGCCCGGGAGAACTCGGCCCAGGTCAGCCGCTGTGCTGGCGTACCGACCAGCTCATCGCGGTTGGGGGGATCCACCACCGCTTCCCGGTCGGGATGGGCGACGCAGTTGGCGGCAAAGCGTTCCAGCAACGTGCTGTTACCCCAGTAGCGGTTGCCGGTGTATTCCTCAATGATTTCCGGTTTGTGCAGGATCACGATTTGCCACTCCTGTTGTCTTCATGTTCTTAAAGGCCGCTTCCATAAGCTTCACGATGATCGGCGCCGGGCAATCACCTCCTAGGGGGATAGATCACGCCCCATGGCACTCGGCTACATGGTTTGCCGCACTGCACTCAGGCCCCCTTCCCGTTTCTCCATAAACAGAAGTGGCGAGCGCTCATTCCAGTCCCCGCGCAATTAGCTCCTTCATGATTTCATTGGTGCCGCCGTAGATCTTTTGCACGCGGGCGTCGGCGTAAAAGCGCGCGATTGGGTACTCGAGCATGTAGCCGTAGCCGCCGAAGAACTGCAGGCACTCGTCGACGATTTCGCACTGCTTCTGAGTGCACCACCATTTCGCCATCGAGGCCGTCTCCGCGTCGAGCCGATCATCAATCAGACGCTGGATGCAGCGGTCGATAAACACCTGACCGAGGGTAACCTCGGTGTGCCGCTCAGCGAGCCGGAAGCGCGTGTTCTGGAAGTCGAGCAGTCGCCTGCCGAAGGCCTTGCGCTCGCGCACATACGCGAGAGTGTGCTCCAGTGCCGCCTCGGCAGCGGTGATGGCACCGACGCCGATGATCAGACGCTCACGCGGCAGCTGTTTCATCAGTTGGTAGAAGCCCTGGCCCTCCTGGCCGCCGAGCAGGTTTTCGGCCGGAACCTCCAGATCATCGAAGAACAGCTCGGCGGTGTCCTGGCCTTTCTGGCCGATCTTTTGCAGCAGCCGGCCGCGGCGGAAGCCGGGCTGCTCGGCCGGCTGTTCGACCACCAGCAGCGAGACGCCCCTGGCGCCCTCGACCGGATTGGTCTTGCAGACGATGACCAGGAGGCCGCAGTGATGGCCGTTGGAAATAAAGGTTTTCGCACCGTTGACCACATAGTTCTTGCCCTGGCGTTCGGCGCGTGTTCGCACCGCCTGCAGATCCGAGCCGGTGCCCGGCTCGGTCATGGCGATGGCCCCCACCCACTCCCCGGAGGCGAGCCTGGGCAGCCAGCGCCGCTTCTGCTCGGGCGTCCCGCAGCCGACGATGTAGTGGCTGACGATCTCATGGACGCCCTTGGCCCAACTGGTATTGCCGGCACGGGCCTGCTCCTGGAGGATCACGGCCTCATGGGCGAAGGTTCCTCCCGCGCCGCCATATTCTTCCGGCACGTCGGTGCACAGCAGGCCGGCGGCACCAGCCCTGGTCCACAACGCGCGGTCGACGTACTGCTGCGCGTCCCACTGTTCCTCGAAGGGCGTGATTTCCCTGGTCATGAACTTACGAACGTTGTCGCGGAACAACGAGAGCTCTTCGTCCATCCAGGGTGATTGATCCGATGTCATGGCGGCCGTCCCCCTCACATCGAGAAGCCGCCGCCGCAAAGCAGCGTCTGGCCACTGACGTAGTTCGATTCCGGAATGCAGAACAGGTAGACGGCCCCGGCCGCCTCGGCCGGCGAGCCGGCGCGACCCAGCGGCACCATGGCCTCCATGGTCTTGAGCAGATCGGGGTTGACGCCGACCTTGATCTTGCGACCTTCGACGTCGATGCTTGCATCCGAGCCGGCGGCAGCCTCGGTGAGCCGCGTCTTGATCAGGCCAAAGGCCACGCAGTTTACGTTGACGTTATAGCGCCCCCATTCCTTGGCCATGGCCTTGGTCAGGCCCATCACCGCCGCCTTGCCGGCCGAGTAGTTGGCCTGTCCGGCATTGCCGCCGGTACCGGCAAGCGAGGAGATGTTGACGACCTTGCGAAATACCTCGCGCCCTTCGTTGGCTTCTTTCTTGGCCTGCACGCGGAAGTACTCGGAGGCGGCACGAAGGATCTGGAACGGCGCAGTCACGTGCACGTCCATAATGGCGTGCCACTGCTCATCGGTCATCTTGTGGATGACATTGTCCCAGGTGTAGCCGGCGTTATTGACGATGATGTCCAGACCGCCGAGGTGCTCGATCGCCGTGTTGACGAAGCGCTCGGCAAAACCGTCTTCCGTCACGCTGCCGATGCAGGCCACGGCCTTGCCGCCGGCGGTTTCGATCGCCGCGACCGTTTCCTCCGCCGGGGCGGCATCGAGATCATTGACCACCACGCTCGCGCCTTCGGCGGCGAGCTTGAGGGCGATTTCCCGGCCGATGCCGCGGCCCGAGCCGCTGACGATGGCCACTTTATCTTGAAGTTTCATGCAGTGTCCTCTTGTATGGGAATTAGGGTGCGTTTCATCATCAGGCCTGCGCCACCAGGGCCTCACCGGCGAGCTTGATCTCGCCCTGGTCGTCAACCACGTTAATCTTGAGCCGTGCCAGCGCCTCGCAGCCGCCCTGCGTGATCTCGACAATCTTGCCGGTGCAGGTCAGCCTGGCGCCGACCGGTGTGATCGCCGCAAAGCGCACGGAGAAGTGGCGCAGCTGCGTCTGCGGGACCCACTGGGTCAGGAACCGGCCAAGATAGGCCATCGGCAGCATGCCGTGCGCGAACACATCCGGCATCCCGGCGGCCCTGGCGAAGTCGCTGTCAATGTGAATCGGGTTGTGGTCGCCCGAGGCACCGGCGAACAGGGCCAGGGTTGTGCGCGTGATGGGCGGAAGCTCGAGCGGCGGAAGCTCCTCGCCGACCCTGATTTCGTCACGGCGGGGACTGTTCATGCTGCGTTCTCCTGCGGGTTGCGTACGACGATGACGCTGCGGGCCTCGACCACTGTCTCGCCCTGGGCATCCTTGATCTGCGAATCCTTGACGATGAACTCGATCGCGCCGCCCTTCTTGCTATAGATGTCGCTAACCTTCGACTCGACGCTGAGCACGTCGCCGGCGCACACCGGCGCGTGGTAGGTGAAGCTTTGCTCGCCGTGCAGGATGCGCTCGATCGGTACGCCCAGGGTGTCGAGCAGTGTGGTCAGCGTCCCGGCGTCAAGATCAGCGCCCATCAGGAAGGTCGGCGGCACCGGCAGGCTGCGGTAGCCCGCGGCCCGGGCCGCCTGCTCGTCGAGATACTCGGGCCGCGTTTCGCCGGTGGCCTTGGCGAAAAAGCGCAGGCGCCCCTTTTCGACCTCGAAGGTGACGGTCGGCAGCTGCAGGCCGATGTGTTTAGTATTAATCATATGCAACTCCTGTTCAGGTGGCCTGGTACATCGTCACCACGCAGGCCCCGCCCAGGCCGAGATTGTGCTGCAGGGCCAGGCGCGCACTTTCGACCTGGCGGTTCCCCGCCTGTCCGCGCAACTGCTGGACCAGCTCGGCGCACTGTGCCAGTCCGGTGGCGCCCAGCGGATGGCCCTTGGACAGCAGTCCGCCCGAGGGGTTGGTGACCACACGCCCGCCGTAGGTGTTGTCGCCGTCCTCGACCATCTTCTCGCCACCGCCTTCCGGCGCCAGCCCCAGTGCCTCGTAGGTCAGCAACTCGTTGGTAGCGAAGCAGTCGTGCAGCTCCACCACATCGACGTCCTCGGGGCCGATGCCGGCGGCCTCGTAGACCTGGTCAGCTGCGGCGCGCGTCATGTCGCAGCCGACCAGCTGCATCATGTTGCGTGCCTCGAAGGTATTTGGGGTATCCGTGGTCATCGACTGCGCCACGATGCGTACCTGATGATCAAGGCCATGAGCCTTGGCAAAGGCTTCGGAGCAGACGATGGCCGCGGCCGCGCCGCAGGTCGGCGGGCAGGCCATCAGGCGGGTCAACGGGCCGATCAGCACCGGGGAGTCCATGACGTCCTCCACCGTCACCTCCTTGCGGAACAGTGCCACCGGGTTGCGCGCGGCATGCCGGCTCGCCTTGGCGCGGATTTTGGCAAAGGTTTCCGCCCTGGTGCCGTACCTGTCCATGTGCGCCATGCCGGCGCCGCCGAAGTAACGGATGGCCAGCGGCACGTCCGGTTGGCCGACCAGTTCGTCGCACACATGATCGAAGAGCTCGAAGGGCGTCGGCCGGTCGTGGTAGTAGCTGCCCAGCGCACCGGGCTGCATCTGCTCGAAGCCCAGCGCCAGCACGCAGTCGGCAGCGCCGGAGGCCACCACCTGACGCGCCAGGAACAGGGCGGTCGAGCCGGTGGCGCAGTTGTTGTTGACGTTGACCACGGGAATGCCTGTCATGCCGAGCGGATAAAGCGCCCGCTGACCGCAGGTGGAATCGCCGTAGACATAGCCCGCGTAGGCCTGCTGTACCTTGCCGTAGTCCAGCCCGGCGTCGGCCAGCGCCTGGCGTGCCGCCTCGGCGCCCATCTCGTAGTAGGGCGCGCTGGCGCCCGGTTTGGCGAACGGCACCATGCCGACGCCGCTGATAACGGGAGTGTGTTTCATGCTTTGCTCCTTGAGCCCGGGTAGTAGACAGGTCGAAACCTTGCATTTCCGGCCTGCTCCGGGTGTGCCAGGCCTCCAGTCATCAGGCGGTGTGCGCCTGTAGCGCGTACGGCCCGCGTGTGCTCACCCGCTCCCCTGTTGCGGTGACATCATCCGGCGCACGGCATCCCGTACCGCCTCGGGTCGCTCCATGGGCAGGAAGTGGGTCGTTCCAGGCAAGACCTCCACCTCGGCGCAGGGCAGCCGGGTCCGCAGGCGTTGCCGCGCTCTTTGCGAGAAGGTCGAAGCCTGTTCCGCGGCCAACGTGATTACCGGACACTGCAACCGACGGATACCGGGCCAGGGGTTGTGTTCGGTATGAGCGAAAGTGGCACTTTCCCACTCCGGCGTACAGGCCAGGCGAACCTGATCGCCATGCTGCACGAGACCATGCTGGACATAGGCTTCAAGCCATGCCTCGGGCCAGGTCTTGAAGCCACCCCGTCCACGGAAATTGTCCAGGGCCGCAGCGTGCGAGTCGAACTCCCTGCGCCGGCGTGCCGCGCCGGCCGCCAGCGAGAACCGGTCGGACCGGCGCAAGAGCTTGGCCCACCACAACATCCAGCCCTGCCATAAATCCATGATCACCGGCTCTGCCAAGATCAGGCCCAGCACCTTGTCCGGCCGTCGGGCCGCGGCCATGATGCTGGTGGTGGCGCCGATGGAATGGCCGGCCAGCCAAACCGGCTCCGCCAGCTTGTCCAGAAAAGCGGCCAGATCCCGATAATAGGTTTCCCAGCCACGGAAAGTCGCAAAGTCCGCCGCCTCGGCGCTGGCCCCGTGGCCACGCATGTCCCAAGCCAGCACGTTGCAATCACGCGCCAGATCATCGAGCAGCGGTCTGTACAACCGACCATGGAAGCCCGTCGCATGGGCCCAGTGCAGCGTGGGGCGTCCGGCCGAACGCGGCCAGCGCCACAGCGCGATTTCCCGGCCGTCCGGGGCCGTGAATCCATCGCGCTCGATCACGCCGGAGGTATCAGTAAGATTTGGGTAAGCCAAGGACATGTTCACCGATGTAGTTGAGCAACATTTCGTTGTTGATTGGCGCAATCTCCATCAACCGGGCCGAGGGCCACAGGTTGATGATGTCGTAATCCCGGTCGAAGCCGTAACCACCGTGAGTTTGCAGCGCCGCCTCCACGGCCTTGACCGCGGCGCGCGAGCCCAGCAACTTGGCCATGTTGGCATGGGTGCCGGCATTGCCGCCCGCATCGAAGGTCGCGGCGGCCTGAATCATCATCAGCCGCGCGGCTTCCAGCTCGGCCTTGGCCTCGGCCAGCCGATGCTGCAGGGCCTGGTAGCTGCCGATGGGTACGCCGAAGGGCTTGCGCTCGTTGGCGTAGGTCACGGCCTTTTTAAGCGCGTAGTTACCCATACCCACGGCCATGGCGGTAGCAAGCAGGCGTTCCGAGTTCAACGCCTCGAACATCCCGGCCAGGCCCTCTCCCGGCTTGCCAATCAGTCGGTCCGCGTCGAGTTCGACCTCGTCGAGGAAAACCATGTACTGGCGCTCCGGCCAGCCGACGTCAATGTTCATTGGCGTCAGCTCCACGCCAGGCGCGTCGGTATCCACCACGAACAACGACATACCCTCGGTGCGGCGCTCGACCTCGCCGGCCTTGCGGGTCCGGGCAACGACCAGCATGCGATCGGCGTCCGCGGCACCGGAAATAAATACCTTGCGCCCGGTCAGCCGGTAGCCGTCACCATCCCGCGTCGCCAGCGACGACATCGCGAAGCTGTTGGTGCCGGCATCCGGCTCGGTGATGGCAAAACACAGTTTTTCGGCGCCACTGATGGTCGGTTTGACGAATCGCTCGATCTGTTCGGGCGTGCCATTACGGAGAATCGGCACCCGCGCAAAACCGGTGAGCAGCAGCATGGGTAGCACCAGCCCGGCCTCGGCCAGCGTTTCCATCAGCGCGACCAGTTCCACCTGCCCGCCGCCCATGCCACCCAGATCCTCGGGAATGGTGATGCCGAGCAGCCCGTATTCGCCCAGCGCTTTCCAGGCCTCCTCCGGAAAACGGTGGTTATCGATGCATTCGCGCATGTACGCCCGGGAAAAACCTTCACTGACAACTCGGGCGGCTTCGCGAATCTCGCGCATGCGCTGGGCAACGCTGGCTTGGTCGAATTCCTGTCCGGACATGGCATCCATTCTATTTTCTCCTCGCGTTTACTCGTCGGGAGTGAACAAATTGCATTTGCCGTCGTTATCTACGCGGCCCGCGCGATTGAGAAACTCATCGTGGGTCATGGCATCAAGCAGGTCCGTATCGGCAGGCGTATTGGCGACAAAGCGCCGACCATCGTCCAGCCGTCCCAGGACAATGCCCTGAACTGGCTGGTCCGCGCGGTCGTGCATGACGGTGTAGGTCTCGATACGGCCCCTGCCCCGCGCCTGCTCCGCGATATCGACGACGGGACCGGCATCGATTTCAGCCTGCAACCCGTCGGTATCGATGGGAGGCCAACCGCCGGTGGGCGGTTGGCCGCCGTAGAGCCCCAGGGAATGCTTGCTCATGTACCAGCCCACGCCGCTGACCAGTCCGGTGGTGCCTCGGTCGGCGCGGATACGGGCCATGATCTCGGCGATGGCATGGGTGCAGTAGTTGTTGCCGGGCCCGCCATGGTAAGCCAGCCCGCCCGTGACAGTCAGCGGCCGGGGATCATGCGCAGCAATCCCCAACGCGTCACGGGCCATCTGCACCGCACTGGGAAAACAGCTATACAGGTCAAGGTGATCAATCTCGTCGATGCCAAGCCCGCTGGCCGCGGTCAGTCGCTCGCCGCAAGCGGCGATCGCCGGCGAGCGGGACAGATCCGCCCGCTCGGATACGAACCAACGCTCATGGGCATTAGTAGCGGCCAGGGGGTACACCCAGCGCTCGCGATCAATGCCCAGATCTCGGGCCCTGGCCGCCGACATCATCACCAACGCAGCGGCCTGGTCCACCGCGATGATGGCATTCATGTGTTTGGTGTAGGGCGCGCCGACCATGCGGTTTTCCGGTGTGCGTTCGGCGATGTCGGCCGCCGAAAGTGGATCGCGGCGCCAGGCACGCGGATTATTCACCGCGACGGCATTGAACCGGGCATACAATTCACCCAGCACCTGTCGGTGCTCCACCGGATCATGGCCGTATCGGCCGCGCAGGGCCTGCTCTAACAACGGATAGATCTGGATGGGCAGGTTCAGACCGTGGCGTTGTTCCGCCGCGTTGGTCGGCTCACGGTCGTCGCCGAGCAGCCGAGGGCCCTCCCCGGTTTCGGTGTCAAGCACCCCGGACAGGCCGGCGCCGTTGCCGCTCATCTGCGTGGCCAGCGCCTCACCGCCCGCGATCAGGGCACAATCGAGCTCACCGGCGGCGATGCGCCCGGCATAGTAGCCAACCAGCCATTGGCCCATATTCCCGCCGATGGGGGTGTAGAAACGCTCGCCGGGATCAATACCCAGGCGCCGCGCCAGGCTGGCCGGGGCATCCGGATAGGCCGGTGCCAGGATGTTGAGACAGGTCAGTGACTGGACCTGTCCCAGCACGCCGGCCACGCCGCAGTCCGCGGCGGCGGCCCGGGCGGCCAGGGCAATCAAGTCCATGGGCGTGCGCTCGGCATCCGGCTCGCGCGCGGTGATCTGGCCGGCGCCAACCAGCACCGGCGTACGTTCCTCATGCATTGTCATCGGCTGGCAGCCTCCGCCACAGGCTCTTTCCGGGAAAACATTCACTACGCTCCATCAGTCCTGCATCGCCTAGTGGCCATCCTGGTCGCCGGCAGAGGCGTGTTCGAAGCGGTAATGGTCCATCGGCAGGTGCTTTGCCCGCC